>Ga0210097_1000088_pt1 | contig 40967 bp, 43 predicted proteins | sample Joice_CattailNLA_2_FD_185521 | JGI IMG/M metagenome (GOLD analysis project Ga0210097, IMG submission 185521) | Wetland microbial communities from San Francisco Bay, California, USA, that impact long-term carbon sequestration - Joice_CattailNLA_D2... | ecosystem: Environmental > Aquatic > Marine...
AGGGTTACCGTTGATGTCCAAGATCTGGAACATGGTCTGGTGCAGGTGCGCCGGATGATCCATCATGGACATGTTCCGGAACTCCCAGATCTCCACCGTGCCCAGCTTCGGGTTGGCATCCACCCTGGCGGGATCGAAAGGTTTCCCGTTGATCACCCAGGGGGCGCCTCCCATCATGCCCATCATGCCGCCCGAGAACGTGAAACCTCGTGTTAGGACAGCCTGGCTTGTGCTCAGCTTCTCGAGCGGGCGAAGGCTGGGGGGTATTTGACTGGTGTCCGTCTCCACCCTGTCTACGTCGAAGCGCATAATGTTCGCCGTGCTTCCCGACCCCAGGGAGTTTTGCAGAACTACGGAACTCCCCACAGGGAGTGACGAAAAATCCACCACGATATCCGCGCGCTCGGCCGGGACCAGTACAAGGGAGTTCACCATGACTGGCGCGGGCAGGAGACCCCCCTCCATGCCGAGCACATGGAAGGGCTGGCCGTTGCTCAAGGCGATCCGGTACTTGCGCGCGTTGGAGCCGTTGAGCACACGGAAGCGGTACTTATGCGCGGCGACCTTGAAATAGGGTTGGATGGTGCCGTTGACCAGTATGGTGTTGCCCGTCTCACCAAACAGGTTGCGGGTGTACACGAGCTTGCCGTTCGAATCGAAATTGCGGTCCTGGATGACCAGCGGTATCTCGTAGGCGCCGCTCGGCAGCCCCAGGCTGTCCTCGTAGTCGTCCGTCAGGATGTACAACCCTGCCATCCCGAACCATACATGGGGTCCGGTAAAGTCCATCAGGTGGTCGTGGTACCAAAGGGTGGCCGGCAGCTGGTTGTTCGGGTAGGTATAACTGCGGTTCGCGCCCGGGGGCACCGTGTCCGTTGGGAAGCCGTCCTCGGAAGAGGGCACGTGCCCCCCGTGCAGGTGAATGGCGACATCGCCGGGTGCGCCTCCGAGGGTGATTGCCGGAAGGCCATTGGAATGGCGCATAACGACTTGTCGTCCGACGCGCGCACGGATGGTAGGGCCGGGTGTGAGGCCGTTGAAGCCCGTGATCCGGGTCAACTTGCCGGGAATGATCTCGACATCCGCCTCGCGAAGATCAAGGTCAAAAAAATCGGTCGTGCTCGTCGTTGAGGTCGGATTCAATACGGGCGGGATGTTGAGAGCCTGTGTGAACGGGTTTTCGCCTGCGCCGAAAAGGAACGGAGGAATCGACTGGTTCTCTCCCCCTGCCATCACGCCGGGACACTCCATGGGGGTGTTCGAGGGGGTAGCTTTGCCCCGGGTGAGGTCCGGGTTCACCAAACCGAGGTTGATGATCTGGCCGTCCGCACCGCTTGTGATTTGGAAGACGTTGGTCGTTCCCACATAGACGGGGAATACCATCGCGGCATTTCCCGCCACCACGTTATCCAGCAGATAGAACATGTAGCTCTTCCCCGTAGGCACCGTCATGCTGAACGTCGTCAGGCCCACCGCGGCCGGTGAACGGCCCACCTCGAGATTCGTGTCGTTGTCGACGGCTATGAAAACCGGTCCCGAAACCTGACCCTGAATCGTGGCGGAACCACTCTCGGCCGATATACTGGAACTTGAACTCCCCCCGCCTCCACCCCCACAGGCCGCAAGGCCGATGGGGAGGGCCAAGGCGAGCAAAAGGTAGTGCAGCGTCCGGAACATTCCTGTATGTGTTCTCATGCTTTCTTTCTCCTCATGGATGTCCGATGATTTCTGACCTGTGCCGAATTCCCGGAGCGCCTATCGGAAAATGATGTCGCTTGCGGAAAGAATTCCGCCGTTCATCGCCCCCTGGATCTGTAATCGTAAGGCCGGGATGAATGTCCGCCGGTTTCACAGGCCCGCGTGGGGATCGCGTCCGTGTCCCTCGTCGCGAATGCGCCGAGGCTGTGGCGGACCAGGTTTTGGAATCAGAAATGTTTCAACCGGTCGTTGTAGCGGGCGGCTTGCATATCCTCGAGCTTGTCCCTGGCGGAAAAATAAAGATTGTAGATCGGAGCTATGATTGCGGCGAACGTCGCTCCGAGAAGAAAGGTCTCCAGGAACCCGGCGGTGAAGGCTATCGGTGTAATCCGGGAAAATCCGGGAAGCAGGACGCCCCATCCCACCCGCATTCCAACCCTCGGGAACAGGAGGTCGAGGACGACGCACAGAAGGTAGGCGCCGGACAGGGAGGCACCTGCGAAAAAGGCCCCCGAGGCGATGCGGATTCGGTTCGTCCCGGTCATTTCCCAATCCTCCCCGGATCTGATTTCCGCACTTTTTGTGAATCCTGTCGTACAGACATGGAACTGCATATGCTATGCCAGGACCGTCAGATCGTGCGGATCACGAAGCGGCAGCCATATCAGCAGGTTGCCGCTCCCGATGGCTGTGCGGGATAAGCCGTAAGGAACGTGATTTGAGAATATTCTGTGCCATTTTACAGGATAGTCTCCGGTTTGTTTTCCATGGAAGATCCTCTTTCCGGCAAAGCGGCTGCTCTGAAGAGGATTTGTTGCCGGCTGCCCTTGGCATGGATGACCGACAGGAAAGAGGAGGATGAGTAATCGGAATTCCTCTGCGGAGGAGTGGGGCAACCTTTCTGCGGTATGCGGGGTGGCTTCCGGGCAACGTTTGCTGTAATATCCACTCATTCCAGCTGTTGAAAAGGGGGGGATGACCGGTGTCCGAAAAGAACGAACCCGACAAAGATTATCCCAGCGAAAAACAAACGGAAAAAGGGAAAACCCCAAAAACGGCCATTATCATAGCGCTTTCGGTAATTGTAGTTGTTGCGGTTGTCGTAGTTGCCATGCAACGGAAAGGGACTTCCAAAAAAGCATCGTATTCCGTTTCTGCGGTTGATGATCAATCCTTGCGCAAAGGGGAAACAAGAGAGACCCTTTCGCCTTCACTTTTTGCCGATCCGTTTGTCGCAAGCATGTATCAGGCGGCCAAAGATATACCTCAAGTCTTCGACAGTGTAAAATGTTATTGCTTTTGTGAAAGAGAACCTTTCAAACACGTAAGTCTTTTGAGCTGTTTTGTGGACCGACACGCAGAAGGTTGAGGCATATGTCTTAACGAGGCCCGGCGGGCCTCGGAACTTTACGAAAAAGGCACAAGCATAAAAGAGATAAGTGACATCATAGATAAAGAATTTGGGCGATAACGCTTCCGGCAAACCCCTGGTTATCCGGCTTGGCGCTTCCGTAGCAGATCGCGGAAATAGCGGACCATTTCGGGGGTAGACCATTCCGCGGGACCGATGACGATCTTCTCGATGATCCCCTCCCTGCCAATGATAAAACTCTCCGGAAGACCGGTCGTCCCGTAGAGATTCTGTGTCGTCCCCCTGACATCGAGCAATGCGGGGAAACTCAGTCCGTATTCTTTCATGAACGGGCCGACAACCTTTGCCCCCAGTGTGTCAACGCTGATTGCCAGGATCTCGAAATCCTCACCCTTCAACTGCCGATAGAGCTTCTCCATGGATGGCATCTCTTTCCTGCAGGGAGGACACCATGTGGCCCAGATATTGAGGAAGACGATCTTCCCTTTGTAATCGCTCAGGCTGACCATCTTGCCGTCGAGCCCTGGAAAGGTAAAGGCGGGCGCGCGATCCCCCACCAGGACGATGGTTTTATGGGACTGATTGATAAACGAGACGTACCATACCAGAAAAACAGTGACCGTCACGGCAATGATAAGTAAAACGATGAAGCTGACAGGCTTACGGGTACGTTTTTCCGCTGTGCGATCCTCAGTTTCTTCCATTTTCATCCACCGTCGACATGAAATATCCCACCCCGGCAATCGGGATTGGTCCCGCGAAACGGGGTAAGCGTGTTAACGAAATTGTCTTCTGCCCGATAAACGGGGCAAATATTTTCCTGCTTGCTACAGGCCGAAATCGATCCAGAAGAACTGGCCATAGGTTGAGATCAATTGGAACACGTTAAAAAGCAACATCAATCCGACGATGATCAGGATGACTCCCATTCCCACCTCGACATAGCGAATCACTTTGCCGTGGCGACGCAGGATCCCGAATATCCAACCGATGCTCAGGGCGGCGATCAGAAAGGGAATTGCCAGGCCGGCAGAATATGCAGAGAGCAGCTTGACCCCCAGGATTACGGAGCCGCCGCCGATTGCCAGTGTCAGGATCGAACCCAGTACAGGACCAACGCACGGTGACCATCCCGCCGAGAAGAACACACCCATCAGAAACGAGGTGATGTATCCCCTCGTGTATTTGGAATAGCCGTCATAATAAATGCGCAGGTCGTATTCCAGAAAAGGGATACGGAAGACGCCGGTCATATGCAGGCCGAAGATGATGACCACTATCCCGCCGATACGCGCTACCCAGGTGCGCATCCCGTAGAGCAGACCACCAAAAGCGGATGCCGTGACGCCAATCGTCACGAAGACGACGCTGAAGCCAAGCACAAAAGCCAGGCCGTGTGTAAATGTAATCAGGCGATCCCGGGTCCTGTTTTCTCCTCCGGCTGCCCGTCCACTCAGGTAACTGATATACGCGGGAACCAGCGAGAAGACACAGGGGGAGAGAAAGGAGGCAAGGCCGGCCAGGAATGCCAGGCCGATTGGAATGTCAATACCCATAGTGACCTGTCATTTTACTATCCTCCACGAACCCGGTTTCCGTTTTTTTGTAAACTTTATTGTACTGCATACGCCATGCCATGACCGTCAGATCATGCGGATCACGAAGCGGCCGGAATATCAGCGGGTTGCCACTCCCGATGGCTGTTCGGAACGAGCCGGAAGGGACGAGACCCGAGAATAGTCTCAACCTTTTTACAGGATAATCTCCGGTTTGTCTTCCATGGAAGATCCTCTTTTCGTCAAAGCGGCTGATCTGAAACGGATACGTTGCCAGCCCCCCTTGGCATGTCCGGAGAGGATTCGACGGACGGGGCAGCTCTGGCCCGAGGCAAAAATCGGCCGGGAGGAATCCCCCATCGAGAATCTTCATCCAACCCCCAAGTGAGAAACCCTGCTATTAAGAGGCGGGTTTCGAGAAGGAGGAAAAAAAGATGCAGGCAAGATCGTTCGCTGCCACTGTGGTATTGGCAGGATTGTTGTTGATATTCGCCGATATTTCCCAAGCCGGCGGGATGATGCACGAGTCAGGCGGGGACGACGGCTCGGTGAGCATGACGACCGAGACCACGCCCCCGGATCACGGAAGCGCGATGGAAGACGAATACGGACCGACCCTGGGAGATGACGGGGAATACAACGAGGCGGTGGGAGCTGGAACCCTGCCGATCTCGGATGATACCAACTCCGCGGAAAGCGAGGAGGATCCCTTCCACGCTGAATCTGAGGGGGAATGACCCGGCGGGAACCCGGTTCGGCTTGGCCGTTTAACGACTGTACGACAAACAGATGATGGAGGAAGGGCCGGCCGGGAGAAGGGGATACGTTCCCCCTCCCCGACCGGCCCCCCCCAACGTTTTTCCCTTCCACGGGATTTCCACGATACCCATTACTAATTAAGTTGTCTTTTCCCTGCCATCCTGCTACCTTCATGGCATCTTTCCGCATTCCCCGGCGGGGAAGCGCGGCATTTCGGGAAGACATTGCGAAACGTGCGGGAAAAATATCGGTTTCCTGGCTCCTTTTTCCTTATCCTGTTTCTTTTTCTCTTCTTCCTGGAAGTTCCTGTCGATGTCGCATCCGGTGAAGGATATCTCCCGCAGGGGCCCCGCGGGTTTCCCGGCCTTACCGCCGTCGCAGCCCTGCCTGACGGGGAATTGCCGATGGGAGAAACCCTCGTCGAACTTTCCTCCCTTCTGGGGACGGAACTGACCGGCGTTCCCGTCGACAGCGACGCTGTGAGAAAGGAAATCGCCCGGATCGCCGAGAGGGTCCGTCCCGCCCTCGAGGACAGGAGCGACCCCCTCAGGGTGATCTCCGCTCTCAATCGCTTCCTGTTCGTCGAGGAGGGGTATGTCTACGACGGCGTAGCGGCAAATCCGGACAATTTCCTCCTGGACCGGGTGATCGCGCGCAAACGCGGCAACTGCCTCGGCCTGACCGCTCTCTATCTTCTTCTGGCCGAGCGGCTTTCTCTCCCGCTGCATGGCGTGTACGTCCCCTCCCATGTCTTCGTCCGGTACGAGGACGTGGGCGTTCGGGTCAATATCGAGACGGGGGGGAAAGGGGCCGAATGGGAGGATGGACGGTATCTCCGCAAATTCCGGCTTGCAGCAGGACGACCGTATCTGCGATCGCTGAGCGGTAACGAAATGATCGCCGTGTACCTGAAGAGTCTCGGGGCCGCCTACTCCTGGAAAGGCAGGGAAGATCGTGCCCTGCGCCTGTATCGGGAGGCGGCGGTTTACTACCCGGGCCTCCCCGACGTCTATTTCAACGCCGGGGTTTCCTTCCAGAAGAAAGGAATGCTCGACGAGGCGATAGCGCAATACCGGCGGGCGCTCGACCTCGATCCCGACCTCGTCGTTGCCCGGGACAATCTCGGGGTGGCTCTGGCAAAGAAAGGCCTGTTCCCGGAATCCCTTGTGGAAGCACGCAAGGCGGCCTCGTTACGTCCCCGCAATCCCGTCACTCTCGGGAATCTTGCTGCCGCCCTGTGCGCAAACGGGATGGTGGAGGAAGGCATCCGGGAGTACCGAAAAGTGCTCGATATCGATCCGAACAATGCGAGAGCCCTGGCCGGCCTTACGAAGGCGTACTATGCGCGCGGAGAATTCCAAGCGGCGATCGTTGCCTGCGACAGGGCGATAACCTGCGGGTGGAACCCGGATCCCGCCATGCTGGGGGCTCTCGAGAAGTACCGCGACCCTCTCCCCGGCTCCCTGCCCTGACCACCCGGGCGTACGCTTCTACCCCCGGATCCGTTTCCGGATCGTTTCCCACGTCCTGGTTCCGAGAAAGCTCTCCGGGATATTTTCCGCCATCCTGCAAAAGAGCGAATACGGCAAGGCGAAGGAGAGCAGGTTCTCCTGCACGTAGGGCCGGGCCGACGGGTCGAACAGTCCCATCACCGCCCTCGGTTCGGGCCGTTCCGCTTCCGCAAGCGGAAATGCCACGATGGCCCCGCATCCGGAGGAAAAGGGAGCGGTCACTGCCTCCCCCTCCCTGTCGTAGGAGGCAAGGAAGTGAAGACCCGCGAGGGGGTCCGGGGCGGCGAAGAAGATTACGATTTCCGGCTCGTCCGCTATGTGGGGCATGTCGGCCCGGGTGAACAGGCCGTATTCCTTTGGAGCGGGACGAACCGGCATCTGCGCGAACTTGGCGCGTGCAAGTTCCGGGGTCTTGATGTAGCGCTCGCCCTCCATCTTCCCGGGAATGCCGCACGACAGGAAGTATTCGATCCCCTCCCGCGGCGCGTCGAGAAAGCCGAGGTAATATCCGCCCCCCCTGCACCCGAAACGTGAGGCGGAAAACGCCACCGGCCTCCCCTCCGCTCTCGTTTTCGCAAGGAGGGCGAAGACGCAAACGTGTTTCCCCTCCGGGGGAAGCAGCGTCCCCTCCGGCAGGCTGTCCGTGTACCGGAACAGCACCGGGTATTCCGCCATCCCGAACGCTTTCATGAACGAGTCGATCTTTTCTCTCATTGGCTGCCTCACTTTTCGGTCAACCCCCGCAGGACGGCAGGGATGCCGTGATACCCGAATCCTGGATAGCAAGGCCCGGAAACCCCGTCCCGGCCGTCGGTCGCCCCTTCCTCGCGGAGGCGGGTTTCCCTCCTTGACCGACCGGAAAATTAAAGGAGAATGATACCATGGATCCCACGATATCCGAGGCGCTGCGGAGGTCGCCCCTGTTCGCCAACCTCCCTCCGGAAGACCTCGCCCGCATCATCGATATATCCACCCTGCGCCATTATGCGAAGCGGGAGACCGTTTTCCGGGAGGGAGACCGCGCGGACGGTTTCTTCGTGGCCGTTTCGGGGAGCGTCAAGGTCTTCAAGATCTCCGAGGACGGGAAGGAGCAGGTTCTTCATATTCTCGAGGCGGGGCAGTCCTTCGCGGAGGCGACCATCTTCGAGGCGGGGGGCTTCCCCGCGAACGCCGAGGCGCTCAGCAAAAGCAATCTCCTCTTCCTCCCGAAACGCCCGTTCATCGAACTTCTCGAGAAAAACCCGGGAATGGTCCTCCGCGTGCTCGCATCCCTGTCCAAGTGGCTGAAACGGATGACGGACCTCGTGGAGAACCTCGCGCTCCGGGACGTGGAGGCCCGCCTGGTGTTTTTCGTGGCCGAGGAGATGAAGGGCCGGGGGCTTGAGCTCCGGGACGGGGCGGTATACGAGATCCCCGTCAGCAAGAACGTGCTGGCGTCCCGCCTGGGAACCGTTCCGGAGACGTTCTCCCGCACGCTGAAAAAGCTGCAGGAGGAAGGAAAGATCCGGGTCAAGGGAAACCAGATCCGGATCCTCAAGGCGCAATCCCTCTTCGGCGCGCTGGCGCCATGAATGTCCGGGGGATGGCCTTGACCATCGTCAATTACCGTTCTTTGTTCCTGCGGTAAATCTCCCAACAGGCCTCGCGGGGCCGGGTCGTTTCGAACCATCCAACACGCAAGGAGGGATGCATGATGAGACGATGGGTATGGGCAGCGACGGCGTTGGGGATCATCACATTTTCCGCCGGGTCCGTTTCCGCGGCGATGGCGCAGAAGGAGGTTGCGATACCCGAGGGGAGCAAGGTGTGCATCGACTGCCACCGGAAGGAGAAGGTGGCGGCAACTGCGATCGAGGAGTGGAAGAACAGCACCCATGCCGGGGAAGGAGTGGGCTGCCTCGACTGCCACGGGGCGAAGAAGGAGGACAAGGACGCTTTCGACCATTATGGGAAACTTGTTGCCACGATCGTAACGCCGAACGACTGCGCGCAGTGCCATGAGAAGGAGTCGAAGCAGTTCCAGGGAAGTCACCACGCGAAGGCCGGGGACATCCTGGGAAGCCTCGACAACTTCCTGGGAGAGGTGGTTGAGGGGCCGCCTGCAGCGATCTCCGGGTGCAAGCAGTGCCATGGGAGCATCGTGAAGGTCCTCCCGAACGGCAAGGTGGACCCGACCACATGGCCCAACACCGGCATCGGCCGGATCAACCCGGACGGGTCGAAGGGGTCGTGCACCGCGTGCCACTCCCGCCACCTGTTCAGTGCGAAGGTGGCCCGCTCTCCCGAGTCGTGCGGGAAGTGCCACCTAGGCCCCGACCACCCGCAGAAGGAGATCTACGACGAGTCCAAGCACGGAATCGCCTTTTACGCGAACCGGGACCGGATGAACCTCGACTCCCGATCGTGGGTCCTTGGGAAGGACTACACGGCCGCGCCTACCTGCGCCACCTGTCACTTGAGTGCGACCGTCGACCTCCCCGTCACCCACGACCCGGGAGAGAGAATATCCTGGACGCTCCGACCGGCGATCTCGAAGAAGCTCGAGAACTGGGAAACGAAGCGGGACACGATGAAGACCGTGTGCGTCAATTGCCACAACCGGAAGTTTTCGGACGCCTTCTTCACCCAGTACGACATCACGGTCGAGCTCTACAACGAGAAGTTCGCCAAGCCGGGCGCGGAGTTGATGAAGAAGCTTCGCGACGCGGGGAAACTCACGCCGACCCAGTTCGACGAGAAGATCGAGTGGACCTGGTTCCTCCTGTGGCATCACGAGGGGCGGCGCGCGCGACACGGGGCGTCGATGATGGCCCCCGACTACACGCAGTGGCACGGGTTCTTCGAGGTCGCGGAGCGGTTCTACATGGAGCTTCTCCCCGAGGCAGAGGGGCTGTTGCCGGGTTCGACCGACTCTATCCTCGCCCAGGATCAGCACAAGTGGATGAAGGGGATAAGCAAGGAGGAGCGGGACAATATGCAGAAATTCTACGAGGAGCGTTACGGGAAGTAGCATGAGCGATTTGACGGGACATCCGGCCATCCCGTTCAACCTTCGGGACGGCAGCGGGAAACCCCACCTTCTCGAAGACTACCGGGGAAGTTGGCTGTTGATGGTGTTTCATCGCCACCTCGGTTGACTCCCTTGCCGGGCACACATCACGCAGTTGCGTGATCATGAAGAGGAATTCGGCAGACGGAACGTAAAGATCGTGGTGGTAATCTTTGAGGGCGGCTATCTTGCGCGCCGATACGTTGAAGATGCTGCGCTGTGCTGGCCTCTCCTTGTCGATGATACCCGCGAAACGTACAGGAACTACGGCATGCTTTCCGCTTCCTTTTGGGATGTTTGGGGTCCGAAAACCTGGTGGGCTTACCTGAAGGAGATCGTCAAGGGGAAGAAGATCATAAAATCGGGAGGGGACATCTTCCAGCGTGGCGGAGACGTGCTGATCGACCCGGGCGGAACTGTCCGTCTGCACCATGTCGGCGTCGGCCCGGGAGATCGTCCCACCGTCGGGGCGTTGTTGAACAGGATAAAAACCATGTAACGGCATCCCGCCGGGCATCCCTCTTCAGGCGTGTGGTCCCCGGGCGGGGGGGGGATTGGCGATTCTCTCACCGATGACTGGGCGGTTCGCGGAAATGGGCGGCCTCCCACGCGAGGATCGCCTTTTTCCTCGCCGATCCGGAGCCGTATTCTCCGAAATCCCCTGTCTTTCGGATGACGCGGTGGCAGGGGATCAGGAACGCCACCGGGTTCCGGGCGACGGCCGAGCCCACGGGACGTGCGCTTGCCGGCGCCCCGACCCGGGATGCGACTTGTTCGTAGGAAACCGCGCAACCGGGGGGAATGCGGACAAGCGCCTCCCACACCTTGACCTGAAAGTTCGTTCCCCGGACGATCACGGAAAGCGGGGAGTCGTTCTTCCATCGGGAAGGGTCGAAGATCCGGTTTGCCACGTCTTTCGTCCCTGCCTGGCTTTTCCGGAAGGTGGCACGGCGCCACCGGTTTTCGAGTTTTTCCCGTGCCTCCCTGCCGCGTTCGGCGGAGAGAAACGCCACCGCGCAGATCCCCCTGTCCGTGACGGCCACGAGACAGTCGCCGAACGGACTCGGGTGGACGCCGAACCGGATCGTGAGGCCGGCGCCTTCCTCCTTCAGTTCCCCCGGTGTCATGGCGTACACGTTGACGATGAGATCGTGCAGGCGGCCGGGCCCCGTCAACCCGGTTTCGTAGGCGGCATCGAGCACGTTCGCGGACTCCCGCAGCAGGCGCCTCGCGTAGTCCGCGGTGAGAAACTGGAGGAACCGCTTGGGACTGACCCCCGCCCAGCGCGAGAACAACCGGTGGAAATGGTACTCGCTCAGACCAACCTGGCGCGCCACCTCCTTGAGGCCCGGCTGCCGGCGGAAATTTTCCTCCAGGAAATGAATCGCCTTCTCGATCCGTCTGTATTCGACCGGCGGCACGATGTCTCCCCGATATTTCCGGCTTTGACAGTCACGATGACACCCGCGACGGAAGGACTCAACCCGATTCTTGCGGTTTCCCTTGCGACGGGGGGATGCGGCGGGCCCGTCATCTTCGCATGGACCGCCCCCCCGGTTCTGTTCCGGGCGGAGCGCATGGTATCATGATTCCCTATTCTCCGCCCCTCGGGGGGGAAGGGGGCTTTGCGGGATGGGACATTTCTCGGTGAGCGTGATGGGAAAGGACCGTCCGGGGATCGTCGCGGAGGTCAGCAGGATTCTCTACGAGCTTGGGTGCAACATCGAGGATTCGACCTGCACGATCCTCTCCGGGCAGTTCGCGATGATCCTGGTCGTATTTCACGAGAAGCCGATGACGACCGCGGAGATGAACCCCTCCTTTGACGACGTGCGGCAGAAGATGGGGCTGCAGGTCACGATCCACTCGCTCAAGGCGGACGAGGTGGTCCACGACAAGTCGTTCATCGGGCGCCCTCATATCATCTCCGTGTACGGGGCCGACCGTCCGGGGATCGTATATTCCGTGGCCCGGGAACTCGCCCGGCGGAAGGTGAACATCACCGACCTCAACACGCAGGTCGTCGGGTCGAAGGAGCGCCCCGTCTACGTCATGGTTCTGGAGGTGGACCTCCCGGAAGGGATCGACATGAAGGAGCTGGACGTGGTGTTCGACGGGATCAAGAAGGAACTCGGCGTGTCCATTTCGGTGCGCCCCATCGAGACATTGGAGTTGTGACAGGCGCCCGGCATGGCGATCCTTCCGATCCTGCAGTTCCCGGACCCCCGGCTCAAGGAGAAGTCCGTCCCCGTGACGGGGGTGACCGCCGAGGTGTCCGCGGTCATCGATGACCTTCTGGAGACGATGCGCGCTTCTCCCGGGTGCGTCGGCATTGCCTCGCCGCAGGTCGGGATCGCAAGCCGCATCATCGTGGTCGACGTCTCCACCCACCGGCGGGGCGGCCAGGAGGAGAACCACGGCCTTCTCGTGCTGGTCAATCCCGAGATTCTCGCCAGGGGAGGGAAACAGCTCGTCCGGGAGGGGTGTATGAGTGTACCGGACTATACTGCGAACGTGCAGCGCGCCCAGTGGGTTCTGGTGGACGCTCTCGACAGGGAGGGGAAGCAGACCATCCTCGAGGCCATCGGGTTCGAGGCGGTCGCCATTCAGCACGAAGTGGACCACCTGGACGGATACCTGTTTCTCGACCGGGTATCCTCCATAAAAACCGATCTTTTCCGGCGGAAACGCTATCGATAAAAATCCGGTCGCTCCCGCCGCCCCGGGCGATGCCAGGCGATCGACAGGGAAGGTGCCATGGAAAAAGGGAAATATTGCGTGAATTGCGGGGTCTCCATCGATGCCAGAGCGGAGATCTGCCCCGGCTGCGGAGTGCGACAACCGTCGCTCAGGCGTCCGGGAAAGCTCAGCAGGCGGGTCGCCGCGGCGATCTTCGCTATTATCTTCGGCAGTTTCGGGGTTCACCGGTTTTACCTCGGACAGACAGGATGGGGGATCCTGTACGTGCTCTTCTGCTGGACTCTCATTCCCGCGGTGGCGGGGTTGATCGAGGGGATTTTATACCTGACGATGTCCGAGGAGGAATTCGAAGCGAAGTACGGAACCTAGTGCAACGTTTCGCAAATACCCTGGCATTCGAGCGCCGCTGCAAGGGGCCTGTCCCCGGAACGGTTTCGTCGCGAGACCGGGGAGACCCGGGGCAAGGCGGGCAAGCACAGGAACGGGAAGGGATTTAGCGGCTTACGAGACCGGGGCGGGCGTCGGCGGAGGCCGAAAAACCGGAATCTTCGGGAAGGGACGTAACCGGCCTGGCGGCGGTCCCGGCCGATCCGGCGACCGGCTTCTTCGCGCTGGGGGCGTGCTTCAGGGCACGGAAGACGCCCTGCACTTTCTCTTCCTTTCTGTGTCCCTTTTTCAGCGCCTCCCGGATCTCCCCCATAAGATCGAAGGCATTTCCGAGGGAAACCCCGTCGGGCCCTTCCCGGATCACCAGGGACTTGTGCCGTTCCACGATATCCCCGAAGTCGGCGCGCATTTTTACCGCTCTCTTCCCGTCCTTTGCGGGAGGAGTGAGCAATCCGCGTCCCGTATCGTCGCCCACGGTCATCTTCCGTAAGGTTTTCCTGGGAATCTCGAGAACCGGGACCGCTTTCGCCCTGTTCCCGGACCGGGAGACCTCGACCCAGGCCCTGCTGCCGTCGTCGCCCGAAAAAATCGGGACGGGGCCCGATAAGTCTTCGGCCTGCGCAAGAGTGGCGGACAGGCACAGGATTGTCGCCATGCGGAAGATCCGTAACGCCGGTCTCCCCGTCAATTTCCATCCTCCTCCCGTATCCTTTCGTACCGGAAGACCCTGCGGATAGGGAGGGAAACAGGAAACGTGCCAGGCGATGGAAGGGTGGTTTTCATAACGGAGGCGGGGGCTTGCCTTGGATTCCCGATAACGGGGCAAGTGCATATCCGTAATATGTCGTGAGCCGGTGTTACGATTTCGTCCGTTGTTTTTCACCGAACCCGCGCGCCCGGTCTTGCCGGAGGTGGGTCGCGGTATGCTTCCCTCGCGGCGGGGAAAGGGTACAATGGGGATACGGGCAACAGTCGAGGCGGATGCAGCGATGCTCGAATGCATGCGTAACCGGGAAACGCAGTACCAGGGAAAGGAGCGAAAGCGATGATCAAGGTGAAGACGTTTTCGTCCCAGCTGAAGATTTTCCACACCCGAAACGAGCTGCTTGAGCTGGACCGGACCGTGAACGATTTCGTCGCCTCCCAGGGTATACGGAAGGTGATTTCGGTGAGTGACGCCGTCACCACCGGAGAAAAAGGGGAGGCGATCGGCGTCGTCCGAGTCGTCGCCTACGAGGACCCCGGCGCGGGAACGAGGGAAAAGGTTCTCGGAAGGATGGAGCGGAAGCTCGATGATTGGGGCAACGAGGTGGAGAAGCTTCGCGGAAAGGCCGACAAGCTCGGGTCGGAGGCGAAGGGGAAATTCCAGGAACAGGCCGAAGAGCTGCGCGTCAAGCAGGAATCGGCACGGCAGAAACTTCACGAGTTGAGGAAAGCCGGCGGGGAGGCGTGGGAGGATCTGCAGGGGGGGGCGGAGGCCGCCCTGGATGATCTGAAAAAGGCGTTGGAGAAGGCGGTTAAAAAATGGAAAAGATAAAAGCGGTTTTCTCTGCGGGACGGGGATTGCGGCTCGCGGGAATGATTTGTCTGGTCATCGTGCTTGGGATTTCGGCCTTTCCCGCATCATCATCATCGGCGGATATATCCGAACTGGTCGAAAAAGCCAACAAGGGGGATGCCGAAGCCCAGACCGCACTGGCCGAGAGATATCAGAAAGGGGACGGGGTTCCGAAAAACGATGCGGAAGCGGCAAAGTGGTACCGCAAGGCTGCGGAGCAGGGAGTTCCGGACGCGCAGTACACTCTCGGGAAGATGTATAGCGATGGGGATGGTGTTCCGAAGAACAGTGCCGAGGCGGTGAATTGGTATCGTAAGGCTGGGGAGAAAGGGGTCGCCGACGCCCAGTTAACCCTCGGGAAGATGTATCGCGAGGGCGAAGGCGTTCCGGAGAACAGTGCCGAGGCGGCGAAGTGGTACCGGAAAGCTGCGGACCAGGACGTTGTGGAGGCTCAGGCAACTCTCGGCCTGATGTATGCTAACGGTCAGGGTGTTCCCCGGGATTACGCCGAGGCCGTGAAATGGTATCGAAAGGCCGCCGAGCAAGGGGACGCAATAGCGCAGCACGGCCTGGGCGTGATGTACAACAACGGTTTCGGTGTGGATCGGGATGGCGGCGAGGCGGTGAAATGGTTCCAAAAAGCGGCTAAGCAAGGGTATTACGAGAAGCCCCCGCAGGGGTATAACGGGGAGACCCCGCAGGGATATAACGGGAAGCCCCCGTAACGTTGTGATTGCAAACCTTGCAGGTGAAATCCCGCCGGAGGCATCGCAGGGGAATGGGGGAAACCCCCGTTGTCAGGCGATGGCCAGCGTTTCCTTTCGGTGCGTCCGCAGGTAGTTTTCCACATCGCGCAGATGGAAGAGGAGCGTATTTTCCAGCCAGACTCCGGGGAGTTCCCGGCTCACCGCCAGGGTCTGGACGTGCAGTCTGGAAAGGCTTAGCATTTTCGCCACCTCGCCCGCGGACAGCAACTGCATGGCGCCCGGCTTCTGTTGGCTGTCCTGTTGCATCGCTTCATGCCCTCCTGTTCAGGTCTTTCCCCGCTACAGTCCAAAGCAATATCGATGCCAGGGGGGAAAACGACCTAAAATACCAGAAAGGAAAGCAATTACCTGAAGAGATGCTGTATTTTAGTGGGAACCAGGGAGAATAATATAAGGAAAAATTTTACCATTTTCGGGTATTTGCTGCCCAGTGCAATTCATGGGGGAGTACCGATTCGGCAACCTGCCGCTTTCCGCCGGCCGTGCGAAGCATTACCATACCGATATGATTCGTGTTACGGAGACGATCCTTATCCCGGAAGGTGAGATACGGGAAAGATTCATCCGCTCCTCGGGCCCCGGCGGGCAGAACATCAACAAGGTGGCTACGGCGGTACAGCTTCGGTTCGATGTCCGCGCTTCCATCTCTCTTCCCGATGCGGTTCGCGATCGCCTGGTCCGGTTGGCGGGAAGGCGAATGACCGGCGAAGGCGTCCTGATCATCGAAGCCCGCCGGTTCCGGACCCGGGAGCGCAACCGGGAGGATGCCCGGGAACGCCTGGCCGGGTTGATCCGCAAGGCTGCCGAACCCGCCAGGTTGCGCCGGGAAACCCGGCCTACGAGAAAATCAAGGGAACGCAGGCTTCGTTCCAAGCATCAACGAAGCAGGGTCAAACAGTCTCGGAAGGCAGTCCCGTCTCCCGAGGCCTGATCCCTGCTAAACCAGGAGGAGCGGCGTTCCCGGCGAGATGTACCGAAGAACCCGGGGACCCGGGCCGCTCCCGGATGAGGAGGAGATCGATGGGGCGATTTTATCTCATGGGCGGTGCCGTGCTGTTGTCGATTCTTCCTGCGGCGGCCCCTGCGGGAACGTGGGAACTGGATCCCGCGCACACGTCGGTCCAATTCAAGGTGCGCCACATGATGGTTTCCAACGTACGCGGTGATTTCGAGAAGGTATCGGGAAACGTCACCTACGACGAGGACGACATCTCCCGGTCTTCGGCGAACATCACGATCGATGCGAACTCCATCAACACCCGCGTGGCCAAACGAGACAAGCATCTGAAAAGCCCGGATTTTCTGGATGCGGAGAAGCACCCCCTCCTTGTCTTCCGGTCGAAGAGGGTGGAAACGGCCGGCGAGGGAAAGCTTACGGTAACGGGAGACCTGACGATCCGCGGAGTGACCAGGGAGGTGGTGCTCGACGTCGAGGGGCCGACTCCTCCCGTCAAGGACCTCCAGGGAAAGATGCGCGTCGGGGGAACGGCGTCCACGAAGATCAACCGGAAGGATTTCGGACTCACGTGGAACAAGGCGATCGAGACCGGAGGGGTGGTCGTGGGCGACGAGGTGGAAATCACCATCGACATCGAGCTCGTGCGGGAGACGTAACCTCGCGGGATTTTGCGAAACGACCAGGGAGGAAAGGAATGGCCATCGTCTTCGTAAGTATCGCACCCCTTGGGACCGCGACCACCAGCCTATCGGCCTACGTGGCCGGGGTGGAGCGGGTTCTCAAGGACAGCGGCCTGAAAAGCCAGCTCACGGCCATGGGGACGATCATCGAGGGAGACATCGACGCGATCCTGCCGGTACTGCGGCGGATGCACGAATTGCCGTTTGCCGAGGGCGCCGTGCGCGTATCCACGCTGATCAAGATTGACGATCGTCGCGACAAGACCTCGTCCATCGAGAGGAAGGTCCGATCGGTGATGGAGAAGCTGGAAGGGTAAGGGTAGGGTCCCGTCGCGCATACGCGTGGCGTCGGCCCGATCGATCAACATCCTCGTAACAGCAGGAACACGAACAGGAAGAAGGACGCGCCTGCAATCACCATCAGAAATTTTTCCACCATCGCACCCGGACCCGCCCGTCGTCTTCGGCAAAAGGTTTCCCGCGGATACGAATAAGGCTTCCGGGAGACAGATCCTTGAATATCGGGGACTTTGGACCTGCACCCCCTGCCGCTCTCAATCTGCCGTACCGGGCGTGACGGATAGGGGACATATTGGGGGGAGAAAAACCGGGGGATCGAAAGGGCCCGTTGTCTACTTCCCCTCCTTTTTCGGCTTCCACTCCTGCGCCAACCGTTGCGCCTCTTCGATCTGATCGGGGGTCATCTTGGACGCGACAATGCCTCTGCCCATTACGATCATCTCACGTTTCTCTACTTCTGTTTCAGGGAACCGCGAAGCCGCAAGGCTGTACCACATATACGACTGAACGCTGTCCTGCGGGACGCCTTGCCCCTTGTCATACATAACGCCGAGGAAGTACTGGGCATCCGCAATACCCTGCTCGGCCGCCATCCGGTACCATTTCATCGTCTCGGTGTTGTCCTGCGGTACACCCTCGCCCTTGCGGTACATGACCCCAAGGTTGTACTGGGCCCTGGCGGATCCTTTTTCGGCCGCATTCCGGAACCATTTCGCCGCCTCGGCGTGATCCTGCGGAACGCCTTCGCCTTCGTGGTACATGACACCGAGGTTGTAGTGGGCATCGGCGATGCCCTGCTCAGCCGCCCTCCGGTACCATTTCATCGTCTCGGTGTAGTCCTGCGGAATACCTTCGCCGTTGTGGTACATGACCCCGAGATTGTACTGGGCCTTGGCGTTTCCCCGCTCGGCCAACGGCTTCATCAATCGGAATGCCGTTTCGAAGTCTCCTCGTTCATAGGCTGCGGAAGCATCCTCATATCGGTTTGAACACGCGGAAACAGCCAGGGATGCAGAGAAAAGGAGGGTGAACAGACCGAACGCCAGACGGCGACGCGCTCCTTTGGGATCATGCATCCTGACGCCCATCGATCTCACCTCCTTCCCCTGAACGGATCGGGATTCAATAAGAATCAGAACGGGGGTTAGCCGAAGACGGCTAACCCCCCGATTGTCCAATGGTGGCCCCTCGCAGAATTGAACTGCGGACACGAGGATTTTCAGTCCTCTGCTCTACCATCTGAGCTAAAGGGCCACGTGTGGGAACGAACAATTGTAATGACACCGGGCAGATACTGTCAAGCGCCGGTCGCCGGGTTCTCATGGACGACGATCGTCCTGCACACCTTGTCGTGCAGCCCCTGCTTGCGCGGGTCGAAGGCGGCCCATAGGTAGCCGATGTTCAAGGTCAGGTCGCACAGGAAATATCCGAGCCAACGCAGGAACGCCTTGCGGTAGTCGAGGGGAGACCCGTCCTCGTTCAGCACCTTGATCCGGAGGGCCATTTTGCCGAAGGTCTGGCCGAAGGCCCCGTGGAGGTATACGTAGTAGAAGACCGGGAAGAGGAGAAAGAAGGCGCCCCGGGCCAGGTTCCCCACGGAGAGCCGGTCGAACCCGATCCCGTCGTCGAGTCCGGTCGGGGTCCACAGACCCGCGTCCGCCCCCATCCGGTCCACCAAAATGAAAAGGTTGAGCGCGGCGAGAAGAAGGATGAGGTCGATGACGCGCGCGACCAGGCGGATCCAGAATCCCGCGTAATGGTGTTCCTCCCTCATCGTGAGCCAGCCCGTCATGGGTTCCCGAAATGATACATCACCATGCTCACCGCGGCGATGGCGGCCGTCTCCACCCGCAGGATCCTTTGTCCCAGCCCCGCTCGGACGAACCCCGCCTGCTCCGCCTCGTTCACTTCGTCTTCCGAGAATCCCCCCTCGGGACCGATGAGTAGTGCCAGGCGTTTCGCCTCCCCCATGTCGGACATGACTTTCTTCAGCCCGAACCGCCCTTCCCCCTCGTAGAAGACGATTCGTCCGTCCGCCGCGGCTCCGAAAGCCAGCGCATCGCGATAGGAGAGAAGTCCCGGGATTTCCGGCACCCGGGCGGAGCCGCACTGCTTGGCGGCGGCGAGCGCCACCCGCTCCCAGCGCAGGAGTCTCCTGCGCGCGTCCTGCGCGTCGAGCCGGGGAATCGTCCGGGACGACCGGAACGGGGCCACCCGGAAACAGCCGAGCTCGGTCGCCTTCTCGAGGATGAAGTCCATCTTGTCTGCCTTGGGCAACCCGACGAGAAGGGTGACGGCGACCTCCGGGGGAGGTTCCGGCGGCCAGGAATCGAGCACTTCGGCGCGGAGCGACCGCGACGTCGCCTCGAGGATCCGCATCCGGTATCTTTTTCCCTCCTCGTCGAAAGCGAAGAACGAGTCGCCGGGGGCCAGGCGGAGCGACCGGAGCATATGCCCCGCCTCCGTGCCGGAGAGAACGGCCGTGTCCCCCTGGACCTTCGCGCGATTGACGAAAAACGTGGGCATCCTACGCGGGTTCTCTTTCTCGCCGGAAGAGGAGGGCGGCCCACTGGCCCTCCTCCTTTTTCCCCACAAGACGGCATCCGATGGCTTCATACTCCTTTGCCACCGAGTCGCTCTTCTCCGAGAGGATCCCGGAGAGCACCAGGCTTCCCCCGGGCTCCAGCCGGGCGGTGATCTCCTGCTTGAGGTCGGAGAGGATCTCCGCGAGAACGTTCGCCAGGATCAGGTCGTACCTTCCCTCCACGTTCGACAGAGGGGTCGCGGCGGTGTGAAACCGGTCCTCCACGCCGTTGTTCCGGGCGTTTTCCCCGGCGACTTCCACTCCCTTGGGGTCGACGTCGATCCCAAGCGTGAACGACGCGCCCAGGCGGGCCGCCGCGATACCGAGGATCCCCGTCCCGGTTCCGATGTCCAGCACCCGGCGGGGAACAGGCATTGCGTCGAAAGTCTCCTCCAGGAACCGGAGACACATCTGGGTCGTCTCGTGCGTTCCGGTGCCGAATGCCTGGCCGGGGTCGATGGTGAGGACGACCTCCTCGGGCTCCGGCGAGTACGGCTCCCACGACGGTTTCACGGTGATCCGCTTCCCGATCCGCACCGGCTTGAAGTGCTCCTTCCACTTTTCCGCCCAGCCGAAGTCCGTAATCTCCGCCGCCGAGATGAAGGCCCCCCCCTCTCTGCCGAAGGACTCGGCCAGCACGGGGAGGAAATCGAGGAATTCCCTCTTCACGGTGTGCAGATCGGACTCCCAGGGGAAATACGCGGTGAGACGGGTCACCTCGTCGGAGGGAGGAAGGGGGTCCGCCGGATCCCCGTCCGGGCCGAACAGCCGCTCGTCGTACGCCATCCCCAGCGCACCGTGTTCCGTGAAGAAATGCGAGAGAGCGTCCACCGCCTCCCGTCGCGTCTCCACGGTGATCGATTTCCAGCGTGTCATTCTTCCGCCTTTTGCGGTCTTTTGGCCGGTCTCCGTGCGAAAAAGCCGTACTATAGAATATGCTAAAATAATACCTTGTCTCTCCGCCACGACAGAATAATGGACCAGAACAGGACAAAACTCCTTCGGATTGCCGAAACGCTCCGTCCCGATGCGGAAAGGATCCTTCGGGAGATCACCGGATTCGCCGAACTTCCGCTGCGCGAGACGCGAACGTCCGAAATCCTCTCCACGTTTCTTGCGGATCGCGGGTTCCGGGTCGAACGCGGGATTGCGGGGATGGACACCGCATTCCGGGCGGAATTCCCCTTCGGCAGGGGGAAGCCGGCGGTGGCGCTTCTGTGCGAGATGGACGCCCTGCCGGGGCTCGGGCATGCCTGCGGGCACAACCTGGGCGGAGTCGCCTCCGCCTGCGCGGCCGCCGCAGTGGCCCGCTTCGGGGCCGGGATTTTCCGCGCGGGGAAAATCATCGCCCTGGGCACACCCGCCGAGGAAACGGGGTACGGAAAGGCCCGGATGGTCGAGAAGGGGGTATTTGCGGGAATCGACGCGGCGATGATGATCCACGCCTCTTCCCGGCGCCACGTGGACAAGGGGTACCTGGCTCTCCACAAGATCCGGTTCACCTTCCGGGGGAAGGCGTCGCACGCGGCGGCCTACCCGGAGCACGGCGTGAACGCGCTCGACGGGGTTCTCCTCCTGTTCCAGGGGATCGCGGCGCTGCGCCAGCATCTTCCGGACAACGTCCGGGTTCACGGGATCGTCACGGAAGGGGGGAAGGCTCCCAACATCGTCCCGGAGCGTGCCCAGGCGTACTTCTACGTGCGGGGAGAGACCGACCCCGAGATGCTCGATGCGGTCCGGAGGGTGAAGCGTTGTGCCCGGGGCGCGGCAAAAGCGACGGGATGCCGGCTGCGTATGGAGGAAGGGCCGTATTCCCTTTCCGCGATGAGGGTCAACCCCGTGCTCGCCGATTGCTACCGGAGCGCCCTTTCGCGTCTGGGCCTAGGGGAGAGCGGGGCTCCCACGGACCGGAATCGCGGCTCCTCCGATATCGGAAACGTCTCCCAGGTCGTTCCGGCCCTCCAGCCGAATGTGCCGATCTCGTGCGGAGAACGGGTGGAGATTCACACGCGCGCCTTCGAGGAGGCGACCACGAGTCCGGCCGGATTGGAGGGGATGATGGAGGGGACCCGGGCGCTGGCGCTTTCCTCCTGCGATCTCTTCACCGATCCCGGCCTCTCCCGGCAGGCGTGGAAGGCATTCCGCGCTCAAGCCGGCCCTCCGGTCGGGAAATAGGTCAGGCGAGCACGACGATCGTCGCCCCGTCGCCCCCCTGCTCCCTCGGCGCGGCCAGGAACCGCTTGGCGTAGGGGGAGGTTTTCAAATGGCGTCGCACCCCCGTTTTGAGCGCCCCGGTTCCGTGCCCGTGGATGAGGAAGGCGTGTGAGGCCTGTGCGAGGGAAAGCCGGTCGAGGAAGACATCCACCTCCGGGAGGGCGTCGTCCACGTACATGCCCCGCAGATCGAGCGTATTCTCGGGGGTCTGGAAGAACACGGCACCCGCGGACTCTCCGGCGTGACGTGCGGTGCCGGTTGCCGGCGATCCGGCGGGACGCCGGTCCGATGCGAAGACCCGGACCTGCTCCCTCGGCACACGCGTTTTCATCCCCCCCACGCGCACCTCTACCCCGTTGTCTTCCGGCCCCGCCGGGGCGCTCACTTCGCCTTCCTTGTACAGGGGGGACAGGAATACCTTCTGCCCCGGGTAGAGGACGGCTCCCGGCGGCACGGGAGCGGTCCTGCTCATCATCGTCCGCACCGCGGGATCCTCCTCCGCCGTCCTCGCCTTTTCCTTCCACTCGCGCAGCACCGCCGACGACTTCCGGACCGTCTCGATCTTCCTGTCCTTGCGCAGATCCTCCGTGGCCGCCCGCAGCTCGACTTCCGCCTTCCGGATTTCCTCGCGGATTCTCTGGCGTCCCTTCTCCAGCGTCTTTGACTCCTCCTCCCGCGCGCGGTCCCGCAGGGAACGAAGTAGCCCCCTTTCCTCTTCCGCTTCGCCGCGCTTCACGGCAAGTTCCGCGGCCTCGGCCGCGAGCCTTTCCCTCTCCCGTTCCAGACGCGCGAGGACCTCGTCGAGCTTCTGTTCCTCTCCTGTGAGGTACCGTTTCGCCCGGGTAAGAACATCCTCGGGGAACCCCAGCGACCGGGCGATTTCCATCGCCATGCTCCTTCCCGGGACGCCGAGCCGGAGCCTGTATGTGGGACGAAGCGCCTCCGGATCGAACTCCATCGAGCCGTTCTCGAAGCGCCGGTCCCCGAAAGCGATACCTTTCAGCTCCTCGAAGTGGGTTGTGGCCAGGACGCGGACCTCACGGTCCGCGAGCGCCTCCAGAAATCCCCGGGCGATGGCCGCCCCTTCCCTCGGGTCGGTCCCCGACACGACCTCGTCCAGCAGAACCAGGGACCCCCGGTCCGCCCCCGCGAGGATCTCGTTCAGCCGCCGCACGTGGGCGGAGTAGGTGGAAAGGTCCTGCTCGACGCTTTGTTCGTCCCCCACGGCGGCGAATACCTGCGGGAAGGTCGAAACCGTCGAGTCGCCGGAGGCGGGGACCGACAGCCCCGCCATCGCCATGATCGTCAAAAGCCCCATCGTTTTGAGCGCTACGGTTTTCCCCCCGGCGTTGGGGCCCGTGAGGATCAGGCAGCGGTAGGGACGGCCGAGCTTGAGATCGTTGGGGACGATTTCTTTGCGGGCCAGGACCATCAGGGGATGACGCGCGGAGAAAAGGTTCACCTCGCCGGATGCGTTCACGGTGGGCTCCGCGGCGGAAAGTTCCTCCGCCAGGAGGCACCGCGCCTGGAGGAAGTCCATGTAGGACAGGGTTGTGCGGCATTGCCTGAGTTCTTCGGAGCGGCGGCCGACCTTGCCGCTCAGTTCGGCCAGGATCCGGGCGATCTCCCGCTCCACCTCGATCTCGGCCATCTTGACTTCGTTGTTCAGATAGACGAGCTCCTCCGGTTCGAAGAAGACGGTCTGACCGCTCTGCGACGTGTCGTGCACGATGCCGGGGAAAAGTCCCTTGGCGGCGACCTTGAAGGGGATCACGAGCCGCCCCGAGCGAAGGGTGGCATACGCCTCCTGGATGTGGCGGTCAAACCGCGGGGACCCGATGATCTCCTCGGCCGTCTTCTGGAGGCGGTTTCTCAGCTGCTGCAGCTGGCGGCGCAAGGCCCCCAGGGACGGGGACGCGCGGTCGAGGACATTCCCGGAAATGTCGATTTTCAAATCGATCTCGTCGGCCAGGTCGCGCAAGGGAGGAATCCCCTTGGCATGGTGCGCGAGGCGCGGATACTTCCCGCGGCGATCCTCGAAGAACCTGCGGATGCGCTCCCCGGTCCCGGCTGTCTGCCCGACAAGGAGCAGTTCAAAGGGCGAGAGCGGCGCCCCCTTTTCCGCCTTCTCCACCGGGGGAAGGATCTCCTTGAGTCCCTCAAGGGGCAGCGGTCCCTCGTCGATCAGCATCCGGCGGCCGTCCCGGTTCTCCTCGAGGGAGATCCGGATGGCGTCGAGGTCCGTCCCGGGCAAAAGGCCGGCGCACCTGTCCCTTCCCGGATCGGAAGAGGCGTGCTGGCAGAGGCGGGCCACGACTTTTCTCCACTCGAGGGCTTCGAGCGTTATGTCCCATGGTGTTGCGGGCAATATCGGGGTTCCCCCGGAAAACAGGCTGCTTCCCGTTTATTATATCGGGAACGTGATGCCTTTTGCCGTCGATTTCCCCGCATGGAAGGCCCGGCGGACCATGGACGGAATGCACATCGTCTTCCTCCGGTTTTCGTTCGCCGCCTGCGGAAGGGGGGGCAGGCCTGCCCCCGCCTGCGTGCGACCTGCCGCGTACGTCTTCGCGCTGTTGTTTGTCCCGGGGTTCGTCATATGATGATACGGGTGCACATTTCCGTGGGGGGAAGAATGCGCAGGATCCTGCCCAAGCCGCTTCGAAAAGGGGACGTAATCGCGATCGTCGCTCCCGGGGGCCCCGTGGACCGGGGAAGGCTCGCCCGGGGGCTTGCCCGCCTCTCGTCTGCGGGGTTTGTTCCCGAGACCGCGGCGGGACTGCTTCAGAGGGAGGGGTACCTGGCCGGGAACGACAGGCACCGGGCGGCGCAGATGGAGTGGGCGCTCGCCCTTCCGGGGGCGCGGGCCGTCATGGCGGCACGAGGGGGGTACGGCACGGCCCGGCTCCTTCCGCTCATCGACTGGAGGCGGGCCACGGCGCATCCAAGGCTCCTGATCGGGTACAGCGACGTCACGGCGGTCCTCGCGTACGTCTCCACCCGGCTTCGCTTAGCCGCCATCCACGGCCCGATGGCGGCGACGGCGGACCTGGCGGGAAGGCCTGACCGGAACGCGCTCGAGGCATTTGTCCGGCTCGTGGGAGGGCACATAAGCCCGCGGGAGCCCTGGGGTCTGCCGTGCGAAAGGTTGCGCGGCGGCGCCGCGGAGGGGATTCTCACCGGCGGGTGCCTCTCCGTGCTCACCGCACTCCTCGGAACGCCGTATGAGCCCGATTTCCGCGGGGCGCTCCTGTTTCTGGAGGACGTCCGCGAGCCGTCCTACCGGATCGACCGGATGGTGACGCAGTGGGTCCAGTCCGGCCGGCTTCGGAAGATCGGTGGCATCGTGGTGGCGAATTTCACCTCGGCGAAACACGGGGAGGAGGAGGAGATCCGGAGGGTCTTCGCATCCGTCGGCACACGTCTGTCCGTCCCCGTCTGGTACGGGTTCCCCGCCGGTCACACCCGTCCGAACTACCCGCTGCCGTTCGGCGTGCGGGCGAGGATCGACGGGCGCGGGCAGCTGTTCCTGCTCGAGTCCCCGGTGACGGCGACGTGACCCGGGAGGTCCGGGGAGACAAGGAACGTTTCGGCGACGCGCTTGCTCTGGTCCGGCGCGGCGTCGGGGAGAGGGCGTACCAGGCCGCCGTTATCCTGGTGGCCCGGGGAGAGGATATACTCCTCCACGACGCGGCGGGGGAGGTCGGCCTTTCCTCGATATTCGACATCGCCTCCGTGACCAAGCCGCTGGTTGCCTCGCTGTTCTACCTCCTCGTCCAGCAGGGGATGCTTTCGCCGGAAGGGATGATCTCCGAGGTTCTCCCGTTGCGCTCGACCGACCCGGGGTTTCCGGAGATCACGTTCCGCCACCTTCTGTCCCACACCTCCGGCCTGCCGGCATACCGGCCTCTCTACCGAGAATTGCGGGAGACCGAGAAGAGGGAAGGGAGAAAAATGTGGGGAGTGGCGGAGGGCCACGACCGGATCGTGGATGCCGTCCTGTCCCTTTCCCTGGAGTCCCCGCCGGGGACCGCATGCGTGTACAGCGACCTCGATTTCCTCCTCATGGGGCGGGTGATCGAGGCGGCGTCCTTCACGACGCTTGACCGCCTGCTTCGGCGGGAGCTCGCGGCCCCTCTGGGGATGCACGACACCGGCTACCTGCCTCTCCTTGCGCTTTCCGAATGCGAGACGGGGAGGCTGGTGTCTACCGGGCATTCGGAGGAGCGGGGCAGAGAGAAGGTAGGGGATGTCGACGACGAGAACGCGGCGGCGATGGGGGGGGTCGCGGGACACGCGGGGGTGTTTTCCACTGCGCACGACCTTTTCCTCTTCGCACGGGAAATCCTCCGGGCACGTCGGGGAGAGGGAAGGGTGCTCAACCGGCGGTCGGCAAGGGAGATGACGGCGAAAGTCGAAACGCCCCCGGGATGCCCCTTTACCCCGGGGTGGGATACCCCGACTTCCGGGGAGGCGGGCGGGTCGCAGGCCGGGCGTCACTTCCCGGTGGGGTCGATCGGCCACCTGGGATACGCGGGATGCTCCCTCTGGATCGACCTGTCCCGGGAGATCACGGTGGCCTTTCTGACCAACCGGGTGTATTACGGGCAGGATAACCCGCGGCTGAAAACGCTTAGGCCGGCGATCCACGACGCGGTCATGGAGGCGTTGCAAAAGGGATGAAGAGCATACATCTGATCGCAGCGTGCGGTGTGGGAATGGCGTCGCTTGCCGGGATGCTGAAGGAAAAGGGGTTCCGCGTGACCGGGTCCGACGCCAACGTCTATCCCCCCATGAGCACGCAGCTGGAGGCGCTCGGCATCCGGCTCCGCACGCCGTACGCGCCCGGCAACATCCCGGAGGATACCGATCTCGTCGTCGTGGGAAACGCCGTCACGCGGGACAACCCGGAGGCCAGGGAAGCGGTTCGCCGGGGACTTCCCACGCTCTCGATGCCGCAGGCGGTGGCGGACTACTTCCTCGAGGGCAAAGAGCCGATCGTGGTGGCGGGGACCCACGGAAAGACGACCACCACGTCGCTACTTGCCTGGTCCCTCTTCGCCCTGGGGGCGGACCCTTCTTTCCTCGTGGGCGGAGTCCCGAGAAATTTCCCGGTGAGCTACCGGGTCGGCGGCGGTCCTCTTTTCGTGATCGAGGGTGACGAATACGACACGGCGTACTTTGACAAGGGGCCGAAGTTCCTCCACTACCGCCCCCGCATCGGCTTGCTCACCAGCATCGAGTTCGACCACGCCGACATCTACCGGGACCTTGCCCACCTCAAGGAGTCGTTCCGGAAGCTGGTGGGAATCATCCCCCCGGACGGGCTTCTGATCGCCTCCGCCGACTACCCGGATGTGGTCGAGATCGCGGGGGAGGCGCGGTGCCCGGTCTGGTTTTACGGTGTCTCGACCGGCCCCACGATATCCATGAAGATGGCGTGGCGGGTGACCCTCCTGTCGGACGAAGGGGAGTTCTCCCGGTTCCGACTGGCGCGGGCGGAGGAGGCGCACGAATTCCGGCAGCGGCTCCCGGGCAGGCACAACGCGGGCAACGCGGCGGCCGCGGCCCTGGCTCTTTATCGCCTGGGATACCCTGCGGACCGGGTCGCGGAGGCGTTCGCGGGGTTTACCGGGGTGCGGAGGCGGCAGGAGACGGTGGGAGAGTTCGGCGGGATCCTCGTGGTCGACGATTTTGCCCACCATCCGACGGCCGTCCGGGAGACGATCCGGGCCATCCGGGCACGGCATCCGGGCCGTCCCGTGACCGCGGTGTTCGAGCCCCGGTCCAACACGAGCAGGAGAAAGGTCTTCCAGAAGGAGTTCGCCGAGGCGCTCTCGGGCGCCGACGCGGTAATCCTCGCGGGCGTGTTCGGCGCGGAGAAATTTCCTCCCGACGAACGGCTGGACCCGGAGGAAGTGGTTGCCATCCTGTGTAAAGGCGGCAGAAAGGCCTTGTATATCGAGGAAGTCGACCGGATCGTGGAGCACCTATCCGCGGGAGCGCGCTCCGGGGACCTGATCCTCATCATGTCGAACGGGGGCTTCGGGGGAATCCAGGGAAAGCTCGCAGGAGCGCTTGCCGGGCGCGCGGAAGTCCGCCCCCCTTCCGCAAAATCCCCCTGACGCTTCCTCCCATCCGGCCCCTGTAATGGAGGGCGCAGGATCGGCTCCGCTTCCTCGGAGGGGGCTGCTTGACGAAGTCGCTCGCCCTGCCTCCATTTTCCCCTTTGACTATCCGGCGTGGGGTCTGGTACATTTGGCCGATACCAAAGGGGGGAAAATGGGGAATATCGCCGCACGTTTCCGCGTATCTTTCGCCATTGCGGTCCTGCTGGCGGTTTCTTCGGCGGCAACGGCTGCGGACTATCCCCGTCGCATCGCCATTGCCCCCTTCACCATCCTGGGGTCCCACGAAAATATACGGCAGACGGTCGACATCCTGCCCCGGCTCATCTCCTCACGCCTGATGGCGATGACGGGCGCCGAGGTACTGGTGCTTCCCCCCGGGGAGGGGTCTGCCGAGGATGCCGCGAAACGAGCCGGCCTGCCGCTATTACTCAAGGGGTCGGTTGCCAAGCTCGGGGCAGGGTACAGCATCGACGTGACCGTAACCGACCTGACCACGGGGCAGATGGCGGACGCCTTTTTCGCGGCGGCGGCCACGGAGGACCAGATCATCCTCCGTCTGGGGGACCTTGCCGCGGACATCTCGGAAAAGTTGTTCGGGGTGAAGGTGGCAAGAGCCTACGTACCGCCCCCGGGATACTATCCTGCGGCAGTGCCTCCCGTCGCCGCCGCGCTGCCCACGCCATCCGGTGCTGGGGCAACGATACAAACCGCGGCGCAACCCGAACCGGTCCCCGCGCCTGCTCCCGCCGAGCCGGACACGCTGAAAAGCGGGTGGGTCCCATCTTCCTTTACCAAGGTGGCGCAGACCACCAAAATCCCCGACGAGATATACGGCGTCGTGGCGGGGAATATTGATTCCGAGGGAAACGGGGAGGTCATCGCCTACGGGAAGCAAACGATCTACATTTACCGGGTGAAGGGAGAGGAGATCCTCCCGTACACGCGGGTAAGCAGAACCATACACGATCATATTTTGAGCATTGATGCCGTCGATCTTGACGGGGACGGCGGAAAAGAGCTCCTCGTTACGAACGTGACGAGGCCGGGCGCTGAAGGTTCGCAGGTGGCCGATGAGAGTCTCGATTCCTTCGTCCTGAAGAAAAAAGGAGACGTGTACGAGGAGGTGGCAGGAAAGATCCCTTACTTCCTGGCCGTTCTTCCGGACTGGATGGGAAAGCCGGTGGTGGTCGGGCAGAGAGAGGGGATGGACGTGCCGTTCCAGGGGAAATTCGTCCCCTTCCGCTGGGACGGGAAGGGCTTCATCGCCGGGGAGCCGTTTCCCCAAGACACGAACATCCTCCCGCTCTCGGGAGGGCTTCTGGGTCTTTCGGCTGCACGGTTCGGCAAGGAATGGCGGATGATCTACACCGACGAGACGTCCCGCCTCCGGATCGTGGACAGCGATGGGAAAAGCCGGTATTCCTCGCAAGATCTGTACGGCTCAGGCTTGGATTCCTTTAAATGGGGGCCGTACGACCCGGTCGAGCAGCGAAGAAAGCAGTACCAGGTGAGGAAGGCGGTGCGCGTGGCCCCCGGCACAACGGAGTTCCCCCTGGTCCTGATCCCGGAGGTGAAAAAAGGGGTGCTCGACATCGTGCAGGGCTTCTACGATTCAACGCGCCTGGTGCTCCTCCAGTGGGACGGGGGAGATTTTCTGGAGAAGACCGGGTCGAAAAGCACCAGCCATTTCATCTCGGGGGCCGATTTCCTGTCCCCGTCCGGTCTCAAGAGGGGGGATATGGTCGTGGCTTCGGCGATCGAGCAGACAGGCAGTGCATTTAAAGGCAAAATCAGCCGGTTACAGTTATTCCGGGTGGAATAGGGGGAAATCGCGGGATTCCCCGGAGGAAATATCCTTGACAAGGCAGATAGTTCCGGATGAAATATCCTTGACAAGGTAAATACTTAATGGTATCAAGGTCGAAAAAAACACGGTTTTTCCCTGACCTATCCGGAAAAACCGAGGGGCACAAGGGGCGCAAGGGCAGGAGATTAAGACAAAGATGGAAGGGGGTGGTGACCAGAGGGAGGATATGGAAGGATTCGATGTGCTTCATCTGGTTTTTTTTGAGGGAAGAAATTAGGAACTCATCTTTTCAAGGAGGGGAATTATGAGGAAGTACCTTGTTGTATTTGTTGCCGTGCTCGCCCTGGTGGCTTTTTCCGCACCGTCGGCGAAGGCGACAGACATTAGTGCCAGCGGGTTCTATCGCGCGTTTCCAACCTTATCGAATTTCCAAGACGGAAGCGGCGGCCCAAGCTTAAGAGATGGCACTGTTGAAGCGGAACAGACCAACGCGTACGTCGCCCAACGTTTCCGCGTGAAATGGCAGTTCGGAAACGAGAACGTGAAGGCTACGTGGTACCTCGAAAGCGACATGAACTGGGGCAACGGGGCCGGCGGTAACTGTGCGGGCCGGAACGACGGCGGCGCCCTCGGCGCCGACTGCGTCCAGACCGAGACCAAGCAGATCAACGTCTGGTTCAAGGTCCCCAACACCTCCATCGAATCCACGGTCGGCCTTCAGGGTATCGGCGACACCTACTCGGGGGTCTTCAATGCCACCAACGATATGGCGGGGATCACCATTAAAGGGAAGTATGAGCCTGTGAGTTACAGGCTTGTCTGGGCGAAGCTCTATGAGAACAATTATCAATATTCCGACGATTCGACCCTGTACATGGCAGAGGTCGCTTTCGCCCCCACGAAAGATTCGCAGCTGGGGATCAACTTTACCTTCCTGCAGGACGACACGGGCACCTCTGTCGCAACCAGTTATCCCGGAGCTCGCCTCAGACCAGGGGTACCAGATGATGCAACGTCCCCCTACCAAGACAGTTTCCAGAATACCAAGTTTAACCTCTTTATGCCGGGCATCGACGGTGCCATCAAGGCTGGTCCGGTAAAGGTCTCCGGGTTTGTCTTCTACCAGTGGGGGACGGCCGAATCCACAATTTCCGGGGTTCCGGATCTTGATGTCAGCGGCTTCGCGGCCACCCTGCGCGGCGACGTGAATGTGGGCCCCGGCAAAGCGTTTATCCAGGGGCTCTACATCAGCGGTGACGACAACGAGAACGACGACAATTACGATTCGATCATCACCCTGGGCGACTACCAGAATAACAATTCACCAGGAGGATACTCAGGCTTTACCAAGATGCACATGGTCATGTTGCTTCCGACCTGGAATATGGCCTCCATCTCCCAGTGCTTCATCGGGTGCTCCGGCGGCTACGCTGGCGACAGTCTGGGGAACGGCGGGCGCGGTGTTTGGGCTGTCGCAGCAGGGTACAGCCAAAAATTCACCGATATGTTCTCGGGCGAAATTAACGCCGGCTATCTGGCAGCAACTGAACTCTATAATTTCGATGATACCGTCGGCAGGGATAACGACATGGGAACCGAGATCAACGCCACGGTGACCGCGAACATCCAGAAGGGCCTCACTATCTCCCTGACGGGCGGCTATGCCTGGGTGGGCGATTTCATGAGGATTGATAACCTTGATACTGATCCAACTGGTGCATCAGCCACGGATACTTTTAAAGACGCCTGGACGTCATACGCCCGCGTGCAATACACATACTAACGCGGTAGGCGTTTCAACCCGCAACACAAAAACCCCCCGGGGATATCCCCCGGGGGGTTCTTTCCTTCAGGAGATGTTACTTAACTTCCCCCCCCCCCGGTACTTCTCCCGGGAGGACTCGGAAAATCGGGTTTGACGGAACCCTCCCGTTTCCAGTAGATTGGCATCTTTATCCCAGGAGAGAGAACAGGCGCCATGTTCGAGAACCTTTCGGAAAAGTTCCAGGGTGTGCTGAAAACACTGCGGGGCCACGGGCGCATCTCCGAGGGGAACATCGAGGAGGCGCTGCGGGAGGTCCGGCTTGCGCTTCTCGAGGCCGACGTCAACTACAAGGTCGTAAAGGAGTTTACCGCCGCCGTCAGGAGCAAGGCGCTGGGGGCGGAAGTGCTGTCCTCCCTCTCCCCCGATCAGCACTTCATCAAGATCGTCCACGACGAGATGGCGAAGATGATGGGGGGGGACGCCCGGGAACTTGACCTGGCGCGGCGCCCGCCGGTCCCCGTGATGCTCGTCGGCCTCCAGGGATCGGGGAAGACGACCTCGTGCGGCAAGCTCGCCCTCCACCTGCAGAAGAAGAAACGGCGCCCGTTCCTGGTTCCCGCCGACGTCTCCCGGCCGGCGGCGATCGAGCAGCTGAAGGTTCTGGGGGCGCAGATCGGCATTCCCGTCTTCGACAGCTCCTCGTCCGCCGACCCGGTCGAGATCTGCCGGCAGGCGGTTCGGCAGGCGGACCTGTCGGGTCACGACACCGTTCTGCTGGACACCGCCGGGAGGCTTCACGTCGACGAGGAACTGATGGAGGAGCTGCGCCGGATCAAGGAAGCGGTCGACCCCGGGGACATCCTGCTGGTGGCTGACGCGATGACGGGGCAGGACGCGGTGAACGTCGCCCGGGCTTTCCACGAGAAGGTGGGGTTGACCGGCGTTGTGCTGACCAAGATGGACGGCGACGCCCGCGGCGGCGCAGCGCTTTCCATCCGGGCGGTCACGGGCGCGCCCATCAAGTTCGTCGGCGTCGGCGAGAAGACGGACGCCCTCGAGGCCTTCTTTCCCGACCGGATGGCCTCCCGCATCCTCGGGATGGGGGACATCCTGACCCTCGCGGAGAAGGCGCAGGAGACGATCGACGAGAAGAAGGCGAAGGAGCTTACGCGCAAGATCCGCCGGAGCGAGTTCACCCTCGAGGATTTTCGGGACCAGTTGATGAGCATACGGAAGATGGGGTCGATCGAAGACCTCCTCGGTATGATTCCGGGTATGGGTGGGAAGATGAAGGAGCTCAAGGCGGCCGCCCCGGACGAGAAGGAGCTTTCGCGGGTCGTGGCGATCATCGACTCGATGACCCGCAAGGAGCGCGATAATGCGAAGATCATCAACGGGAGCCGGCGCAAAAGGATCGCCATGGGAAGCGGGACGACCGTTCAGGACGTGAACCGGCTGCTCAAGAACTTCCAGCAGGCGGAAGGGATGCTCAAGCGGTTTTCGAAGGGCGCGGGGAGAAGAGGCGGGAAAGGCCTGCCGTTTTTCTAGGCAGGCTCCCGAAAACGATGAGCAGAAGAACGATACGGGAGGTGAGGAAATGGCGGTAAAGATTCGTCTGACGCGGATGGGAAGGAAAAAACTGCCTTCGTACCGCATCGTGGTGGCCGATTCCCAGTCGCCCCGGGACGGGCGGTATATCGTGAAGGTGGGAACCTACGACCCGAAGGAAAACCCGCCCCGGTTCCTGGTCGACGAGCAGCTGACGCTCAAGTGGCTGCACCGGGGGGCGCAGCCGACGGAAACGGTGAGGAGCCTGCTCCGGAAGGCGGGGGTCTGGAAAAAGTTCCACGAGGAAAAGAAGGGGAAGAAGGCCGTCGCGTAACGGCCCCTTTGGTGCCGGCGGCCCACGGCAGCGGTGGGAGGGCCGGCTTCGGAGCGCCATCGGCTTAGGGGTTGCGGATGAGGGAGGCCTATTTGGAGGTCGGACGCGTGGCGGGGGCCCACGGCAGGGCGGGGAAGATCCGGGTGAAGGCCCATTCGGGGGATCCGTCCGGGCTTCTGAATGCACGGACCTTGCGTTTGACTTCGGAAAATCCCTCCAAAACGGGGCGGATATGCGACTTCGAGGTGAGAACGGCGCAGCCGCAGGGCGGTTTCGCCGTTTTGTCTTTGGGCGGGATCGATTCCCGGGAAGCGGCCACGGAGTGGTCGGGAGCCTCCGTTTCGGTATCCCGGGCGGAGCTTCCTCCGCCGGAGGAGGACGAGTATTACTGGGTGGACCTGGTCGGTTGCGAGGCGGTGGACGCGGCGGGGGACCGGGTAGGGAAAATCGTTGCCGTGCAGGGAGGGCGGGCCCACGACTGGCTCGTCATCCTGCGCGATGACGGGGAGTCCCTCCTTCCGATCGTCTCCTCGTTCCTTCGCGAAGTCGACGTTCCGGGGCGCCGTGTCGTGGTAGCCCCCCCGGAAGGGTGGTAAGGTGCGGTTCGACATTCTCACGCTCTTCCCCGGGATCTTTTCCGGGCCGCTGGACCACAGCATCCTCGCCCGGGCGAGGGAAGCGGGGCTGCTCCTGGTCGAGACGCACGACCTGCGGGAGTACGCCGGGGGGAAGCATCGGGTGACCGACGAGCCGCCGTACGGAGGGGGCGGCGGGATGGTGATGAAGCCGGAGCCGATCTTCGCGGGGGTGGAGACGGTCCGGAAACGGTTCGGGGAAGGGCCGGCGATCCTCCTGACACCCCGGGGGGAGCTGCTGACGCATCGCCTGGCGCGTTCCCTGGCGGCGGAAAAACACCTCATCCTTGTTTGCGGCCGTTACGAGGGCGTGGACCAGCGCGTGGCGGACCACCTCGCCGATTTCGAGATCTCCATCGGCGATTACGTGCTGGCCGGCGGGGAGTTGCCCGCCCTCGTGCTGGTCGATGCGGTGGCGCGTTTCGTCCCCGGCGTGATCGGGGATCCTTCGGCCTCCCGACGGGATTCCTTCGAGGAGGGGATCCTCGAGGGGCCGCAGTACACCCGTCCCCGGGAGTTCCGCGGCTACACGGTCCCCGACGTGCTCCTGTCCGGAAACCACCTCGAGATCGAAAAGTGGCGTCGTGAAGAGGGGATGCGCGAAACCCGGGTGCGGCGCCCGGATCTTCTGAAGAAAAAGTTGACACCCGGCGGCGGCGTGGAATAGATTACTTAGTCTTGCTTCGCATGGGGAACCGACTCGGGAAAGGGGTTTGGGTGATGAGCAATATCCTCAAGGAACTGGAGACGTCGCAGCTTCGGAGCGATCTCCCGGCATTCCGGGCCGGGGATACCGTGCGCGTTTTCCTGCGGATCCGGGAAGGGGAAAAGGAGCGTGTCCAGTACTTCGAGGGGATCGTAATCGGATTCCACCGCAACGGCGCCTCCACCACCTTCAAGGTCCGCAAGGAATCGTACGGCGTGGGCGTGGAGCGGACGTTCCCGCTGCACTCGCCGCTCATCGAAAAGATCGTCGTGAAGAAAAGGGGAGATGTCCGCCGGGCGAAGCTTTTCTTCCTGCGAAAGGTGTCCGGAAAGAAGGCCCGGATCCGCGAGAAGAAGGACTGGCTCGGGAAGAAGGGGATCGAAGTCCCGACCGAGGGGACGGCGGAGCTGCCCGAAGAGGGTGTCGCCGCGCCGGATGATGCGGCGCAGGCGGAGGCGCCGGAGACCAAGGAGTAGGGCGCTTCCGTTGGACGGTTTCGAGGCCCGGGCGCGTGCGAGGGGGTTTCGCATGGTGGCCGGCGTGGACGAAGCCGGGCGAGGACCGCTCGCCGGGCCGGTGATGGCGGCGGCGGTGGTGCTCCCTGCGGGGTTTTCGCGGTCGGAACTACGTGATTCGAAGGCCCTTTCCCCGAAAGCGCGGGAAAGGGCCTTTTCTCTTGTCACCTTGAACGCCCTCGCCTTCGCGGTCGGACATTCCACCCCCGAGGAGATCGACCGGATCAACATCCTGCGGGCGTCGTTGCTGGCGATGCGGCGGGCGGTGGAAAAACTGGAACCCGCCCCCGATTTCCTCTACATCGACGGGAATCTTACGATCCCCCCGCCGCAGGGCGGCCCGTGGGGAAGCATCCGCCAGGAAGCGATCATTTCCGGGGACGCCCGGTGCGTTTCGGTCATGGCGGCGTCCATCCTCGCGAAAGTCACCCGGGACCGGCTGATGCTCGAGTACGATCGGGTCTATCCCGGGTACGGCTTCGCCTCCCACAAGGGGTATCCGACGAAGGCACACCTGGCCGCCTTGGCCGTGCTCGGTCCCTCTCCGATCCACCGGAAGACATTCCGGGGGGTTTCTCCCGGGTGACCCGCTCGCCGGAAGAGAGGACGTCTGCGGGGCGCGAGGCGGAAGAGTCGGTATGCGCCTATCTCGGGGAGAGGGGAATGCGTGTCGTGGAACGGAATTTCCGGGCCCGGGGCGGCGAAATCGACCTCATCGCCCGGGACGGGGACGTTCTTGCCTTCGTCGAGGTTCGCTTCCGCGAGGAAGACGGGCACGGGCTCCCGGAGGAGTCCGTGGGCCCTGCCAAGCGCAAAAGGATCGCCGCCGCCGCGCGTGCCTACCTGTCGACGATTCCCCCGGATTCGTGGAGGGAGGCACGGTTCGACGTCGCAGCGGTCGACGGGAGCGGAGCCGCCCCGGCCATCCGTTATTACCCCGCCGCGTTCGACGCGAAAGGCAAGATCCTGTAGGCCGGGCATTCCTCCCGGGGCCCCTGGCTCGCGGAGGGGTCCCCTCGGCTACGCTCGCGACCTTGCGCCCGCTCGCTGCCGGTTCCGCTCGACGCAAATCCCTCCTCGCTCCACAGGCCGCCTCGTCGACCCCCCCGCATCGCCCCGGGTCCCCGGGTACGCCATTTCGTGGGTGCCGGAGAGCGCAGCAAGCCGAAGGAGAGGGGGCGAAGTGAGGTTAAGCGCAGCAGTGCGGGTTCATCGCACGGCGAGCCACGAACGGAGTCCCCCCTCCGAGGCTGCGAAAACCTCCTGTAGCGACTGCCGTCTTTCAGAGTTCCGTTCCGGAAGAGGCCGTGCATCGAGAGTGTCGATGCGCCGCTTCCGGCGAGGCGCTCTGCCGAGGCGTACCCGCTGCGGTACGGTGAGGGAGGGCAACGAAGCCGTAGCGGATGCAGCGGCTCTCGAATGCCGGGATCTCCCGGGAATGGAGCTCTGGAAGCCGGCTAACCGAAGAACTCCTCGGCGATGTGGTAGATCCCCATGTCGACCGTTTTCGGCTGCGCGGTGGCTTCGGCCAAGGGGACGGGGACGATCGCATTCCCCTGGAGGCCGGCCATCTTCCCGAACTCCCCGCGGTGGGCCATCTCGGTGGCGAATACGCCGAACCGGGTGGCCAGCACCCTGTCGTGGGCCGTCGGGGAGCCGCCTCGCTGGATGTGACCGAGTACGACGTACCGGGATTCGAACGTCGTCCGTTTCTCGATCTCCCTGGCAAGGACCTGCGAGATCCCGCCCAGCCGGACGTGCCCGAACTCGTCGGTCTTCGTCTCCTGGATGATCAACTGGCCGCTTTCGCCCGGCTTCTCGGCGAACTTCGCCGCTTCCGCCACGACGACGATGCTGAACGATTTCCCGCGGCTGTGGCGGCGCAGGATCAGGTCGCACACCTTGTCGATGTCGATCGGCTTTTCCGGGATCAGGATTGCGTGCGCCCCCCCGGCGATCCCAGAGAAGGTGGCGATCCATCCCGCGTTGCGCCCCATCACCTCCACGACCATGACCCGGTTGTGGGATTCGGCCGTCGTGTGGATCCGGTCGATGGCGTCGGTGGCGATGGAGACCGCCGTGTCAAACCCGAAGGTGAAATCGGTTCCCGACAGGTCGTTGTCGATCGTCTTGGGGACGCCCACCACCGGGAGGCCGCGCTCGTAGAGCTTGCTCGCCGCCCCCAGGGTGTCCTCGCCCCCGATGGCGACGAGTGCGTCGAGGCCGAGCAGGCGGAAGTTCTTCAGCACCTTGTCCGGCCCGTCGGAATCCTTGAAGGGGTTCGTGCGGGAGGTGCCGATGATCGTGCCCCCGATGGGCAGGATCCCCGAGACCATCTTGGTGTCGAGGTCGGTGTAGGAGATGTCCACAAGTCCTTTCCACCCGTTCCGGACTCCCACCACGCGGGAATCGTAATTGTCGGATTTCCGGACCACCGCCCGGATGACGGCATTGAGCCCCGGGCAATCCCCGCCGCCGGTCAGCACGCCGATCTTCATCTCGCATCCTCCCTGAACACGGGTATGGTTTGAGTATAGCAAAGTCCCGCTCGCGACAATTGAAAGGAGCGGGGGTATATGATACCTTATAAAACTTATATCCCAGCAGGAAAGAAAGGAAAATCGTTGTCCGTCCCGGCGAGGGAAAAGGTCGAGCTGCTGTCCGGAAACGAGGCGATCGCCCGGGGGGCATTCGAGGCGGGTGTGAGGGTTGCCTCCGCATACCCCGGGACCCCGAGCACGGAAATCCTCGAGAACTTCGCCCGGTATCCCGATGTCTACGCGGAGTGGGCCCCCAATGAGAAGGTGGCGGTGGAAGTGGCGCACGGGGCCTCGATGGCGGGGGTGCGGTCGCTCGCGGTGATGAAGCACGTGGGAGTGAATGTCGCCGCCGACCCGATTTTCACCGCCTCCTACACGGGGGTCCGCGGCGGATTCGTGATCGTCACCGCCGACGATCCCGAGCTGCATTCGTCCCAGAACGAGCAGGACAACCGACACTACGCCGTCGCGGCGAAGATTCCGATGCTGGAGCCATCCGATTCCTGGGAGGCGAAGGAGTTCACAAAACTTGCCTTTGCGCTTTCGGAAACGTACGACACCCCGGTATTCCTGCGGAGCACCACACGGATATCCCACGCCAAGGGGGCGGTCCGCCAGGGAGAAGTGTCGGAATCCTCCCTCGCACCCGGGTTCGTTCGGGACCCCGCCAAATGGGTCATGCTTCCCGACCACGCGAGGCGCCGCCACGTGATCGTCGAGGAGCGGATGCGGGCGCTGACTGCGTTCGCGGAAGAATTCGAAGGCAACCGGATCGAATGGGGCGACCGGGACCTGGGGGTGATCACGGCCGGCGTGCCGTACCAGTACGTCCGCGAGGTCTTCCCCGATGCGTCGGTCCTGAAACTGGGGATGATTCACCCCCTTCCGTCCGGGCTCATCCGGGAGTTTGCGGCGGGCGTTTCGCGGCTCGTGGTGGTGGAAGAGCTCGATCCCCACATCGAGATGCACGTGAAGGCACTGGGCGTGTCGGCGCAGGGGAAGGAGATCATTCCCATCGTGGGGGAACTGTCCCCCGGGATCGTCCGGAAAGGAATTACCGGGCAGGAAGTTCCCGTTCGTTCGTTTGAGGTCCTCCCCGGCCGGCCGCCGAACCTGTGCCCGGGGTGCCCCCACCGGGGGCTATTCTTCGTCCTCAACAAGTGCAAGGTCACGGTGGCCGGCGACATCGGTTGCTACACCCTCGCGGCGCTGCCGCCACTAAAGGGCATGGATACCTGCGTCTGCATGGGAGCCTCCCTCGGGAACGCCTTCGGGATCGAGAAGGCGCTGGGAAAGGCGGCCCTCGGGAAGGTGGCGGCCGTCATCGGGGATTCCACCTTCCTCCACTCCGGGATAGCGCCCCTGATCGACATCGTGTACAACCGCGGGTTTACCACCGTGATCATCCTGGACAACCGGACAACGGCCATGACCGGCGCCCAGGAAAACCCGTCCACGGGGCGGACGCTCATGGGCGAGGTCACCCGCCGTCTGGACCTGGCGGCTCTGTGCCGCGCGGTGGGGGTGGACCATGTCTACACCGTCAACCCGCACGACATGGCACAGACGGAGGCGGTCCTGAAAAGGGAGCTCTTCCGCGAGGAGCCGTCCGTGATCATCACGGAGGCGCCGTGCGTCCTTCTCCCGGACCACCGCAGGAAAAAACGGCCCGTCTACGAGGTAATTCCCGACCTGTGCACGGGGTGCATGGCGTGCAGCAGACTCGGCTGCCCCGCGATCGAGTGGCTTCCGTTCACGCCGGACGAGGCGGTCGCAGCGGGGGAGAAGGCCTCCCGGAAGGGAATGGCGCGGATCAATCCCCTCCTGTGCGACGGGTGCAACCAGTGCCCGCCGTTGTGCAAGTTCCAGGCGATCCTGGAGAAGAAGGATTGAAACAGGCCCGCGGGAACGTCTTCCTGGCGGGCGTAGGCGGGCAGGGGACCCTTCTCGCATCCGAAGTGCTGGGGGAGGCGTTCCTGGTCGGCGGATACGATGTCAAGAAGAGCGAGGTTCACGGGATGGCCCAGCGCGGAGGTGCGGTGACGACCCACCTGCGGTACGGCCCGAAGGTGTTCTCGCCGCTTATCGAGACGGGATCGGCGGATCTGCTCGTCGCCTTTGAGAAGATGGAGGCCCTGCGCTTCGCGCACTTTCTGAAACCGGCCGGCGCCGCCGTGGTCAACGCGCAGGAGATCATGCCACCTTCCGTGGCTACCGGGCGGGAGCGGTATCCGGAAAACATGGGGGAGAGGCTGGCCGGGGCGATCCCGAATCTCTATCTGATCGACGCCCTGGCTGCGGCTCTCTCCCTGCGCGAGGTGCGCGCCGTGAACATGGTGATGGTGGGAGCCGCATCGCGCCTGCTCCCGCTTCCGGAAGACTGCTACCTGGAGGCTCTCCGGGCCCGCCTCCCGGAGAGAATCGTGGAGGTGAACGCGAAGGCGTTTCAAGCCGGTCGGGCGCTCATGGCCCCGCGCGGGGCGGGCCGATAGCCCACGCGGTGGCGGGCTTGGCGATATCCATCCGTCAGGAGGAGGAAGGATGATCTGGGACAACGAATTCGAAACGCTTCCCCGCGAGGCTCTCGTGGCGCTGCAGTCGAAGCGGCTCCGGGATCTGGTCGGGAGGGTCTACGCCCAAGTGCCTTTCTATCGCCGGAAACTCGATGGCGCACGGTGCGGGCCGGGCGACGTCCGGGGGGGGGAAGACCTGAAGAACCTTCCTTTCACGACGAAAGACGACCTCCGGGATACCTATCCTTTCGGGCTGTTCGCCGTCCCGATGGAACGGGTCGTGCGGGTGCACGCTTCCTCGGGCACGACCGGCAAGCCGACCGTCGTCGGCTACACGCGCCGCGACATCGACACCTGGGCGGAGCTCATGGCGCGCACGC
>Ga0210097_1000089_pt1 | contig 40913 bp, 44 predicted proteins | sample Joice_CattailNLA_2_FD_185521 | JGI IMG/M metagenome (GOLD analysis project Ga0210097, IMG submission 185521) | Wetland microbial communities from San Francisco Bay, California, USA, that impact long-term carbon sequestration - Joice_CattailNLA_D2... | ecosystem: Environmental > Aquatic > Marine...
CCTGGTGAACACCCATTTCTGGATCCACACCATCGGCACCGTGTTCTATGTCTGCGCGATGTGGGTGTCCGGCATCATGCAGGGCCTGATGTGGCGCGCGACCGATGAGTACGGCAACCTGTCCTATACCTTTGCCGAAAGCGTGGCGGCAATGCATCCCTACTATGTGTTGCGCGCGTTTGGCGGGGTGCTGGTGCTGGTGGGCGGGCTGATCATGCTTTACAACGTAGTGATGACGATACGCGGCGCCGGCCAGGCCAGGATGGTCGCCGCACCTGCACAAGCTTAAGGGGATAGACATGTCATTCCAGGAAAATCTTGAAAAGAACATCTGGGGCTTTGCCATCATGGTGGCGATCGTGGTGTCGATCGGCGGTATCGTCGAGATCGTGCCGCTGTTCTATCTCGACAATGTCACCGAGAAGCTGACCAAGGATGAGGACAGCATCCGTCCCTACACGGCACTGGAGCTGGAAGGCCGCGACGTCTATATCCGCGAAGGATGCTACTTGTGCCATTCGCAGATGATCCGCCCGTTCCGCGACGAGAAGGAACGTTATGGCCATTACTCTTTGGCCGCGGAATCGAAGTACGACCATCCGTTCCAATGGGGTTCCAAACGCACCGGCCCTGACCTGGCGCGGGTGGGCGGCAAGTATTCGAACGAGTGGCAGTTCCAGCATCTGAAGGCACCGCGTTCGCTGGTGCCGGAATCAGTGATGCCGAACTACGCTTTCCTGGACAAGGCGGTGATCGATGATACGTTGACCGAGCGCAAGATGCATGCACTCAAAGCGGTCGGCGTTCCCTATACGGAGCAGGATTTCAAGACGGCGTCGGCAGCAGTGCACGGCAAGACGGAAATGGAAGCGGTCGTGGCCTACCTGCAGGTGCTGGGCACGATGGTGAAGTTCGAGGAAGGGAAGGACTATCGTGAGTGAGATGATCAAAGATTATTTTCGAACCGATTGGGCGGCGCTGACGCGTGCCGATTGGGCGGGACTGGTGATCGTCTTGCTACTGACCATGGTGATGGTCGGTCTCTATGTCTGGGTTTTCAGGCCGGGCAACAGGAAAAAATTCGAGCAGTATCGTAACTTTGTAAACAAGGATGACAGGAAAAGCGGGGAGGCCGGACATGGACAAGCACAGTAAACCGCAACAGGCCCAGGACACCGGACACGAGTGGGACGGCATACGCGAGCTGACCAATCCGCCGCCGCGCTGGTGGATGCTTGCGCTGCACGCGAGCTGGATATGGTGCGTGATTTATTTCATCCTGTATCCGTCCATTCCGCTGATACACGATTCCACCAAAGGCATACTCGGCTGGACCATGATCAAGGAATACAAGGAGGCGGTCGCGGAGAACAACGCGATCAAGGCCCCTTACCTGAAAAAGATCTCGGCGATGAGCGGCCAGCAGATCCTGTCCGATCCGGGCATGCGCAATTTTGCAGACTCGTCGGCCAAGGCGATCTTCGGCGATAACTGTGCAGCCTGCCATGGCGCCGGCGGACAAGGCGCACCCGGACTGTTCCCGGTGCTGGCCGATGATGACTGGTTGTATGGCGGGGACTTCGACACGATCGTTGAGACGATCACCAACGGCCGGCAGGGTTTCATGCCCGCGCATGAAGGCATGCTGGACGAGGCGACCATCGACAAGCTGGCGGATTTTGTCATTGCTGCGTCGCAGGGCAAGGCGACACCTGCGCAGTTCACCTTGTTCAATGACAACGGTTGCGGGGGATGCCATGGCGATAATGCCAAGGGCGGCGCGCTCAACAATCTGGGTACCGGCGCAGCGAACCTGACCGACGGCATCTGGCGCTTTGGCGGCAAGCGCGAAGATATATTGCGTACCATCAAGTATGGCGTGAACCAGGACAATCCCAAAACCAGGGTGGCCATCATGCCCGCGTTCGGCGGCAAGCTGAGCCCGGAAACCATCAAGATGCTGGCAGTCAAGGTGCACGAATTCGGCGGCGGCCAGTAGAGAGCAATCAAGGTGCCGGCCAATGGCATCGTTTCGCTGACTTGGAGGAGAGATAGATGGATTCAGTCGTTATCGGAGTGATTATCGCGCTGGCGGGGACGCTGCTGGTGATCGGCTATCTGGCATACAAGTTTTTCCGGATCATCATGAGCAACGATAATAATGAAGAGTAGTTAGTGTGAGTCTGGAAAGTTCGGGGGGGCTGGCAAGCCTCCCTTTTGTTTTTTTAACTGACGGTGAAATATATGGTGTGCTTGATTCAATCCGGTTGTCACGAGGTTTGCAATGGCTGAGCAAGGGCAACCGCTGTCCAATATCGAAGAGCTGTATGCCGATGCCGCGCATTGGCACGTCAATACCGGCGGCGAGACCATCCATGCCAAACGCATACCGGGCTTCTTCAGGAACCTGAAATGGTATGCGGCAGCGTCATGGCTGGTCTACCTGACCATGCCTTATGTGCGCTGGAACGGACAGCAGGCGATCCTGTTCGATGTGCCGCATCGGCAGTTCCATCTGTTCGCGTTGACCATCTGGCCGCAGGACATCTGGATGTTGTCACTGGTGTTGATCCTGCTGGCCATCACCCTGTTCGGCGTGACCGCCGTGGCGGGCCGCGTATGGTGCGGCTACTTCTGTTTCCAGACGGTATGGACCGATGTGTTCACCTGGATCGAGGACAAGATCGAGGGCAACCCGATCCAGCGCCGCAAGCTCGATGCCGCGCCATGGAGCGTCAGGAAGATACGCCTCAAACTGTTCAAGCATTCGCTGTGGATGGTGATCGCGATCATCACGGGCGTGACGTTTGCCGGCTATTTCGCCGATATCTATCAGCTCTGGCATGATTACCTGGTGCTGGATGTGCCGATGATAGGCTGGGTGGTACTGGCGGCGTTCGTGTTCGGCACTTATGTTTTCGCAGGACTGATGCGCGAGCAGGTCTGTTTCTGGTTGTGTCCTTATGCGCGCATCCAGTCGGTGATGGTGGACAAGAACACCATCGTGCCAACCTATGATGTCAACCGTGGCGAACCGCGCGGCCGGGTGCGCGGCAGCAAGGATGGCGGCAGCGGGCGCGGTGATTGCGTGGATTGCCATTTGTGCGTGGGCGTATGCCCCACCGGAGTGGACATACGCGAGGGTCTGCAGGAAGGCTGCATCACCTGCGGCATGTGCATAGATGCCTGCGACAGCGTGATGGACAAAGTGGGCAAGCCGCGCGGGCTGATCCGCTACATGTCGGCAATGGAAATGCAGGGCGAGAAGTTGCCGCCACTGTACAAACGCACGCGCGTGCTGGTGTACAGCAGTATCATTTTGCTTTCGGCTGTGGGTATCCTGTACGGGCTGACGCATATCAACCCGCTGCAACTGACGGTATTGCACGAGCGCCAGCCGTTGTTCATACGCATGAGCGACGGCAGCATAGCAAACAAATACACCATCAAGGCCGTGAACAAGACCGGATCGGATGTCCCGATCAAACTCAAGGTCGAAGGGATCGATGTCCTGTCGATGGTGGTCAATGACGGTGCTCCGGTGGTGCTGTCCGCAACAAATATAATCCCGTTCCAGGTGCTGGTGCGTGCCAGGCCGGAATCGTTGAAGCATCAGAATACGCCCATCCGGTTTGAAATGGAGGCTGAAGGGGAACACAAGATCGAACTGGAATACAAGTCGGTATTTGTCAGGCCGCAAGACACCGAAGATGAAGATGAACACGAACACGAACACGAAGGAAGAGATTGATGGGCATCAGCGCACAATTGAAGAATGATCTCAAGAATCCCTGGCTGCGCGGGATACTCGCAGTGGTCGGCGTGACGGTCATGGTGAATGTCGCCTTCATCGTGTACGCGTTCTGGGCGCCGCCGGAACTGGTGGCCAAGGATTATTATGAGCGGGGGCAGAACTATTTCCACGAGGAGATCAAGCGCGAGCAATCCGCGGCCGATGCCTGGCGCTTGCAGTTGATGGCGCCAGACAAGCCAAAGTTGAATCTGGAACAGGAATACCGGTTGTATGTGATGGATCATGAAGGGCGGGCAGTGAACTCGGGAAAGGCCGTGCTGTATGTCTACCGCACCAATGCCGCGGAAAACGACTTCAAGCAGGAATTGCGTTATGTCGACACCGGTACTTATTCCGCATCATTGCGTTTTCCATTGCCGGGCACATGGGATCTGATCGCTCAGATACGCTCGGGTGATCAGAAGTACGATGTCGCACAACGCATCAATGTCGAAAAATAATCCTTCATCCGAAGCCTCCACGATCTGCTATCACTGTGGTCTTCCCGCTACCGGTGCAACGGCTTGTGATGGGGTGGTCGCGGGCGAGCTGAAACATTTTTGCTGTTCAGGTTGCCTGGCCGTTTGCAGGGTGATCCATGATTCGGGACTGTCCAGTTTCTATCAGCGATTGCGCAGCCAGGAAAATACCCTGGCACCGCCGCCCGATTCGCCGGCGGATATCGAACAATATGATCTGCAGGAAGTGCAGCAGGGCTTCGTACGGGATCTGCCGGATGGGCGCAAGGAAGCGCACCTGCTGGTGGAGGGTATCCATTGTGCCGCCTGTGTCTGGCTGATCGAAAAGGCGCTGACCGGGATGCAGGGCGTGGTGCGCGCCGAGGTCAATCTCGCCCGCCAGCGGTTGTGGCTGCAATGGGATCCGGCACATGTCAGCCTGTCAGCCGTGATACACCGGCTTGCGATGCTCGGTTATGCCGCCACGCCGTTCGACCAGGAGAATGCCGAGGGACAGATGCAGCGTTACAACCGCCGCCTGCTGTTCCGGATGGGCTTCGCCGGATTCGGCGCGATGAACATCATGTGGATCTCCATCGCGCTGTATGCCGGTTCGTTCTCGGGTATCGAGACAGAGTACAAACAATTCTTCCACTGGATCGGATTTGCGATCGCGACGCCGGTGCTGTTCTATTCCGGCGGGCCCTTCCTCGCATCAGCCTGGCGCGGGCTGGTGTTGCGCCACTTTACGATGGATCTGCCGATCGCGATCGGCGCATCCGTCACCTATGGCTATTCGCTGTGGCGCATGCTGCAGGGTAGCGGAGAAGTGTATTTCGATACCGTGGTGACATTCATTTTCATCATTCTGGTCGGACGATATCTGGAGGCGATGGCCAAGCGCAACGCTTCTTCCGCGACGTTGCGGCTGATGGAATTGCAGCCGCGCATCGCCACGCGCCTGTACGAGTCGGGCGAAGAGCGCGTGTCGGTGCGCAAGCTGGTCCCGGGAGATCGTTTGCTCGTGCGTCCGGGCGACAAGGTGCCGGCGGATGGCCGTATCCTGAGCGGTGACAGCCATGTCGATGAATCGATGTTGAGCGGTGAATCCCACCCGCAGCACAAGACTGCGGGCAGCCGCGTGTCGGCGGGCACGGTGAATGGAGAAGGGGTGCTGACCGTCGAGGTCGAGCAGACCGGGGCCGGTACGGTGCTGTCGCGCATCATCCACCTGGTAGAAGTCGCGCAAGGTTCAAAGGCAAAAGTGCAACGGCTGGCCGACCGCATCGTGCCGTGGTTCGTGGCGGCGACCTTGTTGTTGGCTACACTGACATTCCTCTATTGGCTGCGCCAGGACTTCGATACGGCATTGCTCGCGGCGACTGCGGTGTTGATCATCACCTGCCCGTGTGCATTGGGCTTATCCACGCCGATGGCGGTGGTCGTTGCGACCGGCGCTGCGGCGCGTCAGGGTGTGTTGATCCGCAACGGCGAGGCATTGGAAGACTTGTCGACCATCGATCATGTGGTGTTCGACAAGACGGGCACGTTGACCGAAGGACGCATGAACGTGAGTCGTGTATACACGGTGGCGGATGTGGATGAGGCTGATCTGCTGCGTTATGCAGGAGCGGTGGAGCGGAATTTCACTCATCCGCTGGCGCGCGCGATCGTGCAGGAAGTCGAGCGTCGCGGCCTCGACTTCGCCCGCGCCGAACAAGTGCAATCGTTCGGTGGCATGGGCGTGGGCGGCTTGGTCGACGAAGTGCAAGTCCGGCTGGGCAATGCGCGTTTGATGGCGAAGCAGGGCATCGCGCTGCCGGCCGAACTGGCAGAACAGCAACTGCAGATCGAGAATGGGATGGGCGTCGCGGTGTGGCTTGCTGCCGGAGATCGTGTGCTGGGTATCCTGAGTGTGGAAGACCGGGTGCGCGCGGGCGCGCGCGAATTGCTCGACCTGTTGCGCGGCCTGGGCATCGGGGTGACGCTGTTGACCGGAGATACACTTCGCGCTGCCGAACATTTGCAGCAGCGGCTGGGTGATATGCGGGTGGTGGCGGAAGTGATGCCGGAAGACAAATCACGCGAGGTCGCTGCACTGCAGCAACAGGGGCGGCGCGTGTTGATGGTGGGCGACGGGGTGAACGACGCGCCGGCATTGGCGCAGGCCGATGTCAGCATCGCGATGGGCTCGGGTACCGATGTATCGATGGAAAGTTCAGATGTGGTGCTGATGGGCAGCGAATTGCGCAAGGTGCCTTATGCGATTGAGATCGGGCGCCAGACGTTGCGCACGATACGGCAGAACCTGATGTTGTCGCTGGTGTATAACGCGATCCTGGTGCCGGTCGCGATGGCCGCATGGGTGACCCCGGTATTTGCGGCGATCGCGATGCCGCTCAGTTCATTGCTGGTGATCGGCAATGCCGTGCTGATCCGCTATCGCATGAACGGATTTATTTCGCAGCAGCCGGAAATGGTTTATCAAAAGCGCTTGCAGGACGGCTACTCGGTATAACGCAAAGGGAATACAGGTGGATGTAATTTACGGATTGATTCCCGGCATGATCATTCTCGGTCTGGTCAGTGTGCTGATCTTTTTCTGGGCGGTCAGGGGCGGGCAATACGACGATCTGGAAGGACCGGCGCACCGTATCCTGAATGACGACGACGTCGAAGATCATGGCAGCGATGAGCACTGAATCCGTTTCTTCGGTCCCGCATCAAAAGCGGAGCAAACACTTTGCTTGAATCGGTGTTGCTGATGTTTTCGATGGGTCTGCTCGGCAGCCTGCATTGCATCGGCATGTGCGGCGGGCTGGTCTCCGCTGTTGCGATGAGCCGCCCGACGATCTGGTGGCCCGGATTGTTCGGCTACCAGATCGGAAGAGTGACGACCTATACCCTGTTCGGGCTGGTCGCCGGATTGTTCGGCACCGCACTCGGGAATATCGGCGGCTGGCCCATGCTGAGGGCGCTGGCCGTGATCGCCGGTGTAATGATGATCGTGTTCGGGCTGAATCTGGCAGGCTGGTTGCCCGACCCGTTGCGGCGCTTTACCGCAACCATCAGCCAGCGTATCGGACTCGCCAAACTGGCGCACCGTTTGGCCGGACAAGCCAGCCTGTCCGGCTGGTATATGATGGGCTTGGCCAACGGCCTGCTGCCTTGCGGTCTGGTATACGCGGCGCTGGGATTATCGCTGGCTTCCGGTGACACGGCCGCAGCAGTGGGCATGATGTTCTTCTTCGGCCTCGGCACCATTCCCTCGATGATGTTCGCGCCATCCCTGATCCGAAAACTGACCCCGGAATTGCGCGGCTGGTCGCTGCGTATCGCGGGGGTCATCGTGATCGTGCTGGGCGTGATGACCACGATGCGCGACGGTTCCATGCACGGGCATCAAGGGGCGAAGGTGCATGATGGTGCGATACATGGGCAAGCGATGCCTGATAACACTGAGTCTGGCCATTCGATGTGATCTCAGGAAGGGGCGGCAGGATTGGAAAAATGCAATTGTGCCGGCTCGCCTTCGACCAAAGTCGCTACCAACCCTGACTCGGGATAGTAAAGCAGGGTTTCTTTTTCTTGCGGATGTTCGATTCTGGCAGGCGTGCCGAAGCGGGCATTCAGCGCTTTCGTGTCCAGCGCGGTGCTGGGGATCAGCGTCAACTCTGTCACCAATAACTGGTAGGCCAGCAGATTGTCTTCGGGCGCCAGGTCGCTGCGCGCGACTGCATTGGGATAAAGATGCGGCCGTGTGGCGCGCCGCTCGATCTGATGCAATTGCGCCGGCGTCGCATCCAGCCGCAGGATCACCTGGGTGTGGTCCGCGATGGCAGGGAAGTAAGCTTCCAGTTTTTGTCCGGCTTTGGGATGGCCGACCGGATAAATGTAGAGGGCAATGTCGCTGCGGCTCTGCAAGGCGATTTCCGCTTCGCGCAACGTGCTTGCGCCCAGCGTGATGCCGAGCACATGCAGTCTGCCGCGTTCGTCCACCCAGGTATCTTTTTTCTTGCCGGGTTGCTGCTGGTAATGGGTGCTGGTCCAGGCGAACACGGCAATCGTCGCCGCCAGCGCGGCAAGGAATAATTTCAATCCGAAACGATCACTGATTTTTTGTTGGGTGGTTGTTTCGGTTTTGTTCATGTCAGGCAACGCGATCATGCGGCTCGCGGCCGGCAGCGATCGCGTCGAGATTATCCAGCGCGCGGTAACCCATCGCATCGCGGGTTTCAAGTGTCGCGCTGCCGATATGCGGCAGCAGGAAGGTGTTTTCCAGTTCACGATAACCGGGGTGGATGTTGTTCGGCTCGCCGTTGAACACATCGAGCCCGGCCGCGGCCACCTTGCCCGACTTGAGTGCGGCGACGAGCGCATCGTCATCGACCACGCTGCCGCGCGCGGTGTTCACCACGATCGCGCCGTCGGGCAGCAGTGCGATGCGTTTTGCATTCAACAGATGGTGCGTCTCGGGCGTGGCCGGGCAATGCAAGGCCAGATAATCGCAGTGCGGCAACATCTCCTCGACGGATTGGTAATAGGCCGCGCCTTTTTCAAGTTCGGGCTTTAAACGGCTGCGGTTGGAATACATGATCGTCATGTCGAAACCGCGCGCGCGTTGTGCCGTGGCCTGGCCGACCCGTCCCATTCCGACGATGCCGAGACGTTTGCCGGTGACTTGCCGGCCGATCATGAAGGTGGGGCTCCACGTATTCCACTTCCCGGCTCTTATCAGGCGCTCGCCCTCGCTGGCGCGCCTGGCAGCTCCGAGCATCAACAGCATCGCGATCTCGGCGGTGGCATCGGTCAGCACATCGGGTGTATTGGTGACGATGATGTTGCGCGCCTTGGCCGCGGCCAGGTCGACGTAGTCGGTGCCGACCGAGAAACACACGATCGCTTTTATGGATGCCGGCAAACGCGCGATCACATCGGCAGAAAGCTTTTCGGTATGACAAGGCAGGATGATATCTGTGTCCTGTGCCAGCTTGATCAACTCATCAGTCGTATACAGGCGGTCTTCCGCATTGAAATGCGGCTCGTAGTCGCGGCGCAAGCGGTCTTCCACGTTAGGCGGCAGTTTACGGGTGACCAGAACCACAAATCTATTTTTCATCTGAAGGCCTTTGCGTAACAAGTTGGAAGAACTGTGATATTAACAATATTACGAAGTCGCGACGCATGAAAAGATTTTAAAAAGTCCGCTTTGTATTGACTGGACCAGCAGCTTGCGTAAAATGATTTTCCTCTATACATCTATTTGTTGCCAAACAAAATGTAATGAGGAGTGGCCAATAAAAACAATCGCCGCGTGTCATTTGGGTTATCTACAAGAGGTGACAGCAATGAACACAGCATCCGAACCTGAAGATTATGATAATTTGGTGATATATGAACGGGCGTCCGATCGGCGTCGAGGAATCGAAAGACGCAGAGGCGGGCAGTCAAAGAATAAGGATTTGCACCAGGAAGCGGAAAAGAACGATAAAGCCCAGCCATCGGCAGACAATAAATTTATCGGGGAATTCGGTTGGTCTGATTCTCAACAGTGAAGGCAGCAAGACAGAGGGCGGTCCAACCGCCCTTTGTCACTTCAGCAATCTTGGGTTATTTCAGCAAGCTTTGATCATTTCTGGACGGTCATTTCCGGAATCCTAGTTCCAAATTCAATAAACCGAACAGATCGCCGCGCTATTGATCGCGTTCGTTTCCGCTTATCCGACAAGGTTATCGATCACGACCCCGGTTATCGTGTTGTCTTCCCCCGCCCTGGTATTGCTGCTGCTGGCCGCCGGATTGGCGTTGGCGCTGCTGATAGAACTGCTGAGACGAGGGCTCATGCGGCTGATATTGGTAGCGCTTGTTTTCGATCGAGCGCTGTTGATTCAATTGTTGAGGATAGCGGTTGCCTTTGTAATTGCGCTGGTAAGAAGGCAACGGTGCGGGCCGCGGGTCGTATCTATGATCCCATCGATCCCATCCGTTGTGGCGCTGATCCCAGTCGCGGCCCCAGTGGTCGCCCCAGCGTGGCGGCGCATCGCTGCGCCAGCCTCGAAAATACGGCGGAGGGCTGCGGTAGTAGCGCACCGGCACGCGCAACACATAGAGCGGCACATAATCGGGTGCCACCAAAGACCATGGCCCGTTGTACCAGGTACTCGCATACCAGTTGTCTCCCTCTAACACCCAGTACATGCCGTCGTAAAAGAAGTAATTGTAAGGAATGCTGGGATCGTAGTAGACGGGATATCCCGGCACAGGGACGAGCTGCGGGTATGCCGGCATGTTGATACCGATGCTGACGCCGGGCGCGTTGTATGAGAAGCCCAAGCTAAGATCGGCGCGGGCCGCGCTGATCGGCAAGAACAGTATCGATAACACGATAATTAGTTTGCGCATTTTATCTATTCCTCTTTTAATGGCGGCCATCGAGATGATGGTCATACTTGAAGGTTATATAACAGTAACGCACCAGGTCGATAAATAGTTTATTGCAGTACTGCGACCATGGAATTCGCCTTTGGTTCGCTGCAGCGTAGCTTATAATGTGCGGCATGAATCAGCTTTATACAAATGTAATGAAATTCGGCCGCGGCAAGCGACACGGATCATTCGCGGTACTGATGTGTCTGTGGATTTTCCTGGGCGCCGGCTGTGCGACGATGCGCCCCGATTTTGTGAAACCCTCGGTGAGCATCACTTCTTTCAAACCGATCGCCTCCGAAAGCTTCGCGCCCAAGTTCGAGATCGGCATGCACATCGTGAATCCGAATGCGGTCAAGCTGAGTCTGCGCGGCATCAGCTTCAAGGTTTTCCTGAACTATTTCCAGATTGTGGAGGGCGCGACAAATAAAGGCCTGCCCGAGATACCGGCATACGGCGAGGCGGATTTCAAGGTTACCGCCACTGTCAGTCTGTTCGAGGGCATGCGCTTCGTGCAGGACTTGATGAAGAATGCAAACGGCCAAGTCGATTACCGTCTTCAGGCCAAGCTTGATGTCGGGGCACTGGTACCGTCGATACAGATAGAGAAGGCCGGCAGTTTCACACCCTAGAAATATCAGAACTGACAAAGCGGATGTTGCTGCTAAACTTGTTTTCATGGATTTCGAACAAAAAATAAAACGCCTCGCGGTGATACTCGCGTTAAGTCTGATCGTCATCTTTGCGGCCAAGTGGATGTTGAGCAAAGCCTTTATCAATCTTGGCAAGGCCGCAGCCGAAAAGAAACAGCAGGCTGCTGCCAGCCGGCCTGTTCCGCCGTCCCCGGTTCCTGCGGATGAAGCTTCATCGCCTGTCTCGGCGGAGCCGGCCAGCGCCGAGCCGGAAGAGCAATCCGCACCGGCTTCGGCCGTGGCGGAGACTGCGGTCACCCGTTAGCTTCAGTACCTTTGGTATGAACCACGAACACCTTGGGCTGTTGGTCACACGCGAGATGCCGTTCGGCGAATACAAAGGCCGCTTGGTCGCCGACCTGCCCGGAAAGCATCTGGAAACCTCTGAACAGATTGATACACGATCGATTTGAATTTGTCTTTCAAACGGCGTAGATTAATCGCCTCGGATCGCACGAGTCGTTTCTTTGTAAATCACGATCCTTAACTAAGGAGTCACGAGCCAGGGAGACTTTATGGATAGCGTCGATCTTTCCGTACTTAAATCCCTTAGGGAATGGCAATCAGCAAGACAGCCGCTGTGGCTGGTGACAGTGGTGGAGACCTTCGGTTCCAGCCCGCGCCCACCCGGCGCGATGCTCGCGCTGCGCGGCGACGGTCTGGCGGTCGGCTCGGTGTCGGGCGGTTGCATCGAGGACGACCTTGTAATGCGCGCGAAGCGCGGCGAATTGCCGCTCGACCGCTGCGGGGTGATCAGCTTTGGTGTCACGAAAGAAGAAGCGCAGCGTTTCAGGCTGCCTTGCGGCGGAGTGATACGCGTGGTTGTAGAACCGGTGTGTGATCAGAATTGGGTGGATAAGATCTTGCAACTGGTTCAATCTCACCGTTTGGCCAAGCGTGCGTTGCAACTCGACACCATGCAAGTAGAGATCGACGACGCCACCCGCACCGAGAATATGCAGTTCGACGGCACAACGCTGACCACGGTGCACGGCCCGCGCTGGCGCATGCTGATCATCGGCGCCGGTCAGACTTCGACTTATCTTGCGCGCATGGCGCAGGCGCTCGATTACCAGGTTATCGTCTGCGATCCGCGCGCAGACATGCGCGCAACATGGGACGTGCCGGACACCATGCTGACCGGCGAGATGCCCGATGACGCGGTGTTGGCGCTGCAACCTGATGCCGCAACAGTGATCATCGCGCTGACGCATGATCCAAAACTTGATGACATGGCACTGCTGGAGGCGCTGAAATCACCGGCGTTCTATGTCGGCGCGCTCGGTTCCAAAGCCAACAATGCGAAGCGCCGCGCACGTCTTGCATTATTCGATCTCAGTGCCGGGGAAATCGAAAAGCTGCACGGTCCGGTGGGATTGAGCATCGGCAGCCGCACGCCTCCGGAGATCGCCGTATCTATCCTCGCGCATTTGATTTCGGTTCGTAACCGGCCAATCCGGGCAATCAGTCAGGCTCAACCAATCAACCAGGAGGTTTGCTCATGATCTCTTTCACAGTCAACGGAACATTTACCACGGTAGATGCCGATCCCGGGACGCCCTTGCTCTGGGTGCTGCGCGACCATTTGCAAATGACCGGCACCAAATTTGGCTGCGGCATCGCGATGTGCGGCGCATGCACCGTGCACCTCGATGGACGCGCGATCCGTTCCTGCGTCACGCCGGTATCGATGGCAAGCGGCAAGGAGGTCACCACGATAGAGGGTATTGCCGAAACCGAATTGGGTAAAACGGTGCAAGAAGCCTGGCAGGAAGTGGACGTACCGCAGTGCGGATACTGCCAGTCCGGACAGATCATGTCTGCCGTCGCGCTGCTCAAGGAGAATCCGCGTCCGAGCGAAGCGCAGATTACCGCCGCGATGGATGGCAATCTGTGCCGTTGCGGCACCTACAACCGCATACGCGCGGCGATCCAGATGGCGGCGGGAATGCCGATGGATGCTGAAGACAGGGGAGGTGCCGCATGAGAACCGCAATGCCAATTCAAAATAAAATCATCGATGCACAAGATCCCGCGCGCCGCAAGTTCATCAAGGATACCGCCGCATTGGCGGGCGGATTGGTGATCGGCTTTTATCTGCCGAAAGGCGGGCGCGCCTATGCGGCCGAAGAAGCGCCGAAACCCGGCAAGAAAAAAATATACCCGCCGAATGCATTCATACGCATCGATCCTGACGACAGCATCACCATCATCGTCAACAAATCCGAGATGGGGCAGGGCGTCTACACTTCACTGCCGATGATGATCGCGGAGGAGCTGGAAGCCGACTGGAGCCGCATCAGCGTCGAGTCCGCTCCGGTGGCCGCAGTGTATAACCACACCAGTTTCCCGATGCAGATGACCGGGGGCAGTTCCAGCGTCCCATCATCGTGGGAGCAGATGCGCCGCGTGGGTGCCACTGCACGTGTGCTGCTGGTCCGTGCCGCTGCGCAGCAATGGGGAGTGCCGGAAAACGAATGCCATGCCGAGAACAGTATGGTGTCGCATGCCGCGAGCGGCCGGGATGCCAGTTACGGCACGCTGGCTGATATCGCCTCGGAACTGCCGATGCCGGACAACGTCGCGCTCAAGTCTCCCAAGGATTTCAAAATCATCGGCAAGGCCACCAGGCGACTGGATACACCTGCAAAAATAAACGGCACTGCGCAGTTCGGACTCGATGTCTATCTGCCCGACGTGTTGACGGTGTTGATCGCGCGCAGCCCGGTGTTCGGCGGCAAGGTAAAAAGTTTCGATGCTACCGAGGCGCTTAAAGTGGCAGGCGTGCAGGGTGTGTATCAGGTGCCCACCGGGATTGCGGTTGCCGCAACCGGTTTCTGGCCCGCCAGGACTGCACGCGATCTGCTTGAAATCGAATGGGATGAAGGTCCGGGTGCGTCGCTTTCCACGCCGAAGATGATCGCGGAATATCTGAAGCTGGCAAAACGACCGGGTGCCGTTGCGCGCAAGGTCGGCGATACAAAGCGGGGTCTGAAAAAAGCGCACAAGTTTATCAGCGCCGAGTACGAGGTGCCTTATCTGGCGCACGCCGCGATGGAGCCGCTCAATGTGGTGGTGGAGCTCAAGCCGGACCACTGCACGATTTGGACCGGCACCCAGATGCAGACCGTGGATGCCGCGATGGCGGCAAAGACCGCGGGTCTCAAGCCGGAACAGGTTGAGATCCACACGACTTTCCTCGGCGGCGGCTTCGGACGGCGCGCCAATCCGCGATCGGATTTCGTGATCGAAGCGGTGCAGGCGGCGATGGCGGTCGGCAAACCGGTCAAGGTGGTGTGGACGCGCGAGGACGACACGCGCGGCGGAAACTACCGGCCGATGTGGGCAGACCATATCGTGGCGGGCATCGCAAAAAACGGCAAACCGGTGGTGTGGAAGCATACCATCGTCGGCCAGTCCATTGTCGCCGGCACGATGTTCGAAGCGTTCCTGGTTCATAACGGCATTGATGCCACGTCGGTGGAGGGCGCGGCGGATCTGCCTTATCTGATACCCAACCTGCAGGTCGATCTGCACAGCACCAAGAATGAGGTGCCGGTGCAGTGGTGGCGATCGGTCGGCCACTCTCATACCGCGTTCGTGGTCGAGACGATGATGGACGAGCTGGCGTATCTTGTCGGCAAGGACCCGGTCGCCTACCGGCTGGCCAACCTGCCTGCAGCTTCACGTTACCGCGGCGTACTGCAACTGGCAGCGGATAAGGCCGAGTGGGGAAAAGTGAAATTGCCTAAAGGACATGCTTATGGTGTGGCGGTGCACAAGTCGTTCAACAGCTACGTCGCGGAGATCGCCGAAGTGTCGCTGGAGAAGGACAGGATACAAGTGCATCGGGTGATCGCGGCGGTGGATTGCGGCATGGTGGTCAATCCGGACGGCGTGCATCAGCAGATTGAAAGCGCTGTAGCATATGGACTCTCCGCCGCGCTGCACGGTGCGATCACGCTGGACAAGGGCCGGGTGGTGCAATCCAATTTCAACGACTATCAGCCGGTGAGCTACTCGGAAATGCCGCGCATCGAAGTGCATATCGTGGCTAGCAGCGAGCCGCCTTCCGGCATAGGCGAACCGGGCACGCCGCCAATCGCGCCCGCGGTCGCCAATGCGGTGTTCAAGCTGACAGGCAAGCGCATGAGGCGCATGCCGTTCGACCGGGAAAAATTTGTCTGAACGATATATGGCCTGATCACGGCGGCATCGCCGCCATCGTGCTGGCAGCCGGGGCGTCACAGCGCTTCGGCTCGGACAAGCTGCTGCATCCGCTTTCGCTTCGCGGCGTGACTTTGCCGCTCGCCGCGCACAGCCTGCTGCCCTGGCTGGAGTCGTTCGGACAGGTATCGGTCGTCGTCAGGCCGGGGTCGAATGTGTTCCGCAGCGCGATCGAAGCCTCCCTAGATATTGGTAACGGGGATATTGGCAAAGGGGGCGCGGACAATTCAGCGTCGATAAACTGGATAAGCTGTGCGGATGCGGCGCTAGGCATGGCCGCCAGTCTGGCCTGCGGTGTGCATGCAAACCTGGACGCGGACGGTTGGCTGATCGGGCTGGCCGATATGCCGGCAGTTCCTGTCGAAGCGATAACGCGCGTGCGCAAGGCGCTGTCAGCAGGGGCGGCCATCGCTGTGCCTGCACATGCCGGCAGACGCGGCCACCCGGTCGGGTTCGCGCGCCAATACCGCATCGAATTGCTGGCGCTGGAGGGTGATGTCGGCGCGCGGCGTTTGCTCAAGCGCGACAGTTCTGATGTCGTGGAGATCGACATCGACGATGCCGGCATCTTTGCCGACATCGATATCCCCAACGATCTTAAACGACTTTAGTGAGACCGCCGACAACAAAGCATAATATCGTTGCTGGCGCCGCGGTATTTTGCTGCCGGATCAGCCACCCTTGGCGACAGTCACGCGATTGACGAAGGTGATGCTCGGGAAGGTGCGGTTCAATGTCTTGCTGTTGAAATTCAACATAGTTACACCTTTGTCAAACTGGATCACATCCCCTTTTTTCACGGCGACTGTCGATGCGGCAAGCCAGCGGGTCTGGCCGTCCTGTTTGACCTCGAGATAGGTGAACTGTGGCACGTCCTGGCTGCTGATGACCGTGGCTTTTTGTGTCAGCTCGGCATCGCTGGAGGAATTCATCTCCGATCCGGCGGGATTGATGGCCGGGTGCCCGGGAGGCAGCGGAGCCGTCGAGGATGATGTTGGCGGAGCCGAATCGGGAACGAAGGTGTCCTTGGGCTTCTTGTCGCAACCGGTGATTGCAACAGCAGTCAATGCGGCGAATATCAGGATGGAGTGTTTCATTTTGCTTCCTTCGAATAGGGTTTGATAGACGGAAGATACTATGAATATCCTGCTTGCGGCTACAAGAATCTGCTAACCCTGGATGAATATGCCCTGAATCCTATTCAATAAAATCAATCTGTTAGACCAAATCAGGCGTGAGTTTGTGACACAGGCGTATAATATCCACGTTGGAGCCGGGGCAGTTGTGCCCCCGACATTATGATGAGACAGGAAAATTGACTACGATTAGTTTTACAGATTTAAAGTTGGCGCCAGAAATCCTCAAGGCGCTGACCGAGTCCGGTTACACCACTCCCACCCCGATTCAGGCCCAAGCCATCCCGCTGGTGCTGGAAGGCCGCGATCTGATGGCGGGCGCGCAAACGGGCACAGGCAAGACGGCTGCATTCGCATTGCCGATATTGCAGAAATTGTTGCCGCATGCCAATTCCAGTGCTTCGCCCGCACGCCATGCGGTGCGCGCGCTGATCCTGGTGCCGACGCGGGAACTGGCGATCCAGGTGGAAGAAAACATCAAGGCTTATGCGAAGCACACCAAACTGCGCTCGCTGGTGGTGTTCGGCGGCGTGGACGTCAAGACGCAGACACCGACGCTGAAGCGCGGTGTAGAGATATTGGTCGCGACGCCGGGTCGGTTGCTTGATCATATCGAGATGAAGACGGTACAGTTGACTCAGGTGCAGATGCTGGTGCTGGACGAGGCGGATCGGATGCTGGACATGGGTTTCATGCCCGACCTTAAGCGCATCCTTGCGCTGTTGCCCAAACAGCGGCAGAACCTGATGTTCTCGGCCACGTTCTCGAACGAGATCAAGAAATTGTCGGCGGAGTTCCTGACCAAACCCAAGCTGATCGAGGTCGCACGCAGCAATGCCGCCGCCGAGAATGTCACGCAAAAAGTCTATCTGGTCGACCAGGCGGACAAGCATATTTTGCTCGCTCAACTGTTGCGAGGCAGTGACGCGTCACAGGTGCTGGTGTTCACCAAGACCAAGATCGCCGCAGCACGCCTCGCCAGACTGTTGCAAAAGGACGGCGTGGCCGCCGATGCGATCCATGGCGACAAGACACAGCTTGAGCGCATCCAGGCGCTCGATGCTTTCAAAAGCGGAAAAGTCACCGTCTTGATAGGCACCGATGTCGCCGCGCGCGGCTTGGATATTGATCAGTTGCCGATGGTGATCAATTACGAGATACCGCATGCGCCGGAAGATTACGTGCACCGCATCGGCCGCACCGGCCGTGCTGGCGCATCAGGCAAGGCGATCTCGCTGGTGTCGCCGGAAGAGGAAAAATATCTGAAGGAGATCGAGAAGCTGATCAAGACCGAGATCCCGAAAGAGCAAGCGGATGTACCGAACGAGGCGAGAGCCAGAGCGCCGCGCGATCATCACGGCCATGCCCGGGGCGAACACAAGGAACGTGGCCGTTCACCGCGCGGTGAACTTGCGGAACGCAACCGCGCGCGTCCTCCCGCACCGAAGAAGCCCAGCCATGATCCGTGGTTCGACAAGCCTTACGAACCCAGCAACGTTGCTGTGCCGGAGAAACAGCCGGAGCAACCGGTCAACAAACCAAAGAAGCCGGTTGCGGCTATTTTCCAGCGCAGGCAAAGCTAGGACGAACAACTCACTTCGATCTGCCGCGCCCAATCCGGCGGCGCGGTGGCATAACGCTCCATTTCCGGCTGTTCGTCGAACGGCTTGGCCAGCAGTTTCAGCAGACGATCAATCTCGCTATAGTCACGATGCTTCTCGGCTTGTTCGATCGCGTTTTGCGCGAGATAGTTGCGCAGGACGTATTTCGGGTTGACTGCATTCATGCGCAACTTGCGTTCATGGTCCGTGCCCGGCTCAAGTTGCAGTCGCACGCGATAGGCTGATGCCCAGGCATCGAATGCCGCGCGGTCAATGAACTGGTCGCGCACGAAATCGTTGGCTGCATCCGCAGACGAATCGAAGCTTCCCAGGCTGCGAAACAGAATGGTGTAATCAATTTGGTTGGCATGCATCATTTCCAGCAGAGATCCTATCAGTTGAACGTCGTTGTCCGACTCTTCTATCATTCCCAGTTTTGTGTTCATCAATTCAGCATAGTGCTGGTGATAGGCCGGGGCATAGTTGTCCAACACAGGACGGGCTTTTTCGGCCGGGATCAGCGGCGACAATGCCTGCGCCAGGCAGGCGAGGTTCCACAGGCCGACTTGCGGCTGCTGATCGTAGGCGTATCGTCCGCGCGGATCGGAATGGTTGCAGATAAAGCCGGGGTCGTAACTTTCCATGAAGCCGAACGGGCCGTAGTCGAATGTCAGCCCGAGTATCGACATGTTATCTGTGTTCATCACGCCATGCGAGAAGCCGACTGCCTGCCATTGCGCCATCAGCCTGGCAGTGCGCTGCGTGACTTCGTTGAGGAATAATTGATACTTGTCGGCATCATCAACCAGATCCGGGTAGTGTCTGGCGATGACATAGTCGGACAATTCGGCGATATGTTGATGCTGTCCGCGATGGAAGAATACCTCGAACGAGCCAAAGCGAACATGCGAAGGCGACAGACGCGTCAGCACTGCAGCGGTTTCTATGCGCTCGCGATAGACTTCCTCGTCACTGCCGGTGATGCACAATGCGCGACTGGTGGGGATGCCCAGTCCGTGCATCGCTTCCGAACAAAGATATTCGCGGATGCTGGAGCGCAGCACCGCGCGGCCATCGCCCTGGCGCGAATAGGGCGTGATGCCGGCACCCTTGAGCTGCACGTCCCACAGCTCGCCGTCACTGTTGCGCACTTCACCGAGCAGGATCGCACGCCCATCGCCGAGTTGTGGCACGAAGTTGCCGAACTGGTGTCCGGCATACAGCATGGACAGCGGATCTGAACCCGGAAGCAAGCGGTTGCCGGTGAAATGTTCTGCGAAATCGTGGCGAGCTATCTCTGCGCTGTCGAGATCAATTAGTTGCGCGGCATTCGCATTGAAGCTGACCAGATAGGGGTCGGGCAGCGGCGTTGGTTTCAAGCGGCTATGGAAACTATTTGGCAGTCTCGCGAATGTATTTTCGAAATTCAGTTGTTCGAGTTTGTTCATCTGAAATGACGCAGCGCCCCGTTATCGGGGCGCTGCGCGTAACATATCTCTATGTTGAAACTCAAACGCAGCCGGTCGGTTTCGGCAGGCCGCCGTATTTGGTGATGGGTTTCATCGGCCCCGTCATCCACAGGTCAAAGACTTCCTTCTGGTCCTGTTCGATGTATTTGACAAATTTTCGGATTGGCGGGACGGTGCCGAATTCTTCGTAGAATTCGCGCGCTTTCAGAATGTGCGCCCATTTCTCGTCGTTCAATTCGTAGTTGTCTGCCTCAGCCATCGCTTTCGCGATCTCGGGTGTCCAATCGTCCATGCTCTCGAGATAACCGTCGCCGTCGCGTTTTGGGATTTCCATTTGAAGTGCTCCTGTTTTAATGATGAATGATGCAATGATAATAAACCCGAGTTAATTGGTCAAGTAATGATTCCGTGCAATGGTGCGGTTACAATGACACAGGATAGAGACAGAAAGTTGATCGGGAAGCATTGGAGATGCGGCGATGAAATGGTTATGGACAAGCGTGTTGATTTTGGCGGGTTGTTCCGGTGTGCCCGAAGGACTGCATCCGGTGACGGGTTTCGATGCGGATAAATATCTGGGGCATTGGTATGAGATCGCTCGGCTAGATCACAGCTTCGAGCGCGGACTCGACGATGTGACGGCAGATTACCGCAAGCTTCCCGATGGCCGCATCGAGGTGATCAATCGCGGCTTCGATGCCAAAAAGAACAAGTGGAACGAGGCGAAGGGTGTGGCGCGGTTCCAGGGCAAGCCGGATGTCGCGAGCCTGGAGGTGTCATTTTTCCGGCCGTTCTACGGTGCATACAACGTGCTGGTGCTGGATCCGCAATATCGCTACGCGATGGTGGCCGGACCAAACCGCGATTATTTCTGGATACTCGCGCGCGAGCGGCAACTCGATCCGGATACGCTGACAAAGCTGGTCGAACAGGCCAAGTCATTCGGTTTTGCGACCGACAAGTTGATCTATCCCGAGCATGGCAATACCCCGGTCATGGTCGATTGAGATGAAAGAAAAAGTTTCCGTGGTGTTTGTTTGCATGGGCAATATCTGCAGGTCTCCGACGGCGGAGGCGGTGTTTCGCCATTATGTCGAGAGTGCGGGGTTGGCGGAAAGAATATCGATCGATTCTGCGGGGACGCACGATTATCACATCGGAGACAAGCCGGATTCGCGCGCGCAGCGCGCGGCGCAGCAGCGCGGTTATGACATGAGCAAACTGCGCGGCCGGCAGGTGGGGGAGGGCGATTTCCGCTGCTTCGACTACGTGTTGGCGATGGACACGGCCAATCTTGCGATCCTGCAGCGTATCGCTCCGCCGGGAAGCGACGGTCAACTTGGTCTTTTTCTCGAATATGCGCGCCATCACGCCGAGCGCGAAGTGCCAGACCCGTATTACGGCGGCGCGGACGGATTCGAGCGCGTGCTGGATATGGTAGAGGATGCGGCGCAGGGATTGCTGGAGGAGATCCGCCAGCGGCACTTCGCGGAATAGTACTTGCCGAAGCTAAAAGCCGCACGATTTACATCGTGCGGCTTTGTTTTTGCAAACCGAATTATCCTTGTGGAGTGTGTTGCGTTTCGATCTGCACCAGCGGTTCGTTTTCCACATATACTTCACGCTGCCGTTCGCGGCGACGTCGCGGTGAGTGCCTTTCCGCAGTTGCGGTGAACTGCGCGACGGTATTCAGCTTGACAGGGTCGGTCTCGATCTGGATCAGACCGTTACCGGGTGTCTTCGCGACCGGGGGAGTTGCCGCTATCGGAGCTGGTTCCACAACCTCTGGCAAGGTCGGTGCTGCTGCCGGCAGCGTCGGGGCCATTACCGATGGCATGTTCGGTTCAACCACCGCAGGCAGATTTGGCTCGATCACCGCCATGACGCCGGGAGTATATATCGTCGGCATAGCGATGTATTCGCTTGGTCTGACGTATCCGTCCGGGTAGGCGATGTATTCCGTCGGTACTGTTGTGCCGCCCATTTGCTCGAATGATTGCTGTGTACCGGTGGTAGCCGTTGCGAGTTGCGCCGCAGCTTCGCGTTGCTCCCGTTCCTTGCGTCCGCCGCGCCGTCCGCGACGGCGTCCGCCTTCACGAGGAGGGTTGGCTGCTTCGGTTTTTTCAACCACGGCAGCTGCAACCTGGCTTTCCAGAACAGGCTTTTCTTCCGCGGGTCGCTGCGGACGCTGCGGCTTGGGTTGACGCGGCTCTTGTGCTTTGGCTTCAGTCTGCGCCGGTTTGCCGCGCGCTTCGTTGCGGTCACGATTGCCTCCCTCGGGACGCTCACTACGCACTCCCCGTTCACTTCTATCGCCGCGCCCGCCGCGATCGCGGCGTTTGCCTCCGCCCTCGGGACGTTCGCCGCGCGCGCTTCGTTCCGGACGCGCGCCTCGCGACCTGTTTGCAACCGTTTTGGATTTTGGCTGTTCTACCTCGCCTGATGAAGTGAACCATGCGAACAATTTGCCGAAGAATGACGGTTTGGCAGCTTCGGCCTTCATCGGTGCGGCCTTTATCGGCGTGACACCCTGCACCACGGCTTGAGCGCGAGTGGCTTTTTGTTGCTCTTGTGCTGCAGACAGCAATGATTCTTCGAGCGGTTTTTCCACCAGTTTGTAGCTCGCCTGCACTTCACTGCCGATGTCATCCTGACGCAAACGGTTGATGCTGTAGTTGGGCGTTTCGAGATGCGGGTTGGGGATCAGCGTAATGCCCACTTTCAGGCGAGATTCGATGCGGAATATGTCGGCGCGTTTCTCGTTCAGCAGGAAAGTCGCGACATCCACCGGCACTTGCACTTGTATTGCCGCGCTGCTTTCCTTCATCGCTTCTTCCTGGATGATGCGCAGGATATGCAGGGCGGATGATTCGATGCCGCGGATGTGGCCGATGCCGCTGCATCGCGGGCAGGAGATGTAGTTGCCTTCGCCCAGGCTGGGCGCCAGACGCTGGCGCGACAGTTCCAGCAAACCGAAGCGCGAGATCTTCGAGGTCTGCACGCGCGCGCGATCGTAATGCAGCGAATCGCGCAAGCGGTCTTCCACTTCGCGCTGGTTGCGGTTGCTTTCCATGTCGATGAAGTCGATCACTATCAGTCCGCCCAAATCGCGCAAGCGCAGCTGGCGGGCGATCTCTTCGGCGGCCTCAAGATTGGTATGGAACGCGGTGGCCTCGATGTCGGAGCCTTTGGTGGCGCGCGCCGAATTGATGTCGATCGCGGTCAGGGCTTCGGTATGGTCGATCACGATCATTCCGCCGGATGGCAGGCGAATTTCGCGCGCATGGGCGGATTCGATCTGGTGCTCGATCTGGAATCGAGAGAACAGCGGCACGTCGTCCAGATAACGCTTGATACGGTTCACGTTGCTCGGCATGACCGTGCTCATGAACGCCAAGGCCTGCTGGTAGACATCTTCGGTGTCGATCAGGATCTCGCTGATCTCAGGGTTGAAGTAGTCGCGGATGGCGCGTACCACCAGGCTGCTTTCCAGATAGATCAGCGACGGGGCCTTTTCGGATGCCGCCGCTCCTTCGATCGCATCCCACAATTGCTTGAGGTAATCCAGATCCCATTGCAACTCTTCTTCGTTGCGCCCGATGCCGGCGGTGCGCGCGATGATGCTCATGCCATGAGGCACTTCGACATTCGCCAGAACTTCGCGCAGTTCGTTGCGTTCCTCGCCTTCGATGCGGCGCGATACGCCGCCGCCGTTCGGGTTGTTCGGCATCAGCACGATGTAGCGTCCTGCCAGGCTGATGTAAGTGGTCAGCGCCGCGCCTTTGCTGCCGCGCTCGTCCTTTTCCACCTGCACCAGCAATTCCTGGCCTTCGCGCAAGGCTTCCTTGATCGAGGGGCGGTGGCCGCTGCCGGATTGGTAATATTGGGGAGCGACTTCCTTGAAGGGAAGAAAGCCGTGGCGGGTGCCGCCATACTCGACGAAACAGGCTTCAAGGCTGGGCTCGAGTCGGGTGATGACTGCTTTGTAGATGTTGCTCTTGCGTTGCTCTTTGCCGGCGGTTTCAATGTCGAGGTCTATCAGTTTCTGACCGTCGACAATGGCGACACGGAGTTCTTCCGGTTGTGTCGCATTGAATAACATGCGTTTCATTTTATCTTCTCCCGCGCTCTGACACGGGCGAAACCGGGCTACACGCTATAAAGCGTGACAGATGAATCAAACATCGAGCAAACGTGCAAACAATCTTTTAATGTGCAATCGGTTGGTCAAGTCAGTTCTCTATATAGTTAGCCAGTCAAAAAATTCTTACTTCGGGATTAATGTACCGGTGGCTGCGGGTGCATCGCTGCTTACGCTACGCCGACTGGTGCAAAAGATCCCGAGGGGGTGTTGCAGCACTTGACTCAATAAAGCCGGGGCTGCAACACGGAAATCCACAGGTGCTTAGAGCGCGCAAATCAATTACTATCACTGCTGGTTCCGGTGAGTGATATTAACCGGACTGCGGCTGGAATGGTGGCGGTGCATCGCACCGTCGCTTGTGCCAAACAATTCTTGGCGGCCAGTTTTTCTGGCGCAGGATGAAGATTCATCCCGAACTTACCCAATCCAAATCACGCGAGCGGCGAAGTATAAGCATAATGAAAGCTTTAAGCAAAGATTCTGTGAACTTTCTGGAGATCGACGAAAGCGGGGCAGCGCAGCGTATCGACAATTTCCTGTTCAAACACCTGAAAGGCGTGCCAAAAAGCCATATTTACCGGATTTTGCGCGGTGAAGTGCGGGTCAACAAAAAGCGCGTCGACCAGACCTATAGACTGAAACAGGGCGACCTGTTGCGCATTCCCCCAGTCCGGGTGGCGGAAAGGCACGAGATGGTGCAGCCCAGCATCCCGGCAGTGGAATTCCCGATCATTTACGAAGACGACGCGCTGGTCGCGGTAAACAAACCTGCCGGAGTAGCGGTGCACGGCGGCAGTGGCGTCAGTTTCGGGGTGATCGAGCAGATGCGCAATGCGCGTCCGCAGGCCAAATTCCTCGAACTGGTGCACAGGCTGGACCGCGAGACATCGGGCGTGCTGCTGCTGGCGAAAAAGCGTTCCGCGCTGACCGCGATGCACGAGATCATGCGCGAAGGAAACAGTGACAAACGTTATTTGACCCTGGTGCTGGGGCAATGGAAGAACGCCAGGCAGCACGTCAAGCTGCCTCTGCACAAGTACGACACGCCACAGGGCGAGAAGCGCGTGATGGTGCGCGAAGACGGCCAGGCTTCACATACCGTCTTCGCGCTGCAAAAAAGCTGGCCGGAATATTCGTTGCTGGAAGCGCAACTCAAGACCGGACGCACCCACCAGATCCGCGTGCATCTCGCGCACCTCGGTTTCCCGATCGCCGGCGACGACAAGTACGGCGATTTTGCGCGCAACAAGGCTTTGATGAAGCAGGGTCTGAAGCGCATGTTCCTGCATGCACACAGTATCGCGTTCGCGCATCCGCTGACGGGCGAAGCGATGCGGCTGGTCGCTCCGATGCCGAAGGAGTTGGAAAGCTTTATCCTGAAACTGGATACCCAGTCGGGTTAGGCTCAAAGAACTGCTGCCGACCCAAACTGCGGAGTTGTCAACGAGGAACTGCAGCAGCAGAACGGCTTCGGATCAAGGCATCAATTCTTGCCGCAAACTATTTTCCTCATTATTTCAGCATCACTGCCGGATACGATAGGCGACCATTTTTCATCAGGTTGGTTAATGGTATATACAACATCCCCGCCGCCCATGTGCATACTGTGATACCAGGAGTAAAAAACCCTGCGCAGCTTCTTTTTGCAATCGAACTCGTATTGCGTCATCTGAGACAGGTACCTGTATCGACCAACAACTTGCTCAGTTTTAAAATCAAACAACCCCCACATTTTGATTTTGTCGCCTTCCATTTGTATGGTGGAATCGTCAACATAGAAAGTCGAATTATCATCTTTGCTCACCGCAATCCAGTCAGCCATTGCGCCGGTGCTTGCAATGGCAAGCATCAAAGCCAGAGGTAGTTTTTTCATGGCTTCCTCCCGTGAGTCATTTTTAGGAAGCATACTCCCATATACAGATGAAGGTGATTTGGAGGATCTTTGTATCAACCACTGCTTTACATCAGCCATTTTTCCGCATCACTTACGGATGCAAACACTTTTACCGGCATTCCGCGGTTGACCGCCACGGTTTCGGCAAATCTCATCAAATCGCCCTGGGCGTTCACATCGACGTAGGCGATTGCCTTGAAGTGTCCGCGCACGCGATCGGCTCCTTCCGCCGCAATCTGGAATACATCGAACGTTCCGATCCGGGGCCCTTCCAGTCGCTCTTCGATCAGCAATCGAGTGCAACCCCGGTCTTCGCACTCGCGGAAGACATCCTCCAGATAGTGCATCACGTTTTCCTTGCTGTTCAAGCCGGTAACCGTTGCGTGGAGATATCGGGGCTTATGGGTAATGGACAATTTATAGGACTTGGTCATCGTTACAGCACCGATAGTATTTTTGACGATCCTGCCGTTACTCGATATCAATTGTCACAAAGCTGCCAAGTGAACAAAACTTTCCTCATTGCCTGGCGACGCATACCCGATTACGGCCTTTTTCCTTGGCTTCGTATAGCGCCTTGTCTGCACGATTGAGCAGCACATCCAGATTGTCATCCTTTGAAACCAGTGAAGTGACACCGATCGAAACGGTAAAGTGCAGCGGCAGCCCGCTTTCCAGCGGAACTTTCGCTTTTGCAATGGCTTCTCTTAAGCGTTCGGCGACTTCATTCGCTTTTGCCAGGTTTGTTTCCGGCAGCAGTATTGCAAACTCTTCGCCGCCGAGTCGCCCGATGATATCCACCTCGCGCAGGGTCTGCCCGCACACTTCCGCCAGTTTTATCAGCACCAGGTCACCCACCTTGTGACCATGGCTGTCGTTGACCTTTTTGAAAAAGTCGACATCCAGCATGTAAAGAGAAAGTGGACTGCCGTATCGCACCGCACGGCTGAGTTCCAGTTCGGCCTGTTCCATGAAATAGCCGCGATTATTGACGCCGGTAAGGTAATCGATATGTGCCCGGTGCTTGAGCTCAACTTCAAAGAGTTTGCGCTCGGTAATGTCGCGTATGGCAGTCAGACGAATCGGAATATCACCTTGCACGATGGTCTGTCCATGGGATTCGACCAAAACGCGCGATCCGTCCTTGCGCAACATCTTATGCTCGATATTGCTTTCGGATCCGTCTCTGATATTTGCCAACACTCTGTCCTGATCTTCGGGCGCTATAAAGCTCTTTATGGGCTGTCCGATTATTTCGTTCTGTTCATAGCCGAGAATTTTTGCCAATTGGACGTTTGCATCAACCAACTTGCCTTGTGAAGTTATTGCGATGCCTTCAAACGCGCCAGACGCCATTATTCTGAATCTCCTTTCGCTCTCGCTCAGATTTTCCTTGGCGAGATTGATTGAACGCACATGTAACAGACCGCCGAATACAAACAGGATCAGCAGACTGCCCAGCATGGAGGGAAACAGAAAGTACAACATTCGTTCCTGCTCCAAATTGACGAACGTGGGAAGATCGCCTTCAACATAGACCGTAAGGCCATATTCAGGAAGCTCTTTGGAGGTCAATATCTGGGGGAAACTTTCCCCCTGGATGCGAAGAAGGGATGGGAATTCGCTTATTCCCCATGATGTGATATTCAGCTCAGGTATGTCGTCCTTGCGGTAAATGGCCATCCTTTCTGCAACGGACATGTTGCCGACGGGAGACCCTGCGAGCGCCATCATCTCTTTATCCTTGTCGTGCGTTAGGATGATGACACCATTCTTGTCGGTTATGAATGAATCTGTCTGCCTGATCAGGAAGGTCAGGTTCGGGACGTCGGCCTTGGTGACGACGGCACCCATGAATTTGCCGTTGATCATGACCGGCGCAGAAAAGAAAAGCCCTGCGACATGGGTTGTCTTGCCGACCGCATACTGCTGCCCGCGTTGACCATTTTTGTTCATCCGGAAATATTCGCGCTCGGCGAAATTGGTGCCTATCGTTGTTGCCGGCGTGTCCCAGTTGCTGGCAGCAATCGAATCACCCGCCGCATTGACGACATGTATAAGGTCAACATGAAAATTGGCGCTGGCGATTGCCAGGGTTTGATCAAGATCTTTCAGCACCGGATCTGCGGTCCAGCGGCTCTTTTTCGTCTCATACGGCAGTGTGGAGGGGGTATTGTTTGGCCCAAACGATGACAATGCGTGGTTGACGCGAACCGCATGGACAAAGAATCCGGGCACGCCGCCCAGGTAATTCAGGTTCCTGCGGATGCTGTCAGCCAGGTCCTGGGCACGATCATGAGTGATCTTTGTCTCTTGCCGAATCTGTTCATTGATGCGCGAAAAGAAATAACTTCCCGATAGGATCCAAGCAGCTATGCACCAAATCAATATCAGTGAGTTTGCAACCAGTATATTGATGGAGAAACTTCGCATCATCGGTTTCTTCTGGATCGCGCTACAGTTCTCCTATAGTGCCATCGCGCCGGCCAAGCGACAATTGTTTTGTGGCTGGAATTATTTGGACGATGACTGCCGTGCGCCGAGTACGGCACCTGCCGTGACTGCCCCCAATCCCGCCAGGGTCAGCAAAGAGAGCGGCTCGCCCAAAACGGGCACGGCGGAGAGTGCGGCCAGGCCGGGCACGAAGGCCATCAGCAATACCACTGTTTGTGCGCCCAGTTTGCGGACTGCAAACGTGTAGAGAAGCATCGCGACGAATACGACCAGCACACCCTGATATACCGCCTCTATGGCGATTTCAGCGGGCGGCGCCCGGTTAAACGTGCTGGGCAGCAGCCACCAGACAGGCAAGTACAGAATCGCGCTGCCCAGCGTCGTGCTGACAGCCGCAGTCAGAGGCGGCATCGGGTAGCGGCGCAACAGCAGCGTGAACACCGCCCATATCGAAGATCCGCAAAGATATAGCAGGTCGCCGAACAATTGAATGCCAGTCAGGCGGTCTCCGTGGGTGAACGTATCGGTGGCGGTCGATGCGATGCCGATAGAAACCAGCAGCAGCGCGATCCGTTGCGCCGGAGTGGGTGTTTGCCGTAGCCACAGCCAGGCGATCATGGCGGTGGAAAAGGGCAACGAACCCGGCAGGAGCACGGCAGCGTGCGCGGCGGGCGCCATGCGAAAGGCGGCATACACGGTAATGGCATAACCCACACCGCCGAACACGGAAAACAACAGGATCACTTTATACGGCGGCAAGGTCACGCGCGGCAGAAAAATCACCGCGATCAGCGCTCCTACTCCGAAACGCAACGCGGTCACATCCCAACCCGTCAATACACCCTTGCCGCCGTAGCGGCTGACCAGAATGAAACCGGTCCAGATGCAAATGGCAAAAAAAGCCGCGATCAAACCGTTGCGAATTGAATGTTGTTCGCTCATGTGGATTTTGAGTATCTAAGTCGCTTGTAGAGGCGATGCTTGGCGCGCCTTATGAACACGGTCAATGCTGGAATTTCAGTCGGCCTTGTCCAAAGAGACCGCCAAAGTTCCGGAGCGGATATGCAGATCCCTTTGCGGGAACGGGATTTCGATATTTCTTCTTTTAAGCTCGTCCTCAATGGCCCATAAGAACGTGGCTTGCGTCCTTCCGGGTGAGGTGATCATGTTTGGCCCCACCCACACCACCAGTTCGAAATTCAGACTGCTGTCCCCGAATCCGACCAGCCACACATCGGGTTCGCGCCCGGATTCATGCTCGCTGCCGGCGACACTCACTGCTGCAGCGATGCCGGCTTCTCTGACCAGTTGCTTGTCTGTGCCGTAGGCAACACCGAAGGGGACATGGATGCGCCGCGAGCGTTCACCCAATGTCCAGTTGACCACCCTGCCGGTGATGAACTCGGAATTGGGCACGATGATATCGATCAGGTCGGTGGTCGTGATTCGCGTATAGCGCAAATTGATCTCGATCACTTTCCCCATTACGCCTGACTGCAGATCCACGAAGTCGTCAACTTTGACGATCTTTTCGATCAGGATGATGATGCCCGACACAAAATTGCTGATGATGTTCTGCAGACCAAAGCCCACGCCGACACCGATCGCACCGCCGATCACCGCAAAGCTCGCCATGTCGAACCCTATGTAGCTGAGGCCGACAAACAATCCGATTATCCAGAGGGCATAGCGACTGATGCGGCTCAATGCGTACCAGCCAGGACTGATCGCATTGTCTTCATCATGCCCCCATCTGGAAATCATCTGTTCGATGATCAGGCTGATACGCCAGACGACAACAATAATGAACAACAAACCGATCAGCCTGAGCAGATTGATTTGTGTGTCGGCAATCGAAAACCAGGGAATGACGGCGGCTTCTTTCAGCTTGTCATATATCTGAAGAAATACATCCATGTTTGATACTCCGGGCTTGGACCTTGGCGGGCATTCTACACATCCCGGTCATTGCTGTCGGCAGATGAAATCGATTTGTGGTCGGATCAACGCAGTGCGCGTGCTTCGTCGGCGTGCCTGCCCGTCGCGACACTTTTCATGGATGAAGCGATGTTGCGCAAGGAGACATCAGCTGCGTTCCGTACTATCATTCAAGTGCGCACAGACATATCAGCGGGGTATTTAATGTCGGATAAAAAACTCAGATACATTATCGCTTTGGCGATCGCAATGCTCCTGATCTTTCAGATCGGCACGCTGATTTCCGGGGTTTTTGGCATGGTCTGGGGCACCATCTCGGCTATCGTCGTGGCGGTCGTTTCGTTTCTTGCTGCACGCCTGGCCAAATCCGCAGGAAAAGGCTCGCTGTGGTTCCTTCTGCCGATGATCGTTTTCACACTGATACCGATCGCCCTGAAGATATGGCGTGGAGTAACCGAAGAAACAAGCCGTCTCGACCTTTTGATCACGCTTACCCCGTTTGTCGTCGGCTTTGGCGCACCGGTTATCCTGTTGCTGCTTGCATATTATGAGTTGCGCAAGAGAGACCTCAACGACTGACACTGTTTCCAAAAGGTTAGCAGTTCGGCCGCACCCTTTCTTGCCGCCAATATAGATTTCAACCCTTGGTCCTGGTCAAATACACCGTTACCTCGTCGCGGTCGTGATAGAGCTGTTTCGCGATCAAGCGGTAATTGATGCCTTCCGCATCCAGCTGTTTGCGGATGCCACCCAGCGCGCTGTCGAGCGCGGCCACACGCTGTTTCATCGGCAGTTTCAGATTGAAGATCGAATGTCTGCACTTGCCTTCCACGAACCAAGCGCCGACCAGAGCGGCGACCCTGGAAGGTTTTTCCACCATGTCGCACACCAGCCAGTCCACCGTTTTGCGCGGTGAGTACTTGAAGCCATCCTGCTTGAGGTGCTGCACCAGCGGATGATTTGCCAGCACCCCCTTCATCGGGCCGTTGTCCACAGCGGTCACGCGGATGCCGCGCTTCACCAGTTGCCAGGTCCAGCCGCCGGGCGCTGCGCCCAGATCAACCGCGGTCATGCCTTGCCGCAACAAACGCGTCTGTTCGCTGCGATCCATGAACACTGCTATCGCTTCGGCAAGTTTCATCGTGGAGCGGCTGGGCGCTTCGGCGGGCATGGATTGGCGGGAGATCCCCATGGGGGCATCCGCGCTGTTGTGCGGATCACTGCTGCCGATCAGCACTGAATTTTTGTCGGGGAAGAACAAATGAAGACGAGCCGAGCGCGGATCATCCTGCAACCGACGCTGTTCGCGCAATGCAGTTTCCAGAAGCGGTTGAAAGCGCCGGGTGAAGGCCGCCAACAGCTTGCCCGCGTTGGTATCCGGCACCTCCAGCCACAACGTGCCGAAGTTGCCGGGCAGGGTGGCCACGGCATCGAGTATCGGCGTCAGCCGGTCGCGCTCCGGCAGTGCGGCGATGCTGCACTTCAAGCGGATCAACTGGCGAGCGAAGATCAGTTCGCGCCAGGATAGCGCTTGCTCGTTGAGTGCAACGATGACATAGCCGCTGTCGGCAATGATCCCCGGCTGTTCCGCGATGACCGGTTTCTGTTGCCTGGCGTAGCGCAGCGCTTCCTGTGCGCAATCCTGCTCGAAGCCGGGGCGACAATACAACAGCCAGTTTGAATGGTGATTTCCCTTCATATGCCATTGTGGCACAGGTTGGGTTGACAGCCCGAAGGTGGTAATATCCGCGCCTGATTTTTAACTGCAGTGTGATGGGTAAACGATACGATTTGATCGTGTTCGACTGGGACGGCACGGTGATGGATTCGACCGCGGTGATCGCGGGTTCGATACAGGCGGCATGCCGCGACCTTGGTCTGAACATCCCCGATGATGAAACAGCAAGGCATGTGATCGGCTTGGGTCTGGATCAGGCGTTGCGCTACGCGGTGCCCGATATGCCCGAGGCGATGCGTCCCGACCTGGTGGAACGCTACCGACATCACTTCCTGGCCCGTGATCAGTCTATCCCTTTGTTCGATGGCGCGCGCGAAACCATCGCGGAACTGCACGATGCAGGTTACCGCCTGGGCGTGGCGACCGGCAAGAGCCGCGCGGGATTGAGCAGGGCGATGGAATCCTCAGGCATGAAATGCTATTTTCATGCGACACGCACGGCTGACCAGACACTTTCCAAGCCCGATCCGGCGATGCTGCTCGAACTGATGGAAGAATTGGAAGTCTATGCCGAACGCACGCTGATGGTGGGCGATACCACGCACGATGTGCAGATGGCTCAAAATGCCAAAGTGGATGTGGTTGCGGTGGGATATGGCGCGCATACACCGCAGCAATTGCGGGAACTGAATCCGCTTGCGCTGGTGAAGGATTTCGCTGAATTGAAATTGTGGTTCAGGGCAAATGCATGACGAATTCATAAAGGAAAAATGATGTCAGATCAAAACGGCAATTGGGAACGCGGTGTACTGGAAAAACTGGCGGTATCGGCCCTGGAAGAACAACGTCGTGCGCGGCACTGGGGAATATTTTTCAAGACGCTTACGCTGGGATTCATGTTCATCGTGCTGTTCATTTCCATGGGCTGGATAGGCAAAAGCGAGGTGGCGCTGAGCACGGGAAAGCACACCGCGCTGGTGGACATGCAGGGCGTGATCGCATCGGATAGCATGGCAAGCGCCGATAACCTGATTCCGAGCCTGCAGGATGCATTCGGTGACAAGAACACGAAAGGCGTGATCCTGCGCATCAATAGCCCCGGCGGCAGCCCGGTGCAGGCAGGCCAGATCAACGACGAGATCCGCCGTCTGCGCGCGAAGTATCCAAAGATCCCGCTGTATGTGGTGGTCGACGACATTTGCGCTTCGGGCGGCTATTACGTGGCGGTTGCAGCGGACAAGATCTTCGTGGACAAGGCCAGTCTGATCGGTTCGATCGGCGTGCTGATGGACGGTTTCGGTTTTACCGGCACGATGGCGAAGCTCGGCGTGGAACGGCGTCTGATCACGGCCGGCGCCAACAAAGGGTTCCTCGATCCGTTCTCTCCGCTCAACCCGTCGCAACAGGCATACGCAAAACAGATGGTCGAGGAGATCCACCAGCAGTTCATCGATGTGGTGAGGAAGGGCCGCGGCAATCGTCTCAAGGAGACGCCGGACACGTTCAGCGGCCTGGTGTGGAACGGGCAGCGCGGCGTGGAGATGGGTTTGGCGGACGGTTTCGGCACCGTGGAATCGGTGGCGCGCGATGTCATCAAGGCCGAGGACATCGTGGATTACACAACGAGGGAGAACCTCGCGGACCGGCTGGCGAAACGCTTCGGCGTGGGTGTGATGAGCGCGCTGGGAATTTCGACGCAATCGAGCAGGGTAAGTTTGCGCTGATGGAAGCGCGCCTGGCAAAACTCTGAAACACCCGCATCAGCGGCGTCGGACAGGAATTTGAAATTGCGTTCCCTCATGTTCGTATGCTGCTTGACCGCATTCGGCAGTGCATGAATCGACTGGTCGGTTGGGAGAATCCCTGCACGACGAATCCTCCTGCCTAACTGCGTATCAAGAAGTAGCCGGTTTGTTTTGCGCGGCATTGCTTTTATGTTACAAAGCCGGTAATGCCAAATACAGACCAACTCAGGTGAAGTCTATCAAAGCAAAGATATTGCCGGTAACCGGGCGGTTCCTTTCATGCAGCAGGCATTTTCCGCGAAAAATATTTGCCGGAAATATGCAGATATTATTTGCCGGTCCGCCATGGCCACACTAATTACACCTATCTCCGGTTGGGGACGTTATCCGGTGCAGACCTGCGAGCTGGAACGTCCTGAACGTTATGCCGATCTGCGACCCGATACGGACAGCGTGATCGCACGCGGCCAGGGACGCAGTTATGGCGATGCTGCGCTGAACGAGCACGGGCGTGTGCTGCTGACGGAACGCGTCAACCGGTTGCTCGAATTTGACGTAGCCAAAGGGTGCTTGCGCGCCGAGGCCGGAACCACGCTGGCGGAAATCCTTGATGTGATCGTGCCGATGGGCTGGTTCCTGCCGGTCACGCCCGGTACAAAATTCGTTTCTCTGGGCGGCTGTGTGGCGGCGGATATCCATGGCAAGAACCACCACCATGAAGGCTCCTTCGGAGATCACGTCCTGTCCATGGAATTGATCCTGGCCGATGGCAGTCGCGTAATTTGTTCTCCTTCCGAAAAGCCCGAACTGTTTTGGGCCACTGTGGGCGGCATGGGGCTGACCGGCATCATCGGCGAAGTGACCATCAAACTGATCCCGGTGCAGAGCGCGCTGATGAAGGTGCATCATCACGCTGCAGTCGACCTCGCGCAATTATTTCGCATTATGCAAGATCCCGACCTTGATGATCGCTATACCGTAGCGTGGTTAGACAGCATGGCGACCGGGAAAAATATCGGCCGGGGCGTCGTCATGTGCGGACATCATGTGGCAGCCGAAGATGTGCCGGACCATTTTCATGGTGATATCAAACCGGCACACAGACTTTCCATACCGTTTAACTTTCCCGCCTTTGCTCTGAATCGGTTCAACATATCGGCTTTCAATGCGCGGTATTACAAAAAGGAGGGCGGCAGGCGCTATCCATTCCTGTGCAACTACGATTCATATTTTTATCCCCTGGATGCGATCGCACAGTGGAATCGCATGTATGGCAAACACGGCTTCTTGCAATACCAGTGTGTGATCCCCGATGCAGCTTCGTTTGATGGTATCCGGACATTGTTGGAGGAACTTTCGGGCAGCCGCCGGCCGTCTTTTCTCGCCGTGTTGAAACGGCTGGGTCCTCAGGGCAGGGGACTATTGTCATTTCCGCTGTCAGGCTACACGCTGTCGCTTGATTTACCTATACGAAACAATGGATTGTTAGAACTATTGAATAAATTGGATGAAATAGTTTTACAGCTTGGCGGGCGCGTTTATCTGGCCAAGGATGCGCGACTTTCCACCGAGTCCTTCCGAGCGATGTATCCGCGCTATACAGAATGGCTTGCAATCAAGAACGCGGTCGATCCGCAAAACAGGTTCAGTTCCAGTTTGTCGCGGCGGGTGGGGATCGGAGGTTCAGCAATATGAGGCTGTTTCCTGTTTCGGGTAAATTCGCCCTGACAAGAAAACTGATGGAGCCGCGCGAGCGCGAGGAGGTGTTGATACTGGGCGCCACCTCGGCGATTGCGCGCGCTACCGCAGCCGCATTCGCTGCACGCGGTGATACCTTGTATCTGGCTTCCCGCGACGAGGAGGAATTGCGGCGCATTGCCGCCGACCTGCGGCTGCGCTACGCCGTCGAGGTCCATCACGGTCTGTTCGACGCGGAGGCGATCGATACCCATGAAGCTTTCCTTGCATCCGTTCTCAAAGCCATGCCGAATCTTTCCGGAGTGGTAGTTGCCTTCGGCTATCTCGGTGACCAGCGGGCGATGCGGGATTTCAGTGCGGGTGCAAAAATCATCGCTGCCAATTTCACCGGCGCGGCATCCATACTGAGTCGCTGCGCGAATCAATTCGAACAGTTGCATAACGGCTTCATCATCGGGATTTCCTCGGTGGCGGGCGAGCGGGGCAGGCAGAGCAATTATGTATATGGCTCCGCGAAAGGCGCGCTCAGCCTGTATCTGCAGGGACTGCGCAACCGCCTGTATCCGAGCACAGTGCGCGTCATCACCGTCAAGCCGGGCTTCGTGGATACCGCGATGACGTACGGAATGCCTGGACTGTTCCTGGTGGCATCGCCCCAATACATCGGCGAACGAATTGTGCGCTCGCTGGATAAGTCGGCGGATGTGATCTACCTGCCATGGTTCTGGCGCTACATCATGCTGGTCATAAAATTCATCCCTGAATCGGTATTCAAGCGGATGAAATTGTGAACGAGCCGGAATCAGACAAACCGGTAGTAGCCGCCTTCGATTTCGACGGAACGCTGACACGACGCGAAACGCTGCTGCCTTTTCTGTTGTATACGCTGGGCGCGGCGGCTGTCGCGCGCCATGCGTTTATTCTTGCCCCGACGCTGGTCGGCTATGGTCTGGGATTGATACGCAACGACGTGGCCAAGGAGCGTGTGTTGATGCGATGCCTTGATGGTATGAGTATCGGTGCGTTGCAGGACATGGGCGAGCATTTCGCTGCAGATGTGCTGCCTGGCTTGCTCCGCAACGAGGCCATGCAGCGCTTCGATTGGCACAGGCGACGGGGGCACCGCTGTGTGGTGATCAGCGCATCAATGGAGATCTATGTGCGGCCCTGGGCGATCAAGGCCGGTTTCGACGATGTGATTGCCACACGCCTCGCGATGCAGGAAAGCGGGGGCATCGCCGGCAAGTTGTCCGGAGCAAACTGCTACGGCATCGAGAAAGTGCGGCGGCTGGAAGCTTTGCTTGGCGCGCGTGCAGGCTATAGCTTGTATGCTTACGGCGATAGCCGGGGCGACAGGGAATTGCTGTCGTTCGCCGATCACGCTTACTATCGGGAATTTCCAGAACGATAAAATGAAAAAGATATTAGAACTTCTGCGCCTGATGCGTCCCCACCAGTGGGTGAAGAATGCTTTCGTCTTCACCGGCCTGTTGTTCGGCCACGCTTGGCATGACCCTCACCTGGTCGCGCAAGTGATAATTGCCTTCGTCGCGTTTTGCCTGGTATCCAGCGCGATCTACACGACAAACGACATCGTCGATCTGGAGCAGGACAAGCAGCATCCAAAGAAATCCAGACGGCCATTGGCATCCGGGCATGTATCTGTTTCATCTGCCGTAATGCTTGCGGCATTGCTGGGCGCGTTGGGTTTGAGTCTGGCCTTTTTTGCCGCACCGGCGGTACTGGCGATACTGGTAGTCTATGCGCTGATGAACATCGCCTACTCGCTGTGGCTCAAACATGTGGTGATCCTGGACGTATTCATCATTGCGACCGGCTTCATGCTGCGCATACTCGCAGGCACGCTGGGGGTCGGCATTCCGCCTTCGCAGTGGCTGCTGCTGTGCGGTTTGATGGTGACGCTGTTCCTCGGCTTCACCAAACGCCGCGCGGAGATCATCGCGCTGACCGAGGACAAGGCCGCGCATCGCAAAGTGTTGGAACATTACAGTCCGGTGCTGCTGGACAAGATGATAGGCATCACCGCCGCCGGCTTGATCATGAGCTACAGCCTGTACACGATGAGTGCCGACACGATACGCATCCACGGCACGGCCAACCTGATCTATACCGTGCCGTTCGTGATGTACGGCGTGTTCCGGTACATCTATCTGCTGCATCACCAGAATCGCGGCGGTGATACGGCGCATGACCTGGTGCGCGACCCGCACCTGATCATCGTGGTCGGCGCGTGGGTTGTGGCGACTTTCCTGCTGATCGTATGACCAAGGATGTGTTGCGCGGCTGGCGCTTCCGCGCATTGCTGCTGATTGTGCTGCTCAGCGCCTTTGGTTATTTGGCATTTTCGCTGTGGGCGGGCTGGCATGAGGTCGTCGCTGCGCTGGCGCGGGTCGGTTTTACAGGTACCGCCATCGCGCTGTCGCTGTCGCTGGTCAACTACGGATTGCGCTTCGTGCGCTGGCAAAGATTCCTTGCGCTGCTCGGCCATCATGTCCACGCGCCGGAAAGTCTGCGCATCTACATCGCGGGTTTTGGTTTGACGATATTGCCCGGCAAAGTCGGCGAAACGATACGCAGCGTGTTCCTCAAGCATCACGGCGTGAGCTATCCAGAAAGCCTTGCGGCGTTCTTCTCCGATCAGTTTTCCAACCTGATCAGCATACTGGTGCTGATCGGCTTGGGCCTTTGGGCCTATCCGCAATATCAGCCCATGGTGATTGCGCTGCTTGTAGTAATCGTGATTGGATTGCTGGTGTTTCAGCAAACTGCCTGGCTGCGCGCAATCGAGGACTTTGCATTGCAACGGCTGCCCGCGCGGCTTGGCAAACTAGCCGGTCACGCAATCGAGATCGTCCTGCATTCGGGGCGCTGCTTCAGCCTGCCCATGCTGCTGTACGGCATGGTGCTGGGCATAGGCGCATGGGGCGCGGAGGGCGTGGCGTTCTATTATGTGGTGAACCAGCTCGATAGCAGCATATCGCTGCAGACCGCGCTGTTCATCTATGGGCTCGCGATGGTGGTTGGTGCCTTGAGTTTCTTTCCTGGCGGGCTGGGCGGCATGGAAGCGACGATGGTTGCGCTGCTGATATTGAACAACGTTGCGCAACCACAAGCGGTAGCGGCGACCGTGCTGATCAGGCTGGCGACGCTGTGGTTCGCGGTGGCGCTGGGCATCTTCGCACTGAGTTTGCCGGAGCGAAAACTCGCTTAGCAGTTTTAAACTGTTGTCAATTCAACTCAATCAGCAGTTCATTGATACTGGTGATCGGCGGCAGGCATTGCGTACCATGACATAGCCAGGCAGTGGTTTTTTCTCCGCGCGGCTTGTCCAGTAATTCGGGCAGGTCCGCAATATCATCGTTCAGCGCTATCGTCATCACTTCCGGCAGATAGCGTGGCCGCAGCGCGTCTTGCCATGCGGCAACGTCCTTGCTGTCTCCGCGCAACACCAGCACGGCGGCAGGCTGCAGATATTCCGCGAGCGCGGTGCACAGGCTGCTGTGATAGGAAGGGACCTGTTGCAGCGCCGGGAAGAACAGCTTCAGGCAGCGTTCCGCGGCTTCGGCATATCTCGTTTCCCCGGTCAGTTCGGACAAGCGCAGCAAGGACTGCGCGGCGATGCCGTTGCCCGAAGGGATTGCATTGTCGGGGCCGGTCTTGTTGCGCTGTATCAGCACTTCATGGTCGTGGCTGGTGAAGAAGAATCCGCCGTCCTGTTTATCCTCGAAACGTGCAAGCAGCGCATCGGCAAGTTGAACCGCAAATACCATGTCTGCGCTGCGATATTCGGCCTGCATCAGTTCCAGCAATGCGTTCAGCAAATAGGCATGGTCGTCCAGATACGCGTTCAGGTGTGCCTTGCCGTCCTTGTACGTCGCAAGCAGTTTGCCGTCTCGCCACAGCGTGTTGCGCACAAAATCCATTGCACGCTGCGCCGACTGCAGCCAGTCCGGACGATTGAACACGCGCGCGGCGTGCGCCATGCCGGCGATCATCAGTCCGTTCCATGCGGAGAGTATCTTTTCGTCGCGCCCCGGACGGATGCGCTGCGCGCGCGCGGCGAACAATTTTTTCTGTGCGCTGGTGAGCAGCGCGGAGGCTCGATCTTCAGGAAGGCCGAGTTGCCGTGCGATCTCTGCCAGCGGCGCGTTGATACGCAGATTCCATGCATGGTTCTCGAAATTGGCCGGCCGGTCCAGGCCGTAATAGGGCTCGATCAGCGCATACTCGTCGTCACTCAACAACTCGAGAATCTCGTCGCGCTGCCATACGTAGAACTTTCCCTCCTCGTGTTCCGAGTCGGCATCCAGCGATGAATAGTAGCCACCCTCGAGCGATTGCATTTCGCGCAGCACCCAGGCGGCAGTCTGTTCGACGATGCGCGCAAACAGCGCATCGTCGCTGCTCTGCCAGGCATCACAATACAGCGGCAGCAGCAGTCCGTTGTCGTACAGCATCTTCTCGAAATGCGGGATCTCCCAGCGCTCGTCCACGCTGTAGCGGCAAAAGCCGCCGCCGAGCTGGTCATACAATCCGCCGTGCGCCATCTGTTGCAGCGTGAATTGCACAACTTGCAGCGCCTGCTCGTCGTCGTTCGCCTTGTTGCGGCGCAGCAACAGATCGAGCTCGGCGGGATGCAGGAATTTCGGCGCGCCACCGAAGCCGCCGAACGTACTATCGAAATTCTCCTTGTGTTGCTGAACCGCCAATGCGAGCGGTGCGTCGTTCAGTACCACTTCCATGCTGCCCGGACTGGGCAACGTTGCGGACAGTGCCTCGATCAAATGTGAACTTTGCTCTTCCAGTTCTGCGCGGTTCTCCGTATAAACCTGCGCGACGCGTTTCAACAGATCGGGAAAGGCGGGCAGGTTGTAGCGCGCCTGCTTGGGAAAATAAGTCCCGCCGAAAAACGGCGTGCCGTCCGGGCTGAGGAACATCGTCAGCGGCCATCCGCCGTGGCGCCGGGTCAGCAAGTGATGCGCGGTCTGGTAGACCTGGTCGAGGTCGGGGCGCTCCTCGCGATCGACTTTAATATTGACGAAAAGCTCGTTCATCACCGCGGCGACATCTGCGTCCTCGAACGATTCGTGCGCCATCACGTGGCACCAGTGGCAGGCCGAATAGCCGATTGACAGCAGGATGGGCTTGTCCTGATCGCGCGCGAGTTGCAGCGCTTCCGGATTCCATGCATGCCAGTCCACCGGATTGTCGGCGTGCTGCTGCAGATAGGGGCTGGTTTCTTGCGAGAGTAAATTGGACATGATTTCAATGTAATAGATGTTTAAGTTCCTGCATCACATTAAGCATGATGTGCTGCTGGGCATCAGCATTGGGATGCAGGTTATCGGCCTGGAACTGGTCAGGTTTTACGCCTTCCAGCAGAAACGGCAGCAGCAAAATGTGATGCTTGTTCGCGAGGCGTGGGTACACGTCGGAAAATTGCGTGGTGTAGGCCTCTCCGTAATTCGGCGGCAGCTTCATACCGAGCAGCAGCACCTTTGCACCTGTTCCTAGCGACTTCCTGATGATGTAATCCAGG
>Ga0210097_1000092_pt1 | contig 40567 bp, 23 predicted proteins | sample Joice_CattailNLA_2_FD_185521 | JGI IMG/M metagenome (GOLD analysis project Ga0210097, IMG submission 185521) | Wetland microbial communities from San Francisco Bay, California, USA, that impact long-term carbon sequestration - Joice_CattailNLA_D2... | ecosystem: Environmental > Aquatic > Marine...
GCCCCACGGCGCCGAAAAAGATCGCATCGAAGGCACGCAACGTTTCCAGGCCGTCGGGAGGCATCATCTGTCCGTGCTCGTGATAGTAGTCGCTCCCCCACGGGAACGTCTTGAACTCGAAACGGAATGCCCCGTCGCCCTTCGCGATTTCCTGGAGAACGCGGACTCCCGCGGGGATGACCTCTTTCCCGATGCCGTCGGCCGGAATCACTGCGATGGTGTGTGTGCGCATGATCGTTCCTCCTATCGGCCCTTGGAAACGATCTTGCGGATCTTCGCGCAGATGGCGTCCGTCACGTCGGCGGTGTTCGCCTTCCCTCCGATGTCCGGCGTCGCGATGCCCTCTGCAAGGACGGCTTCCATCGCGCTTGTGACGAGATCTCCCGCCTCGGGGAATCCCAGGTGCTCCAGCATCATCGCGGCGCACCAGATCTGCCCCATCGGATTGGCGATTCCCTTGCCCACGATGTCGGGTGCCGAGCCGTGCACGGGTTCGAACATGGAGGGATACTTCCGTTCCGGGTTCAGGTTCGCGGAGGGGGCGATCCCGATGCTTCCCGCGATGGCGGGGCCCAGGTCGCTCAGGATGTCGCCGAACAGGTTGCTCCCCACCACGACGTCGAATTGTTGAGGGTGGGTCACGAACCGTGCGACAAGGGCGTCGATGTGGTACTGGTCGGCCTGGATGTCCGGATACTCCTTTGCCAAGGACCAGAACCGTTCGTCCCAATACGGCATCGTGATGTTGATTCCGTTCGATTTTGTCGCGGACGTGACCCGCTTTCTGCCTTTTTTGCGGGCCAGTTCGAAGGCGTACCGGATGACCCGTTCCACCCCAAGACGCGTGAAGACGGTGTTCTGAACGACGATCTCGTTGGGCAACCCCTCATACAGGCGGCCGCCCATGTTGGAGTATTCCCCCTCGTTGTTTTCCCTGACGACGAAAAAATCGATGTCACCCGGCTTGCGGTCCGCCAGGGGTGTGCGCACGCCGGGCAGCAGCCTGACGGGCCGAAGGTTGATGTATTGCTGGAACGTTCTGCGGATGGGGATGAGAAGGCCCCACAGGGAGACATGGTCGAGGACCCCAGGATATCCCACGGCCCCGAGAAATATCGCATCGTGCGGCCGAAGAAGGTCGAGGCCGTTTTCCGCCATCATCTTTCCGTGCTTCGAATAGTGTTCGCAGCTCCAATCGAACGTCTCGTACCGGAAGCGAAGCCCCCCGTGCACTTCCGCCGCGGCGTCGAGCACTTTCTGCGCGGCGGGCACGACCTCTTTGCCGATCCCGTCCCCCGGGATAACCGCCAGGCTGATCTCCTTCATCGGATCGTTTCCTCCCTTGAATATGGCTGATTTTAACTGTCTCCGTTACCCGAAGATCGTGCCGGCCGGAAGCGGGACCCGAAGAAGGGAAACGAAGACGAAGATGAGCAGGTAGGTGACGGCAAGTGCGATTCCTACGCACCAGGCGATCCCCTTCGGTTCCCAACGGCAACCGCCCAGATACCAGGAGATGCCGCTAAACCCGAGCACTCCCGAAAGGGCGAAGCCCAGGGTACGGAGAAGGACGGACCAGGCAAGAAGAATCACACCGACGACGGCCAGTCCGGTCCAGTTGACGGTTTTCCCTTCTTCCTTCGCGGTTCCTTCGGTCTCTTTCATCGCCGCGTAGGGCGTGAACGACAGGACGACCGTCAGCACGATCAGGGCCGCCATGATCTCCATCACGATATCGGGAAATATCCCGCCGAACACCGTGATGTAATCGCGTTGCAGCCAGAGCACGGCAACGAAGGCCAGGAGAAGGACGGACCCGAGATGGTCCCGGAATTTGGCGGTCATTGCCTGCCTCCTATTCCAATCCCCCGGGCGTTATTCCCCCCGGCTTCTGGAACATCTTTTTCAAGGGGCCGATATACGGCCACAGGAAGGAAAATGCGGACATTGCGATGAGGACCCACGACAGCGGACTGACGAACAGGGCGATCCAGGGGGAGGAATAGGCCTGTCCCATGAGGTAGGACTGGACGAGGCCCCCTTCCATGATAGGGCCGAGTATGAGGCCGAGCACGATCGGGGGAGCCTGGAACCCCAGAAAACGCAGTCCGAACCCGACGACCCCGAAGAGGAGCATGAGGATGACGTCGGTGTAGTTGTTCCGTATGGCATAGGAGCCGATGATCGTCAGGATGCCGATCCCCGGCACGAGATACCGCGCGGGAAGGGAGGCGACGAACCGGGTGAGGAGGCGTCCCCCGTAAATCCCGACGGGAACCATGACGATCGCGGCAAGCCCGAGGGCAAGCATGAACGTGTAGGTGATGTCCGCACGGGCGGTAAACAGTTCCGGCCCGGGGCGGAGCCCCTGCAGAAGGAGAACGCCGTAGATGATCGCGTCCGGCGGCGCACCGGGTATGCCCAGCGTGACCAGCGGGATCATTCCCCCGCCGACGACGGCGTTGTTTGCCGTCTCGGTGGCGACGACACCGTCGATGAGGCCGGTGCCGTACTTCTCCGGATGTTTCGATGTCCTGCGAGCTTCGTTGTAGGAGACGAGGTTGGCGATATTTCCGCCGGCCCCCGGGAGGATCCCGATGACGGTGCCGATAATCGAGGAGCGAATGAGGTTTTTTCGGAGGGAGAGCACCTTTTTGACCGTTTCCCACAGGACTCCCTTTGTCCGCCGGTACTCCACCGCCTGGTGTTTCCCGATCCCCCTGGAAACGATCGTCAGCAGTTCCGGTATGCAGAACAGGCCGATGAGCATGACGATCAGCTCGACGCCGCCCTGCATTGCGGGGGACCCGAAGGTGAACCGCACGTCCCCCCCGATCGGCGCGATGCCGATCGTGGAGATGAGTACGCCGAACGCCGCGCCGGTGATCCCTTTCAGGAAGGAACCGGCGGCAAGGCTGGAGATGATGGTCAGGCCGAAAACGCCGACCCAGAAATATTCCGGCGGGCCGAACTTGAGGGCGATCGCGGCAAGCGGCGGGCTGAGGAAGATGAGCGCGACGACGCCGAAGAGGCCGCCAAAAGCGGAGCCGACGGTGGCCCCGATAATGGCTTCCTCGCCCCTTCCCTGGCACGCCATCGGGTACCCGTCGAACGTCGTCCCGATCGAGCTCGGCGTTCCGGGGGTGTTGATGAGAATGGCGCTGAAGGCGCCCCCGTAGATGCAGCCCATGTAGATGGCGCCCAGGAGAACCAGCCCCGGAATAGGGTCCATCGCGTAGGTGAAAGGTACCAGGAGGGCGACGGCCATCGTGGCTGTCAATCCGGGGAGCGCCCCCACGACCATCCCCGCCACGGTACCGGCGAAAACGAGCAGGAGATTTTCAAAGGACGCCAGATGTTGCAGTCCCAGGAGGATGTACCCGAACACGGAACTATTCCCCTCGCAGAAGAAAAGAATCCCGGGCGGAGGACAGTGCCTTTCCGCCCGGGGGATTCAGGGATTCCAACGCTTCGGAATGGCTATTTCTTTTTGAGTCCCATTTCCTCCACCAGCACCGTGTACTCGGCTATCTTCTTCTTTACGAATGCGGTGGAGGCCTCGGGGCCCATGGTTTCGATCTTGAAGCCGTTTTCGTCCATCTTCTTGATGACACCGGGTTCCTTCATGACGCTGTCGAAAATGCCCGCGATTTTCTTGACGATATCGTCCGGGGTTCCCGGCGGGGCCGCGACGCCGCGGTAGGCGCCCTCCACGAGGTCAAAGCCGAGCTCCTTGAACGTGGGGACGTCGGGAAGAACGGACATCCGCTCCTCGGACATGATGGCCAGCGGGCGGAAATCGCCCGGGTACCGGACGGCCATGGTGGAGTAGGTCATGAGCGCTCCCACGTGGCCTCCCAAAAGGGACGGCACCGCCGCGCCCGAGCCTGTGAAGGGGATGTAGGTCAGCTTGATCCCGGCGGCCTTGCTCAGCATCTGGGTCCCCAGGTCGTTGGCGGTGCTGCTGCCGCTTCCCCCCACGGTCATGGCGCCCGGTTTTTCCTTGGCATAGGCGATCAGCTCCTTGAGGGATTGGAACTGGCTGTCTTTCCGCACGACGAGGATGTTGGGTGTGCTTTCGAAGATGTAGACCTGCTTCAGGTCGAGCGTGTTGTATCCGGCGTTGCCGCGGGTGAGCGGCTGCAGGACGATGTGGGGAAGGTTGTCCCCCGCGATGGTGTACCCGTCGGGCTTGCTTTTTATGAGTTCCGACCAGCCGACCGATCCGCCGCCACCGATTTTGTACGTGATGACGACCCCATCCTTGTAATGCTTCTGCAACGGTTGTTCCTGGAAGCGGGCCGTGATGTCGGACTCGCCGCCGGGATTGAAGCAGATGATGTAGGTGAGGGGTTTGCTCGGGTACTCATCGGCCTGGGCGGGGGCAAGGAAAAACAGCGCGGCGAGTATCACCGAGATCGCAACGATGCCCTTCAGGAAACCATTCCTTCCCATACGCGTGCCTCCTCTCTGCGAAAACGTCATTGGGGGTTCGGGATCTTACGAAGATATCCAAAACGACATGCTTTATCCACTCAAATTTTGCTCGCTCCCCCGGGAGGATACGCCTGCCCTCTCCCGCGGGGAAGCCGTATTCGTCTACTCCGGTTTCGGTCCCCAGGTGACCTGGACCAGGTCGTTCGGCCGGATCCACCGGGCGAAGGCCTCCCGGACCCTACGGGCCGTCATCTTCCGGTAGCTGTCTGCGGCGCGAACCGGCTCGTCCAGTGGCAACCCTTCCTCCCGGCGCTCGATCAGCCCGTGGGCGATTTCGTCCACGCTCGATTCCGATAGCGGGATCTGCCGGATCAGAAGCATCTTGGCTTGGAGAAGCTCGGCGGCGGTCACCGGCTTCTCCCGAATCGCGCGCAGGTCCTTCTCCACGATCCCGCGAACCTTCGAGACGTTCTCCGGATCGCAGGCGTAGAAGACGGCGAAGAGGGAGCGGGTTTTTCCCACATGGAGCAACGTATCGACGGTATACACCAGACCGGCACGCTCCCGCAGATCGCGGTAGAGGCGGGTTGCATAGAAGGCGCCGGACAAGACGTTCCTCCCGACCTGCAGGGCATAGCGATCCGGGTGGGACGTGGTGATCCCGAGAGTTTGCGCAAGGGTGACCTCGTCCTGGACACGGCTTGCGTCGGGGACCGTGGATACGGACGGCGTGTTGTCCGGCACCCGGGGAAGATCCGTTTCCGGCTTCGGTCCCGTATCGTTCCAGCCGCCGAACCACTTCCCGATGACCGCCTTCGCATGCTCCGGCGAGACCCTTCCGATGACGACGATCGTCGTCATGTCGGGCCGGAACGTCGCGTTGTAATAGGCCCTCACGTCGGCCAGAGTCAGGGATTCTACCGTGGCAGGCAATGCCTGCCGCAGCGAGGGGTCGTCGTCGGGATAGATGGCCGAGCGGAGAGCCCTTCTCCGGAGGTATGCCGGGCTTTTTTCCTCCCCCGCTACCGCCTCCGCCGTTTCCTTTCGCACGATGGCGAATCCTTCCTCCGGCAGGGCCGGATGAAGAAGGTTCTCCGCGAGGAGCCTCGCCCCCCGGTCGAACCGGTCCGAAAGGACGCGAAGGGAGAAACTCGTACCCGCCGATTCCTCTGCGCCGATCTCGTCCAGGGCCTCCTGGAAGGCAAGGCGGTCCAACGTGGTCGTGCCGTATTCGAAGAGCGCGTCGAGAACCCTCGCAACCCCCTCTTTTCCTTTCGGTTCCTGGATTTCGGGCCTGTTCTTGACATGGCCGAAGACACTGATCGTTCGGCTGATCGATTCGGGCTGGACGATGAGACGAAGGCCGTTGGGAAACGTGGTGACGGCTGGGTGCACGCGGGATTTCGGGACGGGCGGCAACGACCGGACCTTTTTCGCCCACGGCGGGAGTGCGACGGGACCGGCAACCTCGGGGGAAAACGACTCACCGCCGCCGAACGTCTTCCGGGACACCGGCTTCCCCGAGGGGTTCGGGGTAAGTACGGCGACGACCGCCGTCTTGTTGACAAGATGTTCACGCGCGACGCGGTTCACCTCGTCTACGGTGACTTTGCTCACGGCCTCGATATCGTCATCGGGGGAGTTGCGTCCCTCCACGGCGAGGGCCTGGGACCAGGAGGAGGCAAGACCCATCACGGAGTTCTTCCGGAACTCGGCGTCCGCCATTTCGTGGCGCTTGGCAGCCTCGACCAAACCGGCAGGGACCCCGTTCTCCGCGTATCCCGCGAGGATCCGCTTCATCTCCGCGATCAGCGCATGGCCGTCCGCACCTTCCGGGTAGGCCGCCATCGCGTATCCCGTCGCGGCTTTCGGCAGGACGTCGGTTTCGAATTCGACGGACAGGGCTTTCCCTTCCGGCACAAGGGCATAAAATTTCCCCCTTCGGCTGTCCAGCACGTCCCGGAGAACCTGCCCCGCGGCGTAATCGGGGCTGTCGTACCCCGGCATCCGGTAGGCGACCACGGCCAACCCGTACGGCAGATCGGTGTCGAGGGTGATGGTCGCCGGTTCCGGCGGCGCAAGGTGGATGTCCGGGCGCGGGGGAAGGGGACGGGACGGAATCGGTCCGAACAGACCCTTCACGATCGAAAGAGCCCGGGCCGGGTCCACGTCCCCGGCGATGACCAGGACGGCGTTGTTCGGCGCATACCACGTCTCATGGAATTTCCGTAGCATCGCTCCGGTCGTCTTCCGGAAGGTCGGACGCGTCCCGAGCGCATCTTCCGCGTATGGCGTTCCCGGGTACATTTTCCGGAGAAGCTGCTGATAGAAAAGGTATTCCGGGTTGGACAGGTCCTGGGCGACCTCCTGATCGATCGCCCCCCGCTCCTTCTCCCAGAGCGCTTCCGTGGCGAGGACGCTTCGCATGCGGATCGACTCGATACGCAGCGCGACATCGAGGTCTTCGGCCGGTACGGTGAGATAATATTGCGTGACGGTCTGCTGGGTATCCGCGTTGAACTCCCCCCCGAGGGCGGCCACGGTCGAGGACAGTTGATCCGCGGAGAGGCCCCTGCTGCCCCGGAACATCATATGCTCCAGGGCATGGGCCGTCCCGGGGAACCCATCGGGCGCCTCGTTCGACCCGGCAAGATAATTGATTTCGGTGGTCACGACCGGTGCCAGGGTGTTACTTACGATGACCACCCGGAGACCGTTGGGAAGTGTCTCCCGCAGAATGTCCGATCCCGCCGCCCTCGTGGCGAAAACCGCCATGGACAAGAGGAGGAATCCCGCCGCCGGCCCGATCCTCCTGCCTCCTTGTCGGTACCGGGTCTTCGAAAGTATCCCCTGCGGATTCACGTGCGGTCCTTCACAGCGTGGAAGCCGTCGCGCACGCTCATCGAACGTCGTTGTGGTCGAACGTCGTAGTGGTTGAAGAATATGGTCTGTAGCCCATTTTGTGACGTTCCTCCGGCCCGTTTCTTCTGTTTCGGGCGATTGTCCCTTTTCCGGGAGGCCGGTTCCCCGGCCGCCCTCGCTGAAACGGGTTCCGGTGTTGAGATGCAAAACGCAGGGCATCGGTTGTCTGCGCTTTCTGTCCCCCCGGCATCCTTTCGTGCCGCGAGGACGAAAACGGAACGGGGGAATCGAAAACTTTTTTGCCGGATCGGCTTCTAAACAACGATGGGGGAGGGGGCCGTCCGGCACCCGATCCTTCTGGAGATGAGCCCGTTGACTGATCATCCTACAAGGAGGAACGTTATGCGGAACACCTGTTCCCGTGGGTCCAGCCGCCGTCGCACGTGGGTGCTTGCCCTTTCTCTTGTGAGTATTTTCTCGCTTTCCGCCTGCTCGTCGCAGGACAAGGCGCCGGTAGCAACGGTGGCGACTTCCCCGCCGCCTGTCGCTGCGCCTGCGGGCAAGACGGCCGATCTGGTAACCGCCATCGAGCAGGTGGCCGAGCGGACCATCCCGTCCGTGGCCCACATCGAGGTTACCGAACGCCAGGATGTCCCCAACCCCTTCTTCCCCTTCAGCAATAACCCCTTCTTCCGCCAATTTTTCGGAAATCGCAAGATACCGCGCAAGTTCCACCGGGAACTCAGGGGACTCGGCACCGGGATGATCATGGACGAGCGGGGCTTCATCCTCACCAACAATCACGTCGCAGGGGGCGCCACCAAGATCGAGGTACAGCTCGCCGATGGGGGCCGATACAAGGCCGAGCTGGTCGGCGCGGATCCGAAAACCGATCTGGCGGTGATCCGCATTCACGCCGACCACAAACTCCCCCACGTCGTGTTCGGCGATTCCGACCGGATGCGGGTCGGCCAATGGGTAGTGGCCATCGGCCATCCGCGAGGGCTCGACCAGACGGTGACCCAGGGGATCATCAGCGCCAAGCATCGCACCGGCATCCTGGAACCGACCGATTACCAGGATTTCCTGCAGACCGACGCCGCTATCAACCCCGGCAACAGCGGCGGGCCGCTCCTGAACCTGGATGGTGAGGTGATCGGCGTGAACGCCGCCATCGAGTCCTCTTCCGGCGGTTTCGAGGGGATCGGCTTCGCCATCCCCAGCAACATGGCGCTCAACGTCGCCAAACAGCTCATCGCCACGGGCAAGGTCGAGCGGGGCTGGCTGGGGCTTACGGTCGAGGACCTCACTCCCGCTCTCGCGGGCAGCCTGAACATCAAGGACCGCAAGGGCGCCCATGTCGTGGACGTGGTCAAGGGGGGGCCGGCGTCGAAAGCCGGTCTGAAGCGTGGCGACGTGGTGGTCGGATTCGGCGGGAAAGCGGTGGAAGACGCCACTACCCTTCGCAATCTTGCGGCGGCGGCGACGATCGGCAGCGAGGTCCCGCTGACCATCCTGCGCGACGGCAAGGAAACGACCATGAAGGTCACGGTCGGCGATTTGGCGGATTCCGCCCGCCTGCTCTCGGCTTCAGTCGAGGAACGGCTAGGCGCAACCGTTCGCCCGCTTCAGGGAAAAACCGCGGCGCAATTCGGCCTGGAACCCGGCCATGGCGTCGAGTTGGTCAAGATCGACAAGGACGGGCCCCTGGACAAGGCGGGATTCGAGGTCGGCGACCTGATCCTCGCCGTCAACGGGCAGCCGGTTACCGGCCCCGCCGATTTCGGTGCGCTGATCGGTAGCCTCCGTCCGGGGCAGAAGGTTGCACTCCTGGCGGTCGATCACCGCGGCGGCGGGCAGGGCAATGTGTTGGTCACCACTCGCTGACGCGGAAGGGAAATCGCCGCGAACCGCGGCTCGTCCTCGAAAGCGGCCGATCCCCGCGGACAGGGCCCTGGATGCCGCAACCGGAGATTCCCGGGCCCGTTCGCTCCGCCTCAGGACAAAATCGGGGCGAAATGCTTCGAGAGGCTCTCCCGCGTGGTGGGTGAAACGACAACGAGCATCTGGTCTCCTCCCTGCAGGACGAAGTCCGAATGGGGCAGGTAGGTGTGCCCTCCCCGAAATGCCGCAAGGATCTCCACCTGGCCTTCAAGGTCCGGGGGATATTCCCCGCTCCCGGGAATCGTCTTCTCGACAAGCGGGCTTCCCGGGCGGATCACCCCGAGGAGCAGCTGTTTCCCGTCCGGCAGGGTCACCGGAATCCCCGACGAGAGCAGCCCTTTAAGCTTCGCAGTGCCCGTGGCCGAAGGGAGGGTCCCCGGCTGCTCGCCGAGGAGTCGGAGAGCGGAACCCAGATGCTCCCTCCTGTGGGCCGGCGAATCGGCTCTGCCGGGCACCTGGGCCTCGTAGAGGCTCCGGTATTTCAGGCGTTCGGACAGGGTGACCTGGGTCAGGTAGCTCAACACCACGCTCAGGGCCGCGGGAACCAGCAAATGATAACCGCCCGTCATCTCCGCAACCATCAGCATCGTGGCGATGGGAACGCGCGCTGCTCCCCCGAACACGGCCGCCATGCCGACGATCGCCAGAGGGGCGGGCGGCAGGTGAAACAGCTTCGCCATGGCTCCCCCCAACATGGCACCGACGAACAAGCTGGGAGCGAAGACCCCGCCGGATCCGCCGGAGGAGACCGTCAGGGAGAGGGCGACAATTTTCCCCAGGGTCAGCAGGAGCAACAACTGGAGCGGCAGCGACCCGTTGATCGCCTCCTGGATCCATCCGTACCCGCCCCCGAGGACCTGGGGTATCCAGAGGGCCATCAGTCCCAGTCCCAGGCCGCCGATGGCAGGCTTGACATGGGGAAGCACCGGCAGGGCGAGGAAGAGATCCCGGACGCCGTAGAATACGACGGGAAGGAGGGTCCCCACGGCTCCCGCCACGACTCCCAGCAGGATATACCAGCCATAATCGAGGAATCCGGGAACCGAAATGCCCGCGGGAACGAGAAAGAGAGGCTCGTACCCGACGAACAGGCCGTTTACCGCATAGGCCACCACGGCACCGAGCAAGGTGTAGAGGAGAGCCCCGGCGTCGAACTCCATGTCGCTGTAGAGCACTTCGATGGCGAAGATCGCGGTTCCGATGGGGGAGCGGAAGATCGCCGAAAGGCCGGCGGCCATCCCGATCAGAACCAACAGCCGTCGCTCCTCGTCCGACCGGTGCAGGAGGGTCCCGTAGAGGGAACCGACCCCTGCGCTTATGAGGGCGGTGGGCCCTTCCCGCCCGGCGGCGCCTCCCGACCCGATCGTGATGGCGGAAGCGATCATCTTGAGGGGGGGCACCCTGGACCGCAGGTAGCCGCCTGCCCGGTGGAAAGACTTCACGGCGGTATCCGTCCCGTGTCCTTCCGCCTCGGGGGCGAGGCTGTAGATGAGAATGCCCGACAGGAGACCGCCCAGGGTGGTGACCAGGGGGATCCACCACAGACCGTGCGTTCCGATCGTCTCGCTGAGAACGCCTCCTTCCGCCGACAGCCGGGGCGGCACATACCCCCCTACCCCCGTCAAGAGAAAGCTCTGCGCCACCCGCAGCATCCACATGAACGCTTGCGCCCCCAGGGCTCCGACCACCCCGAGGAACAACGCATCGAAGATCCGGCGGTGCTGCGCTTTCTCCGAATTTCCTGGTCCGGCCAATTTCCGCGACTCCGTCTCCGTTTCCGGTCTTCTCAAGCTTCGTGGGGGGGATCCCCGTGACCGGGAATCCTCCGGTGCATTCCGGCTGGGCGACTCCCCTGTGTCGTGGCTACCCGCCCGATTTCCGGGTGAGGGGTGGACGATTTCGGATCACCATGCTCGCAAGCAGGACCGCGATGATCCCCGTCAGGAATATCCCGTCGAATTTCCCGGCGCCCCCGATCGAGGCAATGGGCGCGCCGAGGCCCTGCACCTTTCCGAGGTTGAGCAGGTCGGCGCCGATCAGGGTGCCCATGCTTCCCGCGATATAGGCCAATGGGGCGGCTTGCCGCCGGGAGATGACGAGTGCGACGATCGCCGCGACCAGAGGAGGGATGAAAGAGGGCGTCGCGATGCCGACCCCGGGAACGGGATACGCCATCCAGTGGACGATGGCCGTCACAACCCCGACCGCCACCAGGCTTTTGAGAAAGAGCTTGTTTTTCGCGATGAGGTAGAGGGAAAGAATTACGGGAATGACCGCGCCGCCGACGTTCACTGCGATCACCGTTCCCGCCCCTCTGGTCATTTCCGGGATCACATACTGCATCCCGAAAAAGTCTACGACTTTATGCGCAACCATTTGCTCCGGCGGAAGCTGGGCGATGGGGATGTTGATATAGCTGCCGAAAAACGAAAACAGGAGAAGAGCAAACATGTAGCGGCGGTCTACGCCCACCTTCTCGAAGGCATATTGGAGGATTTTCAGCTCGACCAGAACTACGACGAACAGGAAGAACAGAAAGAGCGCAATGAAGAAGGGGAAGGCAAATGGGAAATAGTGCATGTGTCAATCCCCGCCGGGAGTCTGCCACCCGTATTTTCGCCCGCGAGATGCGATAACCGGAAACCATTCGACGCTCAGGGGGGAGCCGGTTTCCCTCCTCCGTTCTCCTCCGGGTTGCCGCGTTCCTTCTTCGGGCCGTCCGAAAGGCCCTTGGCGAATTCCGCGGCGCTCTCCTCGCCGTCCCGTTTTCGGACACTGTACCCCGTAATCCATGCGGGATCCATCGGATAGACCATGGGATCGAACAGGACCATGTAGAGGTGCCAGACGACGATCGCCAACGTGGCCAGCACGGCCTCGTAGAAATGAATCGTGACGGCGATGTCGAGAGCGACCTTCGGCAGCCATGCGAGGATGAAGGTGTTTGCCCATAACATGATTCCCGTGGTAGCCATTACCAGCGTTCCCCAGACGACTGCCCAATACTCCAGCTTCTCCCCGTAGGAATGGGAGGAGATCATCGGCCGGTGTCGGCGAAAACCGAAAAGATAGGCAAATGTGCCGCGGGCTTCCGAGGCGTCGGAAGTATGCGGCCGCAGGACCAGCCAGTGACTGCGCAACCGGTCGCTCGCCAGCAGCGAAACCACGTGGAAAACGGAGGTCACGATAAGAACCACGCCGGCTATGCGGTGAACTGTGCTGCGGACCGGCCAGTTTCCTTCCCAGGCGACGAGCGGCCAGGCCCACCACTGGGCCGGGTAGATCAGGGCGAATCCGGTCCAAACCAATATGGTGAAGGACAGCATCAGCAGAGCGTGCTGGATCCGCTCCGGCAGGTACATGCGGAAGAATGCCGGGTCCCCCAGCGTTTCTTCGGCCCGCTCCGGAACGTCGGGAGGTTCCCCCGAAGCGAATCGCAACGCGACCAGCTTGCGCACCCAGTCGGCAAGGTTGTGAAGGAACATCAGCCCGATCGTGAGGGGAATGAGAATCAGGTACGCCGTACGCACGAACCGGACGGACGTTGGCGGCGGGGCGCCTTCCCCCCAATGGATATGCCCGATCGCAAACCGCGTCCCCGCCCCCGGGTGGCACTTGCCGCACGTTTTTGCCAGGTTTCCCGGATAGATCGTGGAGCGGGGGTCCGAGGAGGGCAGGATCCGGTGCACGCCGTGACAACTGGCGCATTCCGCAACGGTCTCCGACCCCGTCTTGAGCGCCAGTCCGTGCACGGATTTTTCGTAGCTTACGATGGTATTTTGGGGAAGCCGGAACCGTTCCGTGAGCCGGACATCCCCGTGACATTTGCCGCACGTTCTGGGGATATGCGACCGGGAGACGGGGGAAGCACCCTTCGACGGCGCCAGGATCATGTGCTCGCCGTGACAGCTCGAGCAGACGGGGGCCGCGACGATTCCCTCCGCAACGGCTTTCCCGTGGACGCTCTCGCGATATTCGGCGAGCACCTTGTCGTGGCACATCCCGCAGATTCCCGGGATGGACTTGCGAAACGCCTCGGTGCCTGTTCGTTTCACCTCGTGGACGTCGCCGTGGCAGTCTCCGCAACCCGGTGCGTCCCCGTTCCCCCTCGCTTGCGCCATGCCGTGGACGCCGAGACGATACCTCCCGGCGACATCCGCATGGCACTGGGTGCAGGAGGGCTTCGCAATCCCGGGGGGATGCGGGAGAGTTTCATGTTTTTTATGGCAGCCCGTGCAGGAGAGGGTGGCGTGCGGCGTCCCGGCGATTTCTTTCGCCTGGTCGTGGCACTCCGCGCAGTCGGCCTTGACGGCGCCGTGCGCATGCCCGACCGCGATCAGCGCACAGAGAACCACCAAAAGGGAAAAAGAAAAATTTTTCCTTTTCACGGTATCGGCGGCCCGAAATCCTTCCTGCCGGCGAACGGTTCAATGCTGGGGAAGCCCATCCGGGCGTTACAACTATAGCACTTTTCCGGTCCTTTCGTTTTCGGCAATCGATCGGGGAGGACCCGGTAGAATGGAGACGGTTACCTGAAATCCGCATCCAACGTAGGGATTAACGCGAATAACGGGATGATGTCCGTCCGGAAACGCCTTTGACGTTAATGGGAAAACGAGGATATCTTCGGGATTCAGGGAGGGTGCCCGGTCGATGATTCTCTGCACGCCTGAAATCGGGATATACCGTTGATACGCCGGAATGCGAAGCGTCTTCTGTGCGTGCATGGCGTGCTCGTTGCCGCGATGCTTGCCGGCTGTGCGGTCGGTCCCGATTTCCGCCGTCCCGCCCCCCCTGCGGTTTCTTCCTACACGGCGGATGCGCTGCCGGGGGAGACGGTCGAAGCAAAGGTAGCCGGCGGGGCGACCCAGCGGTTCGTCTCCGGAGAGGACATCCCCCCCCTGTGGTGGGCGTTGTTTCGTTCCGAGGCGCTGGACCGGCTGATCCGGCAGGCGCTAAAGGACAGCCCGACGCTTTCGGCGGCACAGGCGACGCTCCGCGTAGCCGAGGAAACCCGGCGGGCGCAATCCGGCGCCTTGTTTCCGAGTGTCGACGGGAACGTATCGGCGGACAGGCAGAAGATCTCGGGCACCATGTTCGGTCTTCCGGGGAGCCAGCCCCCCACGTTCACTCTCTACAACGCCTCGGTAAGCGTCTCGTACATGCTGGACCTGTTCGGCGGGACGCGTCGCGAGGTGGAGGCTCTGCAGGCGCAGGTCGATTACCAGCGTTTTCAGCTGGAAGGCGCCTGGCTCACCCTCACCGCCAACCTGGCCACCACCGCGATCCGGGAAGGGGCGCTTCGCGGCCAGATCCGGGCAACCCGGGAAATCGTGGCTGCGGAGGAGCAGCAACTGGCCCTGGTGGAACGGCAGTTCCGGCTGGGAGGAGCTTCCCGCCCCGACGTCCTTGCCCAGCGGTCACAGCTGGCCCAGACCCGGGCGACCTTGCCGCCGCTGGAAAAACAGCTTGCCCAGACCCGGCACCTCCTGGCGGTGCTTGCCGGAAGGTTTCCCGGTGATGCGGGGACGCTCCCCGAATTCGACCTCGACGGGCTCTCCCTGCCGCAGGAACTGCCGGTGAGCCTCCCGTCGTCGCTGGCGCGCCAGCGGCCGGACATCCTCGCCTCGGAAGCGCTCTTGCATGCGGCATCCGCCAGGATCGGCGTGGCCACGGCGAATCTCTACCCGCAGCTTACCCTGACCGGAAGCTTCGGGTCGCAGGCGTTACAGGCCTCGGATCTGTTCGGCTCCCGGACGTCTGTCTGGAATCTCGGTGCCGGGGTGGTCCAGCCGATCTTCCGGGGAGGGGAACTGACCGCAAAACGGCGTGCCGCCATTGCCGCATATGACCAGGCCGAGTCTCTGTATCGCGAGACCGTTCTTGCGGCGTTCCAAAATGTGGCCGACGTGCTGAGCGCCCTGGAGATGGACGCGCAAGCGCTCATGACGCAGGCGGATGCCGAATCCGCTGCCCGGGCGGCTCTCGCACTTGCCCGGGAGCGGTTCCAACTGGGAGGGGCGAGTTATCTTACGTTGCTCAACGCCGAACGCCAGTACCAGCAGGCGAGGATCGGCCTGGTCCAGGCACAGGCCACGCGGTTTGCCGACACCGCGGCGCTCTTCCAGGCGCTCGGCGGGGGGTGGTGGAACCGGGAGCCGGAAGGCGATACGAAATCGACATCCAGGGAACGACCGGAAAATCCTGATACCGGAGTCGTCCGACCATGAAAAAACGCATCCTGTTGGCACTTCTTGGGTTGGCTATCGTCATTGCCGCGCTGTCCGCCGTCAAGGCCTTGCAGATCCGGGCGATGATCGCGCAGGGAAAGGAGAGGGTACCTCCGCCGGAGACGGTGACCACCGCCATGGCCACCGCGGAATCGTGGGAGACATCCCTGACTGCGGTCGGATCCCTGACCGCGGTCCAGGGGGTCACCGTGGCCGCCGAGCTTTCGGGGAAGGTCGCGGAGATCGCCTTCGAGTCGGGAGCGAAGGTGAAACGGGGAGATCTGCTGATTCGCCAGGACACAAGCGTGGAAGAGGCCCAGCTGCCCGGCGCCCAGGCACAGGCGGCCCTGACGCAGACCATCCTCGCCCGCGACGCCAAGATGCTGGCGGAACAGATCATTTCCCGGGTCGACTACGACACCTCCGCCGCGAACCACGAGCAGGCGACGGCCCTGGTCAACCAGATCCGTGCGACCATCGCCAAGAAGACGATCCGGACCCCTTTCAGCGGCCGTCTGGGCATCCGGCAGGTAAACCTCGGCCAGTTGCTCCGCGAAGGCGATCCCATCGTCACGCTGCAATCCCTCGACCCGATCTACGTCGATTTCACCTTTCCCCAGCAGGAGATCGCCCGGTTGCGCCCCGGCCTGCCGGTGCGCGTGACGTGCGATTGCCTGCCCGGTCTTGCGATCGATGGGCGCATGACGGCCGTCACCCCGCTGGTGGATTCGGATACCCGCAACATCCGGGTGCAAGCGACGGTGGGGAACCGGGAGGAAAAGCTCCGGCCGGGGATGTTCGTCAACGTGGCGGTCGGCCTCCCGGTTCGGCAAAAGGTGCTGGCCATTCCGGCCACGGCGGTGTTTTACGCTCCTTACGGGAACTCCGTCTTTGTCGTCGTCGACGACAAGGAGGGAAAAGGAGGGAAGACGCTGCGTCAGCAGTTCGTGCGACTCGGGAAGAAACGGGGCGACTTCGTGGCCGTCACCGACGGCCTGAAGGAAGGGGATACCGTCGTCAGCACCGGTGTATTCAAGCTGCGCAACGGCCAGGCGGTGGTGGTCGACAACACGCTCGCCCCGCCGTTCCGGGAAAACCCCAGACCGGAGAACAGCTGATCCGTGAAATTCACCGACCTGTTCATCCGCCGTCCCGTCCTGGCCCTTGTGGTCAACCTGGTCATCATCATCGCCGGGCTGCAGGCGATCCGGACCCTGAACGTCCGACAGTACCCGCGCAGCGAGAACGCGACGGTAACCGTCACCACCGTATACATCGGCGCGAGCGCCAATCTGGTGCGTGGCTTCGTCACCTCGCCGCTGGAGCGCGCCATCGCCGCCGCCGACGGCATCGAGTACATGGAATCGAAGAGCGCCCTCGGCCTCTCCACCATCAGTGCGCGCCTCCGGCTCAACTACGATTCCACCAAGGCGCTGGCCGAGATCAGCTCCAAGGTGGACCAGGTGCGCCAGGACCTCCCCCCGGAGGCGGAGGTGCCCGCCATCAACGTCGAGTCGGCCGACAGCCGGTTCGCCTCGGCATACCTTAGCTTCAGTTCCGATATCCTCCAGCAGAACGAAATTACCGATTATCTCGTGCGCGTCGTGCAACCCCGCCTTTCCGCGATCCAGGGGGTGCAGCGCGCCGACATCCTCGGCGCCCGCACCTTCGCCATGCGGATCTGGCTGAAACCCGACCGGATGGCGGCCCAGGACATCAGCCCGGCCCAGGTGCGCCAGGCCCTGGCGGCCAACAACTTCCTGGCCGCTCTCGGCAGGAGCAAGGGAGAATACATCCAGGTCAACCTCACCGCTGACACGGACCTCCGTACGGTCGACGAGTTCCGGCGCCTGGTCGTGCGCCAGCGCAACGGGACCATCGTGCGGCTGGACGACATCGCCGACGTGGTGCTGGGCGCCGAAGACTACGACTCCGAGGTCCGTTTTTCCGGACAGACCGCGGTGTTCATGGGGATCTGGCCGCTCCCCAACGCCAACTCTCTCGACGTTATCAAGCGGGTGAGGTCCGAGATGGAGTCTATCGGGCAGGACCTGCCGACAGGACTGGAGAGCCGCGTGGCCTATGACGCCACCCACTACATCTCCAACGCCATCCGCGAAGTGCTCAAGACTCTGGGCGACACGCTGATGATCGTCATGGTCGTCATTTTCCTGTTTCTCGGCTCCTTCCGTTCGGTTCTGATCCCGGTGGTGGCGATCCCGCTGTCGCTGATCGGCGGCGTCTTCCTCATGCAGCTCTTCGGGTTCACCGTGAACCTGCTCACCCTGCTGGCCATCGTTCTCTCGGTCGGCCTGGTGGTCGACGACGCCATCGTGGTGGTGGAAAACGTGGAGCGCCATATCCGGGAGGGGAAAACGCCCGTGGAGGCGGCCCTGATCGGCGCCCGCGAACTGGTGGGGCCGATCATCGCCATGACCATCACCCTGGCGGCGGTCTACCTTCCGATCGGTCTGCAGGGGGGGCTGACCGGTTCGCTCTTCCGGGAGTTCGCATTCACGCTGGCGGGAGCGGTCACGATCTCCGGGATCGTGGCCCTGACGCTGTCGCCGGTCATGTCGGCCAGGCTTCTCAAGCCCGGGATCGGGGAACGAGGCCTGGCCGGCCGCATCACCCGCGACTTCGAACGTCTGAAAAACCTGTACGGCCGTCTTCTCGACGCCACCCTGGCGGCGCGTCCGGCGATCTACGTGGTCTGGGTCGTCGTGTCCCTCGCCGCGGTTCCGATGTACGTCATGTCCGCCAAGGAGCTTGCGCCGCTGGAGGACCAGGGGGTCATCTTCGGCATACTCGACGCGTCCGCCAACTCCACCCTCGACCAGAACAGCTTCTTCGCCGCGGAAGTCAACCGGGTCTTCCATAGCGAGCCGGAAACCGACTTCACCTTCCAGGTCACCTTTCCCAACACCGGGTTCGGCGGCATGGTCGTCAAACCGTGGGATGAGCGCAAGCGCACCATCTTCCAGATCCTGCCCGATGTCCAGCGAAAGCTGCAACGGATTCCCGGCGTCCGGATCTTTCCGACAACCCCGCCGGCCCTCCCCGGCGGCGGCGATTTCCCGGTGGAATTCATCCTGGCTTCGACGGCCGAGACGGGGGAGATCCTCGAATTTGCGAACCAGCTGCAGGGGAAGGCCATGCAGAGCAGGATGTTCGCCTTTCCCCCGGTGATCGACGTCAAGATCGACCAGCCCCAGACCGAATTCGTCATCGATCGGGACAAGGTGGCCTCCATGGGACTCAACCTGGGGCAGATCGCCGGCGACCTGGGGGGGATGGTGGGAGGCGACTTCGTAAACCGGTTCGACATCTCCGGCCGCAGCTACAAGGTCATTCCACAGATCCAGCGGATCGACCGCCTGAACCCCGCCCAGCTCAAGGATGTCTACGTCACGGGTCCGAACGGCGGGCTGGTTCCCTTAAGCACCTTTGCCACCCTGCGCGCATCGGTCGTTCCCCGTTCGCTCAACCGGTTCCAGCAGCTGAACGCGGTCAAGATCAGCGGCGTGGCCGTCCGGCCGCTGGACGAGGCGTTGCGCTTCCTGGAGGACGAAGCGGCGAAGATCCTGCCCAAGGGCTACGTCATCGACTACACAGGCGAGTCCCGCCAGCTGCGCACCGAAGGGAACAAATTTTTGCCTGCCTTCGGCCTGGCCGTCATCCTGATTTTCCTGGTGCTGGCGGCCCAGTTCAACAGCTTCCGGGACCCCTTCGTCATCCTGGCGGGATCGGTGCCGCTGGCGATGTTCGGGGCTCTTCTTTTCACGTTCCTGAAGATGCCCGACCCGAACGTACCGTTCTGGACTCATGGCTGGACCACCACCCTCAACATCTACTCACAGGTCGGGCTGGTGACCCTGGTCGGGTTGGTGTCCAAGAACGGCATCCTGATCGTCGAGTTCGCCAACCAGTTGCAGCTCCAGGGCCTGCCAAAGCTTGCGGCCGTGCGCCAGGCGGCCATGATTCGCCTCCGCCCGATCCTCATGGTCACCGCCGCCACCATTGCCGGCCACTTTCCGCTGACCCTGGTCACCGGCGCGGGTGCCGCCGCCAGGAATTCCATCGGTCTGGTGCTGGTCGGCGGCATGTTCGTCGGCACCTCCTTCACCCTGTTCATCATCCCCTCCATCTACATGCTCATCGCGCGCGACCACGGGAAGGACCGGGAGGACGGTATGGCCATCGTAGCGACGGATGTCTGATATTCCGGACAACGGATGCAGGGCGGCTGAAGTCGCCCTGTGACGGTTTGCATCTTCCCGGGTGTCTCCTGTAAGGATTCGGGAACCAAACCGGGGCGATCGGAGACTAATGGAGGAGAGACGCAATACGACCCCGACGGCCCGGGCCGGACAACCGATCGAAGGATGAGAAATTGAAATCAGGAAAAGGCGTGATCATCCTCTCGATTATCGCAGGGGTGGTCACGTGGATCTCCAACGCGCTCGTCGAACGGCTCTATTACTACGGCCCGACGAGAGGTTTCTGGGATCTTCTCCTGCTCGATATCCCCCCCGAAGAATTCTACGACCGGATCATCACCATGGCCGCATTTCTCCTGCTCGGAATCCTCGTTGCCCGAATGCTCGAAAAGCGAATCGCCTCGGAGGCAAGGCTGAAAGTCCTGGCCGCGGAACTGGAGCGGAGCAACCGCGAACTGGAGCAGTTTGCCTACATGGCGTCGCACGACCTCAAGGAACCTCTTGTCACCGTCGGAGGGTACCTGCGGCTTCTGGAACGACGACACAAACAGGCGCTGGATGAGAACGCGACCGGATACCTCCGCAATGCCCTGGAGGGCATCCAGCGGATGGAGCGGCTGATCGGGGATCTACTGAGCTATTCCCGGGCGGGATCCCGCGTGAAGGAGTTTCAGCCCGTGGATCCTTCTGCCATTCTCGACGCCGCTTTGGCCAATCTCTCCGGAGTGATCGAAACACGGAACGCGGTGGTTACCCGCGATCCCCTTTGCGAAGTCATGGCGGACCGCACCCAGTTTCTCCAGTTGTTCCAGAATCTCATCAGCAACAGCATCAAGTTCTGCCGCGACCCATCGCCCCGGATCCACGTTACCGCTCTCCGGAATGACAAGAACGAAACGGTGTTCTCCATACGGGACAACGGAATCGGGATTGCGCCGGAGCATACCGAAGAGATCTTCCTGGTATTCCGGAGGCTTCACGACCGGAAGGAGTTCCCCGGGACGGGAGTCGGGTTGGCGACCTGCAAGAAAATCGTGGAGCGGCATGGCGGGCGAATCTGGGTAGAGTCCAGGCCCGGCGAGGGAGCCACCTTCCTGTTCACCGTCCCGAACCGGGGCACCCCCCCGCGAGACGCAGGCACGGACAGAAAAGGAACGTCGGCGGCGGCGTAGTCAGGACAAAAGGACGGCGTTGTCGTCCCGGTCTTTCCTTCAGGAACCCCGTACGTCCACCTCGAAATCCTTCCCTTCCCAGCGCCCCGCATCCGTCCAGAAAAACGTGAAGCGGACCCGTCCGCTTCGTTGCGGCGGGGTGGCGATATCGAAGTATTCGATCCCCAACGGGGTCGGGGTGGAGTGCGAATCCTCCGTGGTACCCCAATCGTCCCGCGTCCAATGAAGAAGAAACGGGGCCCCCGCCTGGATGCGAAGGATATCCCCGGCCTTCACGACGCGGACCTGACGGTTATGTTTCCATATTTCCAGGGGTTTGCAGCCGCTGCTCCGGGGAAGATAGCGGGCTGCGACCTCGGGGACGAGGTCGAAGGCCTTCCCGTCCGCAACCGACCGGAGAAGCTTGATGTACTCCGCATGGGCCCACATGAGCGGCCTTGCGGAACCGGTGGGTCGGCCGAGGAACATGTAAAGGTCCGGCCGGTCCGGCTCGTCCCAGACCTGTTCGGGCAAAAGTCCGGTCGGGGAAGCAAACCCCTCCAGGGCACGAAGATACGGATCCGGGTCCCGTCCCGCGGTCAGCTCGTAATGCCCCCGCTCCCCGGTGAGCAGGGGCCACGCGCGCCCCTTCCCGTACCCTTCGAACGGCCCGCCATCCTCTCTCTGCCCGTACCCGTCGTAGTTGTACCGCCGCCAGCACGGACCGAGCGGCGTGTCCACTTTGAGCACGGCGTCAAGCACGCGTACGGAATCCACGACGACCGGATCGTCGGCCCTGCGGATCCCGTACCGGACCAGCTCCAGGAACCCCCCATCGATGATCTCCTTCGCCGGGAACTTCCAGGGGGTGCCCGGCGGGCGGTTGGCGAGGACCAGGAAACCGAGGTTGGGATCTTCGTGCGGGAACGGGTCGTTCACGTCCACCGGGAGGATGCGGATGTAATGCCTGGATATCCCGGGGACGAGCGTCCCCTCCGTGGTCGCCATCCAGGCTTCGACATGGCATTCGAGAAAATCCGCGTACTCTTCGAGGAACGCGGCCGTCGCCCCGTCTCCCCGTTCGCGTGCGAAGGAGGCCGCGCAGACAAGCGCCGCGATGTTGGAGGCGATCGTGGAGGGAGAATAGCCGGCTGCCTCCTCCCATCGCTCCTGCTGCGTTGCCGGACCATGGAGGACGAGATATCGGGCCGCCCCCATCACCATCGGATAGGGATCGAAGTTTCCGAGGTCGCCCTTGCGCAGCAGGCGCCACGCCAACAGAATGGGGAACGCCACCTCGTCGAGCTGGATCCCCCGCCAGTACGACTCGCCGTCGATCCAGAAGTTCTGGGAAAACCCGCCGTCGGCGTGCTGGCTTACGGCCAGGTAGATCAGGGCGCGCAAGGGCGACTCGGTGTTCCCCGCGGCGAGGAGGCCCGTGGCGGTGTTGACCATGTCCCTCGTCCAGACAAGGTGGTATCCGCCCCGGTCCCTGTCGTCCCTGGCTTCGCCCCACGGGATGGACAGCGAAGCGATGAAGGCTCCGGGGAAGGTTTTGTCCTCGTGAGCGAGAAGGAGGCTGTAGCTCCCGTGATACAGGTCCCCGCCGTCGGACGCCGCCTTTTCGAGCGGAAGGATCCGCCGACATGACCGGTTCCACTGTTCCGCGAACCGCTCCCGGTGCCTCCCGAAGGGAACGGCGAGAGATTCCAGGAGCGTGGTCGCAGCGCTGTGGAGGCCATCGCCGAAAGCGAGCCCCACCGTGAACTCCCGTCGGTCGCCAAAGTCCAGTTCGCCGGTGAGGGCGAGGTTCCCGTCCGTGGCCCGGTCGAACTCCCAATCCATCCGATAATCGACGGCGAGGTCCGTCCAGCCGTCGCTTCGGCCCACGTAGCCGCAGGACAGGCGCGAGAAGGGGACGGTTGCGGCCAGCGCGAGCCAGACCCCGTCTTTCTCGGCGGTGAGGATTTTCCTGCCCGCGATTTCCATCACACGGGCGTTGTTCCCCCATCCCCCCATGCCGAGGTGGGGGGCGCACAGGGCGTAGAGTCGAAGTCGTTTCAGAAACGGTTCTTCCCCGGACAGGATCGTGTTCACGAGGAGACACGGCAGGTGAGGGTCGGAGAGGACTTCCTTGACGAGGGAATAGCGCCCCTCCGGGTCGGTGTTCGTGATCCTGTATCCCAGGACATGATGGGAGAGTCGTTCCGTCATGGAGCGGAGATGGCGCTTCTCTTCGTGGAAGAAAGTCTCTCCATCCGTGACGAGGAACTGGAGGTCCCTAAGCTGCGGCCGGTCCACGGTAGGGTAGTAGACCTCGGTGACAATCCCGTTCCAGAGGGTGAACCAGAGCCGGCTGGAACTGGCGTAGGCGGTGCCGACCCCGTCTTTTGCCGCATGGGTCCAACGGGGCGGGATCCCCGGCCCTCCGAACGCCTCTTCCCGATCGGAATCCTTCCCCATGGCGGTTCCTCCACCACTAGGGATTATACAGGGTCCCGTTGTGCAAGGTCGCGGGGCGGATTCCCGGTGGTATCCTGTATCCCTGCCTTCACGGAGGGCCATGTTTTGCGGGATGTCGTCCGCCTGCAGACGCGGCATCCCGAAAGGAGGATCTCTCGTGAACCCGAACTCCCTGAAAGGTCAGCCCGCCCTGGTCACCGGCGCCAATTCCGGTATCGGCTACGCCGTGGCAAAGGCGCTCGCCGCCGCGGGCGCTCCCGTCGTCGTGAACTATGTCACAGACCCCGCGGCCGCGGAACGGGCCGTCGACGAGATCCGGACAGCCGGCGGGGAGGCCATGGCGATCCGCGCCGACGTGAGCAAGGAAGACGAGGTCCAGGCGATGTTCCGAAAGATGTTCGACGCCTATGGCACCATCCACATCCTCGTCAACAACGCCGGGCTGCAAAGAGACGCCCGGTTCGTCGACATGACGCTGCACGACTGGGAATTCGTGCTGTCGGTCAATCTCACGGGACAATTCCTCTGCGCCCGCGAAGCGGTGCGGGAATTCCTCCGCCGGGGCGTGGTCCCGGAGGTCTCGTGCGCGGCGGGGAAGATCCTCTGCATGTCGTCCGTGCATGAAATCATCCCCTGGGCGGGGCATGTGAACTACGCCGCATCCAAAGGCGGAGTGATGTTGCTGATGAAATCGCTGGCGCAGGAACTGGCCCCTCACCGGATCCGCGTCAACAGCATCTGCCCCGGGGCGATCCGGACCCCCATCAACACGGCCGCATGGTCCACTCCCGAGGCCCTCTCCCAGCTGTTGATCCTGATCCCGTACGGCCGGATCGGCGAACCGGAAGACATCGGCCGCGCGGCGGTCTGGCTCGCCTCGGACGAGTCGGATTATGTGAACGGAACGTCCCTCTACATCGACGGGGGAATGACGCTCTTCCCGGGGTTCTCCACGAACGGGTGACAGGCAAAGGAGTTATGCGATCGGGTCACTGACGGCATTTTGAGCTTGCGCTGCTCCTTCTGCACGCGCTCGCACACCTCCTCGCCCGCCGTGCGGTTCGCGTCGGTTCATTTAGGGGTCTCATCTTTCCGAATCTCGTGCTCCGCCTGATCCCAGTCCTGATTTGCTCGACCGTCCTGGCGGCCTCGCTGCTCATAGATTTCATAGGCACGCTTGGCAATCTGCGGGGTCACATCGACAGGTTTCCTGCCCAATAGGGGCGCGCCATTGGGATCGAGCACCCGATAGGCCAGCAGTTTCATGCGGTCGCTCAGGAGGGCCCACGCCAGGGCATAACCCCAGACGAACAGTGCCCACTTCCAGCCAAGGGGCGGCATGAAAATGCCATACACAGCGATCAGCGTCGCCACGATCTGCGTGCCGAGCACGGCGACCAACAAAATTCGCGCGGGGCGTATCGACCAGAACGGACCGCGCGTGCGTGTCAGAAAAATCGTCATATGTCCCGCCACCGACAGCATCAGATACATCATTGGCTGAAGATGCGGCCGATCGAGGAGAAAAACACGGCCGCCAAGGTAAAACAGGCCAAACGCGGCCACGGGTCCGATGACCCCCAGCACCGTGGCGATGCCCATCACCATGCGCATGTTCCAGGCCTCGGGCTTGTCCTGGTAATGCACGTTGTCATAGGCAATGGACAGTATGGCGCCGTCGTTGAGCAGCGCCAGCATCACGATCATCACCGCCGTCAGCGGATAAAAGTTGAAGATCAGAATCGCCAGGGTCATGAACAACAGCACGCGCAGCGTCTCGGCGATGCGGTAGATCGCGTAGCTGTTCATCCGCTGGAAGATTTTGCGGCTTTCCTTGATCGCGTCGATGATCACCGACAGGCCGGGCGTCATCAGCACGATGGACGCCGCCGCGCGCGCCGCGTCCGTCGCGCCCGAAACGGCGATGCCGCAGTCGGCCTTTTTCAGCGCGGGGGCGTCGTTCACCCCGTCGCCCGTCATGCCGACGATGTGGCCGCGTTGCTGCAGGACGTCTACAACGTGGAACTTGTGTTCGGGGAACACCTGGGCGAAGCCGTCCGCTTTCTCGATGGACTCTACCAACTGCGCCGTCTCGTGATGCTTCGTGTCGCCGAAGCCGCTTGCATCGAGGATATTTGTGCCCAGCCCCAATTTCCCGGCGGTTTCCCGAGCGATGGCCAGTTGATCGCCCGTAACCATCTTGACGTTTACCCCCATCTGTCGGGCGGTTGCGATGGTTGCCTTGGCATCTTCCCGGGGCGGGTCGAACAGGGGCAATACACCAAGAAACTGCCATTGGCCTTCTCCTTCGGCCCGCGCCACGCCCAGCGAACGAAAGCCGTGCGCCGCAAATTCGTTGACGGCCTTCTCGACGGCGGGCTTCACCTGCCCGGCATTGGCCGACAACTCCAGGATTACCTGCGGCGCGCCCTTGGTCACCTTGAACGTCTTTCCGTCCTTGTCCTTGACGGTGGCCTCGGTGCGTTTATGCACCGGGTCGAACGGCAGGAAATGAACCACCTGGTAGGCTTTCAGTGCCTGATCATTTTTCAGGCCGCCCAGCACGGCCAGATCGATGGTGTCCTTATTATCTGTGCGCGACGCCAGCGCGGCGTTGAGGATGACCTGATCTGCAGGGATGCCGTTCACGCTGAACGGATCGCCCAGCGTCAGCTTGTTCTGGGTCAGGGTACCGGTCTTGTCCGCGCACAGCACGTCCACGCCCGCCAATTCCTCGATGGCCGCCAACCGGGTCACGATCGCCTCTTTTTTGGCCAGCAGGCGCGCACCGACCGCCATGGTCACGGAAAGCACCGTGGGCATCGCCACGGGGATCGCGGCCACGGTAAGCACCAGGGCGAACTGCAACGTGGTGAGCATCCGGTCGCCGCGGAAAAGCGCGACGGTAATAATCACGGTTACCAGAGCCATCGCGAGGATGATCAGGTAATTGCCGATCTTCAACACCGCGCGTTGGAAATGGCTGACGGTGTGCGCCTCCTGCACCAGTTGCGCCGTCTTGCCGAAGTAGGTGTTCGCACCCGTGGCGTAGACCAGCGCGCCGATTTCCCCCTGACGAATGATCGAACCGGAAAACACCGCCTCGCCAGGTTTGCGCGTGGCGGGCAAAGATTCGCCCGTCAACGCGGACTGATCCACCTCCACCGGGTCACCCTCCAGCAAGCGCGCATCCGCCGGCACGATGTCGCCCAGGCGCACGCGGATGACGTCGCCTGGCACAAGCTCACGAGCCTCCGGGGTGGTCCACTTCCCATCACGTTTCACCCGGGCCTTGATCGCCAGCTTGGCTTTCAGCGCGGCGATGGCGTTGCCCGCCTGGTGTTCTTCCCAGAATCCGACCACGGCGTTGGCCAGAAGCAGAACGAGGATGATGCCAAAGTCCGGCCAATGCCGGGCTACCGCCGAAAGGATCACGGCCGCTTCGATCATCCACGGGATGGGACCCCAAAAATAGGTGAGGAATTTCAGGAACAGATTGGTTTTCTTTTCTTCAATCTCGTTCGGGCCGTATTGGGTCAGCCGTTTCTGCGCCTCGGCCTGACTGAGACCGTCCGGCGACGAACCCAATTTTTTCTCCACTTCCGGCATGGGAAGGGATTTAAGATCGTCCTTCGCATCGGGCTTCGATCCCGGCTTCGATTCGGGTTTATTTTTGGTCGCGTGTTCGTGTTTTTTCATGGGGGGTCTCCCGGTTCGAGGGACGGGTTTTTCCGCCCATGCAATCGTTCCTTGGATCTCCTGTAGCGCCGGATCAGGGTGTTGGTCGAGCTATCGTGCTTGAGTTGGCGCTTGGCACCGGTCTCAAGTTCGGGGATGATGCGCGCGGCAAGCGCTTTCCCCAGTTCGACCCCCCACTGGTCAAAAGAGTCAATGTGCCAAAGGGCGCCTTGAGTGAAGACACTGTGTTCGTACAGGGCGACGAGCTTCCCCAGCGCCATCGGAGTCAGCCGTTCCAGGAGGATCGTGCTGGACGGACGGTTGCCCTCGAAGGTTCGGTGCGGCACCAGCCATGCCGGTGTGCCCTCGGCTCGGACCTCCCGCGGCGTTTTGCCAAAGGCCAGCGCCTCCGCCTGGGCAAACACGTTGGCCAAGAGCAAGTCGTGATGGCGGCCGAGAGGGTTCAGCGGCTGAACAAACCCGATGAAGTCGCAGGGGATGAGCTTGGTCCCCTGATGAATCAGTTGGTAGAAGGAATGCTGGCCATTGGTACCCGGCTCCCCCCAGTAGATTGGCCCGGTCTGGCAGGCGACCTCGGTACCATCAAGCGTGACGTGTTTGCCATTGCTCTCCATCGTCAACTGCTGCAGGTACGCCGGGAAGCGCTTCAAGTATTGCTCATACGGAAGAACCGCCACGGTCTGTGCACCGAAGAAGTTGTTGTACCAGAGGCCCAAAAGCCCCATGAGCACCGGCAAGTTGTGCTCGAAAGGGGCCGTGCGGAAATGCTCGTCCATCTGGTGGAAACCGTCGAGCATGGCGCGGAAATCTTCGGGGCCGATGGCGATCATCGTCGAGAGGCCAATCGCAGAGTCCATGGAGTACCGCCCGCCGACCCAATCCCAAAACTCGAACATATTCGCGGTGTCGATGCCGAACTTGGCCACCTCCCCGATGTTGGTCGAGACCGCGACGAAATGCCTGGCAACAGCCGCGGGATGTTTCAACGTCTTGAGGGCCCAATCGCGGGCAGAGTGGGCGTTGGTCATCGTCTCCAGGGTCGTAAAGGTCTTCGACGAGATGATGAACAGTGTTTCCTCGGCGTCGAGGTCGCGCGTGGCCTCGGCGAAGTCGGTGCCGTCGATGTTGGAGACGAAGCGAAAGGTCAGGTCGCGCCGGCTGTAATGCCGCAATGCCTCGTACGCCATCACCGGCCCCAGGTCAGACCCACCGATGCCGATATTGATGATGTTGCGGATCGGCTTGCCGGTGTGGCCCTTCCACTCCCCATCGCGCACCCGGGTGGAGAAGTCGGCCATCTTGTCGAGCACGGCGTGGACCTGGGGCACGACGTTTTCGCCGTCCACGACGATGGATTGCCCTTTGGGGACGCGCAGGGCCACGTGCAGGACGGCCCGCTTCTCCGTGACGTTGATCTTCTCGCCCCGGAACATGGCATCGATGCGAGCCCGCAGGCCAGACTCCTCCGTCAATTGCAAAAGGAGCCTGAGGGTTTCGTCGGTGATGCGGTGCTTCGAATAGTCAAAGTAGATGCCGACGGCCTCGACGGTCATGCGCTCCCCGCGCTTTGGATCGTCCGCGAAGAGCTTACGAAGATGCAACTCCCGGACTTTCAGGGAATGGGCTTCGAGGGCCTGCCATGCCGCGAGTGTGGTGCGTGGCGTGATGTTTTTTGCCATGCTCATTCCCCTTCCGGTGCTTGCCCGGGTGCTGGGAATGCCATCGTCAGCAGGCCCTTGTCGCCGGCGACCTGCATCCTCGCGGTGTCGATAAGCTCTTGCGCATTCATTTGGGGGTGCCCCACTTCCAGTTCCGGATTTCCGGCATGTCCTGGCCGTGCTTGTCGATGTACTGCTTGTGCTCGACGAGCTTGTCCTTGAGCTGCTGCTTCAGGTAGATGCCCTTGTCCCCGGTCTGCGGGAGGCGGTCGATGGTGTCCATCACGAGGTGGAAGCGGTCCAGATCGTTCAGCACCGTCATGTCGAAGGGCGTGGTGATGGTGCCCTCTTCCTTGTAGCCGCGGACGTGGATGTTGTCGTGGTTGGTGCGGCGGTAGGTCAGCCGGTGGATCAACCACGGGTAGCCATGGAAGGCGAAGATGACATGTTTATCCTTGCTGAACAGCGCGTCGAACGCCGCGTCGCTCAACCCGTGCGGGTGTTCGCTCTGAGGTTCAAGCTTCATCAGGTCCACGACATTGACGACGCGGACTTTCAAGTCAGGCAGATGCTCTCGCAGTATGGAGACAGCGGCGAGCGTCTCGAGCGTGGGCACGTCGCCGCAACACGCCATGACGACATCGGGTTCGGTGCCAGCGTCGCTGCTGGCCCACTGCCAGACGCCGATGCCCTCGGTGCAGTGCTTGACGGCGGCGTCCATGGTCAGCCACTGGGGCGCTTGATACTTGCCCGCGATCACGACGTTGACGTAGTGGCGGCTGCGCAAACAATGATCCCAGACCGAGAGCAGGCAGTTGGTATCCGGCGGCAGATAGACGCGCACGACGGAGGCTTTCTTGTTCACGACGTGATCAATGAACCCGGGATCCTGGTGGGTAAAACCGTTGTGCATTTGCTGCCAGACATGCGAGGCGAGCAGATAATTCAGCGAGGCGATCTTGCGCCGCCACGGCAAATCCGCGGTGACTTTCAGCCACTTGGCGTGCTGGTTAAACATCGAGTCGATGATGTGGATGAACGCCTCGTAGCAGTTGAAAAGTCCATGACGCCCGGTAAGCAGATATCCTTCGAGCCAGCCCTCGCACTGATGCTCGCTCAACATCTCCATGACGCGGCCGTCCAGGGCGAGGAACTCGTCGTTGTCCTGCACCCGGGCGTCCCATTGCCTGTTGGTCACCTCAAACACGGCGGTCAGGCGATTGGAAAGCGTTTCGTCGGGGCCGAAGATTCTGAAATTGCGCTGCTCCCGATTGAGCTTCGCCACATCGCGCAGGAACACGCCGAGTTCGTGCGTGTCGGCAGCCTGAACGGATCCTGGTGCCTCCACATTCACTGCGTAGTTCCGAAAGTCCGGCATGACCAAGTCGCGGAGCAGCATGCCGCCGTTGGCGTGGGGATTCGCACCCATGCGTCGGTCGCCCTTGGGCGCCAGTTCCACCAGTTCCGGTTTCAGGCGGCCCTGCTCGTCGAAGAGTTCCTCCGGCCGGTAGCTGCGCAACCAGTCTTCCAGTAGTCTGAGGTGTTCGGGATGCGTGGCCGGATCGGAGAGCGGCACCTGATGCGCGCGGAACGTGTCTTCAATTTGCAGGCCGTCCACCCATTTCGGCCCCGTCCAGCCTTTCGGGGATTTGAGGACGATCATCGGCCAGCGCGGGCGCATGGTGTTGCCGTTGACGCGGGCTTCGTGCTGAATGCGTTTGATCTCCTCCGCCGACTGATCCAGCGTCGCGGCCATGGCTTCGTGCATCAGCGCCGGCTCATGTCCCTCGACGTAATACGGCGTCCAGCCGTTGCCGCGCAGGAACTGGTCCAGTTCCTCCGGCTCGATGCGCGCGAGGACAGTCGGGTTGGCGATCTTGTAGCCGTTGAGGTGCAGGATGGGCAGCACGGCGCCGTCGGTGACGGGATTGAGAAATTTATTGGACTGCCACGATGTCGCCAGCGGCCCGGTTTCCGCCTCGCCATCGCCGACAACGCAGGCGACGATGAGGTCGGGATTGTCGAACACCGCCCCGAACGAATGGCTGAGCGAATAGCCCAGCTCGCCGCCCTCGTGGATCGAGCCCGGGCACTCCGGCGATGCGTGGCTGGGAATTCCTCCGGGAAACGAAAACTGGAGAAAGAGTTTCTGAAGCCCGTCCTCGTCCTGGCTGATATTGGGATAGATCTCGCTGTACGTGCCCTCGAGATAGGTGTTGCCGACGACAGCCGGGCCGCCGTGCCCGGGGCCGGAGACGTAAATCATGTCGAGGTCGTATTTATTGATGACCCGGTTCAAGTGCACGTAAATGAAGTTCTGCCCCGGGGTCGTCCCCCAGTGTCCCAGCAGCATGCGTTTCACATCCGCGAGCTTCAGCGGCCGCTTCAGCAGCGGGTTGTCGTAGAGATAAATCTGCCCGACCGACAGATAGTTGGCGGCGCGCCAGTAGGCATCCATCTTGTGAAGCAGTTCCGGGGAAAGGGTTTGTGTCTTCATGGTTCTATTCTCCTTTTTTCAGTCAAGGCCGAGAACGCGACAAACCGTCTTGGCGATCATGCGTTCCTCGTCCGTGCGAATGACGCGGACCACAACCCGGCTGGCCGCCGCGGAAATCACGCCCTCATTCGCCGCGTTTCGCTTTTCTTCAAGTTCGATTCCAAGAAATCCCAGCCCGTCGCAAATCCGGGCGCGGACCGTGGGCGCATTCTCACCGATGCCACCCGCGAACACCAGCGTGTTTAGTCCACCCATCGCCGCCGCGAATGCGCCGATACATTTCTTCACCTGGTAGCAAAACAGCGCGACCGCTTCCGCCGCTCTCACGTCCTGCGTTTCACGGTCGAGCAAGTCACGCATGTCGGAACTGGTCTCCGACACGCCGAGCAGCCCGGACTGGAAATTGACCATCTCATGGAATCGTTTTGCATCGAGGCCCTCGGTGCGTGCCAGATACCAAACCAGCCCGGGATCGAGATCGCCTGAGCGGGTGCTCATCGGCACCCCGGCGGTCGGGGTGAAACTCATGCTTGTGTCCACGGGTTTGCCGTCACGCACCGCTGCCAGGCTCGCGCCGTTGCCGAGGTGGGCGAGGATGACCCGGCCTTGCGCCGCTTCCGCTCCGGTCAGGCGGGCCAGTTCCTCCATGAGAAACGCATACGACAACCCGTGAAAGCCGTACCGCCGTACGCCCTGCGCCTCGTACCGGCGTGGGATCGGCAGCAACCGCGCCACGCGCGGCAGGTCATGGTGAAAAGCCGTGTCGAAACAGGCCACTTGGGGCAAATCAGGAAATCGGCGATGAAACGCCTCGGTCAACAGGATCTCCTCCGGTAGATGTTCCGGATCGAATGGACTGAGCCGGTGCAGCTCCTCAACCATTTCCGCGGTGATTCGCTGCGGCTGGCTATACTTCGGCCCCCCATGCACCACGCGATGCCCCACCGCGGTCAATGCATCACGCCCGATGCGTTCGTCGATCCAATCCATCAGCGCGCCCACCGCCGCCGTGTGGTCCGGTGCCGCCACCGGCCGCGAAAAGTTGTCCGCAGAGTTTACGCCTTTCACCCGGAAGGTAGTCTCCGGCAGTCCAATCCGCTCCATCCCGCCCTTCAGAATCTGTCGGAGCGAGTCACCGGCCTCGAACAGCGCAAACTTGATGCTCGACGAGCCGCCGTTGATCGTCAGGATGCGTGGGTTAGCGGGTTTCATGGATGACTCCTTCGTCATTCTCCAACTTTTCGAAAAAGTGCGCGGAGTATCCGCTTTGCCATGCTTTCATAATGCCCGTGGATGCTTTCCGGCTCGCCAGTGCGCTTCAATCTCTTCGAGGCTTCGCCCCTTGGTCTCCGGCACCAGGAAAAACGCAAAGAGCCATGCCCCGATGCTGACGACCCCGTACAACCAGAACGTGGCGGGTTTACCAAGGACTTGCGTGAGCGTCAAAAACGACAATGCCACGAGCAAGTTTGCGCTCCAATTGGCGATCGTCCCGACGCTCATGGCCCGACCTCGGATGCGCAACGGGTAAATCTCCGAAAGCATCAGCCAGAAAACCGGCCCCAGCCCCACGGCGAAGGAACCGACGTATACCATGAGGCTGGCCACCGCGATCCATCCGAGGCTGCCGGACAATTGCGGAAGCGAAAACGCCAGCCCCAGCACAAATAGACTCAGCGCCATTCCCGCCAGGCTGACCAGCAAAAGCGGCCGGCGACCGACCCGGTCGATCAGTTGCATGGCCACCAAGGTCAATACGACGTTCACGACTCCGACTCCGACACTGGCCAGAATCGCCACCGACGCGGAAGACAAACCGGCGAACCGGAAAATCGTCGGGGCGTAATAGATGACCGTGTTGATGCCGGTGATTTGCTGTGCGATGGCCAGTCCTATACCCACGATCATCGCCGGTCGCAGGAGCGGACTGAGCAGTTCGGACCAGTGCCCCTTCTGCTGCGCCACGCTATGCTGAATCTCGCTGAGCTCGCCCTCCACCTGTTCCGGGCCGCGAATCCGTTTCAGCACGGCCCTGGCTTGATCCGCGTGTCCGCGGTCGACAAGCCATCGCGGGCTGTTGGGAATGAATATCAGTCCGATTCCAAAGGCGGCCGCCGGAATCACCGCCAGCGCAAACATCCAACGCCACGCCTGGGACCCGGCAAAGGCGTAGTCGACGAGATAGGAGATGACAATGCCGCTGGTGAGGGCGACTTGATTGATCGATACGAGCTTTCCACGGATATCCACCGGGGCAATCTCGGAAATGTAAAGCGGCGCGACAAACGAAGCGATGCCGATGGCGGTGCCGGCAACGACCCGGGCGGCAAGCAGCCATGCCGTGCCGGGAGCCAGAGCCGCCCCGATGGCACCCAAACCGAAAACAAGCGCAGTAAGAATCAATAATCTCCGGCGTCCAAGGCGGTCGGCCAGGATTCCTCCGACTACCGCGCCGACGAGCGATCCCAGCAAGACCGAACTGACGACGATTTCCTCCATGCCCGGAGAAAGGGAGAACTCTTTCTGGATGAACAGGATGGCCCCGGAGATGACACCGATGTCATAGCCGAAAAGCATGCCGCCCAGCGCCGAGATGGCAGTGGCGAGATAGACAAAACGTTTCCCGTCCGCCTTGGCCTTATTCTTCATCAGCCTCACTTCTTTCAGCAGAGTCAGGTCCATCCCGTCGCAAAGAGCCGACGTGAACGATGAAATCCGAACCTTCCCAATGATCAGCGTCTGCCACCCTTGACAATTCGCTCATCGAGCCAGAAGTGTGGCGCTGGATCGAGGGCCCAGGGGGTAAGTTTTGGGATCTTCCCAGAGCGGTTCCTCGCCCGCAGCAAACAGATCTTGTGGTGCTTGGCACGAGGTGTCCACGGCCAGATGCCACCGAGCCCCCGGCGGTACGGGGGGCAAACCGAATTCGACCGCATCGGCGCCGGCATTGAACATCAGGCAAAGTGCGCGCCGCGCATCTTCATGGATCAGACAGGCAAACTGTTTTTCTTTCGGATCGGCCCAGTTGGGCAATCCTCCTTGCGGGCCAAACCAACGGATCTCGGCGTCCGTGTAGAATTGCTCCTTGCTCAGAACCGGATGGGCACGACGAAAGGCGATCATGCCACGGGTGAAGCGGAATATTTCCCTGTGCCGTTCCAGACAGCCCCAGTCATGCCAGCTTGTTTCGTTGTCCTGGCAGTAGGCGTTGTTGTTGCCGCCTTGCGAGCGGCGAAATTCGTCCCCGCCGAGCAGCATCGGCACCCCGCGCGAGATGAACAGAGTCAGCAGGAAGTTCTTGATCTGACGTTTCCTGGTGGACTCGATCTGGCCATCCGCTGTCTCCCCTTCCGCGCCGTAATTCTCGCTGAAATTCTCGTTCGTCCCGTCGTGGTTGTTCTGTCCGTTGGGTTCATTGTGCTTCTGTCGATAGCTCACGAGATCCTGCAACGTGAAGCCATCGTGACAAGTGACGAAATTGATGCTGCTCTCCGGGCCTTTGCCGGACTGGGAATACATGTCGGCGCTGCCGCAGATACGTTGGGCAAATACGCCAAGAAACCCATCGTCGCCGCGCCAGAACCGTCGGACGTCATCACGGTACTGACCGTTCCACTCCGCCCAGCGGCGTTCGGAGAAGCTCCCGACCTCATACGCTCCGGCGGCATCCCACGCCTCGGCGATGATCTTCACATCCCGTAAGATCGGGTCCTCGGCGATCCGCTCGAGAAGCGGGGGATTGGGCAGCACGTTGCCGGAACGCCCCCGTCCGAGCACCGCGGCCAGGTCAAAACGGAATCCATCGACATGCATCTCCACCACCCAGTAGCGCAACGCGGTCAAGATGTGATCCCGCACCACGGGATGGTTGGCATTGATGGTGTTGCCGGTGCCCGTGTAGTCCTTGTAAGAACGTTTATCGTCCGCGAGCAGGTAGAAGATCGTGTTGTCAATCCCGCGGAAACAGAGGGTAGGCCCCCGTTCGTTTCCCTCGGCCGTGTGATTGAAGACCACGTCCAGGAACACCTCGATGCCCGCCCCATGGAAGGCCCGGACCATTTCCTTGAATTCCAGCTTCTGCTGGCCCACCCCTCCCGAACTGCTATAGGAAGCTTTGGGCGCAAAGAAGACCACGGGATCGTAGCCCCAGTAATTCCCGAGTGGCTGGCCTGTTTGCGGATTGATGCCAGTCACCTGGTGTTCATTGAATTCCTGCACGGGCATAAGTTCCACGGCCGTCACCCCCAGTTCCTTGAAATAGGGGATCTTTTCCATTAGGCCTCGGTACGTGCCGGGATGCTCCACACCGGAGCTGGGATGGATCGTGAAGCCACGCACGTGGGTTTCATAAATGACCGTATCCGACCAGGAATGCCTGGGCGGACGGTCCTCGCGCCAGTGAAAATGCTCCTGCGTGAATACGCATTTCGGCATGGAGCCGGCATTATCGACCATCGAACGCACCGAATCTCCGTCGGGCACAGACGGATCGTATCCCCGAGCCGGGCCGAACTCCCAGGTGGGCAACCTCGAGATCGCCGTGGCGAAGGGATCCAGGAGAAGCTTGTTGAAATTGAAACGATGGCCGTCCTTGGGTTGATACGGGCCGTCCACGCGATAGGCATACAGCTGGCCAGGCCGAATCCCTTCAATCCAGACATGCCACACGTCACCGGTGCGGTTGCGCGCGGGATCCAGATCAATCACCCTGGCGGCCGTGGCTTCTTCGGGATGATCAAACAACTCCAGCCGAACGCGGCTGGCGTGTCGGCTGAGGAACGCAAAGTTCACTCCTTTGCCGCGTGCATAGGGTCCCAGAGGCAATGACACACCGACTCGAACATCCGTCTGCTCCGATACCTCTGCCACATAATCATGTAGAGGGCGTTCCGGCGTCTTCATGCCCATATTGATTCACCGCTGCCAGAGTATGGAGTTGGCTTCCAGGGGAACTGCAACGCCGGAGCAGTGCGGTATCACCCGCGCCGTATAATCCGTCGCCGGGCGGTCCGCAGGCACCGCCGCGCTGTAAACATAACCGCCCGCCGCGCCCGCCGGTTGTTCGCCGCGCTTCATCTCCTGCCGCACCGGACCGCCGCCGCTGACGCCGTCGGCATAAAGCTCTACACGCACCGCATTCGGGTCGAGGTCGTTCAGATAGACTTCAACCTTAAAAGTGTGCCACTCCGCGTCAGTTGCAACCTGCACTTCCCCGAAGTGCAGCGTGGCCCATTTCTGTCCCAGTGCGTGTCGCCAATTGACCACCTGCCTCCCCACAATGCCTTTATCAGCAGCGCGTTCACGGTAAGCGGCCGCAGCCGGGAGGTAGTGCTGCTCGGTGTATTCACGCACCGTGCGGTTGGCGGAGAAGCGGGGCGTTAGACACGCCATGCTTTCCCGCATCCGCTTGATCCATGCGGTGGGAATGCCGCTCTCGTCCCGGGTATAAAACTCCGGGATCACCTCCCGCTCGAGCAGGTCGTAGAGCGCGTCGGCTTCGACAGCATCCCAAGCGGGATCGTCGCCATGCTCCCGGCCGTCCCCCAACGCCCACCCCACTTCAGGCGTGTATGCTTCCGCCCACCAGCCATCCAACTCCGACAAATTGATGCCGCCATTCACGAGCACCTTCATGCCGCTCGTTCCGCTCGCCTCCCAGGGTCGCCGTGGCGTGTTGATCCAGACGTCCACCCCCTGCACCAGATGCTCCGTTAACAGCATGTCGTAGTCGCTCAGGAAGACGATGTGGGGTCGGGTCTCCGGCCGGCGGATGAAATTGATCCATTCATGGATCAACGCCTGCCCCGCCCGGTCCTTCGGATGGGCCTTGCCGGCGATGATGAGTTGCACCGGGCGCTCAGGATTCGTCAAAAGGCGCAGCAATCGCGCTGGATTGTGCAGCAGCAGGTTCGGTCTCTTGTAGGTCGCAAAGCGGCGCGCAAAGCCAAGTGTCAGAGCGTTGGGATTAAACAGTTGCTTCGCAAGGTCAACCTCCCCGGGCGACGCGCCTGTGGAGGTCAATTGCCGGGACAATCGTTCGCGGGCGTATTCAACAAGAGACTTGCTGGCGGCGGTACGAAATTGCCAGAGCCTGGCGTCGGAGACTCGGCGAATGTCCTGCTCCATGGCTTTCGTCGTCCCCAGCCAGCGGTCCTTTCCACAGGCTTCCGTCCAAAGATCATCAGCCGGGGCCGAGTCCCAGGTCGGCATGTGGACTCCGTTGGTCACATGCCCGACCGGGATTTCGTCCTGCGGCCAATGCGGAAAGAGAGGCTGCAAGATGTGCCGGCTCACCTTCCCATGCAAGCGACTCACGCCATTGACCGCCCCGCTCCCGCGGACCGCCAGATAGGCCATGTTGAAACTCTCCGACGAGTCGTTCGGGTTCTGGCGGCCCAGGGCCAGCAAATCGTGGAGTGTTATGCCGAGCTTCTGCTCGGCATAACCACCGAGGTATTGCTCGATGAGGGCCGGGGCGAAGCGGTCAAAGCCGGCTGCCACTGCCGTGTGGGTGGTGAAGAGGTTCCCCGCTCGAGTAACGGCCAGTGCCACTTCGAAGGGTTGCTTCGTATCTTCCATGAAGCTCCGGGCCCGTTCCAACACGGCAAAGGCCGCATGCCCTTCATTCAGGTGACAGACTTCCGGCTGGATGCCAAGTGCACCAAGCAGTCGCCATCCGCCGATCCCGAGGAGCAGTTCCTGCTTGAGGCGCAGCTCCGGCCCGCCGCCATACAGCTCGCTGGTAATCCCTCGATGAGCGGGGAAGTTCGCCGCGTCATTGCTGTCCAGCAGGTATAGCCTCACTCTGCCGACCTGGACCTGCCAGGCGCGCAGCCAGACCGAGTAACCGGGTAAGGCAATCTCCAACCGCAACCACTCCCCGTTCGCTTGGCGCAAAGGCGTGATCGGCAACTGTCCGGGGTCGTTATACGGGAAGAGGGCCTGTTGCGCTCCGTCCTTGTCGATCACCTGGCGAAAATAGCCTTGCTGGTACAGCAGTCCCACGCCGACCACCGGCACGCCCAGGTCGCTGGTGGCTTTGAGCTGATCGCCGGCTACATTGCCAAGCCCGCCCGAGTAGATGGGCAAAGCTTCGCTCAACATAAATTCCATGCTGAAATACGCGGCGCAGGTCAGGGAACCGTGAGGATGATTCTGCTGAAACCACGCAGGCGCCTCCACCGCTTGCCGCCTGGTCTGCAGCATGACATCAACGTTTTTACGAAAAACGGGATCGGCCAACACGCGCTCGATCCGATCGCGCGAGACCGTCTGCAGGACAACCCAGGGGTTATGCGTGATTTCCCACAGTTCGGGATCGAGCTGCCGCCACACTTCGTCGGTGGCATGATTCCACGACCAGCGCATATCCAGGGCCAGCTCGGCAAGGGGATGGAACCCCTCGATTTCCGCGGGGAGAAGATTGTATATGGGGTGGCTGGCGCGGGTTGGTTTGCTCATGATCTCTCCCTCCCATTTGTCTCGGACGTGATCCCCCGATGCATCAATTGGAGTTCCCCTCATTGCGCCAAGATTCAACAGCTTCGTTTCCCGGCAATTGCTCTATCCCGCTGCCTAAGGGGGCGTCCGTGGGGAAACTCCTTATACTGCAAGGGGAATCTCGCGTCCACAGCGTCCATACAATACCCCTTTTTCACCCCCGAAAATGGCCGTTGTTTGCACGGGGTCTGCAGTCTACACGGCGGACCCGTCGAAAACCTGATTGAGGCATCGGGACCGGCCAAACAGCAGGCGGCGTACAGATGATGCGCAAAGAGGTCCGCGATCGGGGCCTGACTCTATTTTCACCAAGGAGGATGGATTAGGTCTACCGCCCTTCCTCCCGGGATACTACAATAATTCTGCTCCCCGCCTTTCAATGACGGCGAAATGCCGTCGGAAGCGACAGCGCCCGGCCCGAGCCCCGAAGGGGGGAATATGCCATCCGATGGAAAAAAAGAACTGGCGGATACTGTAAGAGACAAGCTGCGTTCCCTCTTCGGTCCCAGGCCCCCTCAGAAAACAAAGGACGACCTGCCCCCGAAGGTTCATTTCAGCATCTGGTATTTCCTGATCGCGTTCCTGCTCATTTCCTCCCTGCAACAGTACTATTTCTCCCGAAGGGTGGAGACGGTCCCCTACAGCCAGTTCAAGCAGCAACTGGCCGCGGACAACGTGAGTACATTGGCCATCGACCCGGAAAGCATCAGCGGAACGTTCAAGGGAAAAGACAAAAAGCCGGGGCAGGAGTTCGTCACGGTCCGGGTGAATGATCCCGGCCTGGTGAAGGATCTGGATGAACACAAGGTCAGCTATTCCGGCCACTATGAGAGCAAATTCCTGGCCACTGTGCTCTCCTGGATCATCCCGATCGGCATATTTCTCCTGATCTGGCGGTTCGCCATGAAAAAGATGGGGCCCGGGATGGGGGTCATGTCCTTCGGCAAAAGCAAGGCGAAGCTTTTTGCGGAGAGTGAAACCAAGGTCACTTTTGCCGATGTGGCGGGGATCGACGAGGCGAAAGAAGAGCTCCAGGAAGTCGTGGAATTCTTAAGGACGCCGGAGAAATTCCAGAAACTGGGGGGGAGGATCCCCAAAGGGGTACTTCTGGTGGGCCCGCCGGGGACCGGGAAAACCCTCCTGGCCAGGGCCGTGGCCGGGGAGGCAAAAGTCCCTTTCTTCAGCATCAGCGGCTCGGAGTTCGTGGAGATGTTCGTCGGCGTGGGTGCGGCGCGCGTTCGCGATCTTTTCTCTCAGGCCACAAGCCAGGCCCCCTGCATCATTTTCATCGATGAACTGGACGCGTTGGGGAAAGCCCGCGGGATGAACATCATGGGGGGGCATGATGAGCAGGAACAAACCCTCAATCAGCTCCTGGTGGAGATGGATGGATTCGAAACGAACAAAGGGGTCATCATCATGGCTGCCACGAACCGGCCGGAGATCCTGGATCCCGCCTTGTTGCGCCCGGGGCGCTTCGACCGGCAAGTCCTCGTGGACCGCCCAGACATCAACGGGCGGGAGGCCATCCTGAAAATCCATTCCCGGAACGTCGTATTGGGCACCGACGTGGACCTCCATGAGGTCGCCGGCCGCACCGCCGGTTTCGTGGGAGCCGACCTGGCAAACCTCATTAACGAGGCCGCCCTCCTGGCCGCCCGGAAAGATAAGGATTCGGTGAGTCTGGCGGATTTCGACGAGGCCATCGACCGGCTGGTTGCGGGGCTGCAGAAGAAGAACCGCGTGATGAACCCGAAGGAGAAGGAGATCGTCGCTTTTCATGAGTCCGGCCATGCCATCGTGGCGGAATCGGTCGAGCATGCCGACCCGGTGCACAAAATCTCCGTGATTCCCCGGGGGATCGCGGCCCTCGGATATACCCAGCAGCAACCCACGGAGGACCGCT
>Ga0210097_1000095_pt1 | contig 40192 bp, 39 predicted proteins | sample Joice_CattailNLA_2_FD_185521 | JGI IMG/M metagenome (GOLD analysis project Ga0210097, IMG submission 185521) | Wetland microbial communities from San Francisco Bay, California, USA, that impact long-term carbon sequestration - Joice_CattailNLA_D2... | ecosystem: Environmental > Aquatic > Marine...
CGCCCGGCAGTATCAAACCGCCGATAAACTCCCCCTGCCCGGACAAGGCATCTACCGTAGTCGCCGTGCCGCTGTTCACCACCAGACATTTCCCTTTCACGATATGCCATGCAGAAACCAAAGCTGTCCACCGGTCACTGCCAAGTTGGGAGGCTCTGGAATATCCATTGCGCACGCCGCATTGAGATTCCCGGGCGACAACGAAATGTGACTGTGCGGATATGCCTGTACCGAATTCGAGAATATTCCGCGAGACATCTTCTCCGGCAACGTTGCTCACCCAGATTTGTTTAATGTCATGAAGACTTGCGTTGGGACTCAGTTGCGCAAACTGTTCGGCAATAAACCGTGACATCTTGTCCGCGAGTCCGGTGGGCAATTCGCCCCGACATATCCATTCCTCTCCGTCCGCCTCAGACTCGTTACTGGCTAAGACAGCCGATTGCGGGAGGAGGCGGGAGGAAGGCAATCCCGCACCAGACGCTTGCGCGCGCCGTGTCATGCCTTCCATCAGGGCCCACTTGATACGCGTGTTTCCGGCATCGATCAGCAGTTTCATCTCGCGGCCGGTCTTTTTATCACTCATTGCCGCTCTACTCCCACTTCACCAGAATTGAAACTCCTCATCCCCTGTGCAGTTTCCAAGCTCAGTGCTCCGCTATCGCTGACTCCGCGTGCTATGCCGGTTACAACCTGCCCATTTCCCATATGCAAACTGACCGGCATATTCTGGTAAAAGTGGCGAAGTTCCCACTCGTTTCGCAAAACAGCGAATCCATTGTTCGCGAATTCCTGCAGCACGCTTTTCAATTCCACTAACAACATAGCCAACAGCCGATTGCGTGTTGGCATTGCCGCACATATCTCGTCCAAAGCGCAAGCTGGCTGACCTATCTGCGGCACCATGCCGGGGGGCAAAGTACAATTCAGCCCAATGCCGATCACCACATCACTGGGTCCGAGCATATCACCCTGAGCCTCGATCAATACGCCCGCAAGCTTGCCCTGCTCGGTCAGGATGTCATTCGGCCACTTCAGTTGTACGCCTTGCGCACCCAGTTTGTCCAGTGCGCGCGCAACCGCAACGCCCACCGCCAAACTCAATCCCGACAGGGCATTCAGCCCGCAGTCAAAACGCCACAACAGCGAAAAGGTCAGCGACGTGCCCAGGCCGGAGTGCCAGACCCGCCCCATCCGGCCACGCCCGGCTGTCTGCAACTCTACCGCCAGCACTCTGCCGCCAGACGCGTTTCCGTTTGCATTACCCTGCAGCAACAATGTATTGCTTGATACAGCGTGCGGCAATATCTTGATATCGAACCCCCCGGCATCCTTGCCCAGCCAGCGCAATATTTCATCCCTGTTCAGCCTTTGCCAAGGGCGTGCCAGCCGATAGCCCCGGCCGCGTATACGTTGCAGATTTATTCCGTGCCCTGCAACGTCGGCAAGTGCATTGAACACACTTGCGCGAGACACGCCGAGCCGGTTTGCCAGTATCTCCCCGGAATGAAATTCACCGTCGGCCAACATCTCCAGCAGCTGCCAAGTGCGCGCGTTAAGCATCCCGGTGGTCATTGTGGCTTGTCGAAATTCTGGCGCGGTTTCATTTCAAGCAACGCCATGATTTCTGCGCGCCTGTCCAATGCATCCTTGTAACCCAGCTCGATCATCGCGCGGCAGAACTTTTTTCCGGACAGCAGATAACTCACCAGCTTCACGCCATGGTGCCCCCTGGCGCCGATCAAGCGCAACAGAAATCTTATCGTCCAGGGTAATTCCTTCACATATCTCTCGGCTATCTTGTCGATCGGCTGACTCGGAGAAATAACCAGTACATCCACGTGTCTCAGATTGGTGCTTTCGCGCATCTCTGCGGGCATGATCGCCACCAGATCGTTGATTTTTTTCACCCTCTCCAGGTCTACTTCCATGCTATCCAGGAAGATGCTATCCAACGCATGCCCGGCTATCTGAGCCAGAGTGGGATACTCATGTATCTGGTTGCGTTGCTCATGATTGGCATATTCGCTGTTGGTAACGCCTATGATCAGTACGCGTGTCGCGCCCAGATGCAGTGCCGAACTGATCGGCGCGATCTGGCGCATCGATCCGTCGCCAAAATATTCGCGATTGATCAAGGTTGGTTTGAATATGAATGGGAGCGAAGCCGATGCCAGCAGATGTTTGGTCTGGATTTGTGTCGGTACTCCCACTCGACCGGTCCTGCTCCATGGAATCAGATCATTCGATCCCTGATAGAAAGTTACCGACTCACCCGAATCGTAACCTGATGCGGTGACACTTAGCGCGCGAAGATAACCAGAATCTATACTGTCCTGAATTTTCTCGCAGGGAAGTATCTGTTCCAAGAATTCGATCAGCGGGGAATTGTCGAGCAAAGAAACCTGGCTGAGTTTTTTGCTTCTGATCCCGATTGCACCAAACAGTATTCCTGCGAACCACAACATCGAGTTATTCAATACTCCGACCACATCGGTACGATAGATTTGATTAGGGTGAAAATTTTTCCAGGTATTGACCAGATATTGCACGCCCATACTGAAGGTCTTCGCATTGATCGCAAGCGTGGCTGCATTCAGCGCCCCCGCGGAGGTCCCGCAGATTATCGTAAACGGGCTGTGCGAACGGCGCGGTATGAATTCCGCAATCGCCTTGAGTACTCCCACCTGGTAAGCGGCACGAGCGCCGCCCCCGGTGAGTATCAGCGCGATGCGTTTCTCCATACGTGCTCTACTCGACTTCGGCCTGCACCGATTCCAGCGCGTCTTTCAACGATTCTTCCGGCAAGGCATTCAGCGTTTCCGACAACATCTCCGCGGCATCCATCGCTTCGTCCCGCAAAGTCTCCGGATCGGTGTTTGCCACCAGCACTGCCGCCGCTCCCACCACTTTGAGCAATCTTGTCCGCTCCAGCATCAGCATCTCGATTTCCTGGCGCAACATGGCTACTTCCTGATTGTTCATTGACATTCTTTTTCTCCTAGCGTGTCTTCACGCCGGCAACTGCCAGCGCGCTCATGTTCACGATGCGCCGCACCGTGGCGGTCGTGGTTAATATATGCACCGATTTGTTCGCACCCAGCAAAATCGAACCTATGGTAACGCCGTCGGCACCGGTCATCTTCAAAAGGTTATAGGCAATATTGGCCGCATCCAGATTCGGCATGATGAGCAGATTCGCCACACCCTTCAGGCGTGCGTCCGGCAGGGTCGCTGTGCGCATGGTCTCCGACAGTGCGGCATCGCCGTGCATCTCGCCTTCCACCTCCAGTTCCGGCGCGATATTTTCGAGCAATTCGCGTGCGTGTCTCATCTTTCGTGCAGAAGGATCGTCGTGGCTACCAAAGTTTGAATGTGACAACAGAGCGACTTTTGGTGTCAAGCCGAAGCGCCGCACTTCCTCCGCGGCCAGCAAAGTCATCTCGGCTACCTGCTCGGCGCTTGGATCAAGGTTGAAGTGCGTATCGCAAATAAACAGGGTGTGTTTGGGCAACATCAGTATGTTCATCGCAGCATATACATTCACGCCGGGACGATGCCCGATCACCTCGTCGATGTAGCGCAAATGTCTGAGCGGCTGGGAAACCGTGCCGCACAGCATCGCGTCTGCCGCCCCCATGCGCACCAGCATCGCGGCAATCAGCGTGTTGTGCCTGCGCATATCGCGCTTGGCTGATTCCGGTGTGATGCCGCGCCGTTGCATTATGCGATGATATTCGCTCCAGTATTCGCGATAGCGCGGATCGCTCTCCGGGTTGACCAACTCGAAATGCTCTCCGGCGCGTATACGCAGTCCCATCTTGGAGATGCGCTGTTCGATCACCGCCGGACGACCGACTAGGATCGGGCGTGCTATGCGGTCGTCCACCACCGTCTGAACCGCATGCAATATGCGCGCATCTTCGCCTTCCGCATAAGCCACGCGCAGGGGGTCGCGTTTGGCGGCATCAAACACCGGCTTCATCAGCAAACTGGAATGATAGACAAAGCCGGCCAGCTTCTCGCGATATGCGTCCATATCGTCTATCGGCCGCTCTGCGACTCCGCTGTCCATCGCGGCCTGTGCCACCGCGGGCGCGATACGCGTAATCAGGCGCGGATCGAACGGCTTGGGGATCAAATGATCCGCGCCAAAACCCAGATTCTCGTCGCCATACACTTCTTCCATTTCTTCCGGTTGTTCGGCTTGCGCCAATTCGGCGATGGCATACACCGCCGCGTGCTTCATCTCTTCATTGATGGATGTAGCGCCGACATCCAGCGCACCGCGGAAAATGTACGGGAAACACAATGCATTATTGACCTGGTTGGGATAATCGGAACGTCCGGTCGCCAGGATAGCGTCGGAACGCGCCGCCTTGGCTACATCCGGCATGATCTCCGGTGTGGGATTGGCCAATGCGAAGATCAAGGGGCTCTTGCCCATTTTCTTCACCATCTCCGGTTTCAACACGCCACCCGCGGACAATCCCAGAAACACATCCGCTCCGGCAATTACATTGTCCAGTGTGCGCGCGGCGGTCTGAGCCGCGTAACGCTCCTTGTTGTCGTCCATTTCTTCGGTGCGACCTTTGTAGACCACACCCTTGATGTCGGTAACGATGACGTTTTCCATACGCACGCCGAGACTGACCAGCATATCCAGGCAGGCCAGCGCAGCAGCGCCCGCTCCTGATGCGACCAGCTGTATTTTTGCTATGTCCTTGCCGACAACCTTAAGGCCATTCAGCAATGCCGCTCCGACGATGATCGCGGTGCCGTGCTGATCGTCATGGAAAACCGGTATCCTCATCCGTTCACGCAACTTGCGCTCGATGTAGAAACATTCCGGCGCCTTTATATCCTCAAGGTTGATACCGCCAAAGGTCGGTTCCAGCGCGGCGATCATGTCCACCAGTTTGTCGGGATCGCGCTCTTCAATTTCCAAGTCGAACACATCGATACCGGCGAATTTCTTGAACAGCATGACCTTGCCTTCCATCACCGGCTTTGCCGCCAGCGGGCCGATCGCTCCCAGCCCAAGCACTGCAGTGCCATTGGTAATCACCGCGACCAGATTGCCGCGTGAGGTCAAATTGCGAGCCTCGACGGGATTTTCAACGATGGCATGGCATGCCTCCGCCACGCCCGGCGAATAAGCCAACGCAAGATCGCGCTGGGTGATCATCGGCTTGCTCGGAGTAACGGTAATCTTGCCGGCAGGTGCCTGGCGGTGGTATTGCAGTGCGGCTTCGCGGAATTGCTCGTCCATTATTCCTACTTTCATAGCCAGACAGAATTGCGCGAATTATACCGTAGGCAAAGAGCGGCAGCGCTTTTCGAGTGGAACCTAATTACGTAGTCGCGGCCGTTTCAGGCAAACCCGGACACAACCGGAATGTCGACGGGGACAGGAAGCGCCGCTGTCATCCCATTTCACGAATCCGCGGTTTCAGGAGCCGCCAATGGCTTGTTCAATATCCGCGAATAAAAATGCTCGACATAGCGATTGTGATAGATGATCACCAGCAAGGCGGTAAGCGTGATGCTGAACAGCACCACCATATAGGTTGCGTCGCGTATCACCTCTCCACCGGCAACGCCGTATTCCAGGGGCAAGGTAGCCAGCACCGCGGATGCCAGTCCTTTGGGCGCCATCATCGAGGTCAAGGCGGTGTCGCGTAGGTTGTAGCTTTGATCCCGGAAAACAAGTCGCGTAAGTCCCAATCGCATCGCATACACCATCAACACCATCGCGGTTGCAGTGACCGCCAACTGCACATAGCTGAAATGGATGGAGATGCCGAGATAGACGAAGAAGTAGGTCTTCAACAGAAATACTGCTTCGCGGTAGAACGCCAGATCGATCTCGTTCAATGGCACGATGTTCTTGTCGACATTCGGAATACGGTACAGATTGAACTTCTGGAAATTGGTCAGTGAAACGCCCAAAGCCAGGGCTGCGATCGCGCCGGAGAAGTGCATGATTTCGGTCAGGCCATAGACTATGAATACATAAGCAAGGGTGGACGAAATGGTATTCGGAAAGCCGCGCACCTTGCCCAACACCGACAGCCAGCCGATGCCGCCCAGCACTCCGATCACCGCCGCGAAGAACAGCGAGGCCAATACGCCGCCGAGCAGCTTGCCCGGTTCGAAACCGCCTTCGGTGTGTATCTGCAGCAATGCGAATACGCCCACGATGCTCAGTACGTCTGTCAGCGCCGATTCCAGTACCAGCACGGTGCTAGGTTTGTTCTCCATTCTCAGGGAGTTCACCATCGGGATGACCACCGACGAAGAAGTGTTACCCAGCGAAACACCCAGCAATATCGCAGGCAAAAGCTCCAGTTTCAGCGCATAAATACCGATCGCCGCGATGATTCCCGTCGTCAGAGCGAAACTGACCATGGCCAACAGGCCGGTCGTGCCCAGCGATTTGCCCAGCACATCGAGATTCAGCGTCGTGCCGCCCTCAAACAGGATCAGCACCAGGGCAATGGTGGCAATCAGGGAACCGATCTTGCCGAAATCCGCCGGCGTGACGATTCCGAGCAATGGGCCGATCACAATACCGACCAGCATCAGTATCAAAACGTCGGGAATGTTGGTTACGCGGAACTGCACCGACAGAAAGTGCGCAAAGAACAACATCAGGCCGATGATCAGTATGGTCGTGGACATTTTTGCTTTCCGCTGTAGATATTCATGAATTATACATACAGATCTTTACGGCAAAGTTATGGCTGCGTACGGCTTCTCCGATATAGTAAGTCTCAGGCAAAGCAAGGTTACTTACTTCCGATCCCCGCCAATATCTTCTCCAGCCGCTTCACCGACACGATTACCGGTGTTTTCAGTTCCTGCGCGAACAAAGACACGCGCAGTTCCTGCAACAACCAGGCGAAATCGTCCACGCGCGGATCGGTTCTGCCCTGCTGCGCCTGACGCAGTTTTTGCCACGCTTGCCCCAACGGCTGCATCTGTACCATGCATTGCGCGTCGCGCGCGGGATTGCCGCGCAGTTTTTCGATGCGCAGGCTTATCGCCTTGAGGTAGCGCGGCACATGCTGCAGGCGTTCATAGGGCGTATCGGCGATGAATCTCTTGTGCAGCAGCCATTCGAGCTGGGCGCGCACGTCCCGATCCGCTTGGGCATGAGCCTTGAGCTGTGGCAGATACTTTTGTACTGCTTGGTATTCCAAAAGTATGTGCAAGACCAGCCGCGCGATTTCCTGCGCGATCAACTGCAGCCGGCTTTTCGCTTCCTTGCCGCGCGCGTTGAACTCCGCTTCATTGCTCGGCAATGGATCGTTCAGGCAGCAGCGATCGAATGCCGTCGCCAATATCTGTTGTTGCAATTCCTGTTGGGTGCCGAACGGAAGGAACAGCATGCCCAGTTTCTGCGCATCGGGCAGGTTTTTCTCCATATACTTCACCTGTTCTTTCAACAGCAGCATGAACAATCTGCGCAGGCCGCCGCGATGCGCTGCCCGAGCCGCCTCACGGGTATCGAACGCGCGAAGCACCACTGCATCGCCCTCATCCACCAGCGCGTTGTACAGCGTGACATCCTGTCCCGCGCGCTTAACCATGCGCGTCTCGGCAAAGTCGCCGAAATTCCACGAGGTGTAACGCTGTTCCGAAGCAGATTCTCCTTTCACCTCTTTTGCCGCAACAGCCATGGGGACGATACGCGACGCATGCTCGGCATGCAGCTGAGCGAAATTGCGCGACATGCCGAGTTGACGACCGTGCTCGTCCACAACTCGAAAATTCATCATCAGGTGCTGCGGCAACTGCTCGAGGCGGAACGCATTCAATGGTACGTCGATCTGCTTCTGCTCACGGATGTAGCGCGCCAGCGCCTGCAACAAGGGATCATTGGATGGTTGTACTTCGCGACAGAATGTTGCTGCGAATTCCGGCACCGGCACCAGATGGCGCCGCAATTTTTGTGGCAGTGACTTGATCAGCTGCGTGACCTTCTCCGCCAGGATGCCCGGGATCAGCCATTCGCAGCGCGAAGCAGAAACCTGGTTGATCAGATCCAGAGGCACGGTGAGCGTGATGCCGTCGTCGTTCCTGCCGGGCGAAAAGTTGTAGCTCAATGCAAAACTGACATTGTCGATTTTCAAATTTGGCGGGAACTGGTCGGTGGTGATGCCTGCCGCTTCATGGCGCATCAGATCATCTTTTTTCAGATAGAGCAGTTTCGCGTCAATACGTTCCGCTTCCTTGCGCCAATGCTCGAACGCCGCACCATTGTGAATGTCTGACGGAATGCGGCTGTCATAGAACGCAAAGATCAGCTCGTCATCGACCAGCACGTCGGGACGGCGCGCCTTGTGTTCCAACGCCTCGATGTCGGCAATCAGTTTGCGATTGTGCGCGAAGAACGGCGCACGCGTCTCGAACTCGCCGCCTACCAGCGCCTGGCGGATGAACACCTCGCGCGACTCGGACACATTCATCGGCCCGTAATGCACGCGCTTTTTCGGATTGAGGATCAGTCCGAACAGCGTGCTGCGCTCCCAGGCCGCGACCTGCGCCGCTTTCTTCTCCCAATGTGGATCGTAATAATGCCGCTTGATCAGGTGCGCACCGGTTTCTTCCAGCCATTCCGGCTCGATGCGCGCGACGATGCGCGCGTACAAGCGGTGCGTCTCGACCAGTTCGCTCGACATCACCCACTTCGCGCCTTTTTTTGCCAGAACCGAATTCGGCGCTACGATGAACTTGGTACCGCGCGCACCCAGATAGTCGTTGCTATCCACACTCTTCATGCCGATGTTTCCGAGCAGCCCGCACAGCAGTGCTTTGTGTATCTGCTCGTAGGTGGCGGGATGTTCGTTGCCGCGCATGCCCGTCTCGGCGACTTGTGCATGCAATTGCTGGTGCAGCTCGCGCCATTCGCGCAGACGCAGCGGCGACAGGAAATTCCTGCGGCATTCCTCTGCCAGCAAACGGTTGGATTGCTTGTGGGCCAGCGCTTGCTCGAACCATGCCCATATTTTCAAGTATGCAAGAAAATCGGATCGATCATCGGCAAATCGCTTGTGCGCGGTATCAGCAGCCTCCTGCCTGTCCAGCGGGCGTTCGCGCGGATCCTGCACAGATAGCGCACTGGCGATGATCAATATTTCGCTCAGGCAATGATATTGCCGTCCCGCCAACAGCAGGCGCGCAATCTTCGGATCGAGCGGCAGCCTGGCAAGCTCATGGCCCAGTTTGGTGAGCTGCCGTGTTTCATCGATCGCACCGAGTTCGCCCAGCAATTGATATCCGTCCGCGATCATCCTGGGCGTCGGTGGCTCGATGAAAGGGAACTCGCTCACTTCACCCAATTCGAGCGCAGCCAAGCGCAGGATCACAGTCGCCAGGGATACGCGGAATATCTCCGGGTCGGTAAATTCCGCGCGCTGCAAAAAATCCGCTTCCTCGTACAAACGTATGCACACGCCGCTCATAACCCGCCCGCATCGTCCGGCGCGCTGGTTGGCTGCGGCGCGCGAGATCTTTTCAATATGCAATTGCTCGACCTTCAGGCGAATGCTGTAACGGTTCACCCGCGCCAGGCCGCAGTCGATCACGTAACCGATATTTGGCACTGTCAGAGACGTTTCCGCGACATTGGTCGCCAGCACCACCCGCCGTTGTCCCCCGGTCTTGAACACCTTGTCCTGTTCAGCCGCCGACAGCCGCGAGAACAATGGCAGCACTTCAATTCCTTTCGGGTGATGTTTGCGCAACACTTCCGCAGTGTCACGTATCTCGCGTTCGCCGGGAAGGAATACCAATATGTCTCCCCTCAATCCTCCTGCAGAGAATTCATCGAGCGCACTACTGACCGCCTGCGGAATATCCTGAAGATCGCCTTCTGCGTCCACGTCCAACGGACGATAGCGTATCTCCACCGGATAGCTGCGCCCGGACACCTCCACGATCTGGGCGCCGAAATGTCCGGCGAAGCGCTCGGCATCCAGCGTGGCAGAGGTAATGATCAGTTTGAGATCGGGCCGGCGCGGCAAAAGTCGTTTGAGGTAGCCGAGCAAAAAATCGATGTTCAGACTGCGCTCATGCGCCTCGTCAATGATCAGCGTGTCGTAATTTTTCAACAGTGGATCGCTGTGTATCTCCGCGAGCAATATGCCGTCGGTCATCAGCTTGATGCTGCTGTCCGGCGATACCTTGTCGTTAAACCTCACCTTGTAGCCGACCACTCCGCCCAGCTCGGCTTTCAATTCAAACGCGATGCGCGATGCGACCGAACGCGCCGCGACACGGCGCGGCTGTGTGTGGCCGATGACGCCCGGTACACCGCGCCCGAGCACCAGACAGATCTTCGGCAACTGAGTAGTTTTTCCCGAGCCGGTCTCACCGCACACGATCACGACCTGGTTTTCCGCAATCACACGCGCCAGATCCTCGCGTTTTTGCACCACCGGCAGATCGGCCGGAAATTCTATTGCAGCAAGCAAATCAACTCGCGCTTTGCGCCGCGAAGCTCTCGCCGGCAACTCGGTATCAGCGGTCAAAAGCGCCTCTCAAATGGATAATGTTGATGCCCGGCTTATAATGGCAACGCATCGAAATGTCTATATACTTTGCAGCGTTTGAAATCAATTTATAACGGAGTTCAATATGCCTTACGTCAACATCCGCATCGCTGGAACCCTGACCCGCGAACAGAAAGCCAAGATCGCTGCCGAGGTCACCGACACGCTGGAACGCATCGCTCTCAAGCCAAAGTCATATACCTACATCGCTTTCGACGAACTGGCCGACGAGAATTGGGCCATTGCAGGACAGCTGCTTGATGAAGAGTAATGTTATATGCGGCTGCTCCCGCACCAGCGGGCTGCGCCCCACCGTGTCACAACCGCGACCTACATCGCTTTCGATGAACTGGCCGACGAAAACTGGTCTATCGCCGGAAAGTTGCTGGATGAGGAATAGCACGGCATTATCCGCATATTCCATTCGGGAGATATAAATGCCTATCGCCACCTCCGCCGAATTCGTCGCCTGGTTCCGTTCCGTCGCGCCCTACATCAACGCGTTCCGCGGACGCACTTTTGTGATCGCGTTTGGCGGCGAAGTAGTCGCTGACGGCAAGTTCGTCGAACTGACGCATGACCTCAACCTGCTCGCCAGCCTGGGCATCCGTCTGGTGCTAGTGCACGGCGCGCGGCCGCAAATCGAAGAACATCTTGCGAAGAACAATCTCGGCGACACCTACCATCAGGGCATCCGCCTCACCGATGCGCAGACCATGCAATGCGTCAAGGAAGCGGTCGGGCGGGTGCGCGTCGAGATCGAGGCGCTGCTATCGATGGGACTGGCTAATTCGCCGATGGCGAATGCCGATATCCGCGTGGCGGGCGGCAACTTTATCACCGCGCAACCGATCGGCATCATCAACGGTGTCGATCTGATGCACACCGGCAGCGTGCGCAAGGTGGATGTCGCCGCGCTGAAAGACCGCATGGAATTCGGCGAGGTAGTGCTGCTTTCCCCGCTCGGCTATTCGCCCACCGGTGAGGTGTTCAATCTGACTCTGGAAGATGTCGCCACCTCCACCGCGATCGCGCTGGATGCCGACAAGCTGGTGTTCCTGATGGACACCGATGGCGTACTGGACGACAAAAGTGAACTGCTCAAGGAACTGACCGTCGCCCAGGCGCAAAAAGTGCTGGCCGCCAAACGCAAGGTGACAGAAGACGTGTCGCTGTTTCTGCCCTGCGCAATACATGCCTGCGAGGCGGGCGTGGCGCGCACCCACCTGATCAGCCGCCATACCGACGGCGCGGTGCTGAAAGAATTGTTCAGCGACGACGGTATCGGCACGATGGTGGTGGAAAGCACGCTCAACATAATGCGCAATGCGACGATCAGGGAGGTCGTCGGCATCCTGAAATTGTTGCGTCCGCTTGAGCAGGAGGGCATCCTGGTCCGGCGCAACCGCGAATTGCTTGAACAGGAGATCGATCGCTTCGTGGTACTGGAACACGACCGCCGCATCGTCGGCTGCGCCGCGCTGTATCCGTTCCCGGACGAGGCTGCCGCTGAACTCGCCGCGCTTGCGGTGGAAAAGCAGAATCGCGATCGCGGCTATGGCGAAGCCATCCTTAATCACATGATCGCCGTTGCAAAATCGCAAGGCATCAAAAAACTGTTCGTGCTCACCACGCGCACCGCGCACTGGTTCATCGAGCGCGGTTTTGTCGAGAGCGATGTATCCGCGCTGCCCGCGCAGAAGAAGTCGCTGTATAACTATCAGCGCAAGTCCAAGGTGTTTGTACGTAAGATTTGAAGCGGCCGCCTGGCATTGCCCGGCAGCACGTTGCTTGTTTGCAACCTGTTCGATCAGGCATGCTTGATCACCACTCCCTGCCCTGTCGGCAGCTCCAGAACAGGATGGCCCCGCTCATTCATGAACGCCAACTCGGCCTTCGTTTGATTCACGTTGAACGTCCAGCCAAAATCGTCGAATACGATCATCCCGCCGGGAGTAACCTTGTCGAACAAATGCTCCAGCGCCAGCATTTCGGCTTTTTCCGAGTTCATGTCGATATGAAGGAAAGCAATCTTTTCGGGTGCAGCCACCTCGAATGAATCAGGCACAATACCGCGAACGATATTGACATTTTTGAATTTGGAAAATTTTTTGCAAACGTCTCTATAAATTGCCTCGGAATCGTATATCGTATAGTCCCAATTCCGCCGCTCTTCTTCCGTGGACGTTTTCTCGGGAAGCCCTTCGAATGTGTCATATAGGTAGGCATGCATAGGTAAATCCTGGAAATCGAGATATTTCAATAACACTCCGGAACAAAATCCCTTGAACACACCGCACTCGACAAAATCGCCCTCTACGTTCAAGGCGTTTTTCGCCGCCCATGCGAGCGTATGCAAACGCCAGATGAGGCTTTTTTCCTGTTCGTTTGTAACGGAATCATAAAAGCTGGATATGAATTTTTTATCGTGCCTGAATGACAGGTTCCGTGCCAGACAAATGATCATGTCATTGCAATAGAAATTCCCTTTAAAAATATCCTCTATTGTGGCCAATGCTTGCTGCAGATCCTTTTGCCTGTGCGGGGGGACTCCATAAAACACGGTTTATTCCTCTAAAGTTGGCTTTAATCGTTGAAAGCTTAGGCAGTTTACGCAAACTGCATTATTGAAACCATTATATGCAACATCATGGTTGCATGATGCGAAATAATTACACGGTAGGCACGACGTGCCGGGTAGCACTCGACAACACGAAGTCTTATTGCGCGCCGCCTATCGTTGGTTCATCTGAAACTGATAGACCTTCTCTCCACGGCGCTACCTTCAGCAACAACAACATCCCTGGTATCGCCAACACCGCGCATAACAAAAAGAAACCGCTCCAGCCCATCTGGTCTGCCAGCCAACCCGCTGTAGCGTTGACAAAGGTGCGCGGCACCGCTGCGAGGCTGGTGAACAGTGCGAACTGGGTAGCGGTGTAAGCCGGATGCGTGGTGTGCGCAATATAGGCAACGAAGGCCGCGGTGCCCAGACCGACCCCGGCCGCTTCCAGGCCGATCACGAACGCGAGCTGGGCCAGGTGCAGCGTGGTCACCTCAGCTTGTGCGCCCTGTATCGCCAGCCAGTAAAAGCCAAAGATACTCACCACCTGCACCGCGCCGAACAGCCACAATGCACGGTTGATGCCGATCTTCAACATCCAGATGCCGCCGAGCAGCGCACCGATCACTGCCGGCCACAACCCGGCGTTCTTCGCGATCAGGCCGATCTGCGATTTGGAGAATCCCATGTCGATGTAGAAAGGCGTGGCCAACGCGGTGCACAGACTGTCGCCGAGCTTGTAGAAAAACAGGAATGCCAGGATCAGCAGCGCGCTTTGCCAGCCCCTGCGTGTGATGAATTCATGGAACGGTTCGACCACTGCTTCACGCAATGTCCTTGGCGGATCGGCACGATGCGGCTCGTTGACCATCAGCGTCATCACCATGCCGGGCAACATGAACAGCGCGGTTATCATGAACACCATGTCCCAGGGCAGATGATCGGCAAGGATCAATGCCAGTGAGCCGGGGATCAATCCGGAAATGCGGTAGGCATTGACGTGCACCGCGTTGCCGAGGCCGAGTTCGTTGTCGAACAGCAACTCGCGGCGATAGGCATCCAGTGCAATGTCCAGTGTGGCGCTCAGCAGTGCCAGCAGTGTGGTGAACAACACGATCATGTGCAGGTCTTTTTGCGGCGAGAAACCGCCCAGCGTCGCGATCACCACCAGCAATCCGCCTTGCATCAGCAGCATCCAGCCCCGGCGCCTGCCGAATGCGGGCAGCGCATAGCGATCCAGCAACGGCGCCCACAGGAATTTCCAGGTGTAGGGGAACTGGATCAGCGCGAACACGCCAATGACCTTGAGATCGATATGTTCGGTGCGCAGCCAGGCGGGAACCAGATTGAGCAGCAGATACAAGGGCAGGCCGGATGCGAATCCCGTGAACACGCATATCAGCATGCGGCGGGTGAATAGTTGCTGCCAGACAGTAGCTTCCCTAACCTGCTGCGCATCCGAACTGCTGTGTTGTGTGCTCACTCGCCGCCTCGTCTATCTACAAGATATGTCTCGTTGATCGTTGCGCCACGCCTTGCATTTCGTCTTGCTCGCATCGGTAATCGAGGCTACTACAATCAATGCGGAGAATCATGCCGCGCGTTTGAAGCGGTACACCGCCGTGCTGCCCAAAAGATTGGGCAGCAGATTCACCTCTCTGCCGCCACTCATCACGCTACGGTCGAGAATGTTCACTTTCAGTACCGCGCAAAAGTCCTCGAAGTCGCGCAACGTGCACAAATGCACGTTCGGCGTGTCATACCATTGGTAGGGCAACTCCCTTGAAACCGGCATATTGCCGCGCAAGATATTGACGCGATTCTTCCAGTAACCGAAGTTGGGAAAGCTGACGATGCCTTCGCGCCCGACACGCAGGATCTCCTGCACCAGCGCTTCGGTATGTCGTGTGGCTTGCAGGGTCTGAGACAAAATGACGTAGTCGAACGACATGGTCTCGAAACCTGACAGGCCGGAGTCGAGATCGCCCTGGATAACATTCACATTGTTCCTGATACACGCGACGATATTGGCGTCACTGATCTCGATACCATAACCGCGCACTTTGCGCGTGTCGCGCAGGAAACGCAGCAGGCTTCCATCGCCGCAACCCAAGTCGAGTACGGATGCGCCCTGCGGGATCCATGCCGCGATCGCGGCAAAATCCGGCCGGACTGCAGCAAGTTCTGCAGGATCGTGCGCACTCATGCGTTCGCCTCGTCATCTTTCAAGTGGTTAACTTTATTTCCACCATGTCGGCGACTGTCGGCAATCACGGACGGTCGCATTCCCGCAGTGCGGGGCCCCCGCTTCCTATTGGCTACGGCATAACCTGAAGGTAAGCCTACGCCGCAACAAGTCGCTGTGCGCCGTGTTGTCATGCCGCCACCTCCCCTGCAATACGATTAAGGTAGGCCCGTATCACGTCATGGTAATGCTCGTGCTTCATCAGGAACGAGTCATGCCCGTGAGTCGAAGATATCTCGGCATAGCTCACATTCAAACGATTGTGCAGCAAAGTCTGAACGATCTCGCGCGAACGTTCCGGCGAAAATCGCCAGTCGGTGGTGAATGACAGCACAAGAAAATCCGCGCGCGCGGCAGCGAAGGCTTTGTCCAATTTACCGTCGTATGCTCGTGCAGGATCAAAATAATCCAGTGCCTTGGTCATCAGCAAATAGGTGTTGGCGTCAAAATATTCGGCAAACCTGTCGCCCTGATAGCGCAAGTAGGATTCGATCTCGAACTCGATGTCATAGGTAAACCCAAGCTTGCCCGAGCGCAAGCTGCGCCCGAACTTGTCCGCCATCGCATCGTCGGAAAGATAGGTGATGTGACCCAGCATACGTGCCAGGCGCAGGCCGCGCTTCGGCACCGCGCCGTATTGATAGAAATCACCGCCGTGAAAATCCGGATCGGAAAGTATCGCGTTGCGCGCCACGTCGTTGAATGCGATGTTCTCGGCGGTCAGGTGCGGCGCGGCTGCGATCGCCAGTACATGGCGTACTCGCCCAGGAAACGACAGTGCCCACTGCATTGCCTGCATTCCTCCCAAACTTCCGCCCATCACCGCTGCAAATTGCTTGATACCGAGTTGATCGGCGAAACGTGATTGTGACTCCACCCAGTCCTCGACTGTCACGACCGGGAAGCTGGCTCCATAAGGTTTTCCTGTCTGCGGATCGATGCTGGATGGCCCGGTGGACCCGTGACAACCGCCTAGGTTGTTCAAGCCGATGACGAAGAATTTTTCGGTATCCACCGGCTTTCCGGGCCCGACCATGTTGTCCCACCAGCCGACATTCCTGGGGGCATCGGCGTAATATCCCGCGATGTGATGATTCCCCGACAGCGCATGGCAAACCAGAATCGCATTGGATTTATCCTCGTTCAGCTGTCCATAGGTCTCATACACCAGCTCATAGCGCGGCAGTACCGCGCCGCTGCGAAATTCAAGCGGCGTATCGAATATTGCGCTTTGTGCACTGACGATGCCTATATTGTTCGAATCTTCCAAAATTTCCGCCCAAAAAATTTAACCCGAACAGCTTGCGCGGATCGGGTTGATTCGCTTTAGCTGGAATGATTAAAGTGCCCCGCAAGCTGATGTCAAATCGGCACTGATACGAAGTTTCCGTGTTTTGTGGAATGCTGTCAATGAGTTCCGGGTGAAGCTGTTTAGGTAAGCAGAGGCTGCCTAGCGTCTATGCGGGCATTTCCTTTTGGTGCAATCTGCGTAGATATGGAGAGAATGCTCGCGAATCGCAAAACCGAGTTCGGTGGCTATTTTTTCCTGGCGGGTCTCGATGGCCGCATCGTAGAATTCTTCGACATGGCCGCATTGCAAACAAACGATGTGATCATGATGTTCCCCCTTGTTCAGCTCAAACACTGATTTGCCGCCTTCGAAATGATGGCGAATCAGCAGTCCGGCCTGTTCGAACTGGGTAAGCACCCGGTATACAGTTGCCAGGCCGACATCTTCTCCGCTGTTGAGCAACTGCTTGTAAACGTCTTCCGCGCTCAGATGGCGTTCTTCACTATTTTCGAATAAATCCAGTACCTTAAGCCGTGGCAGGGTGGATTTCAGTCCGGCGCTTTTCAGGTGTTCGGGTTGATGCATATCGTCACCTCCTAGCCATTTTTGAGCATCATGCCAGAAAGTTGTTGCAAATGCAAATAAGAACGATTATCATTTGCATAAATCAACAAGGAGATCGCTTTGAAACATTTGTTGCTTGTCTCGATATTGCTGCCACTCGCCGCGCACGCGGACGACTATATGCTGACGATCAAAGACCATCAATTCCAGCCGGCCGAGCTGACGATACCATCCGGGACAAAGATCAAGCTGCGAATTGAAAATCAGGATGCCACCCCCGAGGAATTCGACAGTTATTCGTTGAACCGCGAGAAAGTGATTGCCGGGCACAGCACGGCCACGATCTTTATCGGGCCACTCGATCCGGGACATTATCCGTTCACCGGTGAATTTCACGCAGATACCGCCCAAGGTGTCGTTATCGTTCAAGAGGAGAAATAACATGTTCGGGACCGCCATCATAGTTTTTCGTGAAGTACTGGAAGCTTCCCTCATTATCGGTATCCTCGCTGCCGCTACTCGAAGCGTGCCCAACAGCAGGCGCTGGCTGAGCGCAGGGTTAGTGGCCGGACTGGCGGGTTCAGGGTTGGTAGCCGCCTTTACCGATGTGATCGGATCGCTGGCCAGTGGTGTAGGCCAGGAGATCTTCAATGCCATCGTGCTCGGCATCGCTGTGCTGATGCTGGCCTGGCACAACATCTGGATGTCTTCACACGGTGCCGCGCTGGCCGCAAGTGCGAAATCCGCAGGGAATAACATCCGCGATGGAAGCAGCGAATGCTCGGTTCTTCTGGTCATTGTGGGTATCGCCGTGCTCAGAGAGGGATCCGAAACCGTATTGTTCCTGTATGGGATCGCCGCCTCGGGTGATGGCGGACATACTTCGATGCTGATCGGCGGCTTGGTCGGCATGCTGGCTGGCGTCGCTGTCGGATACACGCTTTATGCAGGATTGTTGCGCATACCGTTGCGCTGGTTCTTCACCGCAACCGGAATATTGGTGCTGCTGTTGGCAGCAGGTTTGGCTTCGCAGGCCGCCCATTTTCTGATTCAGGCGGATCTGTTGCCCAGTCTCGCCGCGCCGCTGTGGGACACTTCATCGGTATTGCCGGAAAATGGACTGCCCGGCATGTTGTTGCATAGTTTGATCGGCTATGACTCCCGCCCGGCGGGTATGCAGATCGTGTTCTACCTGTCCGCGCTGGTTGCCATCTTGATCGGCATGAAACTGGTAGCCCGACCGCGTCAAATCGCCCTGCGAAAATAACTTCCGATGAAATTATTTTTGCACCTCTTTCATTATTTTCTCTTGGGTGCTTTACTCTGCGGTATCGTTTACAAGCAAGATGCGTTCGCCGGCGCTGCGGATTATGTCTATACCCCCACTGTCGAATACGGCGAACGCGAAATCGACTTCAAGGCCGGCGCTACTTCGCCTGTGGGCGGGAATCGCTCACAGGCCGCCAGTATTGGACTGGGGTATGGCGCAAAAGAATACTGGTTCACCGAACTCTATTTGAAACAGGAACGCGACGGTAGCGATATCGCCAATATCGCGGAATGGGAAAACAAATTCCAGCTCACCGATACCGGCGAGTACCCATTCGATGTCGGTCTCATCACCGAATTGGAAGCGCCGTTGAGTGCCGATGCGCCTTGGGAATTCAAGCTTGGCCCGTTGTTCCAAACCGAATTCGGCAAACTCCAGTTGAACGGCAACCTGCTTTTCGAACGCGCGTTCGGGAAAACGGATGAAAGCGGTGTACCTTACAGCACCGAATTCGGTTACCAGTGGCAAATAAAATACCGCTGGCAGCCAGTTTTTGAATACGGCCTGCAGGGTTTTGGCGACATGGGAGAATGGAACGACTGGAACATGCCGGCCGACCAGAGTCACCGCATCGGCCCGGCAATCTTCGGAAAATTGGCACTAGGTCACCGGCAAGCCATCAGGTACAACGCCGCATGGTTGATCGGGACGGGCAACGCGGCGCCCGACAACACCTTCAGAATGCAGGTCGAGTACGAATTTTAGTAATTCCAACTATGCATTAAGCTTTTCCAGCAACTCCCGAATTTTCATTGGATCCTCGGCACGCAGAATCTTTTGGGTAAATTGGGCTATTTCAGGCAAATTGGTCGTCAATACCCGCTGCTTGATGTTCGGCACCTGCGCCGAGTACATCGAGAACTGGCGCAAACCGAATCCCAGCAACAGGCGTGTGTAGGCCAATTCGCCCGCCATTTCACCGCATACGGCGATAGGCACGCCGAGTTTGTTCGAGGTGGATATGACGTGCGACAACAACTGCAGCACGGCTGGGTGCAGCGGGTCATAAAGATGTGCGACTTCCTCGTCGGTGCGGTCTATCGCAAGGGTGTATTGGATCAGGTCGTTGGTTCCGATGGACAAAAAATCCAGCTTCTTGGCAAACACGTTGAGCGCCAAAGCCGCGGCAGGTATCTCGATCATTCCGCCAATCTGTACCCCGCGTTCAAAGGGAATCCCTTCATCGTCGAGAGTTTGCTTGGTCGCGGCAATGAAGCGCAATGTCTGGTCGAGTTCGGAAACCCCGGATAACATCGGTATCAATATCTTTACGTTACCGTAATGAGTCGCGCGCAGCAACGCTCGCATCTGGGTGCGGAACAATTGCGGTTCGGCAAGGCAAAAGCGGATAGCGCGCAACCCAAGCGCTGGATTGTTGGCAACACGCTTTGTTCCATTCAGTTGTTTGTCTCCGCCCAGATCGAAAGTACGGATGGTGACCGGCTGTCCATCCATGCCTTCGGCCACAGAACGATAGGCCTCGAACTGCTCTTCCTCATCCGGCAAGTGCTCGCGATTTAGAAACAGGAATTCGCTGCGAAACAAACCGATACCGGTCGCACCATTCTCCTTTACCTCTGCGATGTCTTCAGGCTTTTCAATATTGGCATACAGCTCGATGGCCGTGCCGTCCAGGGTATTGGCACGAGCAGTGCGCAGACGCTTGAGTTTCTTGCGATCCAGCTCCCATGAACTTTGGCGTAGCTTGTACTCTGCAAGTATCAACTTGTCTGGATTGACGATCAACACGCCCTGCTCGCCGTCCACGATCAACAGATCATCTTCGCGGACCAGATCCCTTGCATGATGCAGACCCGCCACGCACGGCGTGCTCAAACCTCGCGCAACGATTGCTGTATGAGAAGTTGCGCCGCCTACATCGGTGATGAATGCGGCGTATTGATGCGGTTTGAATTGGATCAGGTCGGCAGGACTGAGATCATGCGCCACCAGTATCGTCTCCACGTCCTGGCGCGCCGGAGATGGTTGGTGCCCGGGTTGTCCAAGCAACTGCTTGAGCAACCGCTCGGCCACTTGGGTCACATCGGTCTGCCGTTCGCGCAAATAGGTATCTTCGAATTCGTCGAATTGCGCAACCAAAGTCTCGGTTTGCGTCTTCAGCGCCCATTCGGCGTTGCAATATTCATTGGCGATCATCTCGCGCGGCGCAACACTCAGCAGTGGATCGTCCAGTATCATCTGGTGCAACTCGAGAAAAGCATCGAACTCGGCGGCAGCGTGTGCGGGCTTGTTACGGCGCAGACTGGCGAATTCATTGCGCGTTGCCAGCAGGGCGGCATCGAAGCGTGCAATCTCCTCGTCAAGAAATTTTTTGGGCAGCACATAATGCACTACTTCCAACGAGGTATGCGATATCAGATGCGCATAACCGATGGCGATCCCGCTGGACACTGCGATGCCATGCAAGGTGAAGCTCATTCGCCTTCTCCGAAGTAATCGTTTATCAACTGCACCAAAGCCTCCATCGCCTCGGCCTCATCCACCCCATCGGTTTCGATACTGATCGTCATGCCCTTTGCGGCAGCGAGCATCATCACACCCATGATGCTTTTGGCATTGACCCGGCGATTGTTGCGCGACATCATCACATCGCATTTGAAACTTGAAGCAAGCTGCGTAAGCTTGGCAGAGGCGCGTGCATGCAAGCCGAGTTTGTTGATGATGAGCACATCTTGGTGCAACACCTTAACTTTCCATCTGAACGATGCATTCACGCCCGCCTTCGACGGCGATCTTTGCCAGTTCAGGCAAGGATTTTTCCGTACTGCAGACCACACGCAACAACATCGGCAGATTCAAACCCGCCACTCCCAACACATGTTCGGCGTGGCACAACTGGCGGCCGATATTGCTGGGGGTTGCGCCAAACACATCCGCCAGGATCAACACACCGCCTCCCGCGTCGAGTTGTTTGATGAGTGCTTTTCCTTCGGCCAATTTCATTTGCGGATCCTCGCCGGCGAGCACTGACAGCACCTTGAGATTGGAGGGGATTTTGCCCAGAACATGCTTGACGCAATCGACAAAACTATCGCCCAAGCCATTGTGTGTAACCAATAAGATTCCAGCCACGTACCACCTCTGATCAAATTAGGCCCATCAAATATGCCGGCAACAATGCCGCGCCCGGCAAGACGATCCACCCGTACCGCGCAAACCGACTCAGCCATTTCGCCTTGTCGTTATCCTTTTGCTGCTCGGCGGCAACGATCAAGCCGATCTTGCGCAACGTATTGATGGCCACCGCGCGTCTCACTTTTTGTTCCACTATGCTTTGCTCTTGACTCTGCATGCGCTCGGGATCATTCACGGTTCGACTTGTGCATATATGTTCTTGTCGGTGAATTCTAGCCGTTTCTGCATACTGTCTGTGATATGAATTTTACCCTGCCCATCCACCAGCATCGCATCTGACACTCCCATCCGCATGGCGGCAGCCCGCCAGCCTGCCTTTCCCGAGATGAACAATGGTTTGGAATCCGCATCAGACAACACCCCTGCGCGTGTGCCGCGAGTAATTATGGTAACAGCCTGCACTCCCTGTACTGGATAACCGCTACGCGGATCGATCAGATGGCAATAGCGCACATTGTCCAGCATGAAGTAGCGCTGGTAATCGCCCGAAGTGCCTATGGCCTCGCCGTCATTCAAATCCAGAGTTGCCAAAGCACCTGACTTTCGCGGATGCTGGATACCGACGCGCCACGGACGATCACCGTGCTTCCCCAATGCGAGCACGTTGCCGCCGATGTTGATCAGCGCATTACGAATGCCCTGATTGCGCAACAAATCGGCAGTGCGATCAAGTGCATAGCCTTTGGCGTAACCGCCCAGATCCACCTGGACGGATTTGTTATTGCTTTCCGCCCTGCCGTGCGTGATTGATATATCGCTCATTTGTGGGTTTGCCTTGACCCACATGACGATTTGCTTTTTGTCCGGTAACGCAGGTTTGAATTCATCGGCGTGGAATCCCCATAATTGCACCAATCCGCCGATAGCCGGATTGAAAAGGCCTTGTGACAATTGTGAAAGCTGCATGGCGTCTTGAAGTATGTAAGCAAGCTCCGGGGAAATGGCTTCGCTTTTATCCTGTGCGAATGCCGTATTCATTTTGCTTAACTCGCTTGGCTGCCACGCGTGCAACATATTGTGCAGCCGCTGAAATTCCTGCATTACTTCGCTCACCGCCTGCTTGGCGTGAGGTTCAGATTCACCGTATATACTCACCTCTACCAGCGTGCCGAACACATAACCCTGTTCCTGATACAGCGGTTCTTTGCCTTTACATGAGGTAAACAGCAATACGGTAGCGACGGCAAAGATACGGATCAACATCGCTATTTAATGGTTTTCAGCGGCCTCGATTTCCAGTGCCGCAGCCAGCAACGCCAAACGCGCAACCACACCGTACGCATAAAAGCGGTTGGGTGTATCGTCCGGGCCGCGATCTGGATTCGGCAATGTGCAGTGGGTTTCGAAAGCTAGCGGCATAAAATGCATTCCCGGAGCGTTCAGGTTCTCGTCCACGCCCCGTGTGGTATGAACGCGATAGAATCCGCCGACCACATAGTGATCGATCATGTACACCACGGGTTCAGCCACGGCATCATTGATTTGCTCGAAGGTGTAAACACCTTCCTGTATCAGCACATCCGAGACCGCAGCGCCTTCCTTGACCACCGCCATCTTGTTGCGCTGCTTGCGGTTCAGACCGACGATTTCGCTGGCATCCTTCACAGTCATGATTCCCATGCCGTACGTTCCCGCATCAGCCTTGACGATGACGAAGGGATCATTTTTTACACCATACTCTAAATATTTTGCCCGTATCTGCTGCAACACCACATCCACCTGCGCGGCGAGACATTCCTCACCGACGCGCTCGTGAAAATTGACCTGGTTGCAAGTTGCAAAATACGGGTTAATCAGCCACGGGTCGATGCCAACCAATTCGGAAAACTCGTTCGCTACGCGGTCATAGGCCGCGAAATGCTGCGACTTGCGCCGCATATACCAGCCTGCCGAAAGCGGCGGAAAAACCGACTGTTCGAGATTCTTCAGTATGTCGGGAGCGCCGGCAGACAGATCGTTGTTGAGCAACACCACGCATGGGTCAAAATCCGCCAAGCCCAGCCGGTTGCCGGTCCGTACCAGGGGTTCCAGTTTCAACGAACTGCCATTTTGTAATTCAAGCCGGGTCGCTTCGGTGATCTCCGGCATCAGACTTCCGATGCGTACGCGCATCCCTGCCTGTTTCAGAATCATCACGATCTGTGCCACATTCTGCAGATAATACATATTGCGGGTATGGTTCTCAGGTATCAACAGGACACCGCGCGCTTCCGGGCAAATCTTTTCCACCGCGCTCTGCATGGCCAGCACGCACAGTGGCAGGAAATCCGGATTGAGATTATTGAAGCCTCCGGGAAACAGATTGGTGTCCACCGGTGCCAGCTTGAAGCCACTGTTGCGCAAATCCACCGAAGCGTAAAACGGCACGGCATGTTCCAGCCACTGCGATCGCAGCCAGTGCTCGATGGTCGGCATGGCCGTCAGAAATCGCCGCTCCAATTCATGCAGCGGACCGGTCATTGCGGTGGTGAGATGGGGAACCATAATGCCCTGCGAATAATTTACCCGGCACATTCTAGCCGATAGCCACCGGCTCCGGAAATAACGATAGCTGATTAGCCATGCTATGAGCCAAGTCTAGGCGTAAGCTATCAGCAAAGCTCCAGATAACAGCGCCAGGGTAAACATTGGGCACGCCCCACCACCCGCGGTTATCTTATTCGCGGAACAGACGGCGGCCTCGCATTCAATGATGGGAATGCAGGGAACAAAAAAGCCGGCTTGTGCCGGCCTTTTCGAAAACCGCAACCTCTTTATTTGTCCAAGGCCAGGATAAATTCAACCAACTGCTTGATGTCATCCTGCTTCTTGCCGGACGCATCGATTGCTGGCATGGGCACTTTGCCCCACACGCCACTGCCCCCCTTGGATACTTTGGTGATCAGCTTGGCTTCTGCCCCGGCAACCCCTTTGTATTTTTTGGATACATCCATCCAGGACGGACCAACTATCTTCTTGTCAATCGAGTGGCAAGCAATGCAGCCGTTCTTTTTTGCCAAGGGAGGCATGTCGGTTGCCAATGCGCTGCCTGCTATCATCAATCCTGCTGCTGCCATACTTACAATAATAGGCTTCATGATTTCTCCATAATGAGTCGAGTTAAGGTGTCAGCCGATCTAAGGATAGACTCAAATCAGAGTTTACCCGCCGTATGAAATTCTATACCCCTCATCCCGCGATAACAATGCCCATGGAATGCGGAACTCGGCAACCTTGCAGCGAGACTGCCCATATATTGACATTACTTCCAGTTACTTATCACATGAACAAAATTTTTCCAACGTTCAAGATTTGGTGTTGTATTTGCATTGGTTGTGAATCTTATTCCTGGTCTTTGCCGCTTAGCTTGCGCATGAACTCCGTGGCTTCCTGAGGTGAAAGTTCATGTTCCCTGACCCGGTTGAACAACAACCAAAGTATCGAGCCGTTGAACAACACAAAAACCACCTCCAGATAGAGTATCGGCGTAACGATAGTGAGCATGGGGTCCGCAAAAAAAATGAAATAAAATCCCTCGAAGGTAGGCAACAGAGCGCTGGTTACCGCATAGAAAAGTTGAAAGGGCGGAAACAGAATGATGACCGTCAAGTTGACAGCCATTACTAACAGTATGGAGTTCTGGTAATTGAATCGTTCCTTGATCCCACCGGTATTTTTATCGTTTCGCAGCAACAACCAGGCAACGCCGACATTCACCAGCAATACCACGATTTCCAGAAACAACACATCGCCGTTGATCGTTTCGTTTACTGCGCGGGCAAATCTAAAATGAAATCCCGCAAATATCAGTGATTTGGTATCGGTGAATGAAAAGGAATCGAATGGCGGGAACAACCATATTATTGCGAGATTGAACGCCCCCAGCCCCAATGCAATTTTTTGTTTCAGGTTCAAAATGTTCCCACGTCGTTATGTATGGATAATGACTGCAGACTGCCTGCATGACGATAGGTAATATTCAAGCCGGTTGTCTGTCCGCGGCTCGCCTGTCTGCAATTTTTCTGCGTTCGGTAACAATCAGTCCGCCCATCTTTCCTGTGGCTAGCCATGGCCCGTGCGCACCGAACGGGTTTGCTTTGCGGCGATCATTTCCTGTTCTCATGTCCATAAATTTTTGCGGTTCGACGGATTCGCTTATTTGCATCTTCGCTTACCTTGTTATGATTCTTGTCAGTGTAACGCAGATACAATCAAGCGGGCATGTTTTGCCCAAACTGTTGCGTTGTAAATGGCATTTCTACAAAAATAATGCATACACTCTACGTTCTCGAATCGATCGAATTCCAGGGTTATTGACGTTTCAGCCGTTATGCGGCGGCAATATACCGGGAAAGAATGCCGAGCGGTGTTAAAATCTCGCTCCAATTTTCTCAATATCAATTTTACATGCTTTCCACCGCCAATATCACCATGCAGTTCGGGGCGAAACCACTGTTTGAAAACGTCTCGGTAAAATTCGGCGAAGGCAACCGTTACGGCTTGATCGGCGCCAACGGCTGCGGCAAATCGACATTCATGAAGATCCTCGGCGGCGACCTTGAGCCGAGTTCAGGCAACGTGATGTTGGACAAGGGCGAGCGTCTCGGCAAATTGCGCCAGGATCAGTTCGCCTATGAAGACATGCGCGTGCTGGATGTGGTGATGATGGGACATACTGAGATGTGGGATGCGATGTCAGAGCGCGACACGATCTACGCCAACCCGGACGCCAGCGAGGAAGACTACATGCGCGCCGCCGACCTGGAGGCCGCCTTCGCTGAGTACGACGGCTACACTGCCGAGCCTCGCGCCGGTGAATTGCTGCTCGGCGTGGGCATCGCCATCGAGCTGCACAACGGCCCGATGCGCGAAGTCGCTCCAGGTTTCAAGTTGCGCGTGTTGCTGGCGCAGGCCTTGTTCTCGAACCCTGACATACTGTTGCTCGATGAACCGACCAACAACCTCGACATCAACACGATACGCTGGCTGGAAAACATCCTCAACGCGCGCAATTGCACTATGGTGATCATTTCTCACGACCGCCACTTTTTGAACAGCGTGTGTACCCATATGGCCGATCTCGATTACGGCAGGATCACCGTTTACCCCGGAAACTACGATGATTACATGCTAGCCTCTACCCAGGCGCGTGAACGGCAGGCGGCAGATAATGCCAAGGCCAAGGAAAAGGTGGCCGAACTCAAAGCCTTCGTCGCGCGATTTTCGGCGAATGCATCCAAGGCCAAACAGGCCACTTCGCGAGCGCGCCAGATCGACAAAATCAAGATCGAGGACATCAAGCCGTCCAGCCGCCAGTACCCGTTCATCCGCTTCGAATTCGACGAGCGCGAAAAACTTCACCGCACAGCAGTGGAAGTGCAGAAGATGTCCAAAGGATTCGACAAGGTACTATTTTCCAACGTGAACTTCCGCATCGATGCGGGCGAAAAAGTCGCAATCATCGGCCCGAACGGAATCGGCAAGACCACGCTGCTGCGCTGTCTGGCCTGTGACCTCGAACCCGACACAGGCACCATCAAGTGGGCCGACAAGGCCAGGCTCGGCTACTACGCACAAGATCACGCTCACGAATTTGCAGATGACAAACAGATGATGGAATGGATGACGGAATGGCGCGGACTGAACGATGACGATCAGGTTGTACGCGGCACGCTGGGGCGCCTGCTTTTCTCAGGTGACGATGCCAAGAAGCGCGTGAATGTATTGTCCGGCGGCGAACAGGGGCGCATGCTGTTCGGCAAGCTAATGCTGCAGCGACCCAACGTTTTGCTGATGGACGAACCGACCAATCACATGGACATGGAGTCGATCGAGTCGCTCAATACCGCGTTGCTGGAATACAAAGGCACACTGATATTCGTCAGTCATGACCGAGAATTTGTCTCCTCGCTGGCGACGCGCATCATCGAAATCTCAGCCAAGGGCGTCACCGATTACCACGGCACATATGAGGAATATCTGCGCGACCAGGGAATGGCGCTGTAAATCCTGCGCTTGTTTTCAAGGTTCAGAATGTGAATTGCAAACCGGTGCTGTATACCAAGTCCCTTTTCTGTACGGTCTGCGGCGGTTTGGAATCGAACGAAAAATCCAGACTGATTTTAAAGTCAAGATTCTCGGCCATCTTCACCAGCATTGAAGCCTGTTCCAATAAACGGTAATCTGCCGTGTCTTCGAATGCAGGCTGGTAATAGGTCGTACTATACAAGCGTACTTGATCGTTGAATTGTCGTTTCAAAACCAGATAAGTGTTGGCCCGCCAAAGATTCTCCTGTAACGGATCGGTGGTGCCCAGCGTGTCGGTAAGCAATTCATGCTCATAGAACGCGCCGAAGCCGAAATAGCCAGCTGACTTGTTGTTTTCTTCGTACAACACCCTGCGCATCCCGCCACCAAGCAATGTCCGCTTCGTGAGTCTCGCGAATGGATTTTGTCCGGTCTGGGCAAAAGCCTCGACCGCCCAATCATGGCTTATCGCGGTACGGTGCCGCAAATGTGCAAATGCGTTGTCCGTATCAACCTTGCCGCCGCTCTTACCATAGGCATACTGAATTTGCAGGAATTCGGTATGATCCCCGTGCTGCCACAAGGAGAGAAAACTGGCATTGGTCGAACTCGTGTTTGTGTTACCGCTTGCGCCGCTTGCGAGCAGATCCATCGAATTATGCACACCTTCCGATGGCTTGCCGATGATCGCCTGCTCCACATTCACGATGGCTGATGCGTATGAGGAAAACAGCACAAACATTCCGAAGGCAATCAAAATTTGTGCATAAAATTTCAAAATTGGTTTTTTAATTTTCATGGCAGGCATATTGTTTCTGCTTGATTGCAGGGTGATCATGGACATTATTTTACCCGACACCAGTTTCCACCATAAATTCCACGTTGCTCCCGGACTGGATAGAATCTAGCCAATACGACAGGGATTCATCATGGGCAGTCCCCGCCGCCACATTTTTATCATTTCCTTTCCCGACCGGGCAGGCATCATCGCCGCTGTGAGCGGATTCATTGCGAGGCATGGTGGATTTATTATCCAGGCGATACATCACATCGACTAGCAACATGCATAGCGTAGCGCACACATACAGTGCATTACGCTTGGAATTGGTGCGCTTAGAACACAACAAAACTGTCAAATAGATTGTCGCATCAAATCAAATACAATTGTGGCATGCATGCGCCATCTGCCGAAAACCACTATTCAGCCACATATATGTCCAATATTCGTGGCGGCAATCTCGGCACATAATCATCCGGGAACAAAATATGTTCGATTGGGCATGATATTTGCTGACTCCTAGTCGGTGAATTCATAAGGATGGGTGAAACATATTTGATTTGTGCCGGACCTATGGCAAAAATTGTTGTTAGCACATATATAAATGAACCTGACTGACACGCAACACGAGGGCCTTGCATTGCCCATGCACATGATGGGCAATATGATGGTCCCCGACGAAAGGATTCATAAGGCTCTGCACAACAGCGGACTGGTGGATGATTTACTCGATTATGAAATCAATTTATTGGCAGGCCTCATCACCGTTCAATACTTCGAAGCCAAGGAATTTGTTACTGAGCTAAATGATCATTTTTTGAAAGAATCGCTGATGATCCTGGTAGAGGGTCAAATCCAAGTAACCGCCACCGTGAATAATGAACCTGTATTATTGGATCTTGAAACCCCGGGTGATGTTGCCAGAATCATCAGCTTTGTTGGCGGCAGTATGATGAATGTCAGCGCCAAAATGAAAATCAGAAAAGATAGTGTTGTTCTACTGCTACCGCGCGCCAAGCTGGAATCTATGTTGCATACTTATCCCTCCATTGTGTATGGCGTAATGCGTAATCTGGTCAGACATGTTCATGGCGTAGTACGACGCAAGAACGCCGAAAGCGCACAACTGAGCAATTATTTTTTTCGCATGAACGGTCGCTATTGAGAATCGCCTTTAACCAGACCAATCCGTTTTGACTGAAAGGGTGATTGCAACTTACTTGAGGTAGATCATGAACAGAAAAGAACTTATCGCCGCCCTGGCTGCCAAGACAGGCAACACCAAAACAGAAGCGGATCGCAACATCCTCGCGTTGATCGAGATCATCAGCCACACTCTGGAAGAAGGCGGCAAAATCAATTTGAATGGTTTTGGTATGTTCGAGGTGCGGGAACGTGCCGCGCGCGTCGGGCGCAACCCCAGAACCGGAGAATCGCTAAAGATCAAACCTACCCGGGTTCCTGCTTTCAAAGTCGGCACCACACTGAAAGCTGCACTGAACGCCGCCAAAACGTAAATATTTTCCTCGCAAGCCCTTTTCGCGGCAACAAAACACGCTGCTTCAAACCCAACCCTGAGTATTGTCCTCCATGGTATTGCAGACCATAAAGGACTGCTGCTTTGGATACTCCTTCGACGATGTAATTCCGCTCATTGTGATGATAGGCCGGTCTATCGATGGTCGTCTGAAGTCATATGTTTAGCTACACGTCCTGAACATGAGTTAACACAACCGAACAAAAAAAGAGGGCACCTTACGGTGCCCTGAATTGAAGCATTGCGCTTCGAGGAGTTCTATCTTTGAATCGCAAATGGGTGCCGATGGTACCCATTTGGTTCTACTAAATCATTCCACCCGTTCTCCGTGCAGTGCAATGTCCAGACCTTCGCGTTCCTGTTCTTCGGTAACGCGCAGACCCATAACCATATCCAGCACTTTGAGGATGATAAACGTGCCAACTGCGGTGTAGACGATGGTGAATCCCACGCCTTCTGCCTGGATAACAAGCTGTCCCATGCTGCCGGCAGTTCCGCCGATGGATTCCACCGCAAAGATGCCGGTAAGCAGCGCACCGACGATACCGCCTATGGCGTGTACACCGAACGCATCCAGCGAGTCGTCATAACCCAGCATTTTCTTCAGGGAAGTGGCGGCCCAGAAACAGATCACGCCAGCCGCAACACCAATCACCAGTGCGCCCACGGGTCCGACAAAACCGGAAGCGGGAGTGATCGCAACCAGGCCTGCAACGGCACCGGAGGCGATACCCAGAACGCTGGGCTTGCCCTTGAATATCCATTCAGCAAACATCCAGCCAAGCGCGGCGGTACCGGTAGCAATCTGGGTAACAGCCATCGCCATACCGGCACGACCGTCAGCAGCCACGGCAGACCCGGCATTGAAACCGAACCAGCCCACCCACAGCATTGCCGCACCCATTATCGTCAGGGTCAGGTTATGCGGGGCCATCGGTTCCTTGCCGTAACCCAGGCGGGGACCGAGCATCAAGGCAGTGACCAGGCCCGCTACACCGGCGTTGATATGCACAACTGTACCACCGGCAAAATCAAGCACGCCCAAATCCCACATGAATCCACCGTCACCCGACCATACCATGTGAGCGATCGGCGAGTACACCAGCAGCGACCACAGCGTCATGAACACCAGCATCGTGGAGAATTTCATGCGGTCAACAAACGCACCGCAGATCAGCGCCGGAGTGATGATGGCAAACGTCATCTGGAATGTCATGAACACCGATTCCGGGATGCTTGCTGTCATGCTGTCCATATTCATGCCGTTAAGGAACAGATGTCCCAAGCTGCCGAAGAAGGAATAGAAGTTGGTGACCCCCTTTTCCATGCCCGTGGTATCGAAGGCGATGCTATAACCCGCCACCATCCAAACCACAGTAATCAAAGAGGTGATGGCAAAGCTTTGCATCATCGTGTCGAGCACGTTCTTCTTGCGGACCATGCCGCCGTAGAACAGGGCCAGGCCGGGGATCGTCATCAACAGCACTAGCGCGGTCGATGACAGCATCCAGGCAGTAGCGCCGCTATCCAGCTTCGGTGCCTCAGCAGCAGGAGCAGGGGCAGGAGCGGCAGGAGCAGCAGCTGGCGCTTCCATAGCCGCACCGGTTGCGGGAGCGGCTTCATCAGCATAAGTTGCCGCTGAAAAGCCACTCAGCATCGCCATCAGTGCAAAGAGTGCGAGTAATTTTTTCATGTGTTTCTCCTTACAACGCCTCCGCGCCGGATTCACCGGTACGGATGCGTATGACTTGTTCGAGGTCGGAGACAAATATCTTGCCATCGCCGATCTTGCCGGTATTGGCCGCCTTCTCGATCGCCTCGACTACGCGATCGAGCATGTCACTTTTGATTGCAGCTTCCAGTTTTACTTTGGGCAGAAAATCCACCACATATTCCGCACCCCGATACAACTCGGTGTGTCCTTTTTGCCGGCCAAAGCCCTTGACTTCTGTGACGGTGATGCCTTGCACGCCTATGGCGGAAAGAGCTTCACGCACCTCGTCGAGCTTGAACGGCTTGATGATAGCGACGACCATCTTCATAGCATTCTCCTAAAATAGGCGGGACTGATCCCGCCCGGGTTAAATTACATCGAATGGGACAAGGACAATACGACCGTGCTCTTGCCCAGATCGGTGGTTGAGCCATCAGCCTGGGTGATCGTGTAAAACCCACCTGCTGTTGCATTGGTATCGCTGTATGCCAATTTGACCACATAACCGCTAAAGTCTTTGCCTATGCTGAGATTGTAGTCCTGATAGGTTTCATCGAGACCCGACGCCGCATTATTGTCGGCAGCTGTACCTCTATAGGTTTGCTTGCCAAAGTGCGCGCCCAGCATGACACCTGAGCCTTCAAGTGTGTAGCTCCCGCTTAGGTCGACATAGGTGGTACCTTTGGCGTCAGGGGTCCCAAAAGTGTCACCCAAAGCATAGGAATATTTGAGTGTCACCCATTTCCAGCCGATCAAACCGTAAACTTCGTTGGTATCAGCCTTGGTCACACCGGAAGCATAGAAACCAGGATAGTTGTAGCGCAAGAAACCGACGTCATAGCTGAAATCTTCAGCGAAGCTGTTTCTGAATCCAAGATAGGTATCCAACTCCACGCTGGCACCGCTGGCAGATGCGGGTATGGTGGCGTCGCTAATCCAGCTGATATTTGAACCCCACACACCGGCATAAAAGCCGTTAGGATTTGCATAATCGAAACCGCCTTGGATTGCCGGCTTGCCAGCAGTTTGTGAGATGCCGCGATACAAGTAATCGGTAGTCAGGCTGACATTTCCGGAAAAGGGCGAGTCCTCCGCCATCGCAACACCGGGAACTGCCAATGCTGCCAGTATCAAAGAGTTCAACAGTTTGCTTTTCATCATGATGATTTCCTTTATGGTTAAGTTAAAAAGCGGGAGTAAATAAATCCGCACATGACAAAGAGCAGAATGCGTGCCAAAGATATTCATCCATATTAAACAAGTAATTAGATACAGTCCGTGTTTGCCACCACAGATGTGCGCACCAATTTCATGCGTACGTAGGCCTTTGCGCACCGCTTGGGTGCAGCTAGCCGTTATCGCGGTGATGCTTCAGGTTCGAGTGAATTTTGCTACACTGGCTGACATCAAAAATAGTAAGGAGCATCGCAATGTTGAATGCGAAGATCATCGAAGATATTTCAAGCAAGTTAAGTGCTGCTGCCAACAGCAGCCCCGCCAAGGACATCGAAAAGAATATGCGCGCTCTGCTCACCCAGGGCTTCGCCAAACTCGATCTGGTGACGCGCGAAGAATTCGATGTGCAAGTGCAGGTGTTGGCGCGCACAAGAGAAAAGTTGACCGCACTGGAAGCGCGCGTCGCGGAACTGGAAGCTCAGCTCAACACGGCAGAGAAATAAAATGGGCCTGGCTGTGCTATACAGCCGCGCGCTTTCAGGCATGGAAGCCGCTCTCGTCACTGTCGAAGTACATCTCGCCAACGGCCTGCCCAACTTCACGATCGTTGGCCTGCCTGAAACCGAAGTCAAAGAAAGCAAAGACCGTGTGCGCGCCGCGCTGCAAAACTGCGGGTTTGATTTTCCCGCGCGGCGCATCACTGTCAATCTCGCCCCTGCCGATCTGCCCAAGGAAAGCGGGCGCTTCGATCTGCCCATAGCACTGGGCATACTCGCAGCATCCGGACAGATCCCCTCCGACAAACTTGCGGAATATGAATATGCCGGAGAACTCGCGCTGACCGGAGAACTTCGACCGATACGCGGCACGCTGGCAATGACTTACCGCGCCGCCGGAAGCGGTCGTGCCTTCATCATCCTGCAGGTCAATGCCGCCGAAGCCGCACTGGTAGTAGATGCAAAGGTTTATGCTGCTCAATCACTGCTGCAAGTGGCGGCACATCTTGCCGGACGCGAACTGATCGCTCCCTTTGTCAGCCAGTTGCAAAGCGTCCCGCCGCATTACCCGGACATGCGCGAAGTGAAGGGACAGGCGCAAGCCAAGCGCGCCCTTGAGATTGCCGCAGCGGGCGGGCATAGCGTTCTGATGGTGGGGCCGCCGGGTACCGGAAAATCCATGCTGGCGAAGCGCTTCCCCGGCATCCTCCCGCAGATGTCGGAAGCCGAGGCATTGCAGAGCGCGGCCGTGCAGTCTCTGGACGGCAGCTTCAATGTGTCCAAGTGGAAGACACGCCCATATCGTGCGCCACACCATACCGCTTCCGGTGTAGCACTGGTTGGCGGCGGCGGCAATCCGCGCCCCGGTGAAATCTCAATGGCGTTGCACGGCGTATTGTTTCTCGACGAGTTGCCCGAATTCGACCGCAGTGTGTTGGAGGTGTTGCGCGAACCGATGGAATCCGGACACATCACCATTTCCCGCGCGGCGCGGCGCGCAGATTTCCCCGCGCAGTTTCAATTGATCGCGGCGATGAATCCCTGCCCGTGCGGTTACCTCGGCCATTTCAACGGCAAATGCCGCTGCACGCCAGATCAGATCTCGCGTTACCGCAGCAAAATATCCGGCCCGTTGTTGGATCGCATCGACATCCAGATCGAAGTGCCCGCGGTGCCGCAAGGTGACTTACTCAACAAGACGGAAGGCGAAGCCAGCACTTCCATCCAGCAGCGCGTGGAAACAGCGCGTCAAAGGCAGATCGCGCGTCAAAACAAAGCCAACACGCTGCTTGCGGTGACGGAGATCGATGCTTTGTGCACCCCTGACGAACAGGGGATCGTGCTGCTGCAACGGGCCATCGCCCGCCTCAACCTGTCGGCGCGCGCATATCATCGCGTACTCAAGGTGGCGCGTACCATCGCCGATCTGGAAGGCGAGATTGCCATCACTACAAAACATATCGCAGAGGCAGTGCAGTATCGAAGACTCAATCTCTGATCAGCAAACACGCTCTCCGATCGCAAGGCTGCGTGGTAAAATCCGCGCTCACTTTTCACGCAGCACATCATGTCCAGCATTTCTCACCCGATCGAACGACTCATCCGGCAACGCATCCTGATCCTGGACGGCGCGATGGGTACGATGATCCAGCGCCATAAACTGAGTGAAGCGCACTATCGCGGCATCGAATTGTTTGGCGATTACAACGGAGCGCGCAAGACATTTGCCGACCATCCGGTAGATATCAAGGGCAACAACGACCTGCTGCTGCTGACCCAGCCGCACGTGATAGCCGGCATACACCGCCAGTATCTGGAAGCCGGCGCCGACATCATCGAAACCTGCACTTTCAATTCAAACTCCGTTTCAATGGCGGATTACGGGATGCAGCATCTGGTGCATGAATTAAACGTCGCGGGCGCGAAACTGGCGTGCGGCCTTTGTAAGGAATATTCCTCTCCTGACAAACCGCGTTTCGTCGCCGGCGTTCTCGGACCGACCGGACGCACCGCATCGATCTCGCCCGACGTGAACGATCCGGGGGCGCGCAACATTACTTTCGACGAGTTGGTGGAATGTTACGCTGAGGCAACACGCGGTCTGCTGGATGGTGGCGCGGACCTGTTGATGGTGGAAACCATTTTCGATACGCTCAACGCCAAGGCGGCGCTGTTCGCGATTGAAAAAGTTTTCGATGAACTCAAGGCGCGTGTGCCGATCATGATCTCGGGTACCATCACCGATGCGTCGGGTCGTACACTATCGGGTCAGACCACCGAGGCGTTCTGGAATTCACTCAGTCACGCCAAGCCTTTTTCTATAGGCTTGAATTGTGCGCTGGGCGCAGAATTGATGAGACCCTACATCGAAGAGTTGTCGCGCGTTGCCTCATGTTATGTCAGCGCGCATCCCAACGCCGGCTTGCCCAACCCGTTGTCCGAAACAGGTTATGATGAACTACCGGAGAAGACTGCCCGTTTGATGAAGGAATTCGCCACCAGCGGTTTCCTCAACATCGCAGGCGGTTGCTGCGGCACCACACCTGCGCACATCAGGGCGATCGCCGAAGCGATCAAGGACGTGCCGCCGCGCCAACTCCCGAACATTGAAAAGCGTTTGAGGCTGTCCGGGCTGGAGCCGTTCAATATCGGTGACGACACACTTTTCGTCAACGTCGGCGAGCGTACCAACGTCACCGGCTCGAAGATGTTCGCGCGGCTGATTCTGAATGGCGATTATGCCGAGGCGGTCAACGTGGCGCGACAACAGGTTGAGAACGGCGCGCAGATCATCGACATCAACATGGACGAGGCAATGCTGGATTCGCAGGCCGCGATGACCAAGTTCGTCAATCTGCTCGCTTCCGAACCGGATATCTCACGAGTGCCACTGATGATAGATTCATCCAAATGGGACGTGATCGATGCCGGGCTGAAATGCACCCAGGGGAAAGCGATAGTGAATTCCATCAGCCTAAAGGAAGGCAAGGAATCGTTCGTCAAACATGCGCGGCTGGTCAGACGCTACGGTGCGGCAGCTGTGGTGATGGCATTTGACGAGCAGGGCCAGGCGGATTCATACCAACGCAAGACCGAAATCTGCAAGCGCAGCTATGACATCCTGGTAAAGCAGGCCGGATTTCCCCCGGAAGACATCATCTTCGATCCGAACATTTTCGCGATCGCGACCGGCATCGAGGAGCACAACAACTACGCGGTGGATTTCATAGAAGCGACCACATGGATACGCAAGCACCTGCCGTATGCCAAGGTCAGCGGCGGTGTGTCGAATGTCTCTTTTTCATTCCGCGGCAATGACGCGGTGCGCGAAGCGATACACACCGTGTTCCTGTATCACGCGATCAAGGCCGGCTTGACCATGGGTATCGTTAATGCCGGGCAGCTTGGCGTATATGAGGAGATATCCAAAGACTTGCGTGATGCGGTGGAAGATGTAGTACTGAACCGCAACCCCGACGCGGGCGAAAAATTGGTCAAGATGGCCGAAACGGTGAAGGGCGGCGCCAAAGCACAAGTAGAAGACCTCGAATGGCGCAAAGGCACGGTGCAGGAACGTCTCACCCACGCATTGGTGCGCGGCATCACCACTTATATCGTCGAAGATACCGAGGAAGCAAGGCTGCAGGCAAAATTCCCGGTCGAGGTGATCGAAGGCCCGCTGATGGCCGGCATGAACGTGGTCGGCGACCTGTTCGGTGCAGGCAAGATGTTTTTGCCGCAGGTGGTTAAATCAGCACGCGCGATGAAACAGGCTGTTGCTCATCTGGTCCCCTACATCGAAGCGGAGAAGGTTCGCTCCGGCGACAACAAGCCCAAGGGCAAGATCGTGATGGCGACCGTGAAGGGCGATGTGCACGACATCGGCAAGAACATCGTTACGGTAGTGTTGCAATGCAACAACTTCGAAGTGGTGAACATGGGCGTGATGGTTCCGTGCCAGCAAATCCTCGACACTGCGCGTGAACACAATGCTGACATCATCGGACTGTCAGGTCTGATCACACCCTCACTGGAAGAGATGGCGCATGTGGCGAAAGAAATGCAACGCCAAGGCTTCAGCATCCCGCTGCTGATCGGCGGCGCGACCACTTCGCGTATGCATACCGCAGTCAAGATTGAACCCAATTACCCGAACGGCACCACGATATACGTCAATGATGCCTCGCGCGCCGTCGGCGTGTGCAGCAACCTGCTCTCCGGCACACTGCATGATGAGTATGTCGCAGGCATCAAGGCCGACTATGCAAAGGCCCGCGAACAACATGAAGGCAAAAAGGGCAAAGCGGTGTACGTCCCGCTGGCGGACGCGCGCGCTCATGGGTTGAAGACTGATTGGCAACATTACACGCCACCCAAGCCGTGGCTGCCGGGCGTGCATCGGTTCGAAGATTATCCGCTTGACAGGATCGCCGAATACATCGACTGGACGCCGTTCTTTCAGGCATGGGAACTGGCCGGACGATACCCAAAGATTCTTGATGACAAGGTGGTGGGTGTGGAAGCGCGCAAGTTGTTTGCCGATGCGCAGGTGATGTTAAAGAAGATCATCAGCGAGAAATGGCTAACCGCGAACGCAGTATTCGGATTGTTCCCGGCCAACACCATCAACTATGACGATATCGAGATCTATACCGATGAATCGCGCAACAAGGTGGCGATGACCTGGCACAACCTGCGCCAGCAAACTAAAAAACCTGATGACATACCGAACTACTGTCTCGCCGATTTCATCGCGCCGAAGGAGACCGGTGTGAAGGACTACATCGGCGCATTCGCTGTAACCGCCGGCATCGGTATCGACACACGCATCACGGAATTCGAAAAGCAACACGATGACTACAGCGCGATCCTGCTGAAGGCATTGGCCGACCGCCTCGCCGAAGCCTTTGCAGAGTTGCTGCATGCGCGTATACGCCGTGAATTCTGGGGATATGCGGTCGAAGAGGTATTGGACAACGATGCGCTGATCGCCGAAAAATATCTCGGCATTCGCCCCGCTCCAGGCTATCCAGCCTGCCCTGAACATTCGGAGAAAGGTCCGCTTTTCGAGTTACTACAGGCACCGTTGAACGCAAGGATCACGATCACCGAAAGTTATGCGATGCTCCCCACCGCTGCCGTGAGTGGCTTCTACTTCTCGCATCCGCAAGCGAAGTACTTCGCCGTCGGCAAGATAGACAAGGATCAGGTTGCGGATTATGCAAAGCGCAAGGCTTGGTCGCTGGAAGAAGCGGAGAGATGGCTTGCACCCGTGATCAACTATTAATTTGACGGAGATAGGCATGATGAAACGCACGATTTATCCCTCGCTGGTATTGTTGTTGGCTGCCGGCATTTTTTCAACCACCGCGTGTTCCGAGCAGGCCACGCCAAAAATGGAGACAAGCAGCATGACTGAACTAATCAAGACCGATGTAATACTGGGAACAGGCGATCTGGCAGCACCCGGCAAGAACGTTTCGGTGCATTACACCGGCTGGCTGTATGATGCAACGGCACCCGATCATCACGGCAGGAAATTCGACAGCTCTCGCGACCGCCATGAGCCTTTCGAATTTCCACTTGGCGCCGGGCGCGTCATCAAGGGTTGGGATCAGGGGGTGGAAGGCATGAAAATCGGCGGTCAGCGCACCTTGGTTATACCTGCCAGCTTGGGTTATGGCGCGCGCGGCGCGGGCGGTGTGATCCCGCCGAATGCGACGCTGGTCTTTGACGTCGAACTGCTTGGCGTCTATTAATGCACAACTGCTGCGCTTGCCGGAACCGTGTTGCTCAAGGGCCCAGATTGCGGGATCACGATTAGCTTTATGCTGCCCTGTGCATCATGGCTGCGGTATATTTGACATTTCGCAGCGCGTAGCACACGTTTCCCCATTTACTTTTTAGAGAGAAATTATGCAATGTCCCTTCTGTGCTGCCGAACTCAAGCCCGATTCGGTCTTTTGTGAAAAATGCGGTGCCCTCAAGATCACCGAACGCACTACCGTGGGAGTTTTCGTCGGTTGGGTGGGTATGGTGGTTGCTATCATCATGATCATGGTTTGGGTACCGGTACTGTTCCTGCCATTCGTCGGCTATGACATGAGCGAATATCCCTGGCTGGTACTTTTCGTTGGCACCATCATTGCGGCCATATTGTTATGGTACTCGAGATCAACCCTGCATTCCCGATGGAAGCGCGGGGAAGAATGAATACATGAACAAGGATAACAAACCGGCGATACATATTCTGGGCATCTGCGGCACATTCATGGGCGGAATCGCGGCTCTCGCCAAGCAAGCCGGGTATCGCGTCACCGGCTGTGATGCCAACGTATATCCACCGATGAGTACACAACTTGAAGCCCAGGGGATAGAGTTGATCGAAGGTTTCGGCACCGAGCAGCTCGATCTCAAGCCGGATGTATTCGTGATCGGCAATGTGATATCGCGCGGCAATCCATTGATGGAAGAGATACTCGACCGCAACCTGCCTTACATATCCGGACCGCAATGGCTCGCCGAGAACATTTTGCAGCCCGGCAGAGTGCCTGTGGCAACATCACGTGCAGCTCCGAAAGCGCGAAGCCATGCAACGAGCAACGAGGCATACCATGCAGGCAGGCGAGTCGCGAGCGAGCACGCGACAAAACAATCGGGACACACAGTAACGGAAACAGGCACTCCCAAATGGGTGCTGGCGGTGGCGGGTACACACGGCAAGACCACCACCAGCGCGATGCTGGCCTGGATACTGGAATACGCCGGACTCGATC
>Ga0210097_1000096_pt1 | contig 39599 bp, 35 predicted proteins | sample Joice_CattailNLA_2_FD_185521 | JGI IMG/M metagenome (GOLD analysis project Ga0210097, IMG submission 185521) | Wetland microbial communities from San Francisco Bay, California, USA, that impact long-term carbon sequestration - Joice_CattailNLA_D2... | ecosystem: Environmental > Aquatic > Marine...
ACAGATGTCAGACGACAGATGACAAAGGAAAACATTCTGATTTGTCAATCTGCCCTCCGTCTTCTGTCATCTGTTCTTACCTTTGTCTTCTGGCCTAATTATACCCCTTTTCTTTAATTCTGGCGGCCCTTCCTCTGAGTTTGCGCAGATAGTAAATTTTAGCTCGCCGAACGCGGCCCCGGGTAATGATCTCGATTTTTTCAATAACCGGTGAATGCATCGGAAATATACGTTCAACTCCTATACCGTAAGACACTTTGCGCACCGTAAAAGTCGCATTGGTGGTACCTTTGCGCTTGCTGATGACCACACCCTGAAAGGCCTGGATACGCTCTTTCTCACCTTCTTGTATTTTTACGTTGACTTTAACCGTGTCACCCGGCCCAAAGTCAGGCAGATCCAATCGTAGATTTTCTCTTTCAATCTGTTTTATCTTGTCCATACGACCTCCCAAAAATAGTTATTTGTTATTGGTTATTCGTTAATGGAATACCAGCCAACGGGTAACCAATAACTTGACTTTATTATTAAACTCCCAAGATCCGATCCAGAATGATACCGGCGGCGGTCCGGACCGACAGATGGTTATAATCTGAGATCCCCGCGATCGGTTCCAGAACATAATCCGCTTCAGCAATAAACGGTTCCGCCAGCCCCCAGGCGGTACCAAAAACCAGCAAATATGGCCTACCGGTTTCCAAAATGGTGCGAAATTTCTCGTAACCGATACTGGACGGATACCTGCGGGCACAGGTTACGGCTGTTTTCGGATATTCGTTTTCAATACGCCCGATGTCTTCAACAACATCGGCAATAGAATCGCTGACCTTGATCGTTTCAAGAGCACGGCGCCTGGCAGGATTATAGGCGCCTCCGGCACCCTCGATCCAATGAGCCATAATCCTTTGCGCCAGTACTTGCTGATCTTTCAGCGGCGTAACCACGTAAAAGGATTTTACCCCGTATGTTCTCGCTGCCCGTGATATATCGTGCAAATCCAGGTTGGTGACGGCTGAAGCGATGATGTCGCCGCTCTTATTTACCACCGGATAGTGGGTCAACGCCACGTAAAGATTGGGCATAACCAATAATTTAGGGATTACGAATTTAGGAATTTAGGTATTGAAGGTTTGCTGTCGATCTTATTTATCAATTCCCCAATTCCTTAATCCCTCAATCTCTTAATCCCTTAATTCCTAAATTAGCTTTCCTATTACCCGATACCACTTTTTTAAAATTTCAATTTCCTGTTGGTCCAGGTCCTTTTTTTGCAGCAGATCCGGCCGTTTCAACAGCGTGCGCATCAGAGAAGATTCAAGTCGCCACTTTTCAATCTCCCGGTGGTGGCCGGACAGCAAAACCTCAGGGACCTCATCGCCTTCAAAAATGCGAGGCCGTGTATAGTGCGCATGCTCCAGCAGGCCGTTGGCAAAGGAATCTTTTTCGGCTGCCTGTTCGCCGCCGAGGGCACCGGGTATCAGCCGGGTGACGGCATCAATGATAATCATGGCAGCCAGTTCCCCGCCGGTGAGCACATAGTCACCGGTTGATATTTCAAAATCGATGAGATCGTGGCAAACGCGTTCATCGACCCCTTCGTAGCGGCCGCATACCAGCACCAGTCCGCCAAAGGATGACAATTCCCGGGCCATGCTTTGATCGAAGACCCTTCCCTGGGGCGTCAGTAAAACGGTTTTAGCCTCCGGTACCGTCCGGGTGGCAGCCCGAATGGCAACCGCCAGGGGCTCGGGTTTCATTACCATTCCGCTGCCGCCGCCATAGGGCCTGTCATCGGTTACCTGGTGTCGATCTTCAGCGTAATCTCTGATATTAGTCGCCGAAGCGAAAATCCTTTGATCCTCGATCGCCTTGCGAATAATCCCGTGAGCCCAGAACGGGTCGAACATTTCCGGGAAAATCGTCAATACAACAAAATTCATAATTTAGTTAAATAGTCAAATAGTCAAATAGTCAAATAGTAAATCAATGAAAACCGGTTTTTCCTAATTAGCTAATCAACTATTTATCTATTTGACTAAACGAGGCCTTCGGGTAAATCGACCCGCATGCGCTTATGCTCCAGGTCGATGTCGATGACAACAGAATCGAGCGCCGGAACCAGGATTTCTTTTTGCTTGTCTTTTACGACGTAGACATCATTGCTTCCGGTCGGGAATATTGATTCGATCCGGCCCAGATACTCATCTTCCCTGGTATAAACCTCAATTCCGATCAATTCAAACCAGTAAAAAGTATCTGCATCCAGCTCCGGCAATTCTGTTTCCGGGATCAACAATTCAGCACCGATCAAGGCTTCAGCCTGGCCGTGATTGGTTACGCCTTTAAACGATATCAGCGCTGTCCTGGTGTGAGATTTGACCCAGTTTAATTCAACGCTGGTTTCCCGGTTGCGGTTGTCGCGAACAATAATTGATCTGCCGGGTTTGAACACCGACAAGGATTCCGCGTACGACTTTAATTTGTTTGTGCCCTTTATGCCATGGACGCCAACAATCTTTCCGATGAGCACATAACCTTTTTTTTGCACAGATTTACTCAATAATCTCCAGGACAGTACGTTTTTTCATCTTGGTTTGGGATCGCTTTTAGGTGGCCGCGCTGAAAAAGCCTTCCTTTTTTAAAAGGTTTCGTACCGTATCGGAGGGTTTGGCACCCTGGTCCATCCAGTATTGAATTCTTTCCGATTGCAAGGTCACCTGTACCGGATCCAGCAATGGATTATAGGTGCCGACGTTTTCCAGGTATTTACCGTCCCGCGGGCTTTCGCTGTCCGTGACAACAATTCGATAAAATGGTTTTTTCTTTGCGCCATATCTGGCCAATCTGATTTTAACTGCCATAGTTACGTTTCTCCTTAAAAGGGCAACATTCCCCGCTGCATTCCGTTCATGCCGCCTTTATTAAATTTTTTAAGCATTTTCAGTAATTGGGTGTAATTTTTTAACAGCTGGTTGACATCCTGTACCCGGGTTCCGCTGCCTTTCGCAATCCGTTTGCGTCGGCTGCCGTTGATGATCGAGTGCTGCTGCCGTTCCCGGGGTGTCATCGAATTGATGATGGCCTCAATCCTGACAAATTCATTTTCATCGACATCCAGATTTTTCATCTGTTTGAGTTTACCCATGCCCGGGATCATCTTCATGATATCTCCCAGTGACCCCATTTTGCGGATTTGAACCATCTGATCGCGAAAATCTTCCAGGGTAAACTGACTTTTTCTGAGCTTCTTTTCGAGTTCCGCGGCCTTTTTCACATCGACGGCATCCTGGGCTTTTTCGATCAGGGTGAGAACATCACCCATGCCCAGAATACTTGAGGCCAACCTGTCCGGATGAAACGGTTCGAGCGCGCTTAGTTTCTCACCGACCCCGATAAATTTGATCGGTTTGCCGGTAATTTCCCTGATGGAAAGGGCGGCTCCTCCCCGGGCATCGCCGTCCATTTTTGTGAGGACGACTCCGCCGATATCCAGGGTCGCGTTAAAAGATTCGGCGATGTTGACGGCGTCCTGGCCGGTCATGGCGTCTGCCACCAGGAGAATCTCAGCCGGTTTGATCATGTCTTTGATACGGCTGAGTTCTGCCATTAGCCCTTCATCAATATGAAGGCGGCCGGCGGTGTCCAGCAGCAGGGTATCGCAGCCTTGCTGATGAGCAGCCGTCTTGGCCTCCCGGCAAATGTCAACCGGATCCATATCTGTGCTGGAGGAAAATACCGGAACGTCAAGTTGCTGCCCCAGTGTTTTTAGCTGGTCGATGGCTGCCGGGCGATAAACATCGGCCGGGACCAGGTAGGGTTTGCGCCCTTTTTTCCTCAAAAAAACCGCCAGTTTGCCTGCTGTTGTGGTTTTGCCGGATCCCTGCAGGCCAACTAACATTACCGCTACCGGACTGGACCCCGACAGGTTCAGGTCCTCATTTTGAGAGCCCATCAAGGCTGTCAGTTCTTCATTGACGATCTTGATAACCTGTTGCGCAGGTGTCAAACTGGCCAGAACCTCCCGGCCCAGAGCCCGATTTTTGACCTCGGCGATAAATCGCTTGGTCACGCCATAATGGACATCAGCTTCCAGGAGGGCCATCCGGACTTCTTTTAAGCCGTCCTCGATGTTTTTTTCCGAAAGCTTGCCGTGCCCTTTAAGCTTGCGAAAAGCGGCATCCAACTTTTCACTAAGGCTTTCAAACATGTTTTCACCAGCCTATTTCCATAAATTCTTGAAAATATAATTTCAATTATGGTATGTCAAGTAAATTGTACAGTAGTTTTGGAATAATGGTGCCTTGTTAGACAGGGTTCGTTGAAAAACAAGCTATCGTATATTACCAAATAATAAAATTCCAAATATCAAGCACCAAATTACAAATAAATCTCTCCGCCTTCGGCGGACCAATAGCCAATGACCAAAACCAGACGGTCAGCTGTTTGGAATTTTGAATTTCGGTCATTGTGATTTGTTTGATATTTGGTATTTGTGATTTGTGATTTAATATTTCCATCATACCCAACTCGATAAATTCAGCTATAGCTGGAGACCGTTTTTGATATGTTAACAGAACAAAAGAAAGACATCCTCGAACTCTCCAAAGATCAATTATGCTCTTGGCTGGCCGACAGGAAGATAGCTTCCTACCGTGCCGATCAGATTCAAAAATGGGTTTATTTGCGCCAGGCAGACAGTTTTGAGCTTATGACCAACATATCCAAAGATATCCGGGCCCTGCTGTCGCAACATTTTGGGATTGGACGACTGAAGGCCGAGCAGATCGAAACCTCCCGCGACGGTACCCGCAAGTATCTGTTTAAATTAAAAGATGGTAAATACATAGAAAGCGTCCTGATTCCCGAGCGGGATCATTATACCCTCTGTGTATCCAGCCAGGTGGGATGTGCCCAGGGTTGCCTGTTTTGCCTGACGGCCACCGGTGGTTTCGAGCGCAACTTGACCCGTGGTGAGATCATCGCCCAGGTGCGCGATATCAAAAACGAGTTGGATGACCCCCTGCGCCTGACCAATATCGTCTTTATGGGGATGGGGGAACCCCTGGCCAATTATAAAAACCTGGTCAGCGCCATCGGCGTCATCACCGACACCGCTGCCGGTCTCCGATTGGCAAGCCGGCGGGTGACGGTTTCAAGCGCCGGTCTGGTGCCCAGGCTTTCCGACCTGGGCCGGGATACCCGGGTGAACCTGGCAGTTTCCTTAAATGCAACCGACAACGACACCCGTAACCGGCTAATGCCCATCAATCGCAAGTACGCGCTGGAAAAATTGCTGGAGGCCTGTCGCACCTACCCTACAGCCCCCGGCCGCCGAATTACCTTCGAATATATCCTTATCAAAGGCATTAATGATTCCGAAAATGATGCCCGCCGCCTGGCCAAACTCCTGCAGCCGATCCGGTGTAAAATCAACCTCATCCCTTACAATCCCCACCAGGGCTGCGGTTTCGATCGTCCGTCGGAAGAAGTAATCCAGGCCTTTTACAAAGTTTTATTCGACAAAGATTACACCGTCATCGTGCGCCGCAGCAAAGGGCAGGATATATCCGCTGCCTGCGGGCAGCTCAGAGCCAGAAGTCAAATGACCCAGAACCGGGGACCCGTTGGGCCGAATCTTCTTTGAAAGTGGCTAAAAGCGACTCTGCCGTCGGTGATGTTGTCGAATCCCTCAATCCGAAACCAAATCAAAATTGATTGACGTATAGGGTATCTGAATATAATTAAACACCGACATATCCACCCATTTTTGAACAAACCGGGTGACGTTAAACCCTATTCCGACAAAAATCGTCCGTTTGCGATCATCGTCCGGATCCCAGCTGTCATAATCCTCGTATCCATGGGCATAATAGCCCACATGAAGTTCCCCATATTTCAAAATTGGATTCGTAACGAATTTGAACCCTTCGGCTTTGATCGCGATCAAAAACCGTTGATCCTCATAGTTGGTAAACAGATCTAAATCATTGCTGTTAAAATCGGGACGGTACTCTATTCTAAAATCAATCTTTTGCGCCAGGCGGGGATACCTTCCCCAGATATAACCGGCGCAGGCCCCCACGCTGTTCGCTAAAAAGTCCTCATACGAAAATCCGTGGCCGCTAAATCCGTCGGCGATTTCCATAAATGTCTGGATTCCAAATGACGATAGGGCGCCATAAAGGTTGGCCTCGGTGTCCGCATAGCCCCATTCCCTATAGACGTAGCCCAGGAGATGGCTACCGCTATACGAAGACCAGAAATGCCCGAGTTTATCCATCCCGCCGTATTTTGTCGTGCGGCCGAACCCGCCCTCATTGTTAAAATGAAAGGAATCTTTACCGTAATCCCAATTAATGAAACCGTGCAGGAGAACTCCCCCCATAGCTCCCACGTTCAGCATAATGGTCTTTTGCCGGCGCGTGAACCACGCATCATTATTCTCAGCTGCAGCCCCGGTCTCAACAGCCGTTGCGGGATTGATCGCATCATTATTCTCAACTGCAGCCCCGGTCTCAACAGCCGTTGCGGGATTGATCGCATCATTATTCTCAGCTGCAGCTCCGGTCTCAACAGCCATTGCGGGATTGATCAGGAAAATTGAAAATCCAACCAGGATCAGTTTGAAAACTATCAGCTTCAAGCGTAAAATATTCAATAAATATAAATCCTTGTTCTTTATTTTAGATATCTGTCAATTTTCTTAAAATTCCAGTATCTGAGCGGCAATAGGACATGCTGAGGTCCGGAAAAAAGATGGGCGATCCCCCTCCTTTGCAAGGCTGAACCACCCATCACGGAAGAAATAAAGACTGTTAGGATAATTAAAAAACCTCCCGAATGTTGTGCTTATCATAAGCGCATCAGGTGTCAAGTTAAAAACCAACGGGCCAGGCCAATTGAACTCGACCTGAAATCTGCTTTCTGTCATCTGCCTGCCCGCCACAGCCCTTGTGGCCAAGGCGGGTCCTCTGTTTTCACTTTATCATTAACTTGCTGACATCACCCGGCTGGATAGCGATGACCTGGATAACCTTTTTCTTTTTGGCGGTTTTGATCACCACATCCACCGGAGACAATTTGGGGGCTTTGCTGTATCCGGTGCAGATGGAGGCGGCCAGCAGGAGGACATTATCCGGGGCACCGTGGGGCACCAGCCCGATGGGACTTGAATAATCTTTGACATCGATGACAATATCCGTTGCCGGGTTGTGGTATTTGAGGATTTGTTCGTTGTCTTTTTCGTCTCTTCCGACGATCAGCTTATTCTCCGGATTCAAACGGAAATGGCGGCCGCATTTTAGAAGATGGAGATCTTCTTCGCTGCAGGTGTCCTGGTGTTCGAAGATCTCACGCAGGCGGATGGAATAATTTTTGTCGGTCAACAGACAGCCGCCGGCCGGGGCAGGGTAGTCCGTAATCCCGAAATTTTTAGCCAGTTCCATCTGGCGTTTGCGACCCCTGCCCGTAATATCGAGCAGCTGTTGCCTGTCCACCAACCCCTCTTTTTCAGGAATGGTTTCCGGCAGGTTTTTGGCACTTAACGGACGCAGGATATAGCCTTTATAGCCGGAATGTTTGGCCACATAGTGCAATGACTGCTTGTTCTGGGACATCGGCCTCTGGCCCAGCACCTCCCCGCTGAAAAGAAAATCGAAGTTGCCTTCCGGCATCATTTCCCCCGCCAGTTTAAACATCAGGGTATGACAGTCCATGCAGGGGTTCATATATTTACCGTATCCTGCCGGTGGATTTTTCAACATTTTTATATAAATGTTGAAAATGGGTTTGACGGTCAGGGGAATCCCGGTCATCTCCGATGCTTTGCGGGCCTTGGCGGAATTAAAAAACGGCGTCTCAAAGGAGACCCATTCAACCTCGATGCCCTGCCGGCGAAGCACCAGACCCGACATTATGCTGTCGAGCCCGCCGGAGCACAGACCCAGGGCGCGAACAGTCTTTTTTTCTGCATTCATTGTGCCATACCTGCTGTAATATTATCGTTGATCGAACATGTCAGTTGTCCATGGTCCGTTGTCAGCCGATTTGGTTTTGGGTGATACCACTTCCTGCTTGACGTAGTATTTCAAAGCAGCTTATATTTCTCACTTATATTCAGGATCTTTGTCAGACTGGAAGTTTGGTGGAGAAAACCGCATAAAAGCCGCATTGCGGCACCTAAAACAAGACAGAAGATCTTTTACGCAACTGACAGCGAACAACTGACAATGGACAGTATCCATGGAACTCAAAAAGCGGACCGACCGGATACGTAAAATATTAAGGGCCCTCTATCCTGACGTCAAGACCCCGCTGCGTCATCAAAACCCTTTTCAGCTGCTGGTTGCCACGATTCTTTCCGCCCAGTGCACCGACAAACAGGTCAACCGGGTGACCGGAGTTTTGTTTGTACATCTGAAGACCCCGGCCGATTTTGCCGGGGCACCGCTAAAAACCATTGAAAAGTATATCCATTCCACCGGTTTTTATCATAACAAAGCCAAAAATATAAAAAATTGCAGTCAGGAAATACTGGATACCCATGGCGGCAGGGTGCCCCAGACGATGGCGGAACTGGTCAAACTTCCCGGTGTGGGACGCAAAACGGCCAATGTGGTGCTGGGGGCGGCTTTCGATACACCGGCCATGGTGGTGGACACCCATGTTGCCAGGATTTGCCGACGGTTGGGGTTGACGTCCAATAAGGATGCGGCCAAGATCGAGTTTGATTTGATGAAAATCGTACCGAAAAGGGCCTGGAATGATTTTTCGCTGCAGCTTATTTTTTTCGGCCGGGAGACCTGCTCGGCCCGGAATCCAAAGTGTCCGGCGTGTCCTATCGCCAAGTTGTGTCCCTGGCCTGAGAAGACTGACTGAAGATGGATTATTCACCGGCCAGTGCGTAATAAACAGCGGCCCTGGCATGGATTTCGGTGGTATCAAAAAGGGGCACCGGACTGTCCGCCTGCTTGACGAGAAGGCCGATTTCAGTACAGCCTAAAATGACTCCCCCGGCCCCTTCGACGGCCAGGCCCTGGATGATATCGGCATATTTTTGCTTGGAATCCGGTTTAATTATCCCGGCACACAGTTCATCATAAATCACACGGTGAACGATTTCCCTCTGTGCTGAGGAAGGGATAATGACGTCCAGACCGTATTTGTCCACCAGCCGGCCTTTGTAGAAATCCTCTTCCATGGTAAAGCGGGTTCCCAGAAGGGCAATCTTGTCGATGCCTTGCGCTTTTATTTTTTCGGCGGTCGCATCCGCTATATTGAGCATGGGTATCTTGATTTTATTTTGTACTATATCGTACAATTTATGCATCGTATTTGTACAAATAATTACAAAATCGGCGCCACCTCTCTCTAAACTCCGGGCGGCTTCGATCAGGATTGCAGCCAGCTCATCCCAGCGGTCGCGATGTTGGAGAGCTTCAATTTCGGCAAATTCAACCGAAACCATGATGGATTTGGCTGAGTGCAAACCGCCGAGCTTTTCCCTGACGGTTTGGTTGACGATCCGGTAGTATTCGATGGACGACTCCCAGCTCATTCCACCGATCATTCCAATCGTTTTCATCTGTGCCTCCATAAACCTTAAACATTTAATTTATATGATTTTAATATCCAGGCGACAACGATGCCGACCATAAAGCCTGCGGCAAGGCTGGATGAAAGCGTAATCCCCAGCATAAATAAAACCACAAAAAAATCCTTGCGGTTTTCCAGATCCATAATGGTCAGTGCCAGCTGGCTGCCTGCAAACAGCAGCAAAATGCCCAAAACGGATAGCGGAATCAGGTATATCACCGCCAGAGAGTCGTTGCCCAGAACGACCGCTAAAATAACGAATATGACACCGATCATGAGATTTGAACCGGCGGTGCGGGCGCCAAAGCGATAATGGGCTGCCAGGCCGCCGGCTCCGTGGCAAAGGGGCATGCCCCCGATGGTGGAACTCACAAAATTGGCCAACGCCATGCTGATACACACAGATTGGTAGGTGACTTTTTTGGAATTGTCACCGAAATAGTCTTTTGACAGGTCGGCATAGGCGATCACGGCGTTTCCCAGCGTCATCGGTATCTGGGGCAGTACCAGGGCAAACAGGGCAAAAGTGAAATCGGCTTTGGTCGGCCAACCCAGGGGCAGGAATTGGGGCAGGTGGATGCCGGGGTTGATTTTGTCCAGGCCTCCGCGGATGCCGAAGATCAATCCCAGGGCGATCCCGCCGAGCACAACCACCGCTCCGCCGGGAAACTTTTTATTGTCCAACAGCAAAAGCGTCAACAGCCCCCCCGCGAGACCGATAATTATTCCAACCGGAACAGGTCCGACACTGTTGATGCTCAGATAGGGTTCGGCTGCCTGCCGAAGCACCTGAAGTCTGGTGGTCCCCAGCATGAATTTGATGCCTTCGACCATCAGCAACGTCCCGGTTGAAAGCTGGACACCGCGAACCACCGATTTGGGGATATATTTTCCGATAACGGTGATGGCACCGGTCGCTCCGATGACCAATAACACCAGTCCGATCAAATACCCGGAGGCGGTAATCTGGGAAGCTGCCATCGCCGTGGCTATGGCATAAGCACTGATTACTTTCATCGGCTGAATCGGTACGGTGACACCGAAATACAAACCTGAAAAGATAAAAAAAAGGCCAACCGATAAAAAAACACCATTGGGGCTTAGGCCGTTGACCAAAATCAATCCGAGGGCCAGGGGCAGCAAAGTGCCCAGGTCACCGAGAGAACCGGAAAATTCCAGTCGACTAAATTGGTATTTGGATTGCATTGAATGAATCTCTGATCGTTAATTGCATGATTGCAGGTTGAAATCGTAAGAAAAATATACTAATTTAAGCCCAGGTGCAAAAGCAACTCTTTTTAAGGGGAATGAAGGTGAAAACCAATACGGATAAAGTTGGCCGCAATGCTCCCTGCCCCTGCGGCAGCGGGCTGAAATATAAAAAATGCTGTCTCACGGAAAATGGCGGCCCGCCCCCGAACCTCGCGGCGACCTATCGCAGGAAATATGGTATCCGCCTAAAAAAGAAATCCGATATCGAAGGCATCCGTCAGGCCGGTCAGCTGGTTTTGGACACCCTTAATCTGGTGGAATCCAAAATTACCCCCGGGCGGGTCACCGATGAAATCAACTCCCTGGTCCATGAATATACAATTAAAAACGGGGCCACCCCTGCACCGCTGAATTATCGCGGTTTTCCAAAAAGTGTCTGCGTCTCCGTCAATGAAGTCATATGTCACGGGATTCCCGGCAACCGCGTCATCAAAGATGGTGATATCGTCAATGTCGACGTTACCTCAATTCTAAACGGCTATTACGCCGATGCGAATAAAACCTTTTTTGCCGGCAACCCCGGTCCCGAAGCCCGCAAAATTGTCAGTATTGCCCGGGAATGCCTCCGGCGGGGGATGTCAGCGGTAAAGCCCGGCAACACCCTGGGAGATATCGGCTGGAACATCCAGACCTATGCCGAGGCCCAGGGATGTTCGGTGGTCCGTGAATTTGTGGGGCACGGTGTGGGATTGGATTTTCACGAAGCACCCCAGGTGCCTCATTTCGGCCACCAGGGCACAGGCATCACACTGATTCCGGGGATGGTATTTACCATAGAACCAATGATCAACCTCGGACAAAAAGAATTGATCGTATTGCAGGATAACTGGACGGCGATTACAAGGGACGGATCTTTGTCGGCCCAATTTGAGCAGACCATTCTGGTAACCGAAGACGGATACGAGAGTCTGACGCCGTATGATTTGTAATTTTAGATTTCGGATTAAAGCGCATAGCGCAAAGGGCATGGCGCAAAGCGTAAAGGTCGAAAATTCGGAAATTTCAGAAAAGTCTAACGCTTTGCCCTATGCGCCATGCGCTATGCATCGAGTAACCCGCACCACGCAACCCGCAACGCGTAACTCGCTCCCCGCACCCCGCAACGCGCAACCCGCAACTCAGTTGGTCCACAGGTCCATATCAATCAGGCCGAGTTTGGCGGCATAGCGAACCAGCTCAATGGGGCTGCGGAGGTCCAGCTTGTTCATAATGTTGGCGCGGTGATTTTCAACGGTTTTGGGACTGATGAAAAGTTTTTTGGCAATCTCCTTTGATGGAAGGCCCTCCGCCAGCAGTCGCAAAACTTCCTGTTCCCGGGCCGTCAGGGTTGCGTAGTGGGCGTCATTGATTCTGGTCTCTTTGCCGGGCAGTTTCTTCAGGGTTTCGACAACCTGGGGTGAGACCGCGCTGTCCAGAAAATAGTCGCCTTTTAAAACCGTTTCGATGCCTTTCAGCAGTCCTTCAGCAGCAGATTCTTTAACCACAAATCCGGTAGCGCCGGCCTGAAAGGCTTCGGCCATATAATCGACTTTGGCGTGCATGGTGACAATGATGATTTTTATTTGGGGCAGCGCCCCAAGTATTTTGCGGGTTAGCTGGATGCCGCTCATGTCCGGCAACGACAGGTCGACCATCATCAAATCCGGTTTAATTTTTTGGGCTTTGTCGAAGGCCTTTTGGCCGGTGCCGGCCTCCTCGACGACCTCGTAGCGTTTGTCGCGGCCGATGATTGTCTTCAGGCCTTCCCTGAAAAGGGGATGATCATCAACAATCATGATGGATATTTTAGCGGTCATTTTTTTTCTCGCGCCAAGGGATTTCTATGAATATGCGGGTGCCCTTTGCGATCCGGGATTTGATTTCCATCCTGCCTTCCAGCAAACTGACGCGTTCTTCCATGTTGAACAGTCCCATCCGTTTTTCCGTCAAGGCTTTTGCCAGGCGGTTGCCGACGTCAAAGCCCTGGCCATCGTCTTCGATGCGCAAAATGATGTTTGGGGAGGAAGCCACCAGCCTGATGATAACATTGGCGGCCCGGGCGTGTTTCATAATATTGTTGAGTCCCTCCTGGATTATCCGATACAGATTGATGGCTGTATCGAAATCCAGGTTGAGATCTTTGATGCCGGCTGAATAAAAATCAACACTCAGATTGGTTTTTTCGGAAAAAGCCTCACAAAGTTGATAAACGATTCTCACCAACCCGAGCTGATCCATTCCCGCCGGTCGCAGATCATAGGATAAATCCCTAACAGATGAGATCGATTCCTGTAAGATCCGTGATATTTCGGATATCTTCTTTTTTTTCCGGGGGGGTAATTTTCGGGGGTCATCAAAAAGCGTTTCAAAACCGATTTTTAGGGTCGACAGATCCTGGGCCACGTGGTCGTGAAGGTACTTGGCGATCCGGTTGCGTTCATTTTCCTGGACTTTGATCTGTTCCCTGGTGAGAGCCCGAATTTTATCTTCGGCCTGGATGCGATCGGTAATATCCCTGACTGCGCCGATGATTTTTTGGCGGCTCCCGGAAGAGAATTTGCCGGCGGAAATTTCACCCGGAAAAATACTGCCGTCTTTGCGACTAAAATAGCGCAGGGGAACCTTCATGTGGTGGGCCTTAGCGCTACTGACGTTGCCTACTGCGATTCGCGTTTTGTCTTTTTCGGCCGATATGTCCTCAACCTTCAAACGCATAAATTCTTTTTTGGTATAACCGAAGAGTTTAAGCGTAGCCGGGTTGGCGTCTTCAAATTGCCGGGTTTCAGAATCAAAGATCATCACCGCATCGGAGTCGTTTTCGAAAAGCAGCCGGTATTTTTCCTCACTTTCCGCCAGGGCATCCAAGGCCTGTTTGCGAGAGGTAACGTCGAGCAGAAAATTTAAGGTTGCCGGTCGTCCCTCCCATTCGATAACGACGCCGTTGTTTTGAATCCATTTAACGCGGCCTTCTTTGTCGAGCATTCTCATGGAATATATTCGGGGCACTTCTTCACCCGCCAGCCGTTTGCGGTGGTGCTCGATGACCAAGTCCCTGTCATCCGGGTGAATGTAATCAAGAAAGCTGCCGGTTTTAGGATGGTTCTCCGAAAAGCCCGTAAAATCTTTAGCCTGGGGGTTAACAAACTTGAGCCTGCCATCCTGGGTGATCACAATGCCTTCCTTGGCATTGTCGACCACCAGGCGATATTTTTTTTCGGAATCCAGTACCGCCTCTTCCGCCTGCTTGCGCTGGATGGCGGCACCGATGATATTAGCGGCGGTCTTGAGGGCTTCGATTTCCACCCGTGACCATTCGCGCCGGGACCGGCAGTCATCAAAACCAATAAACCCCCACCAGTTATCACCGACGAAAATCGGTGCCACCATTATCGAGAGAATACTCTGCGCTGCAAGCAGTGTCCTCTCCGATTCCGGAAAGTCCTCGACATGGCCATAAATAAGTTCCCCTTTGCCGAGCGTCTCCACCCATCGACCGAATCCGGTTTCCACCCAGGGTAATTCGATAAGATCGGGGTTGGCGATTTCGGGCTGGGTCTCCGGGGAGGCCCATTCATAACGCTGGTTGGTAACCAGGGTTCCGTCATCCCGTTCTTGGTTTTCAAAAACATACACCCGGCTGACTTCGTCGGCATACCCCAATTCTTTCAGGATGGGCTCGATACTGCTCTGCGTGAGGGGCATTCGTAAAAACCGTTCCGTAAACAGGTATACCGTCTTTAAAATGTTATCCCGGCGACGCAGCAGTTTAAGCGCCAGTTCACGTTCTTGTCTCTCCAGTTCGTGCTCTTCAATTGATCTGAACTGGTAGAGGTTTGTGTCAGAATCGAGACGATCTAAAGGATCATAGGTGGGTTTGCCGGCCATTACGTTGGTCCTTGGTTTCATGAATTAAAACATGAAAATGCAGAGGTACTATAGGCTGATCGGGCAGGGCTTGTCAATTCAGGCCGTGACTGCTCAATCCATAATTTCAAGAACCCTGCGTTTTTTTTCCTTGGCGGATACTGAGTTTACGATGGTTCGCATGGCCTGGGCGATACGCCCCTGCTTGCCGATTACTTTTCCAATGTCATCTTTGGCGACCCTTAGTTCCAAAACCGAGGTTTGATTTCCTTCAACTTCCGACACCGTTACTTCTTCGGGTTTGTCTACCAATGCCCGGGCAATTTGAGTAACCAGATCTTTCATGGGGTGTTCTCCTTTGCTGCGTGTAAGAATTCATTGAAGTAACAGCTCCTTATTATTCAATATAGCCTTTTTTGTCCATAGGTGAATCAGCTTAAATTTTCGGGGGAAATTCCCGGGATCCGGGATATTTCCCTGAGCTCTATCGGCCTGGGTCGGTGACCGGGTTATTTCAATTAAATTTTTGCTAATAGGATTGCTTAACTAATTTGGAGAACGAAAATATTTTAATCTGTTCGAAAATATGGTAACTGTTGTCAGGGCTCCCAATAGCCCCAGCGACTGTAATAAGTATAATGACAATTATTTATTTTATTGATACTGTTTGATTCTTTCTTAGGCATTAATTGTTTTCTAATTTGTGATCAGGCATTTAACCGTACCATACTCTTAAACTTTTGTTTGTGGAAGAAAGGGGGTGAAATTGACCAAAGGTAGTGATCCGTTTTAATATGGCGACTTGAAAGTATTTTTCAGGTCATGGCGCATTATCCATCTAACACTTTTGAATTGAAGGGGGTGCACGATGAAATTTAGACTGATAACAATCGCAACTTTGGCCCTTATCATCACATTTGGGACGGCTTCCAGCGGTCTTTACGCTGCTGATTCGATTAGCGCTTATATGGGATTCTCCCGGGAGGTAAATGAAGCCTTGGCAAAGAGAATTCAGGAGAAAACCGGGATTGAAGTTAAGAACATCACCCTATCCTGGGGGGAAATTTGGGCCAGACTCGTTTCAGAGGCACCCAGGTTTAACGCGGACATGGTCTTGTCATTTGGTGCGGCTCAGGCGATTGACGGCACTAAAAAAGGGTATTACGTCCCCTATAAATCCCCCGCCTGGGAGGACATAGATGCGGCCTTTAAGTCGCCTGATGGCAGCTATTATGCCTTGGGTACTTTCTCATTTCTATTGATCGGCAACAAGGTAAAACTGGCCGAAAAAGGGTATGGAATGCCGATGAGCTGGAAGGAGCTTCTGGACCCCAAGTGGAAAGGGCAGATCGTTGCTCCCTCGCCCCGGACATCCGGCACCGCCTTCATGATCAATTACTCTTTTCTCCAACTCTACGGAGAAAAGGAGGGCTGGAAGTTTCTCGAAGGGTTGGACCAGAACATGGCCCAGTACACAAAGAGCGGCAACGCTCCCACCGATCTCGTGGGCAGAGGCGAATTCCTGCTCGGTATCACGGCAGATGAAAACGTACTGAAAAGAATTAACGACGGCTATCCGATCCAGTGGGTGATTCCGGCAGAGGGCATCGGATACGAGGGCAACTACTGTACAATCTTGAAGGGTACCAAGAAGCTCGACCTGTCCAAGAAAGTCATGGATTATTTAGGCACCAGAGATGCCAGCGAGTTTTTAGCTTCTATGGGTTACATTCCACCACGCCCGGGCATCCCCAGTGCGCTTTACGGGGCGGCTAAACCCACTTTTATCAATCTTGACCACGGGTGGGCGGTAGATAATAGAAGCAAAATCATCAAAACCTGGAAAAGCAAGTTTATGATGAAAGAAACCACCAAAGCCAAGGAGGTCGGTGATCAAAAAGAAGCCGAAGAGGCAAAAAAGAAGCAATAAGGGTAGTCGACTTTGACGAACAAGGTCAAACGCTGAATACTAATACGCTATGGTTCTCCGCCTCAGACAGATCTGGATCGGGGATCACAGGAGGAATTAAAAGATGGCAGAAGCGGTAATGGGCCGCGTTCCCGGTAGAGGCATTTGGTATAAAGTTCGCTCATTTCTCAATGCAAAGCTGGTGAATATTTTTGCCGGGAGTCTTTTTGCCCTTCTTGCCATCTTCCTTATTTACCCGATTATAAGCGTATTGATGAAAAGCTTTTGGGGAGATGACGGTTTTACCTTTGACTTTTATGTCGAGTTTTTCAGTTATAACTTTTACTACTGGTCACTTTTTAACACCCTGATCCTGGGTTTTTCGACGATGATTATATTGGTGATCGTCGGCTTTTGCTTTGCCTATTTAACTACGCGAGGCCCTTTGTGGCTGAGAAAACCGCTGAAAATTTGTGCCTTGCTCCCCCTGGCAGCTCCGCCCTATATCTTTTCCATTTCTTTGATTACCCTCTTTGGCAGAAACGGATTGATTAACAATTTGCTGGACCTGAATTTTAACATTTACAGCTGGACCGGGGTTATTTCGGCCCAATGTCTGGCGTTTCTTCCGCTGTCATTTATGATGATCGAAAACGTTTTAAACTCCCTGAACCCCAGCCTGGAAGAAACGGCCAGCGACATGGGTGCCTCCGAGGTGCGGATCGTGCGCGCGATCACCGTTCCGCTGGCAGCCCCCGGCCTATTGAAAGCAGCCTTATTGGTGTTTGTGATGACCATCGCCGAGTTCGGCAACCCCGCCATCCTTGGCGGCAGAACGCCGTTTCTGGCAGTGGACACCTACTTGGCGATCACCGGTGAAGGCGACTTCAATATGGCCAGCGTGCTCTCGGTTGTGCTGATCACACCATGTGTGCTGATTTTCATTCTTCATAATTACGTCCTGAGGGGCAAGGGTTACGCTACAATTACCGGCAAAGGCATGGCCACCGAACGCAAACCGATGGCGCCGATTATCAAGATTCCCTTTATGATTATCAGCATATCCACAGCCCTTATAGTGTTAATGAGCTTCGGGGTGATTTTGCTGGGATCCTTTGTCAAGATTATCGGAGTTGATAACACTTTTGTCATTGATCACGTTTTAAATACGCAATCGAACATCGCCATCTGGAATTCTATCAAAGTTTCTTTGGGTGCCGGATTGTTTGGTGCCGTTGTCGGGACCTTGCTGGCTTATGTCATCATGCGGGGTAAATTCCGTGGCAAGCATATCATGGAGATGGTCGCCCTGTCAGGTTTCGCACTTCCCGGCACGGTTATCGGCGTAGGGTATATCATGGCATTTAACCGCCCGCCATTTCTGCTGACTGGAGGTATCTTAATCATTATTTTAAACTGTGTGTTTCGATTCCTGGCAGTCGGTGTTGAAGCCGGAATCAGCAAGCTGCACCAGATCAGCATCGAAATCGAAGAGGCTTCGGCTGATCTGGGCGCAGATTTTTTAACGATATTTATCAAGGTGGTTCTGCCGATCATGTTTTCGGCATTTGTGGCAGGATTTATCTACACATTTATGACAACCATGATGTCATTGAGTTCGGTGATTTTTCTGGTGACGCCGGGCTTTGATCTGGCATCTGTATATATTTATTTGACGGCCCAGCTCGGAGAATTGGGTTTAGCTTCGGCCACAACAATGAAAGTGATCGTCATCGTTGCCATTTCACTGGGAATACTTCAAATCATTGCTAAAAAGACCGGACTCGATGTCAGCAAGCAGCAAGGAGCATAATTAAATGGATGGCATAAAAACACCCATGCTGGAGTTAAGGGATATATATAAGAGCTTTGGAGAGGTGGATGTGCTCAAAGGCATTTCTGCCAAGATCGACAAAGGCGAATTACTGACCTTTGTAGGGCCAAGCGGGTGTGGCAAAACCACCTTGCTGAGAATTGTGGGCGGTTTCACCACGGCGACGTCCGGACAAGTGCTTCTTGACGGAGAGGACATCGGGAAGTTACCGCCAAACATGCGCAACACCAAAATGGTCTTTCAAAGCTATGCTCTTTTCCCCCACATGAATGTCAGAAAGAATATCGGTTTTGGGTTGAAACTGCAAAAATGGCCCAAGGACAAAATTGATAAACGTGTCGAAGAACTGCTCGCCCTTGTTCACATGGAAGGTCTGGGAGATCGAACCATCGACCGCATCAGCGGCGGGCAGCAGCAGCGCGTAGCCCTGGCAAGGGCCTTGGCGCAGGAACCCAAGGTGCTGCTTTTAGACGAGCCGCTTTCTAATCTGGATGCCAACCTGCGGGTGGTCATGCGGGAAGAGATCAGAAATATCCAGGAACGAATAGGGGTTACCACTATATTTGTCACTCACGACCAGTACGAGGCCATGAGTATTTCCGACCGGCTCCTTGTACTGAACGATGGTGTGATTCAGCAGATCGGCTCTCCCATCGAGATTTATGAGCAACCGGCCAACGAGTTTATCGCCGGCTTTGTGGGATATGTTAATTTTCTCGAGGGAACCGTCGATGCCATAGATGAGGGGACGAACACCTCTTATGTTACCACCAAGTACGGTAAACTCGAATTAGATCACAATCAAGAAGAAATAGAGACCGGGGACGAGGTCTTGCTGGTCATCAGACCGGAAACCATTTCACTTTCTCCGTCGCACGGAACCGAACGGCCGAACACGTTTCACGGTACCGTGGAAAGCCAAATGTATGCCGGCAACCTCGCTAAGTATACGGTCAAATTCGGAGATAATGAGATGGTGGTCGATCATTACAACCCCATGGGTTCGGAAAAATTTAGCAAAAACACCAAGGTTAAAGTGACGGTGCCGCGTGCCATTCATGTATTAAAGAGATAGTTCAAATTGAGGAATTTAGGGATTCAGGAATTGAGGAATTCAGGATTTGGGGTATTCCTAAATTGTTCATTTACGTCTCAGGAATCATTCCCTGCGACCGTTTACCCGTCTTTTTGTCTGCAATCTGTAAAATACCCAGCATGACCAGCACAATCACAATAATACAGGTGCACATGGCATTGGCACTTGCGGTCCAGCCATCATTGTCCAGCATGATGATTTCGATGGCAGCCAGATGCACTGTGGCGGAGACCAGAAAAATGACGGCACTGATGGTGGTCATCGAGCGCATAAAAAAGTAAACAAAATTTTGAAAAAAGGCGACCCTGGAAAGGGGAAAAATTATTTTAAAAAACGTCCGCAGGGTATCTCCGCCGAGACTGATGGATGCTTCCTCAATGGACGGATCGATATTTCTCAGATTGGAAATACTGGCTAATATACCCAGGGTGAAATTGCAGATGACGATGTTGATAACAATTATCCAGGGGGTTCCATAGAATATATAGTACGGTTTGTTAAAGGCCAGAATATAGCCCAACCCCATGACAAGTCCGGGGATCGCCGCCGGCATCACCGATAAAAGATAGATACCCTGTTTAAAGAAAGGTCTGCGGGTTTCCATAATATAGCCGGCAACCAGGGTCAGGAATGCTCCGGCAATACCAACGATTAAAGATACCCAGACGCTGGTCCAAATGGCTGAATATCCGCCAATCGATGGGAAACTGTAATGCTCTAATGTCAACGACCAGTCATAAGGCCAAATTTTAACAAAAGAGCCGATGATGACGGTGGCAAATACCAAAAAGATTGCAAACGTTATCAGGCTGCAATAAATCGTGTAGGATATCTTTTTCAAGGGCCGCGAAGGCGGAATGACAGGCTTGGCAGCCCCGCTGATCATGGAAAATGTCTTGCGGGAGATATAATAATTTAACATGAAGGCCATAAGCGATGGGACCAGCAGGATGATGCTGATGGTGGCTCCCAGGTCGAAACGGTAGAGATTGGTTACTTGAGCATAAATTTCGGTAGCCAGAACATTATAATTGGCGCCGATAACCGTTGGATTACCGAAATCGGTAATGGTCAGATTGAAGGTTAAGGCGGCGGCACTGAAAATACCGTATTTTGCAGATGGCAGCGTTATGCGGGTAAACACCTTAAAAGGCGTTGCGCCTAAACTTTCCGCGGCCTCATCCAGGCGGATATCAACCGCCGAAAGGGTTGTAAATAAGATCACAAACGCATGCGGCAGACAATAAAGAACTTCTGAAACAATAATTCCGGTTGCGCCATAAATATTCCAGTCGATCTTCAGTAGATGAGCAGTGATGAGCCCGTTGCGGCCGAACAGGTAAATCAGGGCCAGGGCCTGTACAATGGAAGGGGCGATCAACGGCATCATGATCACATTCCGGAAAAAGGTTTTGCCGGCCATGGTAGTGCGGGTCATGGCATACGCAAAAAAGAAAACAATGACGGTCACGATGATCGTGGTGGCAACCGAAACATAGAGGCTATGCCAGAGTGCATTCAAAGTGTACGATGTGGTAAAGTATTTTTGAAAATTTGCCAGGGTAAAGTTGGCCAGGCCAAACTGCCCGCCCTCGAAAAAACTTAGTTTAAGAATGGCCGACAGGGGCAAAAGCATAAAAAAACACAGCATCAGCCCGATAAAAATGGTGACGGTGGGAACAATGAATTTATCAATTTCCATCCGGGTGGCGGACACCTGGTAGGGTGTTGTTATGCCATCTGCGGGTGACGAAGTATTCATATTAAATAAGTTTTTTAAATATCTCCGAGTATACATGGAACGCATCCGGTGGGAAATAGAGTTTAAGTTTACCTTTTCTTTTTAAATTTATTTTTTCAAACTCTTTTTCCGGTATGTCTACAAACATTTCTTCTTTTTCAAGGATGAATGTCACTCTCACGATTGCGCCCAAAAAATTGATCACCTCGGCCTCGACTTCAATTACGTTCGAGGGCAAATAGGTGCCGGGGGGTGCTGCCTCATCCACCCGTTCAATATTTTCAGGTCGAATCGCAAGATAAATCTTATCGCTGCTCGTATCATTTATATTGGAGACCGCCAGCTCCAGCCGGCCGAACTGTACGTTACCGTTTTTTTTCTTACCGGTGATAAAATTGGAGGTTCCCACAAATTCTGCAATGAAACTTGTCCTGGGCTTTTTGTATATTTCCCAGGGCGACCCGATTTGCCTGATCTCACCATCCCGCATAATGACGACCCGATCCGCCAGCGCCAGTGCCTCTTCCTGGTCATGGGTTACATAAATCATGGTAACCCCGAGTTCTTCCTGCAGCTTTTTAATAACGACTCTGAGGCGTATCCGTATTTTTGCATCCAGGGCACTCAACGGTTCATCAAGCAGCAACACCTTCGGCTTAATGGCAATCGCCCGTCCCAGCGCAACCCGTTGCTGCTGCCCACCGCTGAGTTGTGAAGGATAGTGCTGTTCCCAGGCCGCCAACCCGACCAACTGGAGAATCTCACTGACCCTTTCATCAATCAGATTTTTGGGCATTCTGCGCATTTTTAGCCCAAAGGCGACATTCTGATATACCGTCATATTGGGAAAAAGGGCATAAGACTGAAAGACAATCCCAAAATCCCGCTTTTGAGGGATAACATCATTGATCACGTTACCGTCATAGATGATATCTCCGGCGGTCTGCTGTTCAAATCCGGTAATAATTCTCAATAGGGTGGTTTTACCGCATCCGCTGGGACCTAAAAAGCAAATAAATTCACCGGGATCGATGACTAAATCTACCCCTTGGACCGCAACCAGCGAACCGAAGTGTTTACTGATGTTTTCCAGCACAAGTTGTTTGGACGATGTTTCCATTAATGATTCCTTGCAGGTTATCATCTTGTTTTGGCATAAAAATTGGAGAGAACAATTCTGTTGCATGAATTAACAGGCTTCATGCAAAATTTAGGTATAAAGATCGGACGTTCAGCTAGAAAAGGGCAACCTTCACCCACCTTCGATGGAAGGCGGGTGAAGGCTGTCTCTGTATGACACTGGAAGTATTATCTCTGGAAATGGCCCTGCCACACTTCCAGAATTTTCGACCGGTTTTCAGATTGCCAGGGGAAGTCCATGGGTGCGAGTTTAATGGTAGCCAAAGCAGGTAAACCTTCGGGGCCGGGAATACCCGGATAGGCTACGCCAAGCTTAAATTTCGCATATTCTTTCATGGCGCTTTGACTGAGGGCCCAGTCTAAAAATTTCTTGGCGGCAGCCTCATTCTTGGCACCTTTTAGCAGCGCATTGGCTTCCAGCTCAAATCCGGCACCTTCCTCAGGCATGACCAGCGCAACCGGAAAACCTTTCTTTTTTAATGAGGAATATACGAAGGCAAATGAGCAGCCGATCGCGTATTCACCGGCAGCCGTTAGTTTGGCGGGCTTGGAACCGCTTTTAATGTACTGGCCCATGTTTTTGTCTAATTCTTTAAGAAAATCCCAGGCCTTGTTCTCTTCAACCGGTTTGTTCTTATAATCCGGATCCAGCAGGACCAGGAGGCTGGCAACCTGTAAAAAGCCTGTTCCGGAACTGGCCGGGTTGGGCATAATCAGCATGCCCTTATAAGCCGGATTCAACAGATCCTTCCAGCCCTTGGGCATCGGCAAATTTTTCTCTTCCAAAACTTTCGTATTCGGAACCAGGGCGGCTGCATATAAATCGATGGCCGTCCAGTATCCATCGGGATCTTTAAAGTTAGTCGGAATCTTATCCCAGCCTTGTGGCTTATAGGTTACCAGCATGCCTTTGGGAACAAATTCCGACATATTTGTTACAGCCCAGCCCCAGATGCAGTCGGCCTGGGGGTTGTCTTTTTCAGCCAGCATTCGCGCCCCAAGCTCCCCGGTGGACAGGCGGATAGCCTGGATATCGAGATCCGGCAGGTCTTTTTCCGCCAGTTTCAAATATTCGACAACTTCTTCATTTTCTAATGAGGTGTAGACAACCACCCTTTCCTTAGCGGCGGCGACTCCGGCCAAAAGAAATACGCAAACCAAACTGCAAACAAAAACCAACCCTAGTTTTTTCATAGCATACTCTCCTTTTGTTTATGTTGAATTAAACATATTTCTTTCTTAAGAAAATTTCGATTAATTTGTCTAAGTAGATATATTTGATACCTCCAGCATGTCAAGAAAAAAACATAAAAATTACCCTTGTTTATACCGTTTTTCATAATTACGTCCCGAAATACGGAATTGCGGTTTAAGTGGTTGTAGAAGAAAACGTTTGATAGCCGAAACGTTTTTTTGACAACCACTTGAAAGGCAGGGTCCACCAGGGGGTCAAGCCTGGGGCCTTGTAAATCTTCAAATGCAAGGCGCAATCAACTGGAAACTGCTGGTTTTTCCAACCTTTGACTGCGGGTTGTTGGCATTTGGAGAATGGCGAGAAGCTTTTCGGCCAGCATCCGATTTTTCTCCCGGCTTTTTAAAGATATGCGGATGAATTGATCGGAAAGGCCGTAAAAATTTGTGCAGTTTCTGATGAGTATCTTCTCCCGGGCCAATTGGTTGCAGACCCGGTCGGCTGAAAGAATGGGCGGCAGTTTAATCAACACGAAAGAGGTGGTGCTTGGGAAAAGCCTTATTTCTGGAAGGTGTTCGAATTTTTCATAGAATTCGTTTCTTTGGTTTTCAAAGAACAGCTGGGTTCTTTGAACAAACGAGCCAATTTCAGTGCGCTGGGCGGCCAGATAGCGACCGGCAGCCTGGGCCAGGCTGTTGACACTCCAAGGCAGAAGACATCTTCTGAGTTTTTTAATGGTTTCGGCAACTGAAATAACAAATCCGATTCTCAGCCCGGGGATTTTGAATATCTTTGAAATCGAAATCAGGACAATCACATTGGAGAGTCCAGTGTTTATCAAACTCTCTTTTTCACCGTGGTTGACAAACGACAGATATGATTCATCGACGATAAAATTCGTATCGGGATGGGATCTGCAAAGTCTTTCAAGCTCGTCTTTTGGTATCAGTGAACCGGTCGGATTGTTTGGATTGCAGATGAAAACTGAGTCTTTGTCCTTTATATTATTTGTCAACCGGTTTATATCCGGACGAAAATCATCTGAAGCTTCAGCCAGGACGAGGACGGGATGAACACTATGCATCCGACATGCATCGGCATAGTCGGCATAGGTTGGTCCCAGTACAACCGCCTTTTTTATTTCAAGGACCCGGGGTATCGAGTAAATGAACTGTGTCGTTCCGTTTCCTGATAGAACCCGGTCAGGGTCTAAAGCGAAACAATCGGCGAAAAACCTGGTGATTTCTTTACTGTCAACTTCCGGCAAATCAGTTACGACATCAATGTTTTTTTTAAGAAAATCAACCAAACCCGATGGGGGGCCCAAGGGGTTTGTATTGCTGCTCATGTCAATGATTTCTGATGGCACACAACCAAGGCGCCGGGCCATCTCATAGATATTCCCGCCGTGGCCGCCTAACATAAAGACCTTCCGAATTTGGAGCCGCCTCGGGTGGAGTGGTACCAAAAACTCAAAACCAATTCAGTGTTTGGAGAGAGACAAATCCTCATGATTCGTTGGGTATCACTTTTTGCAACCATTTTCTTTCACCGAGTTTTGAACGCCAGGTCCCATCGCGGTTATTATTTGACGGCATGCTCCGGCCGATTTATGCATGCCGGGACGTAATCTCTTTGATGCGGGCTTGAATTATTTTTTCTTCGTGCTGCCGTTTTTTGGACGCAGCCTCGGTTACCTTGGCGATGATCTGATCCATGTCACAGGGCTTCATCAGGTAATCAAAGGCACCCTGTTTCATTCCATCGATGGCCGATTCGACATCCGCGTGGCCTGAAAGCATGATGACCTCCACCAGCGGGAATCTCTTTTTGATCTCCGCCAGGGTCTCAATTCCATCCATTCCCGGCATTTTGACATCCAGAATAACGGCTTCGAGATCATGGTTTTTCTCAAGCGCCTGCAGGGCCTCCGCCCCGCTGAACGCTTTGGAAATCATAAGATCCCGCAATTCCAGGCGCTCACTGAATGTTTCAACGAATTCGGTTTCATCGTCTACCAACAATACGTTTGCAATGCTCATTGACCCGTACTCCCATTAATTTTGATTCGTGATTTATATGGCTTATTCGTTTTGCCTGAGCTGATGATCAGGAGGTATATCCACCCAGCACCTTTATCACGGGTGCCGAAACCTAATCAATACGTAAATGGTTGACAGCTGGCTTTGCCTGTTAACTTCCGAATTGAATTGAGTTTACCGGCATTTTAAATTACATTAATAATTTTAGCATTAAAAGCAAGTTTTTTGTCCTGGCTAATAACAGATTGGAGGTCTTCTGTGAGCAATTATCTTGTAAAGGAATTAATGGTTCCGTTGTCGGAATATGCAACCGTTCCGGAAGGGTCAACCCTGTTTGATGCGGTCCTGGCCCTGGAAAAAGCCCAGGAGGAGTTCGACCATACCAAGTACAAGCATCGCGGTGTCTTGATTCTGGATAAAGACAAGCGGGTTATCGGCAAACTGGGTCAATTGGATGTGCTGCGGGCCCTTGAACCGAAAGAGGAAGGTTTGGGCGAAATTAACGGACTCAACCAATTCGGCTTCAGTTCCAATTTTGTCCAAAAGCTTCGCCAACAGCTGCTAATGAAGGCAACGCCCTTTAAGGACCTCTGCAGCATAGCATCCCGACTAAGGGTGGAGGATTTCATGCAGATCCCCTCTGAAGGCGAGATCATTGAACAGGAAGCTTCCCTTGAAATGGCGGTTATGCAGCTGGTCACGGGGCACCATATTTCACTGCTGGTGACCCGGGACAAGGAAATTATCGGAATATTGCGCCTGACGGACGCGTTCGCGGCGGTATTCCACACCATGAAAGAATGTGAACTCTAATAAGGAACCATCGTGAAAGAATTGGAAAAACTGCTGGATCGGATTATTCAGAGAATCAATATCAACTTGCGTGAACTCGATTACGATGTAAGTCCTTTTATCAAAAAACTGATTCCACTGAAACAGATGGTCAAATTCTATGCCTTCTACGGGATCACCCCCAACCATTCGCTTAACTTTGTATTCAGGCATTCAAGTTTGGCCGGCAGCTATTTTCTGGGAAAATGCCGGGCCACCAACTCGATCTTATATAAAAGCGATATCAGGGGCGACGAACTCAAACACCGCGGTGATCTATTTCGCTATCAAAAGTTTGAAATCCCGATAAACAGGGACGAGGGCATTGACATCGAAGACAGTTATCTTATCAAAACCCTGGTTCATAACTTTTCCCACGACCCGGAGACCCCTGAAAAATTTTTTATCAGGGATACCGTATCCACCCATTACGCCAATATCCACGGCTCGCCGTGCGACGGATGTTTCTTGGGACCGTTTGCAACCGTCGACCTGACCACCACACGGGATTGTGTCATCGGGACCTTTTCCTACGTCCAGGCCGGCGAGGTCGGGCACCTTAATGTCGGCCCAGGAACCGTGTGGGTCCGCAATCCCGGTGAGTTCAATTTTCTGTACCGCTACCCCCTCAACAGATTGAATCATTATATCGATTTTATCGAAGGGAGACCGCCCCAGGGGTTTATTATGGATTTTGTGGAAGACCGCAAAGAGGGTTTCCAGCGCGTTTTTGATACGGTCAATATTGAACCGTCCGTTCCGGTTCCCGACAACGCCTCGCTGGATCGTTATGCGGTGATCAAGCCCAAGACCCGCATCAGCGACAATGTCCTGGTCGCCCAGCGGGCCTATCTTCAAAATGCATGGCTCGGTCAGGGGGCCAATGCCCAGGAAAATTGTTATATTATCAATTCTCGCCTGGAAGGTTTTGATGTGACGGCCCATGGGGCGAAAATCATCGAGGCCGACCTTGGGGAAAACATTTTCGTCGGGTTCAACAGTTTTTTACGGGGGCTCCCAAAAGCTCGTTTATCCGTCGGCAAGGACAGCATCATCATGCCCCACACCATCATCGATATTAAAAAACCATTAACCATACCACCCGGCCACCTGGTCTGGGGTCTGATTACCAATCCGGAAGAGCTTGAAACCAACAGCATGGCCCTCAAAGACTTTTCCAGGATCGATGACGGCCTGATAAAAGGCAATATGTCATTTGAAGGCAGTGGCGCCGGTTTTGTCACCGCTTTTCGCGATCGCATTCATCACATTCTCGAGGCCAACGGGGCCTTCTTTGACGGCAAAAAAAGCAGGGGACACGCCCAAAAGAACCAGAACATCTCTTTTAATACGATTCAACCCTACCCGGACGGCGAATTGCAGGGGCTGTATCCGGCCATTGTAATTCAGCCGTAAGGAAGGTGTCAGGTGTTCCGCCGCAGGCGGATCAGGTGTCAGGACGGAGGCGCCAGGGAGTTGAATCCTGCCATCTTGTATAAAATTTCGCGAGTCCAATGTTATTTTCGTGATGTTCCGAAAGTGGCTACAGAGTGCGGACTTCGTCCTCGTCGTCGTCCCTCGGCTCTTATTGAATTCTTATATCGAGCACGAGGACGAGTACGAAAAGAATCGGATTAGATCGCCTGCTTACACCCTCTACCCTGCAGTCCTACCTGGCACCTGAAACCATGGGATCGCAGTGAGGACACCGGCTAAAAACTCTATCGAGGCGCACCTAAGATAGGCCTTCTGGGCAAGAACTCTACTTGAAGTAAGTTAACAGCGCATGCAAATTGGTCAGCGGGTGCGGCGGACAGCCGGGTATATACAGATCCACCGGCAATAATTTATCCAGGCCTTCGGTGATTTCGGCGCTGCCGCGAAACGGGCCGCCGGACAGTGCGCAGCTGCCCACGGCAATCACAACTTTGGGGGCCGGTGTTGCCTCATAGGTCTGCAGCAGGGCTGTTTTCATATTTCTGGAAACAGGGCCTGTGACGACAATGCCGTCGGCATGGCGCGGTGAGGCCACGAAGTTGATGCCGAAGCGGGCCAGATCGAAAAACGGTGTGGCCAGCACGTTCAGATCGGCCTCGCAGGCATTGCAGCCGGCAGCCGATACCTGGCGCAGCTGCAGGGAACGGCCGAACAGTTTTTTAAAATGTTTTTTGGCATGTTCGGCCAGGGACGGAAGTTCACCTCCGGTCAGAAGGTGGTCTTTGGCGGCCACCGCCAACTCAAAATTTTGGCTGAAAGAGACGAACCGGCTTTCAGACAGGCGCTCACAGGTACCGCAGAACACACAACGCCCCAGATCGATTAATCTGCGCCCGGCATCAATGGCTTCCTGGGGACAGGCGGCCGCACATTCGGCTGCCAATTCGGAGGACGCCTGGGCCCGGACCTGCGGCAGTCCCCGATAGCGCGCCGGCAATTTGATAGGGGTTTTCGGGTAAGCGCTGGTGCGGTGGCCCTGTTCAAATCTGTTTTTCAGCGTATTTAGCATTTTATTTCACTTTGGCGGTTTTGATTTTTGATGGTGACTTCTTTGTGTTTTTCGTTTTCTTCGTGATTTGATTTCATTTTTAAAGATCAAACCCGCAGTATGACAGATTATAGCTCTTGTTGTTGAGCGGGAAATCGGAGATCCCCGTATCCCTCAGGGCCATGGCCAATCCGTTCCAGTTATGAAATGATGGGTCTTTGATTTTATAGCGCAGGATTTTGCCGTCGGCATCGGTCAGCAAACAGTGCGACAGCTCTCCGCGCCAGCCCTCGTTGACCGTGACAGCCAGGGACGCCGGCGCCAGCTTGGTATCCCCGTCTTCGACGCAGCGGGTTTCAATCGGGTTGCTCAGAAGGGATTCAATAATGGCAATGGATTGCAGGACCTCGTCGGCCCGCACCTTGGCCCGGGCATACACATCCCCGCTGGGTTCGGCATTTGCGGGGAAATCCAGTCGCTGATAATGTTCCGTTGGAAAACAGCGCCGCACATCGTAGGCAATCCCGCTGGCACGACCGGCGGGGCCCACCAGCCCCAGTTTTTGAGCATCCGGCGTACTGACCACCCCGCAGCCTTCAAAGCGGGAGCGAACACTGGGAGTTGAAAACAGCAGACCGATCACGTGCTGGATCTGGGGTTTCAATTCAGCGAGGCGTTCGGTCAAGACCCGACGGTCTTCATCGGTCAGGGGGAAGCGCACGCCGCCGGGTCGGACCAGGCCCTTGCCGAAGCGGTTGCCGCATATCCACAGGCTCATGTTTAGAAAATCGCCACGCATGCGGCCGCAGTAATTGGCCGGCGGTAAAAAAGCCACATCCCCGCTCAGCGCGCCGAGGTCGCCTACATGATTGGCAATACGTTCCAGTTCCAGGCCAATGGTGCGGATAATGCGCGCACCGGTATCGGTGTCGATGACGGCCAGTGCTTCCACCGCCTGGGCCATGCACAGGCTGTGGCCGACAGCGGTATCACCGGCAATGCCTTCGGCCAGGATCGGCAGGCGCTTGATGTCGGCGTTTAGAAACAGCTTTTCGACACCGCGGTGCTGATAACCCAGTTGAATTTCCAGGTGCAGGACCCGCTCACCGATACAATTGAACCTGAAATGGCCGGGTTCGATTACGCCGGCGTGCACCGGTCCGACGGCGACCTCGTGGATCTCCTCGCCTTCGACTGTGTAATAATCGTAATTGCCGGGGATGTCTTCACGGTAATCGTTTCCGAAAATATCCGGCAGATCGCGTTCGTTGGGGTGATAGCGGACCATCTTCAGCCAGGGGTGACCTTCGGGCCGGATACCGAATTGTTCGGCGATTTCACGTTCAAACATGTGGAAGAGCTCACATTCGGCCGTCAGCGCCGGATAGGCCTCCGGTGCCCGGCATTCGGCCAGCAAAAGGTGATCGGAGCGCAGGATCGCCAGCAGGTTGACGCCGTCGTCGCCGGGATAGGCGAAGAAATGGACAATCTTGCCCCCGTTGGCAACGATATCCAGCGCCTGGCTGCGAAAATCATCAAAGGCCAGATGGGGAATGCGGTCCCGGGCCACCGCTTCTCCATTGTTAATCTGTATAAATTCCGTGTTCATTAAAATCTCCCGCCAATGGAATTGACTGCTTGGATAATCGTCTGATAAAGGGAATCCGGAATCCAGATACAGAGTACCAGAGAGGTCAATAGAAGCACATACTGGGGCCAGACCATGCCGGGTTTTTCATCCATCCGAATCGTGGCATGGACGCCACTGAAGGAAATCTGCATGACGTGTTTGGCAAATCCGGCGAAAACCACACACAGGCTCAGAATAAAAATTCCCACAGCGATATAGTGGCCGTTGCGAAAGGCGGCGATGATGATAAATAACTCTCCGATGAAAATTCCGAAGGGCGGAAATCCGGAAATACCGGCAAATCCGCCGAAAAAGGCCACAAAGGTTTTCGGCATGCGCCCGGCAAGCTCACCGGTTTCTGTGATCAGCCGGCTGCCGTAGCCCAGCAGGATGTTACCCGATGACAGAAACAGGGATGATTTGATCAGGCTGTGATGGATCAGGCACAGCATGGCGCCATAGGCTCCCAGCCCGCCGATGCCGGTGCCGACGGCGATGATACCCATGTTTTCAATGCTCGAATAAGCCAGCAGCCGTTTGTATTCGGTCTGCTTGAGAATAAACGTTGCCGCCACCAGAATGGATACCAGACCCAGGGCGATCAGAATCGTGCCCGAAAAATGCCCGAGGCCGGCAGCGTGCATGATTTTATTGGTTTTGAAAATCCCCAGGTAGGCACAGTTGAGCAATACACCGGACAGCAGGGCTGAGGCTGGGCTGGGGGCTTCACTGTGGGCGTCGGGTAGCCAGGTATGCATCGGCGCCAGGCCCATTTTGGTGCCGTAGCCCACCAGAATGAACACAAATCCGGTTTTTAGCCACAGCGGATCCAGGCGTCCGGCCTCACCGGTCAGCGCGGAAAAAGAAACCGGTACGTCAACACCGCCGATATCCATTGAAAGGGTAATCAGGACCGAACCCAGAAGGGCCAGGGCGATGCCCACCGAGCAGATCAAGACGTACTTCCAGGTGGCCTCCAGGGTTGCCGCCGACCGATGCGTATAGATCAATGGTGCACTGGCCAGGGTGGTTGCCTCGATAGCAATCCACATCACCATGATGTGATCCGAAAGGGTGACCATGGTCATGGTGGATAAAAACAACAGCATCGATCCGGTAAAAACACGTTCGGAGCGGATTTCTGTTTTATCGAGATACGCCGAAGTATAGATCGAGATCAGGAAAAAAAGCAGAGATATCACCAGCAGCGACAGGAGGCCTTCGGGCGTGACGGAAAAGTAAATTTCGAACAGTGCTTGCGGTCGCCGGATCCACAGATAAAGGGATAGGATCAGGTGAATTACCCCGGTCAATACCAGCAGGGACCGGCTGAATATCTGCGGAAGGAAGAAGGCCATCACGCCGGTTAAGAGCGGAATCAAAAAAACGATTTCAACCATGCAGCACCTATTCCTTTAAAGTTCTGAGCAGGGCCGTATTCACATCATCAAACGCCTGGTTGATATTTTGCAGGATGATGGCCATGATCATCACGCCGGCCAGTACATCGAGCAGGATACCGAATTCAACAATATGATGGGCGCGGACCGAAAAGCCGGTACCCACCAGGTAAATCCCGTTTTCCATCATGATATAACCGAGAACCATGGCAATGGCGTTGCGGCGGGCCATGAGCAGAAACATACCGGCTGCCAGGAGTGTAATGGCCGTGGGCAGCAGCAGGGCATTGTCGCCGGCCTGGGGCAGATTAAACTTCGGGCTGACAAAGGTGGCCGCCACAATCAGGGCCAGACCGGCCAGCAGGGAAGCATGATACCCGACGATGGGTTCGACTTCCCGGTGGATTGCCACTTTTTTAACCGCCAGATAGATGAACAGGGGGATGACGATTCCCCGGATCACCAGGGTGACCAGCGTGAACACGATGCTGCCGAGGGTCAGATCGTGGCCGATGACCAGCGGCACGATGGAAACAACCACCCCCTGGAAGGCCAGCGCCTTGATCAGCGACGGCAGCCGACTGGAACCGAAGGAAATCAGAACCGACAGGAGCGCGAGGGCCAAAATGGTATCAACGGCTTGAATCATTTTAAAAACTCCAATGTGATGACGGTTGCGAAAAAAACCAGGGCAAAAGATGTCAGAACAAACTGGGGAATCTTGTCCATGCGATAGCGGGCCATGACCGATTCCGTGACACCGATGGCCGTATACACCAGCCCGAGGGCGATAAAAAATAAGCCGGTGTCCGCCGCCGGGTGTCCTATAGTGAACGGGCAGATCAATCGCGTGACCAGGGTGGCGTAGAAAAAAAGCTTGAAAAAAGATCCCAGTTCGATGAGCGCAAAATCCGGCCCGCTGTGATCCAGGACCATGACTTCGTGGATCATGGTCAATTCCAGGTGGGTGGCCGGGTCATCCACCGGGACCCGGGAATTTTCCGTCAGCAGCACAATAAAAAAGGCGATGGCCACAAACAGCAACGGGGGGCCGGCTGTTTGCCAGAGCCCGAAAGGCTGGCCGCCGGCAAAATAGGCGGCGAGATTCAGCTCGCCGGTCAGGATGTAAAACAGAATCAGGACCATGAACAGCGTGGCTTCGCAGATAATCGGAAAGTATGCTTCCCGGGCGGCGCCCATGCCTTCAAAGGGAGAGGCCGTGTCCATGGCGGCGGCGATGGTGAAAAACCGGCCAAGGCCCAGCAGGTAGAGCAGCAGGATGAAATCCCCGTTAAACGAAAACAACGGCGGCTGCCCGGCGACGGGCAGAAACATCAGTACCACGGTAGCCGCGCACAGCGAGACCATGGGCCCCAGCTTGAAAATAAAGGTAGTGCTGGTGCTGTAGACCGATCCCTTTTGGAAAAGCTTGATCAGGGTGTAATAATTGATCAGCAGCGGCGATCCCTTTCGGCCTCCGAAAAACGCCTTGACCTTGAATATCCACCCTGAATACAAAGGTGCCAGGAGCATGGCCAGGATCAGGAAAATAATGGATTTCATTGGTTTCCTTTACTAATAAGTTAAATTAAAATCTCAACTCTAAATCGCACGATTGAGATCCCCGTTTAAAACGAACCGCAGAAAATCGAATAACGAATTTCGAAGGGTGGTTTCGCTGCGCTCAATCTTATTTATAAAATAGACAGAATACATCCCTTCGACATTCTACATTCGATATTCATTATTCGATATTCTCTTTTTTAAATTCCGAAAGCCTGAGTAGGGCGGGCCTCCGTGCCCGCCGGATTCAGTTCATCGCGCACACCAGAAAATGGTCGGCACGGTGGGCGACCCTACTCCAACGACCAGCGGCTGGGCTGAACCCTGCTTGCCTAACCCTCGGTCATACAAAGAACAGCAGCACCACAATCGCCAGAAGAATATATCCGATATAAAGGTGAATGTCCCCGTGCTGCAGCCAGCGCAGTTTTTCAAACAGCGCCAGTACCGGCCGAACCACCACGGTGTCCATCTGCAGTTCGGCAATATCACTGACATGGCTGTGGTAACGGCTTTTTTCCGGGAAGCGTCCCCGTACCTCCGAATGATCTTCAGTCAGCGGGGCGACCGGTTTGAAAAATTCCAGAATTGAAGCCGCATAGGAAGATCCGGTGTATTGCATTTTAACCGTGGGCCTTGTAAAGCCGCAGCCCCAGGTACCGGAGAGGGTCACGGTTTTGCCCCGGTACAATAGTGTGCGCAGGGCCAGAATCAATAAGAAAACAAAAAAGATAAGAGCTGCTGTGCGCGTAATGTTAGCGGTCAGTTCGATAAAAGGTGCAAGGGGAATGCGACCATTCCCCAGTCCCAGAGATGCAACGGCCTTAAGCGCCATGGTCATGAAGAATGTTGGGAAGACACCAATCACAATGCAGGCGGCTGCTAGAACCAGCATGGGAACGAGCATGGTCAGCCCCTGTTCATCTGCATTTTCAGCCGCCGGGCTACGCGGCGCGCCCTGAAAGACAACGCCCACAACTTTAGTGAAACAGGCCAGTGCCAGACCCCCGATAAGCGCCAGGCTGACAATGGCCATCAGGCACATCGCAAAGGGCATTTTGTCCAGGGCCAATCCCCGAAATCCGCCCATGTAGACCAAAAACTCGCTCACAAAACCATTCAAAGGCGGAAGCCCGGAGATGGCCAGCGATCCGATCAGAAAGGTGGTTCCGGTAATCTTCATTTTTTTAATCAACCCGCCCAGCTGGTCGAGGGAGCGTGTCCCGGTTTTGTGGATTACCATGCCGGCGCCCATGAACAAAAGCGATTTAAAGATCGCATGGTTGAGCACATGCAGCAGACCGCCGGCAAACCCGAGAACCGCCATGACCGGGTTGCCTGCGGCGACCCCGAGCATGCCAATGCCGATGCCGATCAAAATGATGCCGATATTTTCGACGCTGTGGTAAGCTAACAAGCGCTTGAGATCATGTTGCCCCAGGGCATAGACGACACCCAGAATACCGGAAATCATACCGGCAGCCAGAACCAGATGACCAAACAGAGGGGTGTGCCAGTCCAATAGCAGATAGATGCGGATGATCCCGTAGATACCGGTTTTGATCATCACCCCGGACATCACCGCTGAAATGTGGCTGGGGGCTGCCGGGTGCGCATGGGGCAGCCAGACGTGCAAGGGGAAGACGCCGGCCTTGGAGCCCAAGCCGATAAACGCCATCACAAAAACGATGATCTTGGCTGTATCGGTCAGGGTTGCAGCGTCCGCAAACCCGAAGTTTCCGGTATGGGCATAGATCAGGCCGAACGCCGCCAGGATGAACATGGCCCCGACCTGGGAAAACACAAAATAGAGGTACCCGGCTTTGCGGTTTTCCTCGGCTTCGTAATTGCAGATCACCAGAAAAAAAGACGACAGGGACATGATTTCCCAGGACAGCATGAAGGTGATCAGGTTGTTGGCGGTCACTACCAGAGCCATGCAGACCGTCAACAGGCTGAAAAAAAAGTAGTTGCCGGCAGTGCGAATCATTTTCTGGGAGTTGTCCATGTAATGGTAGCTGTATAGGGCGGCCAGCAGGCAGACCGCGTAGATGGTGACCAGGAAAAATGCGGACAGGGCGTCGATTTGAAAGGATAGAGAGTACGCGTTCAGATAATCAAAGGCTGCGGAATAGGGTTCCGGGCGAAAAAGTTTGGTGCCGGCGTCGATCAGCCCCAGAAGACATCCGCCGCCGATGGCAATAGCGCCGATGGTTTTCATCAGGATGAATTGCCGCCAGAAAATCAGGGATAAAAAGCCTCCGCAAAAAATAATCGCCAGCGATAGAAAAAAAAAATTCATAGCCTTCCCCTGTGGTCCGCAGTCATGCGATCAATTAGGCCCTTAGGGCATTTTATTACAGCATGTTATAAAAAACTGAAGGTTTCAGGTGTCAGGTTTCAGGTGTCAGGTAGTGACGGTGCTCAACACTGAAACCTGACACCTGAAACCTAATGCAAATTACAATTTTTCAACCCGGCTCAACCGGATTAGGGTTAAACCCTGCATTTGTTAACCTCCGGTGAGAACCGGCATCCCCATCAGGGGCCAGAGCACGAAGACGGCAAAGCCGGTGACAATCATCAGTATAATGCTGGTCGGGATTCCATACAGAAAGAATTCACCGGGCGTAAACTGCCCGGAGTCATAGGCGATGGCGTTGGGAGCGGCGCCGACCAGCAATAAGAACGGCATCCCGGCCGTCACCAGGGCCGCAAACAGGATCACCTCCCCGGCGACACCCAGGTAAGGGGCAATCACCAGGGCCACCGGCAGGGAGATGGCGATGGCGGCCACGTTCATGATAAAGTTGGTCATGATCATGACGAAAAAGGCGATGCTCATGACAAACACAAACCAGTTGGCTTTTTGGAACATGACCAGCCAGTTGACCGCCATCCAGTTGGCGGCCCCGGTCTGCCACAGGCAGTTGCCGATGCTCATGGCTCCGGCAAAAAGCAGGATGATGTTCCAGGGAATGGATTCCAGATCGTCGATGTTCAGGATGCCGGTGATAAAAAACAGGATGGTGGACACCAGGATGATGGCGGTTTTATCAATGGGCTTCAGGACCGCGGTGTAGGGCTGCAGCGCCATGGTTACGATGCACGCGCCGACGATGGCTGCAGCCTTGATCTCGTTGCGGGTCAGTGGTCCCAGTTCAGCGTTCAGCCTGCGGGCTCTGTCTCTGAGTCCGGGGATCGATTTTTTTTCGGGTTTTAAAACTATCATAAAGAACCCCCACAGCAGTAAGATCATTAGCCAGCCGACGGGGAACATATACCAGGTCAATTGGAAAAAACTGATGTTCTGACCGACGATATCCTTGTAAAAACCGAGGGCCACGGCTCCGCGGGCGGCTCCCAGCAGGGTAATGATACTGCCGGCGCCGGCGATATAGGCCATTCCAATAAACAGGCCTTTGCCGAATTTGGTCTTTTTATCGCCTTCACCGTAAAGCGCATAAATCGACACCAGCAGGGGGTAAATGGTGGCCGCCACCGCCGTATGCGCCATGATGTGGGTCAAGGCGGCGGTGACAACGAAGCATCCGAGATAGATCATGCTGGTTTTTTCACCGACAACGACCAGCATTTTGTATGCCAGGCGGCGGGTCAGCCCGGTTTTGGTGAACACCAGGCCGATCATGATCGAGGCAAAGATAAACATGACCGAAGGCACCATAAAATCCGTAAACGCCTCCCGGGCCGGGCGAATAAGGAACATGGCCTGAAGAACGCCGATGGCCAGGCTGGTGATCCCGATGGGGACGACCTCGAAGACCCACCAGGTTCCGGCCAGTAGAAATACAGCCAGGGCCCCTTTGGCCTCCCGGCTCAGTTCAAAATGTTTGCCCATGGGATCGACGGCATCGGGCCAGGCAGGAGACCAATAAACCACCGCAAAAAGGGCCACTCCCAGAAAAAGAAACCCCATCTTTTTCCAGTCGATATTTGCTTTTCCAGAAATTCCGTTGCTCATTACCACCATCCTCCTCTATCCTGAGAAAACGTCACAAGCTATATTATAGACGTTTTTGAAATACAGCAGCGCTATTTCTCGAAACAAGCTTTCATAGCATGGAAAACATAGGCAAACACGTCGGTCAAGCGCAGGATGCCCACAATTTTTTTGTCACGGGTCACCAATAAAGATTGGTGATGTCCGACGATCAACTGATGAATAGCAAGATCCAGGGTTGCATCTTCAGAGACATATTCACCCTCAGTAGGGGTATACATAAATTCTTTAACGTTGTTTTCTGCGGCTTTGCGGCAGGTTTCATCCAGGGGATTGGCAAAAAGCTTAAATTTCTCCAATATGGATTGCTCGAATTCTTTCGCGAATCCAAAGTGGTGCAAGCCTTTTCCCTGGATCATTTTTTGGTACTTCGGTTCCAGTGCTCTAAGCACATCCAGCTGGCTGAGCTTACCGACAATGTTGCCGCCTTTATCCAGGATTAGAATTGCCCGGTGGCTATAGCGGGTGTGCTTGTCATCGAATTTTTCCTGGGCCTCTTCCAGAGCCAGAACGGCTTCGTAAAGGGTTGCGTCTTCGGTGACGGTGGCATACTCCGAAAGCGGCACCATTAAATCTTTCACAGCGTATGATTTCATGCCTACCTCCATTTTTTGAAAATTATAAAAAGATTTTATCTATCATATCAGGGTAATCTTGTATAGTCTTTTTGCTCGTTTAAATACCTCCTTCCGACGGGTTTCGTTGAGGTGTTATAAGGTGTTACAAGGTGCTTGAGCCTGATACCAGGCACGGGGAACGATTGGGTTGCGGGTCTCGGATTACGCGTTACGGGGTGCGTGTTGCGAGTTACGCATTGCGGGCTTTGGCTTCTTCAATTTTTTGGGTGAGGAGATTCAAATCGGCAGGCTTTTCGATGACATCCATGGCGCCGATCGTGATGGCCTCGATGCACTTTTCCTTCGGTACGTTGGCCGTCAACAGGATGATTGGTAAGTCGGGCCGGGTCATTTTAAACCGTTTTAATGCCTTAAAACCGTCCATTTCCGGCATCATCAAATCCATGATGACGGCATCATAGGATTCTGTCATCACCATTTCGAGGGCATCTTCGGCCGAAGTGGCGGTAGACACCTCCATGTTCCGGGCGCCCAGGCGCTCGGCCATGATATCCAAAAAATCCCTTTCGTCGTCAACGATTAAAACCTTTGCAGGCATTAAATTACTCCGAATTGAACATCCTTTAGAACAGACCCCGGTCAAGAGGTAAAATCACTTATTCTGGTTGCAATTGGATATGACCTCGACAATCGCTCAACCTGGCTAGAAGTGAAATATTTTACCGGCTGAATTCATTGTCAATATTTTTCAACAGTCGCAGGGCAATCTCTTCGCCGGCATGTTCGACTGTCAAATTCGCCTCCAGCACAGCGAGCAGGTTCTTTTCACGATCAGAAGGAAAAGTTTCCATCAGCTCCTCGCTAAGACCTGCCAGCCGCCGGAACCCAATTCGAACGCTGTTTTCGGCCTCTTCGACGACAAGCTCAACGCGTTTTTCATCTCCGCTGGCGGACATGGAGAAATCCAGGCACAGGCAGAGCAGGTTCATCAGAAAAAAGGGAGCTGTCGCAATCGTCACCGGACCTTCCGGTAATTGCAGATCCACCTTAACGCCTCGCATGGCGGCAAACCGGGCCGTCAGGGCAATGGTCAGTTCAATGGTTTGAACCAGATCAACGGTGGTGATGGCTTGATCGATACTGTGTGCCAGGCGGTTCATATTCTGAATGATTCCGTCCGCCCGCCCAACTTGCTTTTTAACCGCTTCCGCCATCATTTTCAGCCTTGCCGGATCGATCGGTTTTCCCCGGTCCGCCATTAAGGTAAAGTCTTCCAGGAGCCCTGCATTCTCATTGACAATCGCCAGCACATTTTTTATTTCATGGGAAATGGAAGCCGATATCCTGCCAAAGAACTTTAGACCCGTCTCAGTGATGATTTCTGGTTTCCAACCCATACAAAACCCTACCTTTCTTGAGAATGGAATT
>Ga0210097_1000097_pt1 | contig 39273 bp, 29 predicted proteins | sample Joice_CattailNLA_2_FD_185521 | JGI IMG/M metagenome (GOLD analysis project Ga0210097, IMG submission 185521) | Wetland microbial communities from San Francisco Bay, California, USA, that impact long-term carbon sequestration - Joice_CattailNLA_D2... | ecosystem: Environmental > Aquatic > Marine...
TGTTGGGCATCGTCATGTCGGTGATGACCAGATCAAAATTGCCGGGCTGGGCTTTAAAAAGTTCAAGGGCTTCAATACTGCTGGTGCGACAAACCACCGAATACCCCAGGCGCTCCAGCATTTGCCGGCCCAGATCCACCAGGACCTTCTCATCATCCACCAAAAGAATGCGTTCATTACCGGTGGGAAGCTGCACGATGTCATCAACGTCGGCCGTCACCTGCATATCAATCTTTGGCAAAAACACCTCAAAGGAGCTGCCCTTGCCCGGTTCGCTTTGCACGCTAATGGCACCGCCGTGGCTTTTAATGATCCCATGAACCACCGACAGCCCCATGCCCGTTCCCTTATCGCGGCCCTTGGTGGTATAAAAGGGTTCAAATATCCGGCTCTTTACGGCTTCGGGCATGCCGTGACCGGTATCAGAAACTCTCAAACGCAAATAGTCACCGGGAATCAAATCAAGCTTTCGGGCTTCGAAGGCTGAATCAATCGGGTGGTCGGCCAGGCTTACATCCAGGACGCCTCCCGTATCACGCATGGCGTGGTCGGCATTGGTGCACAAATTCATCACGACCTGGTGAATCTGGGTTGGATCCGCCAGGGTGGCCGAATCACTTTTAATATCCTGTCGAATTTCTATGGTGCTGGGCAGTGAGGCCCTCAACAGTCGGATGGCTTCTTTGACCACGTGTTTAACCTGAACGGGGGCCAGTTCCTGGTCCGCCTGCCGGCTGAATGCCAAAATTTGCTTGACCAGGTCTTTCGCCCGATTTCCGGCATAAAGCACTTCCTGTATATTGCTGTGAAGCAATGATCCAGCGGGGGCTTCTTCCAGGGATATTTCCGTATAACCGAGAACGGCCGCCAGAATATTGTTGAAATCATGAGCGATGCCACCGGCCAGGGTGCCGATGGCTTCCATTTTGTGGGCCTGCTGAAGTCGGGTTTCCAGGTTTTTCTTTTCATTTTCGGCCTGCTTTCTCTCGGAAATATCGCGCGAAGCCCCCAGGATTGCAATCACTTGGCCTGCTCTGTCGCGCAGAAAACTGGCGGTCACTTCCGTCCATAGGGTGGTGCCGTCTTTGCAATATTGCTCCACCTCCTGGGTTCGTGAACGAAATGGATCAGCGGTCTCGCTCTTTTCCCTGCCCAGTTCCTCGGCAATGACCTTTTGGGCCTGTTCGTAGGAATCGCCGGTTAACATGTCAGCCAGGTCACGCTGCAGCATTTCCTCCGGCGTATATCCCAGCATCCGCTCGACAGACGGACTGAAGTAAGTAAACCTTGACCGGGCAAGATCGAGGGTCCAGATCACATCGGAAATGTTGTCCGCTAAAAGCCGATAGCGCTCCTCGCTTGCTCTGATTTTTTTGAAAGAGCGGGCATTGATGATCCCGGCGGCCGTCTGGGAAGCCACTCCCATCAGCACACTTATTTCACTTTGGGCCAGGCGCTGACTGGAATTCGTGTTTTCCACCGCCAGAACCCCGAGGGCTTTTTTTTCATAGACAATGGGCACACAGACGAAGGATTGTACCGCCATCTGTCTGATGAATTCACGACTTCTTGGAGAAAGGTCCCCGTCGATTTCTGAAACATCATTGACCAAAAAGGGTTTTTGTTCGTTGAAACACCGGACAAAATGACCCTTTGAATGGGGATTGTCCAGATTAAACTCCGTAATCTGTAATATCTTCTCCTGTTCCTGGTTATAACCGAAACCGGCCATAAATTTCAGCCGATTCCCGGGAGAATCGGCCAGCATAATCATGCCGCGATCAAAAAATAGGTGTTTTTTCATAATCCTGACAACGGCGGCGACAATCCGGTCCACCACCAGAATTCGGGTGACGGCCTGGCCGATCTCTTGAATCAGCAAAGCGTTGCTGTGACGGATGTTCATCTCATCCAGCAAATCCTTGGCAGCATCTCCCTGGGTTTCGATGGTTTTAATCAGTTCTTTGGTTTCAAGTCGTCCGGTGTACAAAAACAACGTCAGAGAAATGGTGGTGCATATAAGCGCCGCCGTATGCCATGTTAAACCCGGTAGGGCATGGTAAGAAATCAGGGAAATCAATAAACCCATGATAAGTGTGAAATTGCTGGTTCGCTTCCAGATGAGAAAAGGGGTTTTCTCCCAAGTGACAATATAACGGCAGTGGTCGTCGCCCCGATGGAAGCACTCGGGGTGTTCAATGGCGGCAAATTTATTGGTGAACATTTTGGCAACGGATTCCAGTGATCCTAATCGATTCTCGCACTGATACGGTTTTTCAGCAGTCCCGGGGACAGGCGTGGAGATAATTTCCACTTTGTTTGTACCCAGCTTATTGGCCGTCATCCGGGCGCCCCGCGACATGGTACGGGCCAGTTTGCCCACCATGAGATAGACCGAGGCCAGATTGATCAAACCCATGGCATACTGTTTGGCAGGGCCCACTCTTTCACAGGATATGGTGAATCGGCCGGCGTCCCTGGCGATATGGGGATTGGCGGTCCGGGCGGAGATTATTTCGTGGAATCTGTCCGTCTGGCGCTGGTTGAACCAGTGTCCGGGATCCTCCACCTCATGCTTTGTCATCCCGGCAGACTGCAAAACGGAATCGATGTCGATGTTCGGATGATATTTCTTGAGATACTCAACGTAGGTGATAATGATGCGGCTGTTGTATTGCGGTTTATTTCTGTCTACCGCTGAGCCATTCGCCCGGTCCTTGTTCGGCGGCAACTTATCCATTCCGGGTTGCGGCACCAGCAAGGCACTCTGGTTTTTGCTCTGAAGGTGTATAATCTCACCGGATCTTTGGCTGGAGCCTCCGTTTTTATCTTCCTTAAAGAAATGAATAGGGTCGGCCATCGTCTTTTATACCGCTTTTAAAAAATAAATTCCGAAATACGGAAGGCTGGTATAAGTGGTTGTAGCAAAAAAACGTTCGAATAACGGAACGTTTTTTAGACAACCGCTATAAGATCTAAATTAAATGGTTTTGATTTTCCGGCATCACGAGGCTTTGGGTAATTTTTTGGGTACCCCCGCCCCCAGGCTGCTGGCAAACATGAACAGCATGCCCCGCAACTTGGGGGAGTCTTCTTCAAACCGGATCCCCAGGGCCAGGGTTTTATGGCCGTTGAAATGAATCTGGTGGCGCCACATGATATTTCCCAAAACCTTGAGTTCCATGGTCTCCCCCGGGAAGTTGACCCGAATTCGACTGTTGCCGGCAGTCTCCGGCAACGCGGCCAGAAGGTGGCCGATATGTTCACTTTGGCCGTTTAAAACAACGCAAATACCGCCGATGGATATATCACTGGAGTAGCCGTCAACGATCAGAGGGCTGTTAAATGAACCTTTGGGAGCCAGCTCCAGGTTCATTTTGATGGGCAATTGATAACGACCGGCCTTGCGAACCGTCTGTGGTTGGCTGTTTTCTGCAGGTCCCGATCGAATTTTAAACAAATCGATCAGCGCCGGTTCGATATTGGGAAACTCCCGGCACAATTTCATCAGTTTTTGTCTGGAAATTTTTACCAGTTCTACCTGAGTGACCGTTTTGATATCGGATTTACAGGTTTGATCCTTTTTAAAGGGATAGATTTCCCCGAAAAAATCATCCTCGGACAAATAAATATTCGGTTTTCTGTGGATCTTTTCTTTGGTTTCCAGGGATGGGAAAATGGAATCCTTCAGGGTCCCGGATACAACAAAATACAGGTCGCTTTCCAGGTCTCCCGCTTTTTGAATTGTTTTGTCCGCAAATAAGCGAACTCTTACAAAGCCTGAAATAATAGACAGCTTTTCTTTGGATGATAGTTTGTCAAAGAGCATCTTAAGCGGGCTCGCCTGGAAACTGCCCTTCTCAAGAACAGATAAAAACAGGTGAATTTCCTTGTTTGAAGGCGGTTTTATGAGCCATTGCTGTTTTTTTACCACCAGACCCTGGAGCATTCGTCCTGAATCAATGTAAAGTTTGGCCGCCTCGCCATAAGATTTGACTGCCAGGTCGAGCAACTCCTGCCTGAATAGCAAATCGGCGTATTTTTTCAGCAGGGCGGGGTGATTGGGGAACTGTTTCAGGATGCTGGAAAAGGCCTCGATCGAATCAATTACAATTGATCCATCGATGATGTGCTCCGGAATGCTTTTCGCACCTATGAACTGGTTCTTTTTGTTTTGAGTTTGGGATTCAGACATATGTTTTCCGCTCAACCATCCTTCCTAACCCTGATCCGAACGAAGGTGAAAAACCAAAAAGGATAAATTCTTAAATAATTGAAATGAGTTATCTAATATTTTAGATGGGAAATCTGATAAAAGGTATCGGCACTTTCAGTTAAATACTTTAGATGGAAAATTAAATTCGCCTGTTGCCGCGGTTGTCAAAAAGGCGTTCCGTTATTTGAGCGTTTTTTTTAGCCACTTATACCAGCCTTCCGTATTTCGGAACTTATTTTTGAAAAGCGGTATAATTGGGCCGCTACTGGTCCGGTGAAGCGTGCTTGAAATTTGCCTTCCTAACATGCTGATATTTTATTTAATTCTTGCAAAATCATGACAATATCCCTTATAATTTTAACATGACCGCTATTAAACATTCAAAGAAGTCGGTTCTTTTAAAGATAATCCTGGTTATGGCTTTGGCGGTGATGACGTATATGGGCTTTTCAATGCGCAGCGGGCAGAATTCCAACGGGGATCTTCCAAAATCAAGACCCTTGGGGAAAAAGGATTATATTTTCGACTCTGCTCATATCCTGGATGACATAAAATCATCGACCGGAAAACATCTGGCCCTGGTCAAAAAAGACTTCGCCATTGAGGCTATCATTGTCACGCTGCCGTCCCTGCCGCCATCCCACACCATCGAGTCGCTGGCGGCCGAGATGTTCAGCAACTGGCAAATTGGAAGCACTACCGGCGGCCGGGGGCTTTTACTGCTGTTATCCAATAAAGAAAAGCTCACTAAAATTGAAGTCTCCTATGAACTCGAGGATGTTTTTACCGACATTTTCTGCGGTTATATCGAAGACAAACAGCTAAAAACCTATTTTTTAAGCGACCAGGTGGATATCGGCCTGGTAGCAGTGATGGAGGAAATTGAACAGCGCAGCCGGCTCAAACACCAGGGAAATTATACGGTTGCTCAAATCGATCAGCTGGATACAGAATTGCTTTCCGGTGGAGCCGGTGCCAAACGTCAACTAACCGACTACCGGGAAGAAAAAGTTTTAGCGGTTGGGCCATATTATCCGGCCGGCCATACCCCGGATGAAGCCTGGCAAACTCTTATCCGCAGCTGGGAAAATAAAGCGCGTGACCCTGATCTGGGTGTCTACACGGAGATTACCCGGCTGGCCTATCGGGATTTTAAGAATCTGCCCGACTCCCGCTACGAAGAGGATGTTGCCACTTATAAAAACAAGCCCTATGAGGTAATCGGCAACGATACCTACGCGGTTATCTTTTTTGGGAAAAAGAAGGGTTGGGACAATGCCCCCTTTTTATTTTGCCGGACGGCAGCCGGCTGGCAGTTCGATATTGTGCACCAGCGCAAATATGTGCGCATGGGGCGCAATCCCCACTGGGGCATTGAAAGGGCTGATCATCCCTATGTGGACCTGCTGGCGAAATGTCCCTTTTGGATGAACCAGGATATTCCCCGGGAAGGAGACGATATCTACCGGATCGAAGATGATCACTTGCTGGCAGGCGAAATAAGACGCCTTGAAAAAGCCTGTGAAAGCCATCCCGAAGATTTCGCAGACGTCATGCAACTGGGGAAGTTGTATACCATAACGTCTCTGAGCCCGAAGAAAAGAATATCCCTATTAAAAAAAGCCAAAGAGCTGAACCCTGACAGCCCGGAACCCTACAAATACCTGGGAATCGCTCATCTGGATGCCTTTTATCAATTTGAATCCGCCATCAAAGAAATGGAGGTGTATGTCAGGCTCGAGCCCGAAGACGTGTTCGGACATAACTATCTGGGCTACCTTTATTATCATGAGAAAGGATATAAAGCGGCTATTCAGGAACTCAATACGGCCGTGCAGTTAAGAGCCGACAACTGTTATGCCTATGCCAAACTGTCACGGATCTATGCCGACCTGTATTTAGCGGCCTCCGCCATAGATCCGCGACGCGTGGGCTATCGCCGGAATGCAGTCGAGATGTTTGAAAAGGCTTCTGCAACCGATTCCACTGATCCCAGAAGGGTGAAATGGCTGCAGTGGTATTTGTTCAGAAAAAAAATTTTAGAATAAAATTTTTTGTTTTTATCGCTTCGAATTTGGGAAAAGGATTATCAGGACCGGCGATACAAATAATGTGTAACATGATGAATTTGGTTTCTCATAAATTCATCACTTAAATAAAAATTTTGAAATGATCTCCTTCATAACCTCGGTCGTTCCCCCTCCAATGGAAAGCACGCGGTTATCGCGATACAATCGTTCCACCGGATAGCCGCGCATGAATCCATACCCGCCAAAAATTTGTACGGCATCATAGGTCACCCTGTCACTGGTAGTGCAGGCGAAATTTTTAGCCATGGATATCTCTTTAACCTGGTTGAGTCCGGCACCGATTTTAGCGGCCACCCGATAGGTAAACTCCCGGCTGACTTCAACCAGGGTCGCCATGTCCACGATCTTGTGCCGCATTACCTGAAAGCCGGCCAGCGGTCTGTCGAAGGCTTCTCTCTGACTGGCGTATCGTAAAGACGCTTCGAAGGCGAGCTGGGATGTCATATTGGCCATGACTGCCAGCTGGAGACGTTCGGATTGAAAATTTTCCATAATTCCGTAAAATCCCTGGTTTTCTTCTCCGATGAGATTTTCAACCGGGACTTTACAGTTATCAAAAAATATCTGGGCGGTATCCGATGCCCACCAGCCTGTTTTTTTCAATTTCTCTGATACGGAATATCCCGGTGTGCCGGCTTCAATCACCAGCAGGCTTATTCCCGAAGCTCCCGGTCCGCCGGTGCGCACGGCACAGGTAACATGATCCGCACGGCAGCCGCTGGTAATAAAAGTTTTGCTGCCGTTAACGACGTAATGGTCATTTTCGCGCACGGCCGTCGTTTGCAGACCGGCCACGTCCGAACCGCCCCCCGGTTCCGTAATCGCCAGGGCCGCAATTTTGTCACCCATAATTGCCGGTCTGACAAAACGCTCTTTTTGGTCATCGGTCCCCTGGCTAAGAATCGGAGGTATCGCAATGTTCAAAGAACCCAGACCGGCGGTAACCCCACCGGACCCGCATCGCATGATCTCTTCCCAGGCCGCAACTTGAAAAAAGATATCCCCGGGGGTTCCACCGTATTCTTCCGGATAGCCGATTCCCAGGACCCCGACATCGCCGGCTTTTTTATAAAGATCGCGGGGAAATTCATTCATTTCCTCCCAATCTTCAATATTGGGAACAATTTCCCGGTCAACGAATTCTTTCACCGAGCGCCGGACCATATTATGCGCGGGGCCAAAGTACTCCTGGAAGGCGGCTACGTCACTGAATTCAAATTTCATTATTTATCCTGGGTTCAAGATGAAGAAGATCGCAGCTTGAAAGTTTGCCGACGGTCAAAAACCGGATCGGCAATCGGTCACAACAGCCTGATTTTATACTATTAATTTTTGAATATAATGGCGTCGCCAACCGCCTGTCAAGACTTTTATCCAAGATTGAAGCCCTTGTTGACAAATTCTCTCGCCTGTGGCTTTCATTGCGGCACTTGTATCGGATTAATTGGAATAAAGAGAGAACTTGTTTATATGGATAGCAATCTAATTTGGCTCGCGATTATCGTTCTGATCTCCTATTCCACCCAGGCCATGTCCGGGTTTGGAAGCACGATCCTGGCATTGACATTGGGTGTTCACCTGTATCCCATGGGTGTATTGTTGCCGGTCCTCGTACCGCTGGATCTGCTGGTAAACCTGTATATCGTCACCCGTCACCATCGACATATCAACCAGCCACTTTTATACCGGACGATTATTCCGGCCATGGGACTCGGGTTGCTGGCCGGGCTGGTGGCTTTTAATTTCATTCAGGGCGCTGTTCTTGAAAAAATATTTGGTGTTCTCGTAATTGTGCTCTCCATCCGAGAACTATACCGCCTTTATCGCCGACAACAGGATCAAGATCCTATCTCCAATATGGCATCGTACGCCTATATTACTGCGGCGGGATTTATCCATGGCATCTATGCCTCCGGTGGTCCCCTGTTGATCTATGCCCTCGGCAAACTAAATCTGCCCAAGTCGGTATTTAGAAGCACCCTGGGGGCTGTGTGGCTCTTCTTTGCCATTATCCTTACCGGATTTTATTTGTTTTCAGGAAAGTTGACGGAAGATTCCCTGAAACTAATTTTGATTTTACTGCCGATGATCGCCATCGGTATACTCTCAGGGGAATGGCTGCATCACCGCATCGATGAGTATCGATTTAAAATATTTGTATTTGCCGTCCTATTATTCGCCGGATTGTCAATCATCCTGGTGTGATGCAATTTGTTGACAAATTCATGTGAATATAGGACACAAGTACACCTAATTCGGATGTAACGATTTGGGATTTTGGATTGTTTCGATTGGGGATTTGTGATTGCGGATTTCGGATTGATGAACGGAACTTTATCGATTCCATTTCTATTGACTATCAGCTATGAGCTATCAGCTGGCACTGGAAGTGCCTTGACCCGAACAAGGAGTAAACAATGAAAGAAGTCGTAATCGCCTCGGCCTGCCGAACTGCCATTGGAGCCTTCGGCGGAACTCTGAGAGACAGTCACGCCGCCACCATTGCGAGTGTCGCAATGAAGGCCGCTGTTGAAAGATCCGGTATCGATCCGGTGATTATCGATGATGTCCGCTTCGGCTGCTGTATGGAACCGGTTGATTCCCTTAATGTTGCCCGCGTCGCCGCCCTGCTGGCCGGCATTCCCGAATCTGTAACCGCCGTCACCATCAACCGCGTGTGCATTTCCGGAATGGAAGCGGTTATTTCCGGCATGGCCATGATTCAGGCGGGCATGGCAGATGTTATCCTGGCCGGCGGCGTCGAACATATGTCCGGGGTACCCTATTCCGTGCCGGCAGCCAGGTGGGGCTGCCGCCTCCAGGATAATGAATTCGTCGATAATGTCATCCGGGGGCTCCACTGCGGGTCACACGTCATACCGCATCCGGAAGACGGCCCGGTGGACGCGGAAATGCCTCCCCTGAGCTATTTCAAAGGCAAACCCTACATCATGGGCCATACCGCCGAGTTTATAGCCCAGCACCTGGACATCAGCCGGGAAGAGATGGACGAGGTCGCACTGCGAAGCCATAACAACGTGGAAAGGGCTACAAAAGACGGTTCATTTGAAGCAGAAATTGTTCCGATCGAAATTCCGCAGCGCAAGGGCGAACCGATTGTTTTTAAACACGACGAGCATTTCAGGCCCGGAATGACTATTGAAAAACTGCAGTCCTTGCCGCCGGCCTTCGTTCCCAAAATCGGCAAGGTAACGGCCGGAAACTCAAGCGGCATTAACGATGGCGCTGCCGGATTGATCATCATGTCCGCCGAGAAGGCAGCTGAATTAAACATCCAGCCCATGGCCAAAATAAAATCCGTGGCCAGAGGCGGGTGCCATCCGTCGGTAATGGGCCTGTCGCCGGTTCCGGCGGTCAAAAATCTGCTCAAGGCAAGCGGCTTGAAAATCGGAGATTTCGAATTGATTGAAGTCAATGAAGCCTTTGCGGGCCAGTACCTGGGCTGTGAAAAAGAACTCGGTTTGAACCGCGAAATCACCAACGTCAATGGATCAGGGATCGGGCTGGGGCATCCGGTCGGAGCGACCGGCGCCCGCCTTATCGTCACGCTGATACATGCCATGCAAAAAAGAGGCAAAAGCCTCGGCCTAGCGACGCTGTGTGGCGGGGGAGGTGTGTCGATGGCCTGTGCCATAGAACTGGTTTAATGCTGCCATTCAATAAAAACCTAAAACCCTTGGCCAGAGATCTAAGAAAAAACTTGACCAATGCAGAAAGGCGACTCTGGTCAAGAATCAGGAGAAAACAGCTTAAGAAATTTCAATTTTACAGGCAAAAAAACATTGGAGATTACATAGTCGATTTTTATTGCCCTGCTGCCAATTTAATCGTTGAAGTAGACGGTGGCCAGCATTATTCAAAAGAAAATATATTGAAAGATGAAGCAAGGGACAAATTTTTGAATGCTCTCGGCTTCAGGGTGCTAAGGTTTTCGAATAGTGATGTTTTCAATAATATTGAGGGAGTTGTTAAGGAGATTTATAATCATCTTTAGGTAATCCCCCCTACCCCCCCTTTAAAAAAGGGGGGAACCGATGCATCTTCTAACCCTTCTTTAGAAAAGGGGTGAACCGAGGCATCTCCTAACCCCCATCTTTAAAGGTCGGCCGGGAAATCCCCCCCGGCCCCCCTTTTCTAAAGGGGGGCCGGGGGGGATTTCCCACAAACATCAAAGGAGGTCGAGAATGAAAAGGACGACATTGGGCTGCCTAGGTTTATTTCTAATAATTATCTTTCCATTTAATATAGGGGCAGCGGACTACGTGGCTGAAGCCGACAGTGCCTTTACCCGGGGAGGGCTTGACGGTTTCAAGCAGGCCATTGAGTTGTATGAAAAGGCATTGGCCGAAAATCCCGACAGTTATGAGGCCAACTGGAAATGTGCCCGGGCATACAGAGAATATGGTAACGACGCCAAGGCCCAAAAAATCGAAGGCTGGAAGGAGATTTGTGCCAAATACGGCAAAGCCGGGATGCAATATGCGCAAAAAGCCATCGAGCTTGACCCCGGCAAACCTGACGGTCACTACTACTTCGGCCTCAATGTCGGTATTTATGCCGACGGGGTCAGCATTTTTACGGCTCTGGCCGAAGGTCTCAAAGGCAAAACCCAGACCAGTTTCGAAAAAACCTATGAAATCGACAAAATGTATAAGGACGCCGGTCCCATGCTCTCCCTCGGCCGTTTCTGGGCGGTCCTCCCCTGGCCCATGTATGACCGCAAAAAATCATTGCAATACTACCGGGAATACCAGGCCACCGAATACTTTGCAGATAACCTTGAAGCTCATTTATACGTCGGCGAGCTTCTGTACGAAATCGGAGGTGAAAAAAACAAAGCCGAAGCCAAAGACTTGCTGGAAAAAGCAGCCAAATCCAAGGACCCCTATTTCAGAGACCAGGCGTTGGAGTTGCTGGCCAAGATTAAGTAATTTGTTATTTGTTATTTTGATATCGCGGAAACTGGGTAAAAAGGAACCTTTTACAATGGTCTCTTGGAGGTGACACCATGGACGACCCCTATGCCCTGAAGCCCTGGATAGAGCATTATGATGAACACGTTCCCCGGAGCCTGAATTATTCAGACAAGACCTATGCCGAATTATTCCGTGAAGCCACTACCTATATTCCTTCCAGAATTGCTTTCTATTATATGGGCCGCGGAATCACCTACCATGAACTGGATAAACTCTCCAACCGCCTGGCCCATTTTCTCAAAAGAAGCGGGTTAAAGCCGGGCGACACGGTGGGGGTCAATCTGCCCAACATCCCGGCCTATTTCATATCCATTTTGGGTATTCAGAAGGCAGGCTGCGTGCTAACCGGCGTCAGCCCCCTGCTGCAACCCAAAGAGCTTGAATATCAACTCAACGATTCCGGAACCAAACTGCTGGTGACCCTGGATGCCTTATTTGAAAAGGTGAAGGCGGTTGTCCCTCAAACCGGCGTCGAAACGGTGGCGGTGGCCGGAATTGCCGACTTTCTTTCACCGCTCAAAGGTTTCCTGGGCAAGCTGTTAAAAAAGATTCCTGCCGGAAAAGTGAAGCCGATTCCCGGCCTCACCGTCGGGCGGTTTATGAATTTTCTTCAGCAAATGCCTGCCGACCATGTGGAAGAAAAGATGGACCCCGACGCCCGTTGCCTCATGCAGTATACCGGCGGAACCACCGGCCCTCCCAAAGGAGCCGTCCTCACTCACAGAAACATGGTCAGCCAGATTCAGCAGACCAACACATGGCTTGATATCAGCGACGGTGAGGAGTCTACCCTGCTCTCCGCCTTTCCGCTTTTTCACCAGGCCGGCCTGTTTCTGGCAATGGACACCATGGCCTTCGGCGGTACCCAGGTGGCGGTACCCAATCCGCGAGACCTTGATTTTTTGATAGCAGCAATTAAAAAGTTCAAACCCCGGGGCATCGTCAATGTGCCAACCATCTATCTGGAGTTATTAAAAAAGCCAAAATTCAGATCCCTCGATTTTTCCGGCGTGGAGTGGTTCATCAGCGGCGCCGCGCCCTTCCCTCCTGAATACATCAAAGAATTTGAAGAAATCGTCGGAAAAGGCAAACTGGTAGAAGTCCTGGGAATGACCGAGACCAGCCCGGTGCACATGGGCCTGCCTTTATACGGTATGAAAAAACCGGGATCCGTCGGCATTCCTTTTCCGGATACCGACGTAAAATTGATCGATCCCGATTCAGGCGAAATCGTGCCGGTCGGAGAACCCGGCGAACTGGTAGTCAAAGGACCCCAGGTGTTTACCGAGGGATACCACAACAAGCCCGAAGAAACCGCCGCGACGCTGAGAGACGGGTGGATCTACACCGGTGATGTCTGTAAAATGGATGCCGACGGCTATTTCTATATCGTCGACCGCCTCAAAGACATGGTAATTGTTTCTGGCTACAAGGTATTCACCCGCACCGTCGACGACGTTTTAATGGAACACCCCGAGATTGATATGGCCGCCGCCATCGGACTGCCGGACCCCGTCAGACCCGGTTCCGAAATCGTCGCCACCGCCATTGTTTTAAAACCCGGGGTTGAAAAAAACGAAGATACCCGGGAAAGAATAATCCAATACATGCGGGAAAAAGTGGCCCCCTACAAGGTTCCTAAGAGGATAGAGTTCATGGATGAGCTTCCCCTGAGTGCCGTGGGCAAGGTGTTAAAAAGGGAGCTAAGAGAGTTGATGAAGACCTAATGCATGTTGAGCAGTTTCACCACCCGCTTCGCTCGAGGCACAGAGGACACAGAGGAGTATAATTTTTCTCCGGGCGGGAGACGACGCCCGGGGAAAAGAACTCAGTTGCTTCGCGGTTGAAAGGGCAAGGGTTTACAAATATCATGGTTGTGAATCAACCGGGATTTTAGTCCGCAGGGCTTGAGCTTATTTGTCCGCCCGCCGTCTCCCGGGCGGACAAATGAAAACTTTTCTCTGTGCTCTCCGTGTCTCAAGCGAAGCGGGTGGTTAATCTAATATTCAGACTGCACCAGGCCATGATTAAACAGAGGAATTCTTAATGAATACTGCTCAGCTATTCGATCCCGATCGCCGCAGCAAAGCGCCAGTTGTTTTTATAATCTGCCTTGCCGTTCTGATGGGTGCCGTTGTTCTGGCATCGCTGACCCAGAAAGGTTTCGGTAGAATTGCTGTATCCAATGTGACCTATACCAATTATAACGGCATTGTCATTCGCGCCAAACTTCTCAAACCACTAAAGGCGTCACAGTCCAGTCCGGCGCCGGGCATCGTGTACATCCATGGCTACCAGAACAATCGCGAAACCAGCGATGCCTATTGCATCGAATTGGCAAGGCGGGGACTTGTGGTTCTGGAAATTGATGCCATCGGGCGGGGTAACTCCGGCATTCCGGGGCAACTGGATGATCCTGATTTTGACTCCACCTATGGCGGCCAAACATCATTGACCTATCTTAAAGCCCTGCCCTTTGTCGATAGGAAAAGAATCGGTTTGATGGGCCACAGCCTCGGCGCGGAGATGGTTTACAATATGGCCGTAAAAGATCCCTCGATCAGCGCCCTGGTTATATCCGGCTTTGCCTACCGGGATGACGCTTCAACCACCCTTCCGAAGAACATGTTGATGATCTTTGGGAAATACGATGAATTCCGCCGGCGCATGACCGGTACCAGGGATTTTGAAAAAGAATGGATGGGCACCGGGCTGACCCGTAAAGTGTTTCCGGTGGAAACCCCTGAGCTGTCTAAAACCTATGGAGATTTTAATGCCGGTACAGCGCGGCGGGTCTTTATGCCGAAAATTACCCATCTGCATACATCCCACAGCAGCGCAGCCATTGCCGAAGCCCTGCAATGGATCAAGCAGGCACTTAATCCACCGGCGGAAGAATGGGTGCCGGTCGATAACCAGATCTGGCAAATTAAGGAGTGGTCGACCCTGGCTGCCATGATTGCCTGCCTGGCCTCCCTTTTGCCCCTGGGGCTGGTCCTGCTGCGGACCTCATTTTTTAGACCCCTGCATTTCCCGGTTTCGGCAAATTACAGCTGCCGCGGCAAGGCATGCGTTAAGCCGGCCGTTATCAATGGCGTGCTCATGTGGCTTTACTTCCCGATTATCTTTGTCCTTTTCGGAATCCATGTCTATCTGGTTCACATCGACAAGGTATTCCCTCTGATGATGACCAACGGGATTGTCTGGTGGTTTTTGTGGATAAACATCATTGGATTTTTCTTTTTCAGAAGATGGTTTAAAAAGCAAAGTCGTGAAAACGGTCTGACACTCTTTGAGCTGGGACTTTCCGATCGAGAGGACCGCTTCACCCTTAAGGGGGTGCTAATTGCCAAAACGATCCTGCTGGCAGCCATCCTGTTTCTTATTGCCTACCTGAGCGAGCACACCCTGGAAAATTTCTTCCTGGTTGATTTTCGCTTCATTTTTCCCTTTGCAAGTGACCTGACGCCATACAGAGCTCAGCTCTGGTTCACCTACTTTCCGTTTCTGCTGGTGGGCTTTTTGCTGATGGGAGTATTTCTGCACGGTCAATTGCGCCGACCCTTGAAACCGACCTGGTTAAAAACCTTTATCTCCTGGTCCGGATTCAACATCCTGGTTCTTGTCGCACCGCTGGTTTTATTGTTAATGGTTCAATACCTGCCGTTGTTTATTTCCGGAGCCATTCCCTTTGTCGGCCCGGGGGGTGTGTTCATCGCATATACCCATAACCTTTTCCACATCATCGCGGTGCTGATCCTGGTGATACCGATTTCAACCTGGTTCTATCAGTTGACCGGCAGAATTTATCTCGGTGCCATACTCACCGCAGCTCTGGTTACCTGGATGTTCGTATCCTCGCAGGTAATTGCACCGATACCTGTGTAGGGCGCTGGGACATTGAACTATAATCTGTTATAAGTTAAATTTCATGTTGCATAAATTCGATGGGCTTATTGATCGTGGAGTACTGGGGTGATGGAGTATTGTAGAAAGATAACCGCATATTGTTTATTACGCCAGTACTGACGCGCTCCAAAATTAATTCTAAGCTGGGACCAGAAAAAATGGATTTCGGATTGTGCGAAAAAATAGCGAAAAACATATCCCGGGTTATTGTAGGCAAAAAGCAGGCGATCGAACTGATGCTGGTGGGTCTTCTGGCCGAGGGTCATGTCCTGCTGGAAGATGTGCCCGGCGTCGCTAAAACCCTGCTGGCCAAATCCCTGGCCAAAAGCATCGGGGGTTCTTTTGCCAGGATTCAATTTACGCCGGATCTCCTGCCGGCCGATATTACCGGCTTTAATGTCTATGATCAAAAGACGGGCCTTTTTGCATTTCATCCGGGACCGGTTATCACCAACGTTCTGCTGGCAGATGAGATAAACCGCACCATACCCCGCACACAATCCAGCCTGCTCGAATGCATGGAGGAACGCCAGGTGACCGTCGACGGTAAAACCCATCCCCTGCCGGCGCCCTTTCTGGTCCTGGCAACCCAGAATCCCATTGAGCTGGAAGGAACCTTTGCGCTGCCCGAAGCCCAGCTGGACAGATTTTTGCTAAAAACCCAACTGGGCTATCCTGACAAAAACGAAGAGGTCCGGATACTGGAGCGGTTTCAGGAGACCGATCCCTTCCCGCTGCTGGAATCCGTGGCAACGCCCGAGGATATTACCGAACTGCAAAAAATCCGCCGCAGTATCCGCGTTTCGCCACCGATTCGAGAATACATAGCCGATATCGTCCACGCAACCCGCGATGACGAGGCCATCCAATTCGGCGGCAGTCCGCGCGCCTCACTGGGGCTGATGCGGGCCGGGCAGGCCCTGGCAGCTCTTAGAGGGCGCAACTACGTTCTTCCCGATGATATTAAATATCTGGCGCATCCGGTCCTGACCCATCGCCTGATCCTTACGGAAAACGAGCGCCTAAAGGGCAAAAGCACAGACCATTTTATAGAAAAACTGATCAAGCGCGTACCGGTTCTCTCCGAGCCCGCTTCCAGCCCGTAGGACTTACAGGCCGGCTTCCTGCTCGTAGAGCATACAGCTCGGAGAGAGGGTAGGCTCTGCGAGCCGGAGGCCGGTGGCGTCAGGATAACCTAATGAACGCTGAACACCAGGAAAGTCGCGAGCCGACCATTTTCAATTCTTTGTTGGTAATCCTCTTTGTGGGCCTTTTTCTTTTCATCGCTCTGGTATACCGTCAAAATGACTTATCCCTGCTGGCGATTCTCATCCTTGTTGTGATGGGCGGGACAAAGGCCTGGAGCATTATGAGCCCTGCCCGCGTCCGGTGTGACAGCGCCATCGAAACCAGGCGGGTTTTCCCCGGAGAAACCGTCAGCCTGGCTACGACAGTTGAAAACGCCAAATGGCTTCCGGTCTGGCTCAGAATCAAGTGGTCGTTTGATGACGCTCTGAAACCTGCGGAAAATAGTGGAAACATCATCCGGCAGCAGGCCCCGGTCTTGTGGCACCAAACCGTTAAATTTTCCCAGGATTTTGTTGCCTTGCGCAGAGGTGTCTATCAGGTGGGGCCGCCCCGTATCCGGACAGGCGATTTTCTCGGTTTCTTTGAAAAAAAAATAAGCGCCCGGGACGTCACCCACATTATTGTCTACCCGCGCCTGGTCTCTTTAAGGCCGGTTGCCAACCTGAAGCGGGATTTTTTTGGTGTGCCCGGCGCCAAAAGCCCCGTAAAAGACCCGATCTATATTCTCGGGACCCGTGACTATCAGCCCTCCAGCCCCTCCCGCCATATTCACTGGAACGCAAGCGCACGTCATCTCCGGCTCCAGGAAAAAATTTTCGAACCGTCAGAGCAGGAAAAGGTTCTGCTCACCCTAGATGCAGGATCTTTTGAGAAAAGCCTTCAAAAAGAGTGCTTTGAGCACACCCTGGAGGTCGTGGCCTCCCTCGCCGTAAGATTGGACGGCCTGGGATATGCAGTGGGGTTTGCTGCCAACGGAACCCTGAAGGGCGGTAATTCATCAGCGATCCCCCTAACCCGCGGCCCCCGGCAGATTCCCGCCATTCTGGAAACCCTGGCCCGAATGCAGACGATGCCAAACCAAACCATGCCAAACGTCATCAATCAATTTCTGGGATCACAGCGAGGGGTCAGCTGCGTCCATTTTTGCTATGACGACGACCCGTCTGTTTCAGATATGGAGAAATTCTTTCGGAAGCGACGGATCCCGGTTACTTTTCTGGTATGCCGCCGCGATCCAAATTCGCGGCCCTCGAGTGCAGAAAAAGGGATTAATCGCTATACCATCGATGAAATCCGCATAGACAGGAGCCGTCAGACATGAAACCCGGTAGACAAAAACCCTTTCTGGTTCTGTCCTGCGGCGCAATGGAAATCACCTGGCGCTACGCCTGGGTTTTCTTTTTATCCCTTTTAATCCTTGACCACTCCTGGCCTCTGCCGGAAACCCTGGCCGTGTTTACGATGGCATCCTTGATCACCTTTTTAACCGGACATAAATCCTGGCGGATGTATCAATCCCTGGCACTTCATATCGCCGGTTTTACCATTGCAGCACTTTTAACCACTTACCGGCTTTATTACCAGCACATGCTTTTGTTCAGCATTTCCTGGATGGCGGATTGGTTCGAGCAACTGCAGGAACTGAAGCACTGGCTGATTCAACTGCTGGTGCTTGCCTGCCTGCTGCTTTTCTGGCTGGGGGCGCGCGCCATGGTGAAAAGGCCACCAAACTATTTTGCCGTGTGCCTTCAATTTGATAAAGGACTTGCCGCACTTTTCCTGCTGCTTCTGATACAATTTATGATCCAGATTAAAGGCGGAATCCTCCCGGAAGTCCCGGTGACCCATTATCTGTTGTTCGCCTTTTTCACCTTCAGTTTGATTGCGATCAGCCTGTCCCGGAACCAAAGTGACGTCCGGAAATCTTTTCGTCCCGGCTACCACAGTATCGGCATCGTTCTGGTCTTTGTGTCCATTGTATTAATCGGCAGCGCCGTTTTAACAGTAATGTTCTTACCCTATCTAACCCTTATGGCCGATTCCGCGCAGAGCGTTCTCCAAAAAACAACCGAGCCCATGGGCCCTGTCATTGTTAATTTGATCCGCTTTATATTCTCAATTGGAAGACACAGAAGAGACATCAAGCTCTTTGGCACCAGCGATTCAATTGGAGATCAACTGTATCCCGATTCCGAAATAGGGTGGACGCAGGGCCTCGGCTGGGCCTTGCTTGGTTTCATGGGGTTGATAGCCCTGGGATTCTGCGGCTACTTGATCAGGCTATTGGTTCGCTGGCTTCTGAAAAGAAACACCCCGGATAAATCCAAACCACGGCCGATAGCCCTGATATCTAAGTTGCTTGCGATGTTAGGGGCTATCTGTGGGGGTATTTGGAATGGATTGCTGTTCCTGTTAAAAAAGATCGACAGCGCTGCAGCTGTATATGCCGGCATGCTTCGCTGGGGGCGCCGAAGCGGATTGCCTGCAGCCTTGAGCGAAACGCCAGTTGAATACGGTGAAAGACTGAAGCAATGGTTCCCCCAACTCAAAACGGAGATCGAAATGATTATCGAGGCCTTCAACCGGGAGATCTACGGACAGATTCCGCCCGATAGGAGAACTATGACCGGCATCCTATCCGCCCGGGGTCGGATGCGAAATCCCCGGCACTGGCCATTACGGTTACGGGCATGGTTTGCAAGGTCGTCCATGGAAGCCCGGGTATCAGAGTAATAATCGAAAATCTAGCAGGAAATGAAAAATGGAAACCGAAGATCTGGGAAATTCAAATGACTTTGAGTTTGACACAAAGTTATAATTAAGATATTTCAAATTCATCATCAGCATGTTACGTTCTTTTCTCCGATATTAAACGAATAATAATCCTTATAAACAATCTCCACCCCGTATAAGATGTATCTTGCCCACTACGATCTAAAATACAAGCCTTTTAATCCCAATCCGAATCCTGGTTTTCTATGGTTTGGTGAAAAACACAAAGAAGCGCTGGCGGTTCTCAAACATGGAATCATGGAAAACGGTGGTTTTCTGCTCTTGACCGGCGATGCCGGGACAGGCAAGACTTCTTTGTTAAAATATCTCATCAAGCTGATCGACGATAAGTCAATGGTTGTCTCAGTTCCAGATCCTGATTTGGATCCAATCGATTTTTTTAATTTTTTGGCTGTCGAATTTAAGATGAATGAATATTTCAATAAAAAAGTTGATTTTATTATTCATTTTAAACGTTTTTTGCATGCTGCGCATTCACAGCGAAAAAAAGTCATACTTATCATAGACGAAGCACACCGATTGAATCATGTTCTTCTTGAACAAATTAGAATGTTTTCAAATATTGAACTTGACAACCGGAAGCTGATAAACATCTTTCTGGTCGGCCAAAGTGAAATTGAAGATTTGCTGCTGGATGAAAAAAATAAGGCGATCCGTCAAAGAATAACTGCGGTTTATCATATCAATCACTTAACAGGACCAGAAACTGAAGACTATATTTACCATCGGCTTAAAGTCGCCGGGGCAAAAAAAAAGCTGTTTACCTCCGAGGCCTGTCAAGAAATTTTTTCGGTATCAGATGGAATTCCGCGGTTGATCAACTCCATGTGTGATTGTGCGTTGTTAAGTGGATACGTTGACGGAAAAGACCTTATAGATCTAAACTATATCAAGGAGTGCCAAATCAATCTAAAGATTCCGTTGGGAATACGAACCGCGCCCAGTGAGGAAACCGTATGCTTTACTGAAAATGACCTGGCCGATCAATTTAAACTTTCCAAAAAATTTATTATCCCGTTTGTTATCCTAATTTTGGCCCTGATCGGATATTATATCTACATTCAACTGGCAGACTAAATTTTCTTTAAAGAAATAATTTGTCAATTATGGCCCGCAGTTGAATAGCTGATTTAGAATTTTTTACCATGATTGGGCGCTTCTTATGAGATACAGGTTAATAATATTGCGATTATGTCTGGTGATTGGAAAACAGAAGCATCTGATCATTCCCAAAACCCTTTCATCAATCTGATAATATCATTCAACTGACCCGGTTCATACCAATGCATCTCCTGGTCAGCACCGAACCAGGTAAACTGGCGTTTGGCATAGCGCCGGGTATCCCGTTTTAAAGTTCGCACACCCTCAGCCCGGGACAATCGCCCCTCAATGACATCGACCATATGACGATATCCGATAGACTGCATCGATTTTAAATCTGCCGTATACCCCATGCCCAAAAGCTTTTGGACCTCATCAACGAGTCCGGCCTCGATCATAAGGTCGACGCGCTGATCTATTCGATCATAGAGCTTTTGGCGATCCATCTGCAGGCAGATTTTAAGCGCTTGAAACGGCTCATCTGCAAAGCCGTGATCCTGATGATGATCGGAAATCGACCGCCCGGTGGATTCGATGGTTTCCAGCGCTCTGACGATACGATAGGAATCGTTGGGATGTAATCGCTCAGCGGTATCCGGATCGACCTGTTGCAGGCGATCATGAAGACGGCTGCTGCCGTTTTCAGCCGCCTCTTTCATTAAACGCTCTCTGATTATCGGGTCAGCGGGATTGGATTGGAAGAGACCCTGCAGCAGGGCTTTGATATACAGCCCCGTGCCGCCCACCACGACAGGCAAGACATCCCTGTGATGCAATTGCTGTACCTTCTCCCGCGCCATTTCTGCAAACCGCACGGCATCAAAATCCTCTTCAGGGTCAACAATATCAATCAGGTGGTGATAGATACGGTTCTGCTCATCGACGGTCGGCTTGGCGGTTCCGATATCCATGTAACGATAGATCTGCATGGAATCTGCGCTGATGATTTCACCGCCCAGCGTTTCGGCAACCTGGATGCCGACCGCGGTTTTGCCGACCCCGGTCGGGCCACAGATGACGATGACTTTCGGTTTTTTTATTTCAGAAACCATATCCGGATATCAAGCGTTGCCACCCGCCTCTTATAATTGTTTCGCATCAGTCAGTCCGTATAGTGTAAATTATCTGAAATTAAAAGCCAAAAATAATAATTGAACTAAACTGGAGCTGGTGGTATTTCATAGATTATTTATAACCTTTTAAAGGAGTTATCGAATGAACATCGCAGTTGTCGGTGGAGGGAGCCGGTGTAAACGCTTGATGGAGGTGATTGAACGGCACGAATTTCAGGAAGTTCAACCCAAAGTTGTTGCCGTAGCAGACATTAAAGACGATGCTGTCGGTTTCGTTAAAGCAAAAAAAAATGGTTTGTTTGTCACCCATGATTACAATGATTTTTTTAGAAGAGATGACATCGACCTCATCATCGAGCTGACCGGCAACATGGATATCCTCTATGATATCCTGGAAAAAAAAAAGAAAACCGTCCGGGCCATATCCAAACGAACGGCCCAGCTTTTCTGGGAAATTTCCCGGGTTTCCACCTTGCAGAAAAAAACAGATCAGGAACTCCGGGAAACCCGTGCGCGCTACCAGTCGATCATCAACGAACTGATCCAGGAGGATGTGATGATGATCGGCTTTGATTACCGGATCATGGATGTCAATGACAGCCTGCTCAAGAGGCTGGGTCTGGAGCGCCAGGATGTCATCGGCCGGCATTGCTATGAAATTACCCACCGTCAGGGCCAGCCCTGCTCCGGAGATAAGCATCCGTGCCCGCTAATCCAGACCATGAATACCAAAAAACCCTTTCAGACCACCCACATTCACCTGGACAAAGATAACCGGGAAATCTATTATTCAATTTCCACCTACCCCATGCTCGAGGCCGGTGAATTTTTTGGTGCCATTGAAATATCGAGAGATATCACCAAAGATATCAAAGCCCAAAAAGCCATGATGCAGCAGGAAAAGCTGGCTTCGGTGGGACGTCTGTCGGCCGGGGTCGCCCATGAAATCAATAACCCCCTGACGACCATCCTGACCACCGCTATGTTGATCCAGGAGGAGCTTGACCCCCAGGATCCCAATTATCAAGAACTGGAAACCATTACCAAAGAAACCTTGCGCTGCCGCAAAATTGTGGCCAGCCTGCTGGATTTTGCCCGCCAGTCCACTCCCACCCGCAAACCATGCGACATCAATGAGATCGTCCGGGAGAGTGTGATCCTGACCCAAAAACAGGCTGCATTTAAAGATGTGATCTTAAAATACGAACTGGATGAGCATATTCCCAGCCTTAATATGGATAAAGGCCAGATCCAGCAGTCGATCATAAATTTGATTCTCAACGCCATCGAAGCCACCGATGCCGGCGGATCCATTTTTATTTCTTCGGCCTTCCAAAAAAACCAGGACCATGTCGACATTACCGTTAGCGACACGGGACAGGGGATCAGTGAAGATAATCTCGGCAAAATTTTTGATCCGTTTTTTACCACCAAAGATGAAGGCACCGGACTTGGATTGGCTATTACCCATGGGATCATCGAACAGCACAACGGGACACTCAATGTTGACAGCAAATTGGGCCGGGGAACAATATTTACCATTAAATTACCAGTCAAATCTGGAGAAAACGATGCCGCCTGAAAATCCACGTATTCTGGTGGTCGACGACGAACTGAATATCTGCCAAAGCTGTACCAAGGTATTGGCGAAGCTGGATTACGACGTCATCTATACGCTGAACGGATATGATGCTTTAAAAATGATGGATGCCGAACCATTTGACGTCATCCTTACCGACTTAAAAATGAGCAGCCTGGGTGGCATGGAGGTTTTGCGGCGCGTAAAAGAGGCTTTTCCCGACACAATTGTGATTGTCATGACCGGTTACGCCAGTGTGTCCTCGGCCGTGGAAGTCATGAAAATGGGTGCCCTGGATTACCTTCCCAAACCGTTTACACCAACTGAACTGCGGGCCATTGTCATGCAGGCCGTGGCCGAAAGAAAAATTCGGAGGCAAAATCAACAGCTGCAAAAGCAAAAACAAAAAAACACGCCTCTTTCGCACCAGCTTATCGGCAACAGCCCCAAGATCAAGCAGGTGGTCACCATGATCCAGAAAGTAGCGCCAACCGATTCCACCGTCCTTGTATATGGTGAAAGCGGAACCGGCAAAGAACTGGTGGCCAGAGCCGTGCATGCCAACAGCCTCAGGCGTAAAAACGTTTTTTTCGCCGTAGACTGCGGGACCCTGTCACACAACTTGCTGGACAGCGAATTATTCGGCCATACCAAAGGGGCTTTTACGGGTGCCCATGAGAATAAGGAAGGTATTTTTAAATTAGCGGATGGGGGAACTGTTTTTCTGGATGAAATCAGCAATATCAGTCCTGAAGTCCAGGGCAAGCTCCTGCGATTTTTAGAGGTCCGCGAATTTCTTCCCTTAGGTGCCAGCGCTCCATTACAGGTGAACGTCCGCTTAATTTTTGCCACCAACAAAAACCTGCAAGAAATGGTGGCCAACGGCACCTTTCGAGAAGATTTTTATTATCGCATCGATGTTTATCCGATTCTTCTGCCGACCTTAAAAGAACGCAAGATGGACATTTTGCCGATCGCCTATCATTTCCTGAATCAGTTCAACGCAAAAATGGGCAAAGGTATCACAGGATTTGACCCGGATGCCGTAAACCGCCTGGCAGCATATGACTGGCCCGGCAATGTCAGGCAGTTGCGAAATACGATTGAAAGGGCCGCCATTTTGTGTGAAAGAGATCAAATTTCATTAAACGATCTGCCATTGCTTGGAGAATTGGATGATATCGACCCACTGCTTGAAAATGTTCCCTCGACCAACGAAGAACTCAAGCACATCAAGAAGGAAATCCGGCAAAAGGCGGTGCGCAAAGTCGAAAAAAATTTCATCTTAAATGCCCTGGTAAAAAGCAACTGGAATGTGACCCAGGCCGCCAAGAGCGTCGGGTTGCAGCGCAGCAATTTTCAAAATTTGATGAAAAAATACGAGATTACCCTTCGGAAGTAAAAATATTCAGTGTATAATTTTTTTATACAAATACCAGAATCGTTTCATGACTGTCCTGAAATTCCCGACGGTTGGCCCCAGTGAAATCAATAATTAATAATTTTTAAATTAATTAAAATAGTTATAGAGAAATATGGCAGGTCCCTTCAAATCTATCCCGCCCAATCCGCACACAGATAATCTCAATTATTGTACGTATATATAGTATATTTTTTTTATACACTTCTCGCCATAAAAACCTTGTGTAAACAATTATATTAATAAATTTCAAGATGTTATATAAATATTATTTTCTGGCACGGATTCTGCTAAAGCAGAGTAGCAGGTCAATCGTCAACTTTATTTAGAGCAATATAATTAACATTTCTCAATACCAATTATAAGTGAAAGGGGAAAAAATGGAAGCTTCAGCCAAAATCATCGTCGTCGATGATGAAAAGCGCATCTGTCATAATGTCGCCAAGATCCTCTCCAAAAATAAATATGAAGTGACTCACGCTGGGAGTGCCCAGGAGGCTCTGGAAAAAATGGCCAAGGAAAGCTTCTCGCTCCTGATTTCCGATATCGTAATGCCTGGAAAAAACGGCCTTGAACTGCTTAAAATGGTCAAAAAAGAATGGCCGTTGACCAAGGCGATCATGATGACCGCCTATGCCGCAACGGACACGGCAATAAAAGCCATCCGCCTGGGAGCCTTGGATTACATTGCCAAACCTTTTACACCCGACGAGCTCAGGTCCACGGTCGAGCAGGCGCTGTCAGGCAACCTGGTGGAAGCCCCAACGACAGATGAAGAAAAAGAGACGATTGACGTCATTGACCTTGATATGCCGTTTGAAACCGATGAAGTCAGTAAATACACCGGTGAAGATTATGCGGCCCGGTTGGGGCGCTCAGATATGCCGGTCATTGAAGTCAAGATGCCCGAGCCCCTGGAAAATTTTTGTGAAGTCGGAAGTATGGTTTGCGATATCTTCAAAAAACTGGGGGCCACGTGCAAAGCCGGCACCAAAACCGCGGAATGCCCCCAGAAAAAGGCCAAAAAGGGCAAGGCCAAAAAAGAAAACGCCTTTGATTCCGCCAAATTGATCGGAATCGATCAACCTTTCAGCTATGAGGAGGTTGTATCGGTTACCGGTCCTGAATACGTTCATAACCTGCATCAGGAGGGGGTCACCTTCCTGCCCTATGAGGAACTCAAGAAAAATTATGCCCGGATCCAGGCCAAAGAAACCGTGGCCATCGATATTGATATGCCCTTTGACCGGGATGAAGTCGCCCGACTGACCGGTGACGATTATGCCCAAAGACTCACCCGCTCGGATGTGCCGCTGGTAGAGGTCACCGTCCCGGAATCCCTTGAAAATTATTGTGAAGTCGGCAGTATGGTCTGCGACATCTTCAAAAAATTGGGAGCCACCTGCAAGGCCGGCACCAAAACCGCGGAATGCCCCCAGAAAAAGGCCAAAAAGGGCAAGGCCAAAACAGCCACAGGGTTTGATTCGAAAACCCTGATCGGCGTCGATCAGCCGTTCAACTACGAGGAAGTCGCAGCCATCACCGGACCGGAATATATCCTCAACCTGCACCATGAAGACCTGGTTGTCACCCCCTATGAAAAACTCAAAAAAGAGATGGCCCACAGACTGGCAAAACCTGCGGAGCGTGCTTCGGCTGATCAGGATTTGATGAAAGAACCTGCTTACAAAAACATCCTGGTGATCGACGACGAAGTTGCCGTCAACAACAATATCCGAAAAATTCTGGTCAAAAATGGCTATCATGTCGATCAGGCCGTCACCAAAGATGAAGCCCTTGATAAAATTCAGGCCAGGCCTTACACCCTGGTCCTTCTTGATCTTAAAATCCCCGGGGTTAAGGGGCTTGAACTTCTCAATGCCATACGCGCTAAGAATCCGGAAGCCAAGGTCATTATCATTACCGGCTATGCCAGCATCGAAACGGCCGTTGAAAGTGCCCGGCAGGGAGCCATCGATTACCTGCCCAAGCCGTTCACACCGGATGAAATCCGCTCGGTAACCGAAAATGCGTTTAGACTAGCTGCCTAAAACAATTTTATCATTCTCTAAAAAAATCCCGGCCATAAATTTATGGTCGGGATTTTTTTATTGATCCGTATTTAATTCCAATTTAAAGCGCAATTTTATTGACAACTCAACTTCCAAAAGGTATTTTCAAACCTTTTTGTAGATGGAGAACTGACCGAAATATCAATCAAATTAATTTTTATCAGGAGACTAGGACAATGGCAAAAGCAGTAAAAGGATCGGTACTGGTTGTCGGCGGCGGAATTGCCGGTATGCAGTCCGCATTGGATTTAGCCAACTCCGGTTTTTACGTATACCTTCTGGAAAAATCCCCCTCCATCGGCGGGGTGATGTCCCAGCTGGACAAGACCTTTCCGACCAATGATTGTGCCATGTGAATTATCTCACCGAAACTGGTCGAGGTCGGCCGGCATCTAAATATCGAACTGATCACCTACGCGGACCTTGAGAGCGTCAAGGGATCTTCCGGGAATTTCAAGGTCAAAGTCAGAAAGCGGGCCCGCACTATCATCGAAGACCGCTGTACCGGATGCGGTGCCTGCGTTGAAAATTGTCCCGTCGTACTTGAAGCGACAGTTTAAGGCTTCCGGCGCAAGAGCCTCACCGCCGATCTTCACGGAGGCATACGGGTAACTGTTTTTAAATTTAAGCAAAGTGGCTGGTAAAGAGTCCTACTTGAATACATAAATAGTCAAAGGTCAGGTAATTATGGAAACGGCAGTTGAAATCGATTGGAATACAATAGGCAACATAATTAACGGCTACAAAGGCAACCCGGAAGCCCTGCTGATGATCATGCAGGATATCAACGACATTTACCATTATGTCCCACCGGAGGTGATTCCATTGCTGGTGGAAAAGCTGGCCGTTAAAGAAAGTCTGATCTACAGCGTTGCTACCTTTTATAAGACCATCAGTTTGGAACCGCGGGGTAAATACATCGTTAGCGTCTGCACCGGCACGGCCTGTCATGTGCGCGGGGCCGAAAAAATAATGGATGCCATTGAAGGCCGACTCGAGATTGGTGAAGGACAAACATCAGAAGACGGCCTCTTTACACTCGAGGCGGTTCGATGCATTGGCTGTTGTGCTTCGGGACCGGTGATCACGGTGAACCAGGAAACCCACGGGGGTCTTGATCGTTCCAGCGCATTAAAGGTAATTGATGACTACAGCCAGAAGGCTTCTTAAAGGATAGGGTTATTGGAGGTTTTACGGGACCATGGCAAAACTAAAAGATAGAGCAGCACTGGAAGAATTCAGAAAAAAACTCCAGGGCACAAGCCAGAAGCGGAACAAGAAACTAATTTCGTTATGTGCCGGTTCAGGCTGCGGTGCTTATGGAACCGCCAAGGTTCATCAAACCCTGGTCGATGAATTGAAAAAGCAAAAATTAGATAAACAGGTAGATGTCAAACTTTCCGGCTGTCATGGATTCTGTGAAAAAGGGCCAATAATGGTCATCCATCCCGAGGGCATATTTTATCCCCAGGTACAAGAAAAAAATATACCCGAAATCGTGGAAGAAACAATTAAGAAAGGCGAACTGGTTAAGTCCCTGGCCTATAAGGACCCCACTTCCAAAAAATTAATTACGTTTGAAGAAGATATTCCATTTTATAAACTTCAGCAGCGAGTCATTTTCGGCAACAATGGCATAATTGATCCGACCAGCATTGAGGATTACATCGCGGTGGGCGGATACTCGGCCCTGGAAAAAGCGCTATTCGATCTAAAACCGAAAAAAATTATCGATGAGATCAAAACAGCAGGTTTGCGGGGCCGCGGCGGCGGCGGATTCCCAACCGGCATCAAGTGGGAGACCTGTCGCCGGCAAAAAGGTGACAAATATGTCATCTGCAACGCAGACGAAGGAGATCCCGGTGCTTACATGGATCGAAGCCTTTTAGAAGGCAACCCTCACAGCGTGGTGGAGGGCATGATTATCGGCGCCATCGCGATCGGTTCCCATGAAGGGTTTGTTTACGTGCGTCACGAATATCCCCTGGCGGTGAAAAATTTGACCGTCGCCCTGCAAAAGGCGGAGAAACTGGGGCTGCTCGGCAAAAATATCCTGGGCACCGGTTTTGATTTTACAATTCATATCAGCCGCGGCGGCGGGGCGTTTGTGTGCGGGGAATCCACGGCCTTGATGGCTTCGCTGGAGGGTAGCCCGGGCCGCCCAAAAGCCAAATACGTCCACACCGTCGAAAAAGGATTCCGGCAGAACCCCTCCAATTTGAACAATGTCGAAACATGGGCCAATGTACCGGTAATCATCAATCAGGGCGCCGAGTGGTACGCGTCGATCGGAACCGAACGCAGCAAGGGGACTAAAATATTTTCCCTGGTCGGCAAGGTGGTTAACACCGGTTTGGTCGAGGTTCCGATGGGCACCACCTTGCGGTCCATTATTTTCGATATTGGCGGCGGCATTCCCAAAAAGAAAAAATTTAAAGCGGTTCAAACCGGGGGGCCTTCCGGCGGGTGCATCCCCGAGCAGTTTTTGGACCTGCCGGTCGACTTTGATGCGCTGGCCAAAGTCGGCTCCATCATGGGATCCGGCGGCATGATCGTCATGGACCAGGATACCTGTATGGTAGATGTGGCCCGCTATTTCGTCGATTTCCTAAAAGACGAATCGTGCGGTCAGTGCAACCCCTGCCGCGAAGGGCTCAAACAGATGCTGGTAATTTTAACCGGTATCTGTGAGGGGCGTGGCAAAGAAGGGGACATCGAGCTTCTTGAAGAACTGGGTACGATGATGCAGAAATTTTCGCTGTGCGGCCTGGGGACATCGGCGCCCAATCCGGTATTAACCAATATGCTCTATTTCCGGGAAGAATACGAAGCGCATATCCGAGATAAAAAGTGTCCGGCCGGGGTCTGCAAACCCCTGTTTCACTATGAAATCGATGCTGAGGCCTGCACCGGCTGTGGCGTCTGTGCGCGCAAATGCCCCCAGGAGGCTATCAGCGGTGAAAAGAAAAAACCCCATGAACTGCACCAGGATCAATGCATTAAGTGTGGTATCTGCTATGACGCCTGTAAATTTGATGCGATTGCTATTCAATAGCCGCGCTATTTAGCAGCGGCCGCGGAAAAACAAAAGGAAAGCTGCAATGATTACGTTTAAACTCAATGGGAAAACCGTCCAGGGCGAAGAAGGACAATATATCCTTCAGGTGGCTGAAAAATTCGGTGTCGCCATTCCAACCCTCTGCCATCATAAAGCACTGGAGCCGGCCGGCATGTGCCGTCTGTGTACGGTGGAACTTTTCGACGGACGCCGCACCCGCTATGTGACCGCATGCAACTACCCCATCTGGGAAGGCATGGAAGTCAGAACGGATTCAGAAGCGGTTCACCAGGGCCGCAAGCTTATTGTGGAAATGCTGCTGGCCCGCTGTCCGGAGGTGCCTATCCTAAAGGACCTGGCAAAACAGTACGGGATTTCAGAACCGCGATTTGAGAAAGGCGATGACACCTGTATCCTCTGTGGGCTGTGCACCCGTGCCTGTGAAAGAATGGGCGCCAATGCCATCACTTTGACCGGCAGGGGATTGGACCTGCAAGTCGACACTCCCTTTCATGTCCAAACCGACCTTTGCATTGCCTGTGGCGCCTGTGCATCCGTGTGCCCCACCGGCCACATTACCCTGGAAAAAATTAGACAGCACCACACCCGGCGTGAAGCGACCCTCATCGCCTCCGAATACGAAATGGGGCTAAAAGGCCGCAAGCCGGTCTATGTACCCTATGCCCAGGCGGTCCCCAACACCCCGGCCATCGACCGCGACACCTGTATTCATTTCAAAACCGGCGGTTGCAAAATTTGCACCGCGTTTTGCGGCGTCGACGCCATCGATCATTCCATGCAGGACGAAATCATCGAGTTAAACGTCGGCTCCATCATCCTGGCACCGGGGTTCGAACCCTTTGATCCGTCTAAATTTGATTCATACAACTACAGCAAATTCCCCAATGTAATTACCTCGATGGAGATGGAACGGATTCTGTCAGCGTCGGGACCTACCGGTGGACACCTTGTCCGGCCATCCGATCATGCCGAACCTAAAAAAATTGCCTGGTTTCAATGTGTGGGATCCAGGGATATGAACCGCTGCGATAATTCATACTGTTCATCGGTGTGCTGCATGTATGCCATAAAAGAAGCGGTGATTGCCAAAGAGCATGCCGGCGCTGAACTGGATTGTGCCATATTCTATATGGACATGCGCACCCATGGCAAAGAATTCGAGCGTTTTTACGACAATGCCCGGGAAAAGCAGGGCGTTCGTTTCCTGCGCAGCCGGATCCATACCATTGACCCGGTGGGCGACAGCGGCGATCTTTCCGTGCGTTACGTCACCGAAACCGGCCAATTAGAATTGGAAACCTTTGACATGATTGTGCTGTCGGTGGGGCTGCAGACATCCTCCGAGACTGCCGAACTGGCCGACCGTCTGGGCCTTGAAATGACAAACGGCAATTTCTGCAAGACCGACACCTTCGACCCCGTAGCCACCTCGAAAAAAGGTATCTACGTGTGCGGCGCCTTTCAGGGGCCCAAGGACATTCCCCAGTCGGTGGTGGATGCCAGTGCCGCCGCGGCGGCGGCCGGGGAAATACTTAGCCCGGCCCGCAATACCGAAACCAAAACCCCGGAAGTCATCCCCGAGACCAACGTAACCAATGAGCGCCCGCGGGTGGGTGTCTTTGTCTGCCGCTGCGGCATCAACATTGCCGGTGTCGTCGATGTCCCCTCGGTCGCTGAATATGCCAAGACCCTGCCCTATGTCGAATATACCAGCGACAATCTGTATTCCTGCTCCCAGGACACCCAGGAAACCATGTCCCAGATCATCAAGCAAAAGAATTTAAACCGGGTCGTGGTGGCTGCCTGCACACCGAAAACCCACGAACCCCTGTTCCAGGAAACCTTGATCAATGCCGGCTTAAACAAATATCTCTTTGAAATGGCCAACATTCGCAACCATAACTCATGGGTTCACAAAAACAACCCGAAGTTTGCGACTAAAAAAGCCAAAGACCTGGTACGCATGGCCGTCTCAAAGGTTACCCTGATGGAGCCCCTCAAAGAAACCGAGCTTGAGGTCAATCAAACGGCCCTGGTTGTCGGCGGTGGCATCGCCGGCATGGCAGCGGCTAAAATCCTGGCGAACCAGGGCTATGAAACCCATATTGTCGAGCGCAGCGCCCAGCTCGGCGGCCAGGCCCTCAATCTTTATCAAACCGTAACCGGTGAGGATATTCAGAAAAAATTGGCCGGCCTGATCAAAGAAGTGCAAGGCAATAAAAACATCCATGTCCATCTGGACACGACCCTGGCCAATGTCGACGGGTTTGTCGGTAATTTCGAGACCACCCTGTCATCAAACGGCAAAGAGCAGAGCCTTGAACATGGCGTAGCGGTTATAGCCACCGGTGCGTCGCCTTTGAAGACGGCCGAATACAGCTACGGAGAGGATCCGCGCATCCTGACCAGTCTGGAGCTTGACAGAAAATTTATCGACAAGGATCCGGATTTGAAAAAGCTGAACACAGCGGTTTTCATCCAATGTGTGGGCTCACGGGAACCTGAACGTCCCTATTGTTCAAGGGTCTGCTGCACGCACTCGGTTGATAACGCCCTGCAGCTAAAAAAACTAAACCCTGCCATGAACGTGTTTGTTCTCTACCGGGATATTCGAACCTACGGCGAACGGGAATACATTTATAAAGAGGCCCGGGAGGCCGGCGTCATCTTCATCAGATTCAGCCTCGACGGCAAACCGCAAGTGAGTTTAAAAGACGGCCAGCTTCTGGTCAAGGCCAGGGATCCCATCATCGGCCGGATGGTGGAGATTGAAACCGACCTGCTCACCCTGGCCACGGCTGTTATCCCCAACAGGGATGAGCAATTGGCCAATTTCTTCAAAGTATCCCTGAATGACGACGGCTTCTTTGTGGAACGCCATGCCAAGCTCGGGCCGGTTGAATTTGCCACCGACGGTGTTTTTTTGTGTGGTTTAGCCCATTATCCAAAGCCCATCGATGAATCCATCTCCCAGGGTCGAGCGGCCGCCTCACGCGCCATCACCCTGTTGGCCCAGAAAACGATTCATACCAGCGGTAACATTGCCGCAACAAATCCGGCCATGTGCAGCCAATGCGGCGTGTGCGTGTCGGTTTGCCCGTATTCGGCGCCCTCCTTTGTGGAGGAAGGCCCCTGGACCGGAAAAGCCCAGATTAACCCGGTCCTGTGCAAGGGTTGCGGCCTATGTGTGGCATCCTGCCGCTCGGGCGCCATTCACCTAAAAGGCTTTGACAATGACCAGATCTTTTCACAGATTTTTTCATTGCGGGAAGCAGTTTAATTTTGTTAATAAGTCAAATAGTTGAATAGTCAAATAGTTAAGGTTTTGCTGAGAACTATCGCTGAAACCTATTTAACCGATCAACTAATCAACTATTCAACCAATCATAAGGAGATAAACTACAATGTCTGATTGGGAACCGAAAATTGCAGCTTTTTTGTGCAACTGGTGCAGTTATGGTGCCGCCGATCTTGCCGGAGTCAGCCGGATGGAATACCCGGCCAACATCCGGGTCATCCGGATTCCGTGCACCGGCCGGATGGATCCTAAATTTTTCCTGGCAGCCATGCGGGAAGGCGCTGACGGTGTCTGGGTATCCGGGTGACATCCCGGTGAATGCCATTACCTGGAAGGTAATTACTATGCCCGCCGTAAATTCGCCCTGTTTCAAAATTTGATGGAAATGATGGGGATCGAGCCCGGTCGCCTTCAATTTTCCTGGGTCTCATCGGCTGAATCCACCAAATTTGTAAGTGTTGTCAAAGAGGTTACCGCTGCCATTAAGGCGCTCGGACCGAATCAATCGTTTGTAAAAACCAAAGCCAAGGTTGCTTAAGATGACAAGTTATATCCAGAAGATAAAAGAAGTATCCGCAAGACTCTTAAAAGAGTGCAAAGTGGATGCCGTACTCGGTTTCCGAAAAGGAACCATCCCCATGATGAACGAGCCTTATTTTGCCAGAACACCCGAAGATGTCCAGAATCTGGTCTGGGACAGCAACTGCGGTATCAATCTGGCAAATTATCTGACCGACCGCAAGGAGAACATCGGCATTATCGCCAAGGGCTGCGATTCCAGAAATATTGTGACCCACTGTGTTGAAAACAAAATAAAAAGAGAACAGCTGGTCATTATTGGAGTGCCCTGCAAGGGAATGATTGACAAGCGTAAAATCAATTCCATGATTGAAGGCGAAATCAGTGATGTCACCGAAGATGAAAACAATATAACGGTTAAAGGCGACGGGTTTGAAAAGGTATTAAACAAAAAGGATGTGCTTCAGCAAAACTGTGCCCTTTGCATTCATCGCAACCCGGTCGAATTTGATGAATTGATCGCCGAGACCGTCAAAGAGCAGGCGAATATTGACCGCTACGAGGACATCCGCAAAATAGAAGCCATGTCCCCGGCGGAAAAAGAGGTATTCTTTGAGGACCTCTTTTCAACCTGCATCCGTTGTTACGCCTGCCGCAATGCATGCCCGCTGTGCTATTGCCCGACTTGCTTTACGGACGAATCCAGGCCCCAGTGGGTGGGTAAAGGCCAGGATGAAACCGATGTTAAAACGTTTCACTTTTTAAGGGCCTTTCACTGTGCCGGAAGATGCACGGACTGCGGGGCCTGCGAGCGGGCCTGCCCGGTGGGAATCAATATGCGGCTGTTGACCAGAAAACTGGAAAAAGACTGTTTCGACCTGTTTGAATGGGAGGCCGGCATGTCACTGGATCTGCGGCCGCCGTTGGACACATACAAACCCGGAGATCCGGATGATTTTATAAAATAAAAAATGTCCGTTGTCCGTGGACCGTTGTCGGTTGCAACATCAACTGACCACTGACAACTGACCGAAAAGGACATTTGCAATGAAAATATTTGCAATTGCTAAAGACAACTTGACAGACGGACTTGATCGGATCGCAGAATCCTACCGCTTATTCGCACCGGTGAAAGAAGCGCAATTTCATAATTTTAAGGAACTGGCAAAGGGTGAGGCGCCGGACCTGAATTTTTTGAATACCCGTCTGTCACCCAAGGCGATTATCTATCCCCAGACAGAAACCATGTTTGAATATTCCCTGGATGAATCCCGGGAAGATCATCATATCATGAAAGAAGTTGATAACAGCTATTCACCGCAAGCGGTCATCGGAATCCGGCCCTGTGATGCCAAGGCATTTCTTCTGGTCGGACATAATTTTGACACACCCGAATACAGGGATCCCTATTGGGTCAGAGCTTATGAATCCACCACCCTGGTGGGACTGGCCTGCGATTCACCGTGCAGCAGCTGCTTTTGCACTGCCGCCGGCTGCGGGCCCTGTCATGAAGAAGGACTGGATATACTCCTGGTGGAAACCGACAGCCGGTTCCTGGCAAAAGTTCTCACGGATAAGGGTGAGAAATTGGCAGCGGCTGCCGGCTGGGATACGCCAGCCGATGAAGCCGAAGCCGGCAAACAGATAGAAACCGCCAAGCAGGCCGCGGAAGCAAAAATAAGCGCCCGTGTAAACACCGACGGGCTAAAGGAGATCGATACCGTCGAATTATACAAGGCACCCTTCTGGGAGGATGTCTCTTTTTCCTGTATAAACTGCGGGACCTGCACCTTTGTGTGTCCCACTTGCTGGTGTTTTGATATCCAGGATGAAAATCACGGGAAATCGGGAGTGCGCATGCGCAATTGGGACAGCTGTATGTTCCCGCTGTTTACAATCCACGGCACCGGCCACAATCCCCGGGGGACCAAATTGCACCGCGTGCGCCAGCGCTTCATGCACAAACTGAAATATTATGTGGACAAGTATGATGTGGGGATTCAATGTGTCGGCTGCGGGCGCTGCGTTCGCTCCTGCCCCGTCAATATCGATATCCGACGTATCTGTGATTTGATGAATAGCTACGGAAGCGGGAAAGACAGCTGTGCGGCGTAGAGCATTGAATATTTGCGATTGAATATTGAATATTGGCAGTCCGCCTTCGACGGATCATTTTAATAAATAATTCTAAAATGACGGAGCGCAGCGACATCCAAAAATATTCAATATTAAATAATCAATAGTCAATTCAAACAGGGGGTTACAGTGCAAAATCCATATTTGCCTTATCCGGTGCGTATCGATGATATCAGTATCGAAACCGAAGATAAGAATCTAAAAACATTCAGATTCGTTTTTCTGAATTCTGAAGATGAAAATAAATTTGATTATAAAGCCGGTCAATTTGCCGAACTATCGGTGACCGGCAAAGGGGAAATTCCGATCGGCATCGCGTCATCCCCCACCGAAAAGGGCTTTGTGATGTTTACGGTCAATAAAGTGGGACTGGTGTCTTCCTGGCTGCACTCCATGAAGGTCGGTGATATCATGGGAATTCGCGGCCCCCTCGGAAACTGGTACCCATGGAAACAGCTGGAAGGCAAAAACATTGTCATCATCGGCGGTGGGTTCGCTTTCACCACCCTACGGTCTTCTATTATTTATATGCTCGATCCGGCCAACCGCTCAAAATTCAAGGACATTCATGTGATCTATGGGGCCAGGACGCCCGGAATGCTGCTTTACTGGGATGAGTTGGCCCAATGGGAAAAACGTGACGATATCAACATGCACATCACGGTGGATGGAACCGATGACCCGAACTGGAAATACAACAAGGGTTTTGTCCCCACCATAACCGAACAAAAGGCGCCTCCGGCAGGTGATGATACCTACGCCATCATTTGCGGGCCACCCATCATGATAAAATTTACCCAGCCCGTTCTGGACAAACTCGGCTACTCCCATGATAAAATCATAATGTCCCTCGAAAACCGCATGAAATGCGGTATCGGCATGTGTGGTCGCTGCAATATCGGCCAGGAATTCGTTTGCAAAGACGGACCCGTTTTTACCCTGGAACAGCTGAATAAAACACCAAGAGAGTATTAAATTGGGGAATTGTGACTTGAGGGATTTTCATATTGACATCGTCAAATGAATAATATAAATATAACTTTTTAAAACGAAGTTAAACAGGCTGCGGCCGAAAGTAAAATTATAACATATTATAAGGAGGATGATTAAATGCCAACTGTAGAGTTCATGGGTAAAGCATTCATGGTCGATGAAGACGGGTTTATCGATTCTTACGAGAACTGGAGTCAAGAGTGGGTTCAGTGGGTGAAAAAGGAAGAAGGTATTGAGGAACTCAACGATGAGCACCAGAAAGTCATCGAGGTGCTGCGCGACTACTATGAGAAAAACGGAATCGCCCCGATGGTGCGGGTTCTTTCCAAGGTCACCGGCTTCAAACTGAAACACATTTACGAACTTTTCCCGTCAGGGCCCGGCAAGGGAGCCTGTAAAATGGCCGGCCTTCCGAAACCGACCGGATGCGTCTAATTAAACGATAGTGATCAATAATTCGCTTACAAAAAAGGCTCTGCGTGCCCACGCAGAGCCTTTTTTATTTCAGGCCGGGGATCGCGAAAATAACCCGTACGGTTGCTCTCATATTTTATGCCCTTCTTCTATTTTAGGATGTGGTTCGGTTTCAGTGTTCAGGTGTTCCGCCTGGGGCGGATCAGGACTGAAATTTCTGTATCTCTGCTACTGACACCTGAAACCTGACACCTTAAACCTGTTATTAAATTCCTATAATATAAAAAAAGCTTTTCGTCATGACAGAAAAAACCTAATTGTAAGGGACAAAAAGATGATATTATCAGTAAAAACCCACGAGAGGACCGAACTGGTTGATGTTACCTCGGAGATAGATCAGCTTGTAAAAAAATCCGGAATCGATCAGGGCTTATGTATGGTATATGTGCCGCACACCACCGCCGGGGTGACCATCAATGAAAGTGCTGATCCCAGTGTAAAAACAGACATGCTGATGGTTTTAAACCAGATAGTGCCCTGGGAAGCAAATTATCGTCACCTGGAAGGCAATTCCCCCGCCCATGTTAAATCAACCCTGGTAGGTGCGTCGGAACTGATAGCCATCGAGAAGGGCCGATTGGTGCTGGGCACCTGGCAGGGAATTTTTTTCTGTGAATTCGATGGTCCACGTAGCAGGAAGCTTCATGTGCGGATTTTGGAAAAGAGCTTTGTAGATTAAAAGGTTACTATTTGCTTATATAAAAAAAAATCCCAAATCACAGGCACCAAATTACAATTAAATTCTAAACTCCAATATTCAATGACCAAAACACTGCAATTCAGAAATAATTTTATCATCACAAACGGTCCTGGGTCTATTCCCAAACGACTTAGTCGAGTCGAGTTTTGAATTTTGGTTCCGCCTGCGGCGGATGATTTATTTGGAATTTGTGATTTGTGATTTCATTAATTTTGAGCCATATTCTATTTGCTATTACTAATAAAGGTTATGGAGAGATTTTATGCATGAGCTTGACTCAATCGACAGTGCTATACTGAATCGCATCCAGTCGGATTTTCCAATTACCTCGCGCCCCTATCTTAGGGTGGCTAATGAACTGGGGTTAAGTGAGAAGGAGGTATTGGACCGGGTTGCGCGGTTGAAAGCCGACGGGATTATTCGGCGCATCGGCGGAAATCTGGTCCCGGGAAAACTGGGATTTGTCAGCACTCTGTGTGCCGCCAGTGTTCCGGCTGATAAAATCGATCATTTCGCTGAAATCGTCAACCGCTATCCCGGCGTTACCCACAACTACCAGCGCGATAGCAAGTATAATGTATGGTTTACCTTCATCGCCTCCTCCAGGGATGAAATAAAAAAAAACCTGAAGCAAATCGCCAAAGATTCCGGCATCGATGATATCTTGAATTTGCCGGCCACGAAGGTGTTTAAGATTAGAGCGGAATTCGAGGTGTGATACGCGTTGCGGGGTGCGGGTTGCGGGAACCCGGCATAGCGCAGAGGGCAAAGCGCAGAGCGTGAAAACCAGAACTTACAGAACGCTATGCCCTATGCGCCATGCGCCATGCTTCTGGCAACAAGCAACCAGCGCCCAGAAGCCTGAGAGCAACAGCCAGTAACCAGAGAATAGAAGCCACCCATGAAAGATATTCGAATTGCCGCCGTAATTTCCAATTCACCTGTCGGCCAGGTAGATCAAAATATCGACCGTATGCTCCCCTGGGTCAAGAAAGCTAAAAAAGAGGGTGCGGATCTCATCTGCTTTCCGGAATTAAATGTTACCGGGTACAGCTCTGATCCTGTCATCAAAGATTCAGCCGAATCGATTCCCGGTCCCATCAGCCGACAGCTTGAGCACATGGCGCAAACTGCTAAAATTGTCATTCTGGCGGGAATGGCTGAAAAAGATGAAAGCGGGAGGTTTTTTGCAAGCCACCTGGTCGTCTCTCCGCAGGGAATTTCAGGGGTATATCGCAAACTGCATGTCGCGCCGCCCGAGAAAGCCGTATTTTCTCACGGAAAACAGGTTCCTTTATTCAACATCCTCGGAATTAAATTGGGCATCCAGCTTTGCTATGATGCTCACTTTCCCGGGCTTGCCACCCGCATGGCGGTTGATGGTGCCGACATTATATTCATGCCCCACGCTTCACCCCGGAGAACTCCGCAGGAAAAACTGGATTCGTGGATGCGTCACCTGACGGCCAGGGCCTTTGACAACGCTGTTTTCATTGTGGCCTGCAACCAGGTCGGAGAAAATCAAAAAGGCCTTGAGTTTCCCGGACTGGCGGTGGTTATCGGACCGTCCGGCAATATATTGAAAGGCAAAACCACCGACCGGGAAGGCATGCTCGTAACGGATTTACGGGCAGAGGAGCTGGCAGACATCCGGGACCACAAAATGCGATACTTCCTGCCCAACAGGCGGCCGGAACTTTATAAATAGGCGTCTGTTGGTTTCACCACCCGCTGC
>Ga0210097_1000099_pt1 | contig 39048 bp, 40 predicted proteins | sample Joice_CattailNLA_2_FD_185521 | JGI IMG/M metagenome (GOLD analysis project Ga0210097, IMG submission 185521) | Wetland microbial communities from San Francisco Bay, California, USA, that impact long-term carbon sequestration - Joice_CattailNLA_D2... | ecosystem: Environmental > Aquatic > Marine...
GGACGATCCGCATTCCCGTGCACATGATCGAGACGATCAACAAGCTCATCCGGACCTCCCGCTACCTCGTCCAGGAGCTCGGGCGGGAGCCCAGTCCCGAGGAGATCGCCGAGCGGATGGACATCCCCCTGGAGAAGGTCCGCAAGGTGCTCAAGATCGCCAAGGAGCCCATCTCGCTGGAGACCCCCATCGGGGAGGAGGAGGACAGCCACCTCGGGGATTTCATCGAGGACAAGAACACGGCCTCCCCCGTGGAGAGCGCGATCAACATCGACCTGGCCGAGCAGGTGAAGAAAGTCCTCGGGACCCTGACGCCGAGGGAGGAACGCGTCCTGCGGATGCGTTTCGGAGTCGGCGAGAAGTCGGATCACACGCTGGAGGAGGTGGGGCAGGACTTCGAGGTGACGCGGGAGCGCATCCGGCAGATCGAGGCCAAAGCGCTCCGGAAGCTGCGCCACCCCAGCCGCAGCAAGAGACTTCGGACGTTTATCGAGTAGGAAGAGGGAGGTTGTCCCCGGAAATGCCGGGAACCGGATTGACAATGCCCCCGTTTCGCGGGGACAATACGTATTCCGGATTTCGTAAAGGATTACGGGCCCATAGCTCAGTTGGTCAGAGCCACCGGCTCATAACCGGTCGGTCCCTGGTTCGAGGCCAGGTGGGCCCACCAGATCGCACCGTGATGCGTGGGGGGAAGGCGTGAGCCGCTCCCGGGGCACAGCTTCCCCCTCCTCCGTGACGGTCCGTGACGTCTGGAAGGCGCTCGACGACGAATACCCGTTCGCCCATCGGGCAGACTGGGACAACGTGGGAATTCTCCTGGGGGATCCGAATGCGCCCGCGACGAGGGCGGTAATCGCGCTGGACGCCACCCCCGCGGTGGTCGCTGCGTGCCGGCGGGAGAAGGCCGATCTCCTCGTCACGCATCACCCGGTGATCTATTCCGCGCTTGCGTCGATCCGGTCCGACCAGGCCGCCTCCGCAACCGTCCACGAGCTTGTCCGGATGGGGGTGGCGGTCATCTCGGCCCACACGAATGCCGATGTTGCCGCAAGAGGAGTCTCCCATGCCCTCGCGCGCAGGATCGGGCTTAAAAAGATCCGCCCCCTTCTCCCCGGCGAGCCGTCCGACGCGTGCAAGGTCGTCGTATTCGTCCCCCCCGGTCATGCCGATGCCGTCCTCGCCGCGCTGTCTGCGGCGGGCGGCGGCCGAATCGGCGCGTACACCCGGTGCTCGTTCCAGTCGTTCGGGACGGGAACGTTTTTCCCCGCGGAGGGGGCGAAACCGTTCCTGGGCAGGGCCGGAAGCGAGGAGAGAGTGGAGGAGGTGCGCCTGGAGTCGGTCGTGGCGGGGAGTCTCCTGCCGGAGGTCGTAAGCGCGGTTCGGAAGGCCCACCCTTACGAGGAACCGGCGATCGACGTCTACCCGCTCAAGGGAGGAGCCCTCGGGGGCGGGATCGGGGCCGTCGGGGACAGGGAACGGGAGGCCCCCCTCGCGGAGGTGCTGGAGGGGGTGTACCGGGCCGTGCGGCCCTCGTGGATCAAGGTGGCGGGCCCGGGGAAACGACGGATCCGCAGGATCGCGGTGGTGGGGGGGAGCGGTTCGGAGTTCACCGGGGCGGCGAGGGCCGCGGGAGCCGACCTGTTTCTCACGGCGGACATCAAGTACCACCAGGCGCTCGAGGCGGACGCCGGCGACATGACGGTGGCGGACATCGGGCACGGATCGGGGGAAAAGTGGATTCTTCCGGAATTCCGACGGGTGATCGCGGCGCGGTTCGGCGGGAAGATCGCGACCCGCGTGATCATGGAGAGCGAGCCATTGCGGCCTTTCCGGCCGAAGCATACAGGAGGGACGAAGCGGTGATGAAGAATGTGAAGATCCTGCTTGACCTGCAGGAGATCATGAGCCGGTCCAGGATGGCGGAAATGGAGAAGCAGAAAATTCCCCTCGAGGTGGCCGACCTGAAAAGCCTCTTCGAGGAGAAGGAGTCGAAATTTCTCGCCGCCAAGCAGGAGTTCGAGCAACTCCAGCAGGAGAAGAGGGAGAAGGAGCGGGGGATCGAGGAGGAGGGGGACAAGGTCGAACGGGCCAAGTCGAAGCTGATGTCGATCAAGACCAACAAGGAATACTACGCGATGCTGAAGGAGATCGAGGGGACGAAGCGGACCAACGCCGCGCGCGAGGAGGAACTTCTCGCGGTCCTTGCGCGGTACGAGGAGGTGGAAAAGCGCCTCGCGGACCTGTCGGCGGATGTCGAGGAGGTGGGCGCCAGGTACCGGGAGCGCATGGTGGACATCGAGGCCCGGATGGCGAAGTTCGACAAGGACATCTCCCAGCTCCAGGCGAAAAAGTCCGATATGGCGGCAGGCCTGGACAAGGGGCTCGCACGGCGGTTCGAGATGATCTTCGAACGGCGCAACGGGGTCGCCATCGTGTCCGCGAAAAACCAGTCCTGCACGGGGTGCCACATGAACATCTCCCCCCAGCTCTTCAACCTCCTCCAGCGCGAAGACCGGATCTACTCCTGCCCCAACTGCAACCGGATCATCTATTTCGAGGGGGACGCCGCGGAGCAGGCCGGCGGATGAAAGGGAAGGCGGTCACGGCCCGGACCGACGGCGCGAGCCGGGGGAACCCCGGCCCGTCCGGGATCGGGGTTGTGCTCGAGGTGGACGGGGAAGCGGTCCCGATCGAACGTTTCGAGTACATCGGGGAGACCACCAACAACGTGGCCGAGTACCGCGCCCTCCTCCTTGCCCTTTCCGAGGCGGAGAACCTTTCCCCCTCCTCGCTTACCATCCTGTCCGACTCGGAACTTCTCGTCCGGCAGCTTTCCGGCGAATACCGCGTCAAATCGGATCTTCTGAGACCCCTGTACCGGGAGGCCTGCCGGCGTTTGCGGGATTTTCCCGGGGCGCGTATACTGCACGTAGAGCGCGGGGAAAACCGGGCCGCCGACCGTTTGGCCAACCGCGCGATCGACGATCATTTACAAAAGGCTTGAGGAGACCAGTCGGCCGCCGGCCCGCCTTACGCGTAAGCGATGGCGGGCGGGAGGAAAGTCCGGGCTCCGCAGGGCAGGGTGCCGGGTAATCCCCGGTGGGGGCGACCCCGAGGACAGTGCCACAGAAAAGACACCGCCATCCGGCCGGATACGGCCGGGCGGCAAGGGTGAAAAGGTGAGGTAAGAGCTCACCGCGCGCCGGGCGACCGTCGCGGCATGGCAAACCCCACCCGGAGCAAGACCGAATAGGAGGGCGACTCCGCGAAGAATACCGCGGGAGAAGGGCGGCCCGCCCGAGGCCCTCGGGTCAAGGTCGCTGGAGGCGGGCGGGAACGTCCGTCCTAGAGAAATGGCCGTACGCGGGCAGAATCCGCGCACAGAACCCGGCTTACGGTCTCCTCATCCTTTTCCCCCGTCAGGATTCCCTACCTCCCTGTGGTAGAACGGCTTTTTGTTAGCAGATATCTGCTCGAATTTCCCATAAAAACGCTTGACACATCGGAATCGTTCTATAGAATGGCCGCTAGTGGGTAATTGTGGGGAAAGGTGGGTTAGGCGGCCAAGATGATTTTCCGCGGACGGTTCGAATATACCATCGACCCCAAGGGAAGGGTGAACATCCCCTCCCGGTTCCGGGAACAACTCTCCGAAACCGGCATGGAAACCGTCGTAATCACCAATTATTCCGGGTGTCTTTACGCATACCCCGCCGAGGAATGGGATCGGATCGAGGAAAAGCTCGCCAGCAAGGTCTCGAGCGTCAACAGGAAGAAGAACGCGTTCGTCCGGTTTTTTGCGGGGGGGGCCGTCGAGGTTTCGCCCGACAAGCAGGGGCGCATCCTGATTCCCCCCTCGCTTCGGTCCTACGCGGGCCTCGACAAGGAGGTCGTCATCCTCGGGATGCCGAACCGGTTCGAAATCTGGGACCGGCAACGGTGGGATGTGGAAGTCGGCAGGTTCGAGAAGGAAGGATTCGAGGATCCCGAACTGGCACGGGAGATCGACTCCCTCGGGATATAGGGTGTGGCCAACGGCCACGTCCCCGTTCTTTTACAGCAGACTTTGGGATTGCTGGCCCCTGTTCCCGGAGAGGTATTCCTCGACGGGACCGCGGGCGCGGGCGGACACGCGGAAAAGATCGCGGAGAGGGTAGGGCCCACGGGCCTTCTGGTCTGCGCCGACGACGACCCTTCGATGCTTTCGATGGCTTCCGGGCGCCTCCGCGGGTTTCCCTGGGTCCGGATGGTCCGCTCCGACTACTCCGACCTCGCCCGGTTGCGCGAGGCGGCGGGAGGACGGATGTTCGACGGGATGCTGCTGGACCTGGGGATATCCTCCCCGCAGCTGGACGATCCTTCCCGCGGGTTCTCGTTCCGCAGCGACGGCCCCCTGGACATGCGGCGGGATCCCGGGTCGGGCGGCCCCAGTGCCCGCGAGATCCTTCGGCGCTCGACCGAAAGGGAACTGGCCGACATCTTCTTCCGGTTCGGGGAGGAGCGGTTTTCGCGGCGGATCGCGCGTATCCTCGTCGCGCAGCGGCAGAGGGAACGGATCGAGCGTACCGCCCAGCTTGCGGATCTGGTCAAATCGGCCATCCCCCGGAAAGCGTGGCCGAGGACGATCCATCCTGCCACCCGGGTGTTCCAGGCGCTCCGGATCGCCGTGAACCGGGAACTCGAGTCGCTCGCAGGCTTTCTCGACGGTTTTGCCGCCCATCTCGCCCCGGGCGGGAGGGTGGCGGTGATCAGTTTTCACTCGCTGGAGGACCGGATGGTGAAGGTGTCGTTCCGGGAACAGTCGGCGGGGGCGGAACCAACGCTTCGTGTGCTCACGCGCAAGCCGGTAGTGCCGGAAGATACGGAAATCGCAGCGAACCCGAGAGCCGCCAGCGCCAAGCTGCGTGCGGCCCGGAACAACCTGTAGGAGGGAAGAGATGAGGAGGATCGTGATCGGAAACAGCATCGCCATGATCACCGAAATCCGTCGGGAAGCGCCTGTGTTCCCCGCGGGTTCCCGGAGACGGGGACTCATGGGGCTGGCCATCCTGTTTCTCGCGGTGGCCCTGTTCAGCGTCTGGCTGTCGGGGAAGTACTACCGGATCGGCTACGGCGTTTCGGTCGCGCTCGAGGAGAACCAGGTTCTCAAGAACGAGCAGGCGCTCCTGAAGACGGAGGTCCTGACGCTCAAGAGTCCCGCGCGCATCGAGGCGATCGCCCGGGGCCAGCTTGGCATGGTGGATCCGAAGACGGAAAGAATCATCCGGGTGAAATGAACCCCCGCGCCCGGATCATTCTTGGCGTACTGTTAGGCGTCTACGGTCTCATCGTACTCCGGGCGTTTCACATCCAGGTGCTGGGCGTCGAGGGGATCCGCGAGAGGGGGGCCCGGCAATACAGCGTCAAGATCCCGCTCCTCCCCAAGCGCGGGGTGATCTTCGACCGGACCGGAACCGAGTTCGCCGTCAGCCTTTCCACGAAGTCGATCTACGTCCAGCCGTCCAAGCTTTCCTCGCCGGATCTTGCCGCGAAGATTCTCTCCCGCCGGATTTCCCGACCCGCTGCCCAACTGCGCAAGGCCTTCTCCTCGGACAGGAATTTCCTCTGGGTCAAGCGGCAGATGCCTTCCTCGATGGCGGAGGAGATCGTGCGGGAGGTGCGGGAAGCCCTTTCCCGGGGGAAGCACGACGGGGGGACGAACGGCATCGGCACGGTCGAGGAGCCGAAACGCTTCTACCCCAACCGGGAACTCGCCTCGTCGGTCATCGGGTTCACCGACGTGGACAGCGACGGGATCGAAGGGGTCGAGCTGTCGCTGGACAAGTATCTTCGCGGAGAGAACGCCTTCCTGGTAGGCGAGCGTGACGCGCGGGGCCGCATCATCCTCCCGGCAGAGACGCCGATCGAAGTCAATTCGCAGGGGCATTCCGTATCTCTCACGATCGATCGGAACATCCAGTACGTGGCGCAGACCGAGCTCATGGAGGCGGTGAAAAAGTACCGGGCACGCGGCGGGGTGGCCCTTGTCATGCAGCCCCGTACCGGGGAGATCCTCGCGATGGCGAGCCTGCCCACGTTCAACCCGAACAGCCTTTCCGGGGCCCGTCCGGAAGCGAGGAAAAACCGGGCCATCACCGACGTCATCGAGCCGGGCTCGACCTTCAAGGTGCTGACGCTGGCCTCGGCGCTGGAGCTGGGCGCGATCGGGATCAGCGACCGGGTCTTCTGCGAGAACGGCACGTACGGGTACGCCGGCCGCACGATACACGACACCCACAAGTACGGCTGGCTCACCGTTCCCGAGGTGATCAAGTTCTCGAGCAACATCGGGATGATCAAGATCAGCGAGAAAATGGACCCCGGCCGGTACTACGACATGATCCGGGCCTTCGGGTTCGGGGCGAAGACCGGGGTAGAGCTTCTGGGAGAGTCGCGCGGCCTGGTGCCCTCCCGAGACGGGTTCAGCAAGATACGGCGCGCTACCGTCTCGTTCGGCCAGGGGATCGCCGTCACGCCTCTCCAGCTTGCCTACGCGATGGCTTCCGTGGTGAACGGCGGGAAGATGATGAAGCCGTATCTCGTGAAGCAGATAACCGATCCGGAGGGACGGGTGGTCTACCGCGGCGAGCCGAAGGAACTGCGGAGAACGATTTCCCCCAAGACGTCGGCGCAGATGCGCGAGATGCTCGGGCACGTGGTCCAGGAGGACGGTACGGGCACACAGGCCCGCATCAAGGGATTTCTCGTCGGCGGGAAGACGGGGACGGCGCAAAAGGTGGAGGTGGGGACCGGCCGGTACTCCCCGGACAAGCGGATCGCCTCCTTCATCGGATTCCTCCCCTTGAACGACCCCGAATTCCTCGTCCTCGTCGTCATCGACGAGCCGAAAGGGGAGGTGTACGGCGGTGTGGTCGCCGCCCCCGCCTTCAACCAGATCGCGGTGAAGACGGCCTACTACCTGGGGCTCACTCCCACGGAGCCGGTCGGGCAGGATGCGGCGACGGCGACGGCGGCCCGGGAGGAAACCAAAGGCCCGGGCGTCCGGGTGACCCGCGTGGCCACGGGGTCCGCCGAGAGCTCCCTCGTCATGCCGGACCTCCGGGGTTTGAGCATGGGAAGGGTGGTGGACCTGATGGACCGGTATTCGGTGCGGGTCAGGCTGGTCGGTACCGGCCTGGCCCGGTCCCAGTCCCCCCCCCCCGGCGGGATTCTCGTCCCCGGAGCGGCCTGCACCGTGACCTTCGGGGCGGAGTAAGGAAAACGATGAGATTGGCGAATGTTCTCGCAGGCATCGCACCGGTTACGGCTTCCCTCGGATCGCTCGAGATCGGCGGGATCTCCGTCGATTCCCGGACGATCCGCCCCGGCGACCTTTTCGTCGCCATTCGCGGGGAGCGCGTGGACGGCCACGCCTTTCTCGATGCGGCGGCGCGGGCGGGCGCGGCGACGGCCCTCATCGAGCGCGAGGTTTCCTCCCCGCCCCTTCCCTGTCTTCGGGTGGAGTCGACGACCGCGGTCCTTCCCGCCGTGGCGGTTCGCTTTTACGGCGACCCGTCGGCAAGCCTCACCGTGATCGGGGTGACGGGCACCAACGGGAAGACGACCGTCACCTACCTTCTCGAATCGATCCTCGAAGCCGCGGGGAAGAAGACGGCCGTGATCGGGTCCGTCAATTACCGCCTGGCGGGCGAGTTCCTGCGGGCGGGACTGACCACCCCCTTTCCCCACGAACTCCAGGAGGTGATGGCGGTTGCATTGTCCGCGGGCGCAACCCACCTCGTGATGGAAGTGTCGTCCCACAGCACGGCGCAGGGAAGGATCGAGGGGGTGCGGTTCGACGCGGGCCTGTTCACGAACCTCTCGCACGACCACCTCGACTTCCACGGAGACATGGAGTCGTACTTCCAAGCCAAGGAATTGTTTTTCAAGGAGTATCTGCCAGCGGGAGGGAAGCGTACGGGCATGGCCGTGAATGCGGACGACCCGCACGGGGCAAGGCTCGCGGAGGAGTTCCCGGGCGCGCTCACCTTCGGGTTCTCCCGGGAGAGGACGGTGCATCCCCTCTCGTCGGAGATGTCGTGGGAGGGGACCCGCCTTTCCCTTTCCACGCCCGTGGGGAGGATCGACCTTCGGGCGAGGATCATCGGGGACTACAACGCGTCTAATATCATGGCGGCCGTCTGCGGGGCGATCCTGCTCGGCATCGATCCCGGGATGATCCGCGAAGGGGTGGAGAGGCTGCCGACGATCCCCGGGAGGATGGAGGAGATCCAAAACGACCGGGGACTCCACATTTTCGTGGATTACGCGCACACCCCCGAAGGGCTCGACCGCCTGCTCGCCGCCCTCGAGCAGCTCGCCGACGCGAGGCTGATCACCGTCTTCGGGTGCGGAGGGAACCGGGACAGGACGAAACGGCCGGAGATGGGCAAAGTCGCGGCGCGCCGGTCCGACGTGGTGATCGTAACCTCCGACAACCCCCGGAACGAGAGCCCCGGGGCGATCCTTTCGGACATCGTCCCGGGAATCGCCTCGGAAGGCTACCTGGAAGCGACGAGTCCCCTCTCGTGGGACGGGGGATATTACATGGTGATCCCGGACAGGAAAGCGGCTATCGCGCGGGCGCTCGAAATCGCCCGGCCGGGGGACACGGTTGCGGTAGCCGGGAAAGGACACGAGAATGTCCAGCAGATCGGTGACCGACGCTTGCCGCTCGACGACAGGGAAACGGTCAGATCGATCCTTGCCGGTGGCGGCTAGGCTTAACCTCGGGGACCTGATCGGGGTCCTCCACCCGCTGCGGGAGGGGGGGGAGATTCCCACCCGTGAGCCGATCGGCGCGGTGACCACCGACAGCAGGGAAGTTGTGCCCGGGGGCCTTTTCGTTGCCCTTGCCGGGGAGCGGGTCGACGGCGCCGACTTCGTGGCGGAGGCGATCGAAAGGGGGGCGCAGGCGGCGATCGTGTCGGAGGAGGGGGCACGGAAGATCCCCTCCGGGATCCTCGCCGGGAAGCCGGTGTTCGTCGTGCGCAGCCCCGTGGAGGCTTTGGGAGACCTTGCCAAGGCGCATCGGGAGCGGCTCCGCCACGTCCCCCTCGTGGGGATCACGGGCTCCTCCGGAAAGACGTGCACGAAGGAGATGCTTGCCGCGCTCCTTTCCCGGAGCAGGAACGTTCTCGGGAACCCGGGGAACCGGAACAACCTGATCGGACTGCCGCTGTCCCTGCTCGCGCTCTCCCCGGAGCACGACGTCGCGGTGCTGGAGATGGGTACGAACCTGCCGGGGGAGATTGCGAGGCTCTCGTCGATCGCCGCGCCCGACGTGGCGGTCCTGACCAACATCGGACCCGCCCACCTCGAGGGACTGGGAACGCTTGAGAACATCGCGCGGGAAAAGGGAGATCTGTACCGGGCCCTCCCCGATTCGGGGACGGCGGTGGTGAACGCGACGGACCTGCGGGTGATGCGGGAAGCGGGGCGCTGCCGGGCCGTCAGGATCTACTACGGCGTGGCGCTGAGCGAGATCTCGGGCAAGGTGCTGTCCATGGGCGAGGAGGGAATGCGGATCGCGGTCCGGACCCCTTCCGGGGGATTCACCTCCTTTTTGCCGTGCACGGGCGAGCATAACCTCACCAACGCCCTGGCCGCCGCCGCGGCGGCGTACGCCCTCGGCCTGCGGCCGAAAGATATGGAGGAGGGGTTCCGTTCCCTGGTCCCCCTCCCCGGCAGGTTCCGCCCCGTCCCGCTGCGGGGGGGAGGACTGCTCCTGGACGACGCCTACAACGCGAACCCCGCTTCCGTGGAGGCGGCCTTGAGGAGTCTCGTTTCCCTCCGTCGCGGAAGGCGTTGCCTCGTGGTCCTGGCGGACATGCTGGAGCTGGGAAAGTCGTCCGGTGCCTCCCACTTCCGGATCGGGCACATGGTCGCCGGGATGCGGCCGGACCTCCTGTTCACCTGCGGGGAGGAGGCGGCGTCGATCGCCCTCGGTGCGCAGGAGGGAGGGATGGATCCCGGACGGGTTACGCACGTCGGGGACCGGGAGGCGCTGCGCGACGCGGTGACGGGTGCGCTGCGGGAGGGAGACGTCATCCTGATCAAGGGGTCCCGGGGGATGCAGCTCGACAAGATCGCCGAGGTCGTGGAAAAGGAGTGGGCATAGTGTGATGCTGTACCACCTTCTCTACCCGCTGCACGTGGATTACTCGTTCTTCAACGTATTCCGGTACATCACGTTCCGGACGATCTATGCCTCGATCACGGCGCTCCTGCTCTGCTTCATCCTCGGGCCATGGCTCATCCGCGAGCTCGGTTCCCACCAGATCGGGCAGACCATCCGGAAGGACGGCCCGGAGCGGCACCTCGCGAAGGAGGGGACCCCGACGATGGGAGGGCTTCTGATCGTCCTCGCCGTCGTGATCCCGACCCTTCTCTGGGCGAACCTCACCAATTCCTACATATGGGTCGCCGTGTTCGTGACCATCGGGTACGGCGCTATCGGTTTTTACGACGACTACCAGAAGGTGATCCGGAAGGACGCGAAGGGCTTGAGCCCGAAGGCGAAATTCGCGAGCCAGATCCTCCTTGCGGGGGTGGCGGCGACGCTTATCTACATGGACGTGGGGATCCAGGACAAGGTGAGCATTCCCTTCTTCAAGAAGCTCAACCCCGCCCTGGGGATCGCCTACATTCCGTTCGTCATCATCGTGATCGTGGGAGCGTCCAACGCCGTCAACCTGACCGACGGCCTCGACGGTCTGGCCATCGGCCCCTCCATCATCGCGGCCGGGACCTACATGCTCTTCGCGTATCTCACCGGCAACGTGAAGATCGCAAGCTACCTGCAGATTCCCTATGTCGAGGGTGCGGGGGAGCTCACCATCTTCTGCGGGGCGATGGCGGGGGCGGGCATCGGATTTTTGTGGTTCAACACCTATCCCGCCCAGGTGTTCATGGGGGACACCGGGTCGCTGTCCCTGGGCGCCGCGCTCGGCGTCGTGGCCGTGATGGTGAAGCAGGAGATCGTCCTCATGCTGGTGGGCGGTGTGTTCGTGATGGAGGCCCTCTCGGTGATCTTCCAGGTCTTTTCCTACAAGACCACGCGGAAGCGGATCTTCCGGATGGCGCCGGTCCACCACCACTTCGAACTGAAAGGATGGGCGGAACCCAAGATCATCGTACGGTTCTGGATCATCTCGATCATCCTGGCGCTGCTGGCCATCAGCACGCTCAAGATCCGGTGATATGGAGACGTTCGACGGAAAAAACGCAATCGTGGTGGGAGCAGGCATTTCGGGGTTCGCCTCGGCCCTTCTCCTCCGGCGCGAGGGGGCCGTCGTCACGCTCTTCGACGAGCGCCCGAAAGAGGACGTGGAGCGGACTCTGGGGACCCCTCTGCCCCCGGAGATCGCCTTTGTCCGGGGCGGGGTGCCCGAAACCTCCGTGCCGGGAGCGGATCTCGTGGTTCTTTCGCCCGGCGTTCCGCGCGGGACGCTCCCCCTCCAGGCGCTTTCCCGCGCCGGGACGCCCGTGTGGGGGGAACTGGAGCTTGGCTTCCGTCGATTTTCCGGAAAGGTGGCCGCGGTGACGGGAACGAACGGGAAGTCCACGGTCACGACGCTTCTGGGGAACATGGCGTCCCTCGTCTTTCCCCGGGTGTTCGTCGGGGGAAACCTTGGGACTCCCTTCGTCAGCGCGGATCCGGGCCCGCACGACTGGGCCGTGGTCGAGGTCTCGAGCTTTCAGCTCGAGACGATCGAGGCCTTCCGGCCGTCCGTGGCCGTACTTCTGAACATCACCGAGGACCATCGGGACCGGTATCCCGACTTTTCCTCCTACGCCGAAACGAAGATGGGGATTTTCCGGAACCAGGGGAAGGAAGACGCGGCCGTCGTGAACGCCGACGACCCGGAGATCGCCGCCCGGCTCCGCGACATCCCTTCCGTGCAGGTGCCGTTTTCGCTCTCCCGCACCCTTTCCACGGGCGTCTCCCGGGACGAGGGGGACATGGTGTACCGGGACGGATCCGTGGAAGAGCGGTACCCGGTCTCCATCCTGAAGATCCGGGGGATCCAGAACCAGGAGAACGCCATGGCGGCGATCGGGGCGGCCCGGCGCATGGGGGTCCCTCCCGACGCGGTCTGGGAATGCCTCCGGGCCTTCCGGGGGCTTCCGCACAGGGTGGAGTTCGTCCGGAACCTGCGGGGGGTCTCCTATTTCAACGACTCGAAGGGGACGAACGTGGGCGCGGTGATCAAGTGCCTCGAGGGATTTACCGAACCCGTGTGGCTGATCGCCGGCGGGAAGGACAAGGGGCTGGACTTCCGTCCGCTCCGCGAGGCGCTTGCGCGAAAGGGGCGTGCGGCGATCCTCCTGGGCGAGGCACGGGACCGCATGGTGCGGGATCTTTCGGGGACGGTGCCCCTCCTGGGGGCCGACTCCCTGGAGGAGGCGGTCCGCGCGGCCGCCGCGAACGCGCAGCCGGGCGATGTCGTGGTCTTCTCCCCGGCCTGTTCCAGTTTCGACATGTTCCGCAACTTCGAGGAGCGCGGCGATGCGTTCCGGGAAGCGGTCAAGGGGCTTGCCGAATGAACATCGGAAAAAGGCACGAGAACCTGATCCTTACCCTTTGCACGCTGATCCTCGTGGGCCTGGGGGCCGTGATGGTGTACAGCGCCTCGTCGGTGACGGCGGAGGCGTCCGCGAGGCTCGGGCACGACGCGGCGTACTATTTCAAGCGGCAGGTTCTCTTCCTCGTCCTGGGGACGTCCCTGGCGATCTTCCTCTCCCGGGTCGACTACGACGTCTACCGCCGGCGGATCGGGATCCTCATGGGGGGGACTCTTCTGCTCCTCGTCCTTGTCTACGTGCCCGGGATCCGGCACACGGCGAACGGCGCTTCCCGGTGGATCGACCTCCGGCTCTTCACCTTCCAGCCTTCCGAGTTCGCCAAGTTTTCCCTCATCGCCTACGGCGCCTATGCGATCGACCGGAAGGGGGAGAACTTCCGCGAAGGGATACGGGGGTTCCTGCCGCTGCTGGCCGTGATGACGGGGTACGTGGCGCTGATCCTCAAGGAGCCGGACTTCGGGATGGCGGTGGTCATCACCTCGTCGTTCATGGCGCTTTTGGTGATCGCCGGGTTCCCGTGGAAATATCTCGCGGGGTGCGGCGTCCTGGGGGTTGCCGGCGTGGTCCTCGCGATCGCCGCGAGACCGTACCGGATGGCGCGCCTGTCGGCGTTCCTCGACCCGTTCTCCCAGGCCAGGGCGGCGGGCTACCAGGTGGTGCAGTCCCTCATCGCCTTCTCGAACGGGGGTCTCCTCGGGACGGGAATCGGCGCGGGAAAGCAGAAGCTTTTCTACCTCCCGGCGATGCACACGGACTATATCTTCTCCGTCATCGGGGAGGAGCTCGGGTTTGCGGGGGTCGTCGCCGTGGGCGCCTGCTTCATGACGCTTGTCTGGGTGGGGTTCCGGATCGGCCGCCGCGCCCGCGACCCGTTCGGGAAGTATTTCGCGATGGGGGTGGCCACCGTGATCGGGGTGCAGGCGCTCGCGAACATGATGGTGGGGCTCAAGATGCTTCCGCCCAAGGGAATGGTCCTGCCTTTCTTAAGCTACGGGGGGAGCTCCCTCATCCTCCACCTGGCGGCGATCGGCATCCTCACCAACATCTCGATGAAAGGAGCGGAGGTATTTGTCTCTGAACCTGTTGATCGCCGGCGGGGGAACAGGCGGGCACGTGTTCCCGGGGATAGCGCTTGCTGAGGAGTTTCTCTCCCTTTCCCCGGGAGGTTCCGTCTGCTTCGTCGGGACGGAGAGGGGCCTCGAGGCAAGGGCGGTCCCGGCCCGGGGCTTCGAGATCGAATTCGTCTCCTCGGGGCAGATCCGCGGCAAGGGCGCGGGCGGGTTGCGCGGGATGGGCATGATGCTCGGCGGGCTTGGGCCCTCGTTCCGGATCCTGCGCCGGCGGCGCCCCGATTTCGTGTTCGGCGTGGGGGGGTATGCCTCCGTCCCCGTGTCGCTGGCGGCGGCAGCCTCGAGGGTTCCGCTGTTCCTGCAGGAGCAGAACGCGGTCCCCGGCCGGTCGAACCGGATGCTCGCGAGGATGGCAAGGCGCGTGTACGCGGGATTTGCGGGCGCGACGCCCTATTTCCCGCGGGGCCGCGCGGTGGTTTACGGGAACCCCGTGCGGCGGGAGATCGTGCAGGCGGCCGCGCAGTCGCTCGGCGAAATCCCCCCTCCACCGCCCTTAACCGTCCTGGCGATGGGGGGGTCGCAGGGGGCCCGGGCGATCAACGCGATCGTGCTCGGCATGGGGCGGGCCGCGAAGAACAGGGGAGGAACAATGCGGTTTCTCCTGCAGACCGGGGAAAAGGAATTCGCCGCCGTGGAGGATACGGTGCGACGGGAGGGACTTCCCGTCGAGCCGTTTCCCTTTGCGGAGCGGATCGGGGACGCGTTCGCCCGCTGCCACGCGGTGCTGATGCGCGCCGGCGCCCTCTCCCTCGCGGAGGCGGCGCTTTTCGGCCGGCCGTGCGTCCTGATCCCGTACCCCTTCGCCGCCGACCGCCACCAGGAAAAAAACGCCGAGGAGTTCTGCGCGGCAGGCGGCGGGATCTGGATCCGGCAGGAGGAGGCGTCGGCGGAGACGGTGGGGAAGGCGTTTTCCCTGTGGGCGGAAGAGCCCGGCAGGAGGAAAACGGCGGCGGAGGGAGCGCAGGCTTTCTCCCGGCCGGACGCGGCTCGGCAAATCATGGGGTCGGCATTGCGCGAGATCGGGAGGGGAGCGGACGAGGGTGTATAGAAAAGGGCTGGAAATCCACTTCGTCGGGATCGGCGGGATCGGGATGAGCGGAATCGCGGAGCTGCTCCTGAACCTGGGCTACCGGGTCTCCGGGTCGGACCTGCGTCTCTCCGACACCACGGAACGGCTTACGGCTGCCGGCGCGAAGATCCGGTCCGGGCACGGCGCCGCCAACATACCGGAAGACGCCCGCGTGGTGGTGGTTTCCTCGGCCGTCCGACCGGACAACGAGGAAGTGGTCGAGGCGCACCGCAGGAAGATCCCGGTCATTCCCCGGGCGGAGATGCTCGCCGAGCTCATGCGGATGAAGTACGGCATCGCCATCGCGGGAACGCACGGGAAGACGACCACCACCTCGATGGTGGCCACCGTTCTCGCGGCGGCGGGGTGGGACCCGACCGCCGTCGTGGGGGGGAAGTTGAACAGCCTTGGGTCCAACGCCAAGCTTGGCTCCGGGGATTTCCTGGTGGCGGAGGCCGACGAGAGCGACGGATCGTTCGTGAAGCTGTCCCCCACCGTGGCGGTGGTGACCAACATCGACGCCGAGCATCTCGACTACTACTCGGGCATCGGGCAGATCAAGGAGACGTTCCTTCACTTCCTGAACAAGGTGCCCTTTTACGGGTTCTCCGTTTTATGCGTGGATCACCCAAACGTCCTGGAACTGATCCCCTCGCTGCAGAAGACGTACGTCACCTACGGGTTCTCCCACCAGGCGGATTACCGGGCGGACGGCGTCGTGCCCGAGGGGATGGTGAACCGGTTCCGGGTGATGCGGCGCGGGGAGCTTCTCGGGGAGTTTTCGCTTACCGCGCCCGGCCGGCACAACGTGAGCAACGCGCTCGCGGCGGTGACGGTGGCCTCGGAGCTGGGGATCTCCGTAGACAAGATCCGGGACGGACTGGCCGACTACCGGGGGGTCCACCGCCGGTTCCAGGTCAAGGGGGAGCGCGAAGGCGTGACGGTCGTGGACGATTACGGGCACCACCCCGCCGAGATCCACGCCACGCTCTCCGCGGCACGGGAAGTGTGGCCGGACCGCCGCGTCGTGGTCGGCTTCCAGCCGCACCGGTACTCCCGGACGAACGCCCTGTTCCAGGAGTTCGTCTCTGCGTTCCACGAGGCGGATCTGCTGCTCGTGTTCGACGTCTACCCGGCGGGGGAGGAGCCGATCCCGGGCGCTTCGGGGGAGCGGCTCTGCGAGGCGATACGGGACCACGGGCACAAGGCGGTATTTTACGCGGGGAAAGCCGCCGAAGCGGCGGCCGATGTTCTGCCCCGCCTGCGTCCTGGCGACATATTCCTGATTATGGGGGCCGGAGATGTCTGGAAGCTCGCAGATGCTGTCGTATCCCGTTGATGTCCGAAGGGAACGCAGGCGGCCGGGAGGGGCGATGAGCGAGGTCGAGGAGGTGGCCTTCGCCAGGTTGCGGGACTACACGACGATGGGAATCGGCGGTGAGGTCGACCGGCTGGTCTTCCCCCGTTCGGTACGGGAGATACAGCAGGTCCTCCTCTCCGAGCGGGCCGCGAACCGGAAGGTGAAGGTGCTTGGCGCGGGCAGCAACCTTCTCGTCTCGGATGACGGCGTTCGGGAGACGGTCGTCGGCCTTAAGAAAAACATGGGACAGATGGTCTTCGGTCCCCGGGGAGGCGTAGTCGCCGACGCCGGCGTGATGCTCCCGAGGTTCGCGGTCCTGTGCGCCCTGTCCGCCCTTTCCGGGGCCGAATCGCTGGGCGGGATCCCGGGCACGATCGGCGGAGCGCTGGTCATGAACGCCGGAGCCTACGGGCAGACCGTCGGGGAGCTGGTCGAGTGGGTGGAGATCGTGGATGCCAAAGGGGAGCTTCACCGCGTCCCGGCGAAGGAGATCCGGTTCTCCTACCGGACGGCGGAGTTCCCCGTGACGGGGATCATCGTCCGGGCGGAGTTTCGCCTCCGTCCGGGGCGTTCCGGCGACTCGTTTTTCCGGATGAAGGCGCTGAACGAGAGGCGCCGGGCCAGCCAGCCCTGGGGCGAGCGGACGTTCGGCTCCACGTTCCGGAATCCCCCCGAAGGGGAGAGCGCTGGGGTCCTGCTGGAGAGGGCGGGGATGAAAGGCGCCCGGGAGGGGGACGCGGCGTATTCGGAGAAGCACGCCAACTTCATGGTCAACCGGGGGCAGGCGACCGCGTCCCAGGTCCTTAGGCTCATCGCGCGGGGCAGGGAGGCGGTTCGTTCCCAGGCGGGGGTTTCGCTTGCGACCGAGGTGAAGATATGGGGGATGGCCTGTGACTGAGAAGGGGCGGTTCCGGGAAAAGACGGTGGGGGTCTTTCTCGGCGGGGAGTCCTCGGAGCGCGAGGTCTCTCTCCGGACGGGGTTCGCCGTCGCCGAGGCGCTGCGGCAGAAGAAGTACCAGGTGGTGGAGGTCGACATCCGGGGAGACTGGCTCCGGGCGATCCGGGAGGCGAATATCGACGTGGCCTTCATCGCTCTCCATGGCCGGCTGGGCGAAGACGGATGTATCCAGGGCGCCCTGGAGCTTGCCCGCATGCCGTATACCGGGTCGGGCGTCGCCGCTTCCGCCGTCTCGATGAGCAAGGTGCTGGCCAAGCGGGTCGTCGCCGCCGCCGGCGTCCCCTGCCCGCCCGACGCCTTGTTCCAGGGGGATGCGCTTGCCTCGCCGGCTCCGCCGGCGTTCGGGTTTCCCCTCGTGGTGAAGCCGGACCGGGAAGGGTCCACGGTGGGGATCAGCGTGGTCCGCGACGTCGAGGGGTGGAGCGGCGCCCTGGCCGAGGCGGCGAAATACGACAGCCGGGTGCTGGTCGAGGCGTACGTGCCGGGGAGGGAGATCACGGTAGGGATCGTCAACGGGAGGATCCTCCCCGCGATCGAGATCGTCCCGAAGTCGGGCTCCGGATTCTACGACTACCGGTCCAAGTATACCGACGGGCAGACGGAGTACGTTATCCCCGTCCCGATGGACCGGGACATTCTCGCGCGGGCGGCGGAGTTCACCCGCGCGGCCGCCGCCGCCCTGTCGTTGCGCGGGGCGGCGAGGGTCGATTACCGGGTCGACCCGGCGGGGGCCCTCTTCTTCCTGGAGGCGAACACGATACCCGGAATGACGGAGACGAGCCTCCTGCCGAAGGCGGCCCGGTTCGACGGGCTCTCCTTCGGGGACCTCGTCGAGGAGATTCTCGAGGATGCGGGGTTGCACAAGTAGATGATCGAGTACAAGGCATACCACAAGAAGTCGCTCGGGAAGCGGAAGCGACCGTATGCGGCGCAGAAAAAGAAGAAAAAGGAGGCGGCCCGCGGCCGGTTCCCGCTCCGGCAGTCGCTTCCGGTGGCCGCCGCGCTGCTGGTCCTCCTTCTTGTGGGGGCGGCGGGGGCGTCCGTCTACTCCTGGCTGGGGCGGTCCGACATCTTCTCGGTGCGGGTCGTCGACATGAACCCCTGCGAGCACGTGTCGGGGGACGAGATCGCGGGGACCCTCAAGGGGGTCGCCGGGGGAAACATCTGGTCGCTCTCCAAGGAGCAGATCGGCCGGCGGCTTCTGTCCCATCCGTTCGTGAGGGAGGTCGTCGTCCGGAAGGCGTTCCCCGACAAGCTCGTGCTGCATATCGGGGAGCGGGAACCGGTCGCGATGATCAACCTGGACGCCCTCTACTACGTGGACGGGGAGGGCACCATCTTCAAGCGGCTGACCGCGTACGACGCGAAGGACAAGCCGATCCTCACCGGGTTTTCCCGCGACGACCTGGCGGCGAAGGACCCGGTGACGATCCGGAACCTCAAGAAAACGATCGACCTCCTGCAGTACGCGGAATCGGGTTCCCTGAGCCGGAACATCTCGGAGGTTCACTTCGACGCGCAGGACGGATACACGCTGGTGACCCGGGATTTCGGCCTGCAGCTGAAGATCGGCCTGATGGACTTTAGCGAGGCGATGCGGCGGGTGGAGGAGGCGATGCCGAAGCTGGCGAGCCTGGGGAAGACAAAAGGGGTCGTGGACCTCAAAACAGCAGGCCGCATCTTCGTGCGGTCGGGGGAATAAATGGATACGTCAGGCGGGCCGGTGATCACCGGGCTGGACGTCGGATCGAGCAAGGTCGCGACGGTCATCGCGAAACACACCTCCGAGGGGCTGGAGATCCTCGGCACGGGGCTGTGCCCGACGGAGGGAATGCGGAAGGGGTCCGTGGTCAACGTGGATGCGACCGTGAAGTCGATCATGACGAGCGTCTCCGAGGCCGAGCGAATGACGGGCCTCCCGGTCAACTCCGCCCTGGTCGGCGTGTCCGGCCCGCTCATCAAGTCGTTCAGCAGCCACGCGGCCGTCTCCGTGCGGAACGAGCGGGAGGTGACCGATTTCGACGTGGCGCGCGTCCTGGAACTGGCCAAGGCGGTGGAGCTTCCGGCGGACCGGGAAATCCTGCACGTGCTGACCCAGGAGTTCATCGTCGACGACATGCCGGGGATCAAGGACCCCCGCGGGATGACGGGCATCCGCCTGGACGCGCGGGTGCACGTGGTGACCGACGACCTGCCGAGCACGCGCAACCTGGTGCGGTGCGTCGAGAAGGCGGAGATCAACATCGTCGACATCGTCCTCTCGCCGCTGGCTTCCGCGGACGCCGTGCTGACCCCGGAGGAGCGGGAGGTGGGCGTGGCGCTGCTGGACTTCGGCGGCGGGACCGTCGACATGGCGCTCTTCTACGACGGGGCGCTGCGCCACACCTTCGTGCTGCCGCTGGGGGGCGGGAACATCACCTCCGACGTGGCGGTGGGCCTGCGGATCCCCGCGTCGGACGCGGAAACGCTGAAGGTCGCCTCGGGGTGCGCCATGATCCAGAAGGTCCGCCGGGACGAGCTCGTGGAGCTGCCCGGGGTGGGCGGACGCCAGCCGAGGCCGATCCGGCGGCAATACCTGAGCGAGATCATCGAGCCTCGCGCGGAGGAGATCTTCACTCTCCTGCGGAAGGAGATCCTGCGTTCGGGGCTCGAGGAGATGCTCGGGGCAGGGATCGTGCTCACGGGGGGCGGGTCCCGCCTGGACGGCCTGCCCGAGCTGGGGGAGCGGGTCTTTCATCTGCCGGTGCGGCGGGGAGTCCCCATCCGGATCGGGGGAATGGCGGAAGTCGTGAGCAGCCCGACGTTCGCCACCGCGGTGGGGCTTACGCTCTACGGGGCGCAGATTTCGGAAATCGGGGGAGGGAAGACGGAAGAGGAGGCCCGCGGGGGGTGGAAGCGGGTAAAGCGGATCCTGTCGGATATTTTTTAAATACACCGGGACGTACGGAAGGAGGAAAACCATGTTCACTCTCGTAGAGGAAAACAAATGCCACGCGGTCATCAAGGTGTTCGGCCTCGGGGGCGGCGGCGGGAACGCCATCAACACCATGATCGAGGAAGGCCTGACGGGCGTGGAGTTCATCTCCGCGAACACGGACGCGCAGGCCCTCGAGAAGAACCTTGCCCCCCTGAAGATCCAGCTGGGAGCGAAGCTCACCAAGGGGCTGGGTGCCGGCGCCAACCCCGACGTCGGACGGCAGGCGGCCCAGGAGGACCGGGACATCCTTCGCGAGTCCCTCATGGGCGCCGACATGGTGTTCATGACCGTGGGGCTGGGAGGGGGTACCGGCACGGGGGGAGGACCGGTCCTCGCGGAGGTCGCGCGGGAGGTGGGCGCGCTCACAGTCGCGGTGGTCACCCGCCCGTTCGCGTTCGAGGGCGCGACCCGGCGCCGGCAGGCGGAAATCGGCCTGAAAGAGCTTCGGAGCATCGTCGACACCATCATCGTGATCCCGAACGAGAAGCTTCTCCTGATCGCCGGGAAGGAGATGCGGTTCGTGGAGGCGTTCCGGAAGGTCGACGAGGTCCTGTACCAGGCGGTGCGCGGGATCTCCGAGCTGGTGACCAAGCCGGGGTACATCAACCTGGACTTCGCCGACGTAAAGACGATCATGTCGGGTTCCGGGGTGGCCCTGATGGGGACGGGCGGCGCCGAGGGGCAGAACCGGGCGATGGCGGCCGCGGAGAAAGCGATCTCCAGCCCCCTGCTCGAGGACGTGGCCATCCGGGGCGCGCGCGGAGTCCTCTTCAACATCACGGCCGGTCCCTCCCTCTCCATGAGCGAAGTGCACGAGGCCGCCGCGCTCATCCAGGAGGAGGCGGACGAGGAAGCGAACATCATTTTCGGGACCGTGATCGACGACGCGATGGAGGATGAGCTTAAAGTCACCGTCATCGCCACCGGGTTCGAAACCGGGGTGGCCGAGACCATTTGGAAGGCGCCGCGACGCACGATCAAGCTCGTGGGACGCGAGGATCTGGAGAAACCGACCTTCCTGCGCGCCCAGGGGAAGGAACCCGAAAAGATCGACCCGCTTCCGGTGCCCGAGAAGCCGGTCGAGGAAGAAAACCTGGAGGAGTTCGATATCCCGACGTTCCTTCGCCGACGGCCCCCGAGCGTATGACGTGGGAGATCCGCCGGCGTAACGAGGAGATCCTGTCCCGCGAGGTCGGGGCGGTTCGAAAGGAGTGGGGAGGAAGGGTCCGGGTCGCCCTCGTCTACCCGAACCGGTACGAGGCGGCGATGTCGAACCTGGGGTTCTTGACCATTTACGCCCGGGTGAACGCACGGGCGGACGCCGTATGCGAGAGGGCATTCCTTCCGGCGGAGGCGGCGGGAAAAACCCTCCACGGCGGCGGCAAGCGGCCGATGCCGCGCGGGGAGCCTGCCGGCCGCGGGCTCCCACTTACCACACTGGAGAGCGGCCGACCGCTCTCCGATTTTGACGTAGTAGCGTTTTCTCTTTCGTACGAGAACGACCTCCTTAACCTCCCCGGCCTGCTACTGGCCGGGGGGGTCCCCCCTTTTCGGACCGACCGGGACGCCGAAAAACCCTCCCGGCACAAGGAGCGTCCGCTGGTCCTGGCGGGAGGATTCGCGGCGTCGCTCTCCCCCGAACCGGCGGGAACCGTCGCGGACGCCGTGGTGGTCGGGGACGGGGAGCGGGCGATCGGGTCGATCCTCGACCTGGGTCCCCCCCGGCCTTCCGACGAAGGATACCGCAAGGCCCTTGCACAGGTCCCCGGCGTCTACGTGCCGGACGGGTACGTCCTCGGGTACAGCCCGCATGAGGGGAGGGGATTGGTGCCTCCGGGGCGGCTCGCCAACATCTTGCCCCGTCCCGGGTTCCCGGAACGGGTCGTCCGGGAGACGATTCCCCTCGACCGGCTCCCCCCCGTTCTCCCCGTCCTTGCCCAGGACGCCGAGCTGGGCAGGATGGTGCTTGTGGAGACGTCGCGCGGCTGCCCCAAACGGTGCGGGTTCTGCGCGGCGGCGCACGCCTGCCCGCAGTTCCGCGAGGTTCCCTTGGGCCACGTGCGCGCGACGGTGGACGCCCTCTGGCCGCATCGCAAGACGGTGGGACTGGTCGGCGCGGCGGTGCTCGACTGGAGGCACTTCCGAAGGTTTTCCCGGGAGATCCTCGCCCGGGGCGGCTCCGTTTCCCCCGCATCCGTGCGGGCGGACCTCGTCGACGAGGAGATCGCCAAGATCCTGTCGGAAAGCGGCCACAAAACCGTCGCCCTGGCGCCGGAGGCCGGCAGCGAAACGCTTCGGGCGCGAATCGGCAAAGGGGTCGCGGACGAACAATTCTTCTCGGCCGCCCGGACCTTGGTCCGTGCCGGGATCGTCTCCTTCAAGCTCTATTTCCTCCTGGGGATCCCGGGCGCCGGGGTCGAGGAGGAGGTGGGGAGCGCGGTCGACTTTCTCTCCGCCTTCCGCGAGGAGGTCCTTGGCGAGGCGAAGTCGGTCGGGCGGATGGGGACGATCACTGCCGTCCTGTCCTCCTTCGTGCCCAAGCCCTTCACCCCGCTGCAGTGGTCTCCCATGGCCCGGGAGGACGATCTGAAGCTCCGCCAGCGGTGCGTGTCCGAGGGGGTAAGGTCCCTGCGGAACGTGCGCGTTCGCGCCGATTCCCCCCGTTCCTCCCTGCTCCAGGGCTACCTGGGGCTTTCGGACCGGCGCGTCGAAGAGGTCCTAAGGCAGGCGGCAGGGGGGAGAACCAGGCTTCCCAAGGGAGATGCGATGTCGGAGGTCGTCTTCCGGGAGAAGGATGCGACGGAGGTGTTTCCCTGGGACGTCGTGGCAGGCGGCCTGCCCCGGGAGGCGCTGCGCGAGCGCTACGAGCGCATCACCCGGAGATGACCCGGAAGAGGACGTTCCGGGTCCGGGGGCCGTCGAACTCGCAGAGGTAGATCGACTGCCACGTTCCCAGAACCAGCTGACCGGACTCGATGAACACCGTGATGGTGGAGCCGATCAGGCTCGCTTTCGCGTGCGCGTGCGCGTTCCCCTCGGTGTGGAGGTATTTGCCCTTCGAGGGGATGATCGTTTCGAGGATGTCGAGAATATCCTGCTTCACGTTGGGGTCGGTGTTCTCGTTGATCGTCACCGCCGCGGTCGTATGGGGGATGAACACCTGGCACGTCCCCCGGGTGACGCCGCTTTCCCGGACGACGAGACGGACGGTATGGGTGATGTCGATGAACTGTTGGGGGGATTCCGTGTTGACCGTGATGGTCTTGAGACCCATGGCTTTCTCTCCCGAAACGCTATTTTCCTTTTGTAGCACGAGAAGTTTCCGTGGGTCAAGGAATTGGGTTGCCGATATAATGGGGAAGACGTGGCGCCGTTCCCGAGACTGATACTGGCTTCCTCTTCGCCCCGGCGCAAGGAGCTTTTGCGTGCGGTGGGGGTTGCGTACCGCGTGGTTCCCTCGAGGGTAGAGGAAGTTCCCGCGCCGGGCGAGCCCCCCTTGCGCTTCGTCCGGAGGGCCGCACGCGAGAAGGGAGAGGAAGTGGCGGGCAGGTTTCCGCAGTCCTTCGTTCTCTCGGCGGACACGACCGTCGTCGCTTCCGGGAAGATCCTCGGGAAACCGAAGGACCCGGAAGACGCCGCCCGGATGCTTAGGGCACTCGCGGGCAGGGAGCACCGGGTGCAGACGGCGGTCTGCCTGCTTCGCCGGCAAGACGGTTACCGGGACGAGGCTTGCGTGACGACGCGCGTCTGGTTCCGCAACCTGTCCCGGGAGGAGATCGCGGCGTATCTGCGGACGGGGGAGACAGTCGACAAGGCCGGGGCGTACGCCGCGCAGGGGAAGGGCAATCTGCTGATCGACCGGATCGTCGGGTCGTACACCAACGTCGTCGGCCTTCCCATGACGCGGGTGGTCGAGATGCTCCTCCGGGCGAAGCTCATAGGTGTGTCCCGCAACGGCCCCGGCTTTTACGGGTTCGCGTAAAACGAGGTGACCGGCGTGGAATCGATACGGGAGCGCGCGGCGCACGTCCTGGGCAGGGTGGCGCAGGCCGCGGCGCGGTCCGGACGGAAAGGGGAGGAGATCCGGCTGATCGCGGTGGGAAAGACCAAGCCCGCGGAGATGATCGGAGAGGCGATCGAGGCCGGCCTTGCCGTCTTCGGGGAGAATTACGTCCAGGAGGCGGAAGAAAAGATCCGCGCCTTTCCGCAGGCCGAGTGGCACTTCATCGGGAAGCTCCAGAGGAACAAGGTCAAAAAAGCCGTCTCGCTCTTTTCGTGGATCCAGACGGTCGATTCCCTTTCGCTTCTCGAGGAGATCTCCCGCCGCGCCGGGGAAGCCGGGAAAGTCCTTCCCGTCCTGGCGGAGGTAAACCTCGCGGGGGAAGAGAGCAAGGCGGGGATGGACCCGGAAGCGCTTGCGGAACTGATCGAGGCCGCTCCGGGACTTGCCGGCATTAGCTTGCGAGGCCTGATGGCCATTCCTCCGTGGACGGAAGATCCCGAGGAGACCCGGCCGTATTTCGTCCGTCTCCGGGAGTTGCTGGCCGAATGCGCATCCCGGGGAGGGGCCGGGCCGCAGATGACGGAGCTGTCGATGGGGATGTCCAACGATTTCGAGGCGGCGATCGAGGAGGGCGCGACGATGGTGCGCGTCGGCACGGCCATCTTCGGCAGCCGGGTTAGGAGAGCGACATGAAGGGACTGGGGTTCGTCGGGGCGGGGAACATGGGGGAGGCGATGATCCGGGGCATCCTCAAGGCGAAACTCGTCCCGCCCCGGGAAGTGGTCATCCTGGACATCCGTCCCGAGCGGAGGAAAGAGCTGGGCCAAAGGTTCGGCGTTTCCGTGGCGAAAGGGATGGCGGACCTCTTTAGAAAATGCGATACGATCGTCTTCGCCGTCAAGCCGCAGGGGGTGGGGGACGTGCTCCGCCAGGTGCCCGCGGACGCCGCCAGGTCCAAGCTCGTCATATCGGTCGCGGCGGGGGTCCCGACCCGGACCTTCCTCTCCGTCCTGGGGGAAGACGCCCGGGTCGTACGGGCGATGCCGAACACCCCGGCGCAGGTGGGCATGGGGAGCACCGGGATCTACTTCGCCAGGGGGGTTGCGCGGGAGCAGAAAGGTTGGGTCCGCAGGATCTTCTCCTCCTTCGGGGAGGTGGCCGAGTTCCCCCGCGAGGAACTGTTGGATGTCGTCACGGCGCTGTCCGGATCCGGCCCCGCCTACGCGTTCCTCTTCATCGAGGCGCTGGCCGAGGGGGCGGTCCGCGCCGGCATGGGGCGCGCGGAGGCGATACGTCTGGCCGCGGCCACCGTGGAGGGGGCAGGCCGGATGGTGCGGGAGACCGGCAGGCATCCCGCGGAATTAAAAGACATGGTCATTTCGCCGGGGGGAACGACGGCCGCAGGGATCGCCGCTCTCGAGACCGGGGCGTTCCGGGGAACGGTGCTGTCGGCGGTGTTCGCCGCCTGGCAGAGAAGCCGCGAACTTTCCACGTAAGGAGACCACGATGTTCGTAGCGAAAAACCTCATCTTTGCCTTTGCGAGCATTCTCGACATCACCCTGACCGCCTACATGTGGATCATCATCATCCGGGCGGTCCTGACCTGGGTGAACCCCGACCCGTACAACCCCATCGTCCGGAGCCTGTACGCCATCACGGAGCCGGTGCTCTCCTGGCTTCGGCGGCGGTTCCCCCTGATGGCGGGGTCGATCGACTTCTCCCCGCTGGTGGTGATTTTCGCCATCTATTTCTTAAGGGCCTTCCTCGTGAGGACGCTCTTCGACCTGGCGGCGAGGATGTCGTGAGGGGAAGGTCCGTCGGGAAACCCGGCCCGAAGGAGGAGTCCGCCACCGTAAACATCCAGGTGATGCCGCGCGCCTCGCGGGCGGGTGTGGCGGGGCTTTTGGGGGATGCGGTCCGCATCCGTCTCACCGCTCCGCCCCTCGAGAACCGGGCCAACGAGGCGCTCGTGCGCTTCCTGTCCGCGTCGCTTAACGTCCCCCGCCCCTCTGTGGAGATCATCACCGGCAAACGGGGGCGAAAGAAGGTCGTGCGCGTCGCCGGGATCTCGCGGGGGGAATTTTTGCGCCGCCTCGGCCTGGCAGAACCCCCGGGGTAATCCGCCGCCGGTCTATTCCACCCGTCGCACCCACCCGTACCGGTCCGGGATCTCCCCGTACTGGATTCCCGTGATCTCGTCGAACAGCCGCCGGGAGATCTCCCCGTGCGCCCCCCCGTTTACCACAACGTTCTCCCCCCGGTAGCGAAGCTCGCCCACGGGCGAGATGACGGCGGCGGTCCCGGTCCCGAAGGCCTCGCGCAGATTGCCGGCCGCGGCCGCTGCCTTGATCTCCTGCATCCCGATCCGGCGCTCGGAAACGTTCATCCCCCAGTCGCGCGCGATCGTTAGCACCGAGTCGCGGGTCACGCCGGGGAGGATCGACCCGGAAAGGGGAGGGGTGACGACCTCGTCGCCGATCACGAAAAAGATGTTCATCGTGCCGACCTCCTCCACCTCCTCGCGCCCGTCGGCGGAGAGCCACAGCACCTGGTCGTACCCGCTCTCTTTTGCGTTTTTCGACGCCAGGAGGCTCGCGGCGTAGTTCGCCCCCGCCTTCGCCTCGCCCAGGCCCCCGCGAACCGCCCGCACGTACGTCTCCTCCACCAGGATGCGCACCGGCTCGGGCCCCCGCGCGTAGTAGCTCCCGACGGGCCCGGTGATGATGTAGAAGAGGTACTCCGCGGAAGGCCGAACGCCCAGGCCCGCCTCGGTGGCGATCATCGTCGGGCGGATGTAGAGCGACGTGCCGCGCGACGCGGGGATCCACCCCCGGTCGACGCGCAGCAAGGTGGTGACCGCGTCGAGTGCGTCCCCCACGGGGATCTGCGGCATGCAGAGGCGCCGCGCCGACAGGTTCATCCGCTCGAAGTTCTTCTCCGGGCGGAAGAGGCAAAGCGAACCCCCCGGCCCCCGGTAGCTTTTCAAGCCCTCGAAGATCTCCTGCCCGTAGTGCAGGACCATGGCCGCCGGATCGAGGGCCAACGGCCCGTAGGGAACGATCTGGGGTTTATGCCACCCCGTCCCTTCCCGGTACCGCATGACGAACATGTGGTCGGAGAAGATCTTTCCGAACCCCAGCGATGACTCGTCCCCGGGTTTTTCCCGCATATTCCCGGGCGACGCAAGCGTTACCTTTATCTCCATGCCGTGCCCTTCCGTCTTCGTTTCGCAGAACCTATAATGCCAAGGGTAGATTTATATCCCAAACCTCGACGGGGGGGAAGAGCGCGAAAGATGTCGGAGCCGATCCGGATCCTCGTCAGTTCCTGCCTTCTGGGTGAGAAGGTCCGCTACGACGGCGGGCACAAGCGGGAAGGGTACCTGGTGGAGACGCTGGGCCGCTTCGTCGAGTGGGTCCCGGTCTGCCCGGAGGTCGACTGCGGCCTACCCACGCCCAGGGAGGCGATGCGGCTTGTCGGAAACCCCGCATCCCCGAGACTGGTCACGAGCAAGACCGGCGTCGACCACACGGAACAGATGTCGGAGTTTGCCCGAAAGAAGATGAAAGAGCTGGAACCGCTAAACCTTTGCGGCTACATCTGCAAGAAAGATTCGCCAAGCTCGGGGATGGAGCGCGTCAAGGTGTACGGTGATTCCGGCATCCCCGCGAAGGTGGGCGCGGGGGTCTTCACGAAAGCGTTCCTGGACCATTTTCCGCTGATCCCGGTGGAGGAGGAGGGGCGGCTCAACGACCCTTTATTGAGGGAGATGTTCGTAAGCAGGGTCTTCACCCTGCGCCGGTTCCGGGATCTGCTCGCTAAGGGGAAGACAAGAGGCGGGCTCGTAACCTTTCACACCGACCACAAGCTCCTCCTGCTGTCCCACGACAGGAAAGGGTACACGGAGATGGGCCGGCTGGTCGCCGCCGCGAAGGAGATGACCCCGTCCGTCCTGTACGACCGGTACCAGGCCCTTCTCATGGAGGTGCTGTCCACAAAGCCCACCGTGAAAAAGAGCGCCGACGTGCTTCTTCACATGATGGGGCACTTCAAAAAGGTGCTAACGAGCGACGAGAAGCAGGAGCTCCTCGAGGTGATCACCCGGTACCGGCAGAAGCTGATCCCGATCGTCGTCCCGGTTACCCTGACCGGCCACTACGTACGCAAATACCGGGTGTCCTACTTGGAGCGGCAGGTGTTCTTACACCCTCACCCGGTCGAGCTGATGCTCCGGAACCACGTGTAGGGGTGCCACTTCACCGCGTTGTCATCGCGAAAATCAGGAGCTTCGGAGCGGACACCGTAATCGTGACGAGAATCGTGGATAAGGAAATCGAGCAGGTCTCCGTTCCCGGACAAGGCTACGTCGTTCCGAGATATTATGGCTACTACGGGTTGTATTACTCCCATGTCTATAAAGTGGGCTACACCGAAGTGGAGGGGTTTGCGGACGCCGAAACGAATCTTCACCGCGTCGGCGATGGGAAGTTGATATGGTCCGGACGTACCAAGACGGAGATTTCCACCGGAGTCGGATCCCGTCCGATTCCCCGGTATGAGCTGATCCAGGGCTTCGTGAAACTCATGATCGGCAGGTTTTCGGACGACAAACTGATCCGGTAACCCCCGCCGCAAGATGATCTGCCACCAGAAGCTCGGCCATGTGGCAGAAGGGTTGGCCGTCTACCGTCGCTGCAAAAAGACGCTGGTTTCCGTCCTTGGAGTGGAGCCCTCACCCAAGACCGAGGCGGTTCGCAAGTCCCTCCTGAAAAAGTAGGTTCCTGTCTTGCCCCGATATTTTTTCCGCAGTAGGCGATTTTTCCCCAAACTGTGCCCTATTTGTCACCTCCCGTACTCTAAGATCCCGTCCATCGTTGCAGGGAACCCATGACAAGTCCCAGCGGAGGAACCGGACAAGGGTGATCCTGGACAACTACGTCATACGGATTTACCGTCGAGACAGGTCGGACCCCCGCCTCATGGTGGGAATCGTGGAGGAGGTCGGTTCCCGGAAGAAGAGGGGATTTAACACCTTCGACGAACTCCGGGAAATCCTCCTCACCCCGCCCGCCCGGCATTATCGATATAACTATATGAAAGACAAAAGGAAATATACTCCGGGGAAATTGTAGGCCCGTTTCTCAGGTATCTGTCCCCTCAAAGAGTTGACGGCTGTTTTCGTGTCGAGCTATTGGGATGAAAGCCCCCCCAGGGTGATGTCCCCGTAGTACGCGGTCGCTTCCCCGCCCGTATTGTCCGTGTCGGTCATGAGCGCCACGGCGCCGATCTCAGGCGGCTCCTCACCGAAGAGTCTCCGGTAGTCCTCGTACACGTTGCGTTCCTCGGTGACCCACGTCCCGACTTTCTCGTCTCCCGATTCGACGGCGACCATCATGGCGTTCGAGGAAAATGCGTTGGGAAGGGTTGTCCCCTTCGAGAGCTTGTTCGCCCAGATGTAGTTGATCGCCTTCGTTCTCCAGAAAAGCGTCCTCGGGAAAACGACGTACACGCGCGCCGCGTAGTCGTCCCCTTCCTTCGTCCTCCCGTCGCCTTTGGGGATCGTGCCTTCGATCTTCCAAGACCAGCGCAGGACCGGGAACTTCCGGGGATCGAGCTTGACCTCCTTGTACAGCCCGGACGCGGCCGCGCGGCTGTGGGCTTTCAACACGCGCATCTCACCGTCTACAATCAGGGAGTACGAAGTCTTTCCCTTGAAGACTTTCGGGTTCCACCCGGAAAGGTCCCCGGCGCGGAAGTTACCGAGGAGAAGATCCTCGCAGAACCCAGGCGGGACGAGAAGAAAGAGCGCAAGCGCAAGGAAGGATGCCGATTTCCCAATCCACATCACCAGAAAATAGCCCCCCCGTGTCTTCTCTAAGGGTTTCGTGTGTATTTTACCCCCGTTCCCTGCCCCGGGCTGCTCTGCAAAAGACAAGGGAAAAGTTCGGGGATCCCCTAAATCCCTGCCGGGAAAATGCCGATAACAGGAACAGGGAGGAGATGTTTATGGGATTCTCGTCGATACACATCGAATGTCCTGTGTGCCATGCCCACTACCATGTGGGTCTTGCGCTGTTCAAGGGGGCCAAAGGGATACGGTTCCGGTGCCGGAAATGCGGGAATTCCCTGGATGTTTTACACCCCGCGGGAATCGGCCCGGACGGGAATGTGCCAAACGACACATCCTTTTTCCGGGAGCCATCCGGTAGTAGTGATACCCAACCTACCGTATCCCTTGGCGGGCTGGAACAATCGACTTCTACGGAAATGGAATGGATGCTCCCTCCTTTGCCGAAATCCCCCCCCAGGCCCCGGTGGTCTTCCATGATCGTCCCTTTCCTCTTTCTCCTCCTTTTTGTCGGAGGATACGCGTATCTTCTCTTCACCAAGGCGGGACAGGGGATGCTGTCAGGCATCGGTCGGAGCCTGGCAGACACCATCACGTTTTTCCGATCCTGAAAAAAAACTCAAAGGAAACGAGCAGGGATATGGGCCCCGGGATCCCTTTTGCGGAGAAACCCGTGATTCGGAACTATTTGCGCCTGTAGAGCCCGATCAGTTCGGCCTGTGCGAGGACGTGTCCTTTCATCGCCTCCTCGACCTGGGCCTTCGTGGCGCCGGCTTGTGCGGCCGGAGAGGCGTCGAGAGCGTACAGCTTGAAGAAATACCGGTGCGTACCGGAAGGTGGACAGGGACCGCCATATTCCCGCTTCCGGAAATCGTTCGTCCCCTGGAGCGCTCCCGGGGGAACGGAATTTTCCGGGATCTCCTTTGTGCCGGCCCCGATGTTCCAGACGATCCAGTGAACCCAGGTTCCCATGGGAGCGTCCGGGTCGTCGACGATCAGGGCGAGCGACCGGGTCTTCTCCGGGACGTTGCCGATTAAGAGCGGGGGGTTCACGTCGGCGCCGTCGCACGTGTGTTTCGACGGGATCATCCCGCCGGGGAGAAACGCCGGGCTCGCGATCGATAGTTCGCTCATCACTTTTTTCCGCTTACCCCGTTGAGGCGCATGACGTAGGCTTCGACGTCGGCGATCTCTTTCTGGGAAAGGGTTTTGCTGTCCCCCCAGTTCGGCATGAAGAGCGCCGGACTGGGCCCGTCGGGTATGGAGCCGTGCTGGATGTAGCGGTCGATCTTTGCGGCGAAGGCGGAAGGGGTCTTGCTTGCGAGCTCGGGGTCTATCGGGTTGAGCGGCGGGACGGTTCCGTCGTCGGAACCGGGGTTTTGCACCTTGTCGGTGCCCTGGGGGCCGTGGCACGACTGGCAATTTTTCTCGAAAAGGGCCTTTCCCCGTTTCCAGCTTCCGGTAAGCGTGGCGGCCTCGGCGGGCTCTCCCTGCTTGCCGGACGCGGGGATCTTGGACTTGACTGCGAAGGCCGGGACCTTGGCAGCGTTGGAGTTGCCGGCTCCGTCCGGACCGGCCGCGGAGATTCCCGACAACAGGAGCGTGAACGCCGAAAAGATCGCGAAAGCCGATACTGCCTGTTTCCCCTTCATGATGGAACCTCCCTTTGCGTAGGAAAAGCCCGATGTTTTAGCCTAACGTCCGCCACCGCTGCGCCATGAGGCTATGATACCTCATTTCCTTATTCCCCCTCGCGATCTTGTGGTCACGGGAATTTGCGTCGACCTGGTGGAAGGTGAAAATTACGGGAACGATGATTTCCGTGGAGGCCGGTTAAAAAATTGGACGGGCGGCTCCTGCCCGGAGCCGCCCATGGGGGTGGCGGTGAAGGGGGCTATCTTGGATGTTTGGTCCCCTGGAATCGGAATCCGCCCAAGCGTTGTTTGGTCGCCGGATTGGAATCCCAGTGAATCACCATCCGGTAAAAGTAGCCCGCTCACCCAACGCGACCACCCGGCATCATTTTAAAGCAATGAGAATGCCATCGGACGTGACAAGGGGAAATTTATTATCTGGTTGGAAATGAAGCGTTTTTTTTTAAATATCCTGGCGGCAGGAAAGGCGAAGGAAACAATTTTCTTTTTGTTAGCCGTTTTTTTTCTACTTTTAGGGATAACCGGGGGTATCCCGTTTTTTTTAAACCGGGGAGGACGTACGGGACGTGCAAAGGAAAAGGGCGGGTAGGAAAACCCCGCCCTTCTTTACGCTGCGGTTTGCTCCGCGCGTCTAACATTCGGGACTGTAATCGTCCAACGAAACATCCTCGCAGGCCGGTGCCGGTATCGCACCGGCTCCCACTGCCTCGGAAGATTCCATGGTCCCTGTCCAATCCTCGGTTCCGAACGATGGGGGTTTTACCGCAACGACCGGACCCTGTTCTTTTGGCCCTACCCAATCCTCGGTTTCGAACGACGGGGGTTGTACCGCCACTACCGGAGCCTGTTCCTCAGGACCTGTCCAATCCTCGGTTCCGAACGATGGGGATCCCGTCGCCTCCATTACCGGTCCCTCGTCCCCGCTCGATTTGTTGATCTCCCCCATTGCCGGGGATATCCCCCCCAATACGATGAGAAGGGCACCCAGCCCGACAATCCCCCCAAACCATTGTTTTCTCATTTCTTTTTCCTCTGTGACCACGTTAAAGGGTTGATGTGTACTGCCAATTATTCCTGTTAGAGTAGGGGCGGGCATCACTAGTTCCGAAACGGAGAAAGATTTCCGGATTGCTCTTTCTCCTTTCCGTGATTCGTTTGCCGCAGGGAGGTAACGCAAGGGACGTTTGACAGGTCTACTTCACTTCCTTCTTCGGCTTCCACTCCCGGGCCAGCCGTTCCGCTTCGGCGATCTGGGCCGGGGTCATCCTGGAGGCGATAATACCCATGTTTTTCAGGGCCTTCTCCCGACCTTTCTTTTCGGACGGGGGGAAACGGGAAACCGCGAGGGCAAACCACATATGCGCGAGAATCAAGTCCTGCGGGGCGCCCTGGCCCTGACCGTACATGACGCCGAGGTTGGACTGGGCATCGGGGTCGCCTTGGTCGGCGGCCCTTCGATACCACGTAACCGCCTCGGCGTAGTCCTGCGGGACGCCTCGGCCGTTGTCGTACAGAACACCCAGGTTGTACTGGGATTTGGCGTATCCCTGCTCGGCGGCTTTCCGGTACCATTTCACCGCCTCGGCGTAGTCCTGCGGGACGCCCTGGCCGTTGTCGTACAGGAAGCCCAGGTTGTGCTGGGCCTGGGCGTCGCCTTGCTCGGCGGCTTTCCGGAACCACTTCGCCATCTCGGCGTAGTCTTGCGGGATGCCTGCGACGTTGTCGTACATGAGGGCAAGATTGAACTGGGCGCCAAGATTCCCCTGCCCGGCGGCTTTCCGGTACCACTTCAACGCCTCGGCGAAATCCTTCGGGACGCCCTGGCCTTCAAAGTACATGACGCCGAGATTGTACTGGGCCCTGGCGTTTCCCTGTTCTGCGGCCTTTCGGAACAACTTCGTCGCCTCGGTAAAATTCTTTCGGACGCCCTGGCCTGTAACGTACTTGAGGGCGAGGTTGAACTGGGCGCCCGGATTCCCCTGCTCCGCGGCTTTCCGGTACCACTTCACCGCCTCGGCGTAATTGCGCGGGACTCCCTGGCCATCGAAGTACATGAGGCCGAGGGTGTACTGGGCCTCGGCGTATCCCTGCCCGGCGGCCCTTCGGGTCCACTTCACCGCCTCGGCGAAATCCTGCGGGACGCCTTCCCCCTTCCTGTACAATTGACCGAGGTCATACTGGGCTTCGACGCTTCCCTGCTCGGCTGCCATTCGGAACCACTTCGCCGCCTCGGCAAAATCCTGCGGGACACCTCGGCCTTCGGCGTACAGGGTGCCAAGGCTGTGCTGGGCTTCGACGCTTCCCTGCTCGGCTGCCATCCGGAACCAGTTCGCCGCCTCGGCAAAATCCTGCGGGACGCCTCGACCTTCGGCGCACAGGGTGCCGAGGCGGTTCTGGGCGTGGGCGTCTCCCTCCTCGGCCAATTGCTTCCAGATGCCATACGCCGTTTTGTAGTCGCCCCGATCGTAGGCTTTTACAGCATCCGGGAAATATGCCGGATGCGCCGTAACAGCCAACGATGCGGAGAACAGGAGGGTGAGCAGACAAAACGCCGGCAAGCGATACATCCCGCTGCGCTCCCGCACCTTGACCCCCTTCTGTCCCGCCTCCTTTTCCTTGCGCCCAGGCGAAACGGGATTTATTCCCTCTGACTCGACAAATCCTTGATATGCCGCATGATATTTACCACCCGGCAAGGAGGATCGCAAGGGATGCGGTTTGCTCCCGTGTCCGGGGAATGTCCGTGGGGCATATCTTCTTATCGTAACCGACGGGAGCCGTAAACGGTCCCGGGTCAACCAGGTTTTTTTAACCGGGGAGGACTTGCGGGACGTGCGATACCGCTTGCGGGGAACGGTCATCTTTCCTTGTTCCCCACAAATGTATGGTTTATCATCGATTCATGGAAGAAACGCATGCTTCCCCTCCGACTCCTCCCCAGCGCAGGATTCTCACGTATCTCCTGGAAAGGGAGAGTGCCGGGCAAATCCCGGCTACCTACCGGGAGATCGCCGCCGCTCTTGGATGGCGTGCTGCCGGGACGGTCCGGGATCACGTTCATCTGCTCGTCCGCAAGGGATATCTATCCCGCTCCAGGCAGGCCCGAAGCCTCCGATTGACCGATTCCGGACGGGAAGCAGCGGGGCAGTCCGGGACGACGTCCCTGTCGGCTCCGGATCCTTCCACCTCCTTCTCCTCCGAAACGAAGGAACTCTTCGGCATGCTCGCGCCGTATTTCCGTGCGCGACGATATCCCGCCGGAACGGTCCTTTGGCGCGAGGGCGAACCGGCCTCCGTCGTCCTGGCAATAGACTCCGGACACGTCAGGATCTACAGGATGTTGCCGAACGGCCACGCCGCCGCCCTCTACCTGTTCGGGCCGGGGGAGTTCTTCGGCTTCCTGCCGATGCTGGACGGAAGGCCGTATCCCGCCACGGCCGAGACGGTCGACGATGTTCGCGCACGAACGATGTCCCGGGAAGGATTCTTCCGGGGGCTCCGGGAAAATCCCTCCTTGTCGTTGCCGCTGTTTTCCTTTCTTGGGCGCCGCCTCCGGGAGGCGTTCGACCGGATCGAGTTCCAGTCGTCCCGCGGGGCGATTCCCCGCGTGGCGGCGGCGCTGTCCGCCTTGCTGCCGGACCGGAGGGGGGGAACCACGACGATCGTATCTCTCCCGGTCTCTTCCGGGGAGTTCGCCCGGGCGCTCGGGATCACCCCGGAGAGCTTCTCCCGCGCCATCACGGGCCTTGCGGAGGCCGGAATGATACGCCGGCTGGGGCGGGGCCGGTTTCAGGTTCTCGACCCGCATTCCCTCCGGGCGGCGGCTTTCCCCGGCGGCCTGTAAACCTTCCGCGGAAAATCGCCTGCTTTTTGCGTCCGATCAATGCCTCGGGAGACGGGATTTTTTATTCTGTATCCAGAATAAACGTACAAGGAGGTTGTCCATGATCGACGCAAAGGAGTATCTGGAAGCGGGACTCAACCTGCACGGGCACAAGTGCCCCGCGATGCCGCTTGGGCTACGGGCGGGGATGGCGGCCATGAACCGGCTCGGCGTGGAACGGTCGAAGGACAAGGAACTGTCTGCCGTCGTCGAACTCGGGGACGATCACTGTTCCCACTGCTTCGCCGACGGGATCCAGACGGTGACCGGATGTACCTTCGGGAAGGGGAACCTGCGGAAAATGGGGTACGGGAAGTTCGGCGTGACGTTGGTGGACCGGAAATCCGGACAAGCCGTCAGGGTTGTGCCGAAGGCGGAGGCACAGGCACGGATGAAGGAGACTCCTTTTTTCCTCGAATACCGGGGAAAGGGAATTCCGGCTTCCCGGGTTCCCGACGCCGTTGTGGACCCCCTGGTCCGGCAGGTGATGGATGCCCCGGAAGACGCGATTCTGACCGTCGGAAAGCCGTTTCCGATGAATGGGAATAAACCCTCCGAAACGTTCGCATCGTTTGTCTGCGACCGATGCGGGGAAACGGTCGTCGAAAAGTACGGTCGCATCGCCGGGGGACAGAAGGTCTGCATCCCGTGCCAGGAGAAAGTCCTGGCGGAAGAATGAGGGTCCCCCCGGGGAGGCGCAAAGACGCGGAGCTCTCCGGCTGGCGCACCGCATTACGGATCCTCAGTGAAACAGGATCGTAGAGGGTATCGATGTCTTATCAAATGGTGATTCTGCTGGTTTTCCTCTTCCTGGCGGTCTCGACGGTTTTTTCCATGATGGGGCAGGGGGGAGGCGCGTTCTATGTCCCCATGCTGTTGGCGGTCTCGGTCCCGTTTTACGTGGCGGCTTCTACCAGCCAGATTCTTATCGTCGTCGTTTCGCTCTCATCGTTGCTGATTTTCGCAAGGCACGGGATGCTCGACTGGAAGCTGGTGCTCCTGATCGAACCCCCTACCAACCTGGGTTCGTTTCTGGGCGGCTATCTTTCCGTCTACATCCCGCCGGAAGTCGCCAGATTATGTTTTGCCGGGGTGCTGTTGATCGGCGCCTATTTCATGTACAGGCCCATCGGGGAGCATGCTCCGCCAAAGCCCGACGGACACTGGTGGAACTGGAATCGAACGGATGTCGCCGAGCCCTATGCGATCAACATGCTTGCCCTCGTGCCGGTCATGATCCTGGGAGGGTTTGTGGCCGGCATGCTGGGGGTGGGCGGCGGATTGGTCAAGGTTCCCGCCATGGTTCTGCTGGGCGGAGTGCCGATGGCGATCGCCGTGGGCAGTTCTTCCCTGATGGTGGGCGCCACCGCCCTGACGGGTTTTGCGGGGCATCTTCTGCAGGGACATATCGACCTGAAACTTGCCATCCCGCTGGCAGCGGGGGTTCTGGTCGGCTCCCAGATCGGACCTCGCTTCAGCGTCAAGACGGACCGGAGCCGGCTCAAGAAATATTTTGCTTTCCTGATGCTGGCCATTGCCGTCTGGATGGTCTACGGGGTGGTCCGGTAGAAAGGGATCCGTTTTCTTGAAGCATCCCCCCCTGAAATCGATCCGGTTTGCCGTCATGCACTTCGACAAACGCCGTACTGCCGGGGCATAAAAGAGGGGCCGGCGGTTATCCCGCTGGTCCTGTTTCGTGCGGTTGCCTTGGTGATATATTGATTAGTATAAATATATTCGTTTCCATGGTCGGCTGGGGTATTTTATTGGTTGAGGACAATTTCGGCCGGGAAGTCGCCGGCGCTGGAGGCGGGACATGAAAGCGAAAGATTTCGAAAAGGAATTTCTGGCGATGCCTGAGGAAGAACAGATGGAAGTACTACGGAAGATCATGCCCGTCTTCTGCCGGGACATGATGCAGGACCCCGGGAAGGCCCGGGAGATGTTCTCCCTGTTTGCGGAGGGGTGTTGCGGAAATATGGCGGACATGGTTCCCAAGATGGGGAAGGGGATGGGCCGCAAGGGCAGAGGGTGCTGCGGGTAGGTAGCCAGGGATCGTTTCAGCCGGAAGCGGGCGACAGGAAAAACCACCGTTCACCGTTGGGAAGCGGCAGGCGGGGGGGGGAGTTTGCGCAATGAGCGAGGGAACGAAACGGGAAGGGACCGGGGGAGAGGTCGCAGCATCGGCGGGAGAGGGATTTGCGCCGGGGGAGAAGCGGCTGAACGTATTCGAGCGGTACCTGACGCTGTGGGTAGCACTCTGCATGGGGGTGGGGATCGTTCTGGGACGGGCATTCCCAGAGGCGGTCAACATTGTCCGTTCTCTGGAATTCGGCGAGGGGAGCCACATCAACATCCCGATCGCGATCCTGATCTGGCTGATGATCTACCCGATGATGCTGAAAGTCGACTTTTCCTCGATCCTTTCCGTCGGCAAGCGTCCGAAAGGACTGTTGATCACCCTTTTCGTCAACTGGCTCGTCAAGCCGTTCTCGATGGCTTTCATCGGTTGGCTTTTCTTCAAGCATTTATTCCTGCCCTGGATCGGCCCGGAGCTGGCAAATCAATATTTGGCGGGGGTCATCATACTTGCGGCCGCTCCCTGTACCGCGATGGTCTTCGTCTGGAGCTATCTCACGGACGGTGACCCGGCCTATACCTTGGTCCAGGTATCGGTGAACGACCTCATCATGCTGGTCCTGTTCGCTCCCATCGTCACCTTCCTCGTCAGCGGAGCCTCTTCCCTCACCGTGCCGTTCCTCGTGCTCCTGTATGCGGTGTTCTTTTTCATCGTGATTCCGCTCGGAGCGGGCGTGATCTCCCGGATCGCTCTCATCCGGGCAAAGGGATCGGCATGGTTTGACCGGTTCACGGCGGCTCTCCATCCGGTTGCCGTCACGGCGCTTCTCGCCACGCTGGTATGCATCTTCGCCTTCCAGGCGGACAACATCACCACCCGCTTCTTCCACATCGTTCTCATCGCCATCCCGATCCTGATCCAGGTATACTTCAACTCCTCCCTGGCATACGGCCTGATGAAGTGGTTCAAGGTTCCCCACAACGTGGCCGCGCCGGGGGCCCTGATCGGGGCCAGCAACTTCTTCGAACTGGCGGTAGCGACGGCCATCGCCCTGTACGGGGCCGGTTCCGGCGCCGCCCTGGCCACCGTGGTAGGGGTGCTGGTGGAAGTCCCCGTGATGCTCTCGGTGTGCTCCTTCTGCAACCGGACGCGGCACTGGTTCCCGGCAGAGGGACATCATCCCGGGGTTTCCCGGTAACCGCGAGCACCGCGCGACGGACGGCGGATTCCTGCGCGGGAAAAAGGTAGGGCGAGGCCATTCTGCGTACGAACTATGAGACCCGATAGGGAATCGGGTTCCGTGGTCCGCCACACCATTTTGGATTGAAAAAAATACCATGTCGGTCTCCCCGACTTCCCTAGACTGGGGTTGGCAGACCACCAATCCCGGGTAAGGAGGAACCGACATGGCAAAAGTCAGTGTAGCAGGCATTCAAAAGTTCGTTGAAGGTGGC
>Ga0210097_1000100_pt1 | contig 38988 bp, 31 predicted proteins | sample Joice_CattailNLA_2_FD_185521 | JGI IMG/M metagenome (GOLD analysis project Ga0210097, IMG submission 185521) | Wetland microbial communities from San Francisco Bay, California, USA, that impact long-term carbon sequestration - Joice_CattailNLA_D2... | ecosystem: Environmental > Aquatic > Marine...
CCCGCCGTTATTTTCCCCGCTTTCTCTTCCCTGCTCCCCGCACCTCCCGCCGGCGTGTACGCCTTCGCCTCGCTCGCATGGCTTGTCTGGTCTCCCCACGACGGGTTTGCGGGGGGAGAGACGTTCTTTTCCATCGCCGTCCTGGCGGCCTTGGGAACAGTTGCGGGACGTTACGTCCGAACCAGGCTGGGCCCGGGAACGGAAGGGATCGTTCCCGGGAAAACAATCGGAGCGGGCGCGTCCCTCGTGGTATTGCCGGAGAGACCGGATGAAAACCCCGGGACGGTAAACTTCGCGTCTCCGAAAGGGGAAGACCTGCTCGCAATGCGGGAGGTGGAGCTGGAGGAAGGAATCCAGAGGGTGCTCGAGGGGATTTTCCCGATCGCCGGGGCTGAACGGATTCTGTACGTCTCACCTTCCCACAACAAGGGGTGCCCGATTGTGGTGCCGCATGTTGCGCCGTCGGAGAAAGGGGGTCCGGGGATCTTTCCGGAAATACCGGAATCCTACGTCCCCCTGCGGGAAGCAATGATCTTTCGCCGGGTATTTTTCGCGGAGGGGGAGGAATCCTTCCGGTGGGGGCTTTCAAGCGACGGAAGACGAGAGCAGCCTTCAGGAGTCGCTGCCGTCCCCGTAATCTGCGAGGGGACGGAGGAGGGGGGGATTCTCGCGTTCCGGTTTGGAGAGGGCAGATGGACGGAACCGGTTGTCCCGGCGCTGGAGATGGGAGCGTTTTTCATCGCAAGGGAGATTCTGGGAACGCGTCGCGGATACCGGAATGAGAGGTCTCTCGAAAGACAGATCGGTTTTTACCGCCTTGCCCGGACGATTGCGGAGGCGGCGGAGAAAGTCGGGGAGGACGGGATCGAGAGCGCATCGCCGCGCCGCCTGGTCTACAAAACGGCAACGGAACAGATCCGGCTTCAGCTCCAGGCCGACCGGGTCTTGCTGGTGGAGGCGGACGAGAGGAAGATGCGTGGGCGGGTGGCATGGGAGACAACGCAGGAGAAGGAGCAGGAGGGGACTTACGGGGGGGACGAGGGGAGGCCGTGGGTGAAACTTGCCGGGACCTATGCCGAGTGGGTGCTGAAGAACAACGTGCACAGGATTTTCTCCGGCATCAGGACGTCTCCCGGGAAACACCCTATCCTTCCCGGGAAGTGGGCGAGGGAAGACGAGGATGCCTTCCTGCTCGTTCCCGTAGATGGTGCCGGGGGTTTTCGCGGAATCCTCGTGTGCACCTCCCGGGAGAATCGCAGTTATCACAAGGGGGATGCGGAAATGGTGAGGGATGTCCTCACGATCATGCGCATGGGGATATCCCATGCGCTTCAGATCGAGACGCTGGAAGAACGGGCCACGAGCGACGGGCTGACGGGTCTCCTGAACCAGAAGACGTTCCGGCAGCGGCTGACGAATGTCCTTTCGAGGCTCGATACCCGGTACGCATGCGCGGTGATCATGGCCGACATCGATCATTTCAAACGCGTAAACGACACATACGGGCATCCGGCCGGTGACGATGTCCTCAGGAAAATCTCGAAAATCATACAGAAAACGATACGGAAGGCGGATATGGCTGCGAGATACGGAGGAGAGGAGTTCGTCATGTACCTACATCACGCGGACCGGGAGAAGGCGGTCCAGGTGGCGGAGCGGCTGCGGCTCGTCATCGAGCAGACGAGGTTCGATTTCGGCGGCAAGGAAGTCGGGGTAACCGCCTCCATGGGGATCGCTTGCTACCCGTCGGACGGCAGGGAAATCCAGGAGCTTCTGGCACACGCCGACGAAGCCCTGTACCGTTCGAAACAGGAGGGGAGAAATCGCACGACATTGTACCGGGAGCCGTCCTGACATTCGTATATTCGACGATGTTTATTGACAGCCCATTTCCCCCTGTGGTATTTCAAAGGCAAACCGAACCACAGGGGAGGCGGTAGTCGATGAGGCGCACCGGGACGGTAAAGTGGTTCAACGAGACGAAGGGGTACGGGTTCATCGAACAGGAGGGAGAAAAGGATGTATTCGTCCATTACTCGGCGATACGAATGGACGGGTACAGGACGCTCCGGGAGGGCCAGCCGGTCGAGTACACCATTATGGAAACTCCAAAAGGCCTTCAGGCGGCGGAGGTCGTCTGCATGCAGTGATACCCCCCGGACAGCAGATTTTCCCGTAAATCCCCCGCAACCCCCGTCTTTGAGGCGGGGTGTTTTTTTTATATGGCACCGGACGGGAAAAGACGCCGGCGGAACGGTGGGCAACGGTCGCCTCTCTCCTGATCCATGCAGATCACGCGTTAGTCGTTGACTTCCCTCTCTCCTGGCTATAACGTATTACCTTTAAAGTCATTTTTGCATTTTTGGGGAGTCTGTTGGACGTCCGCAGAATTACCGAATGCCTCATCCAGTCAGGAATAAAACGGAAATTGGAAGAGTGGGGGGTTCCGGGGGAGTTCCCCGTTTCGGTGGAGATCCCGAAGCAGGAGGGGCACGGGGATTTCGCCACGAACGCCGCCCTGCAACTGGGTGCGCATCTGAAGAAAAAACCAAGGGACGTCGCGATGGATCTCCTCGATTCCATTCGGAAGGAAGACGGAGAAGGGTGGTTCCGGGATCTCTCCGTGGCAGGTCCCGGGTTTATCAATATTGTCCTTTCCGATGACGCATGGCGGGAGGTCCTGGCCACCGCGCTGGAAAAGGGAGAACGGTTTGGAGCAGCTTCGCCGGGGAAAGGGGAATCGGTGCTCCTTGAATTCGTCTCGGCGAATCCTACCGGCCCTCTCCATGTGGGGCACGGCCGGGGAGCGGTCGTAGGGGATGCGCTGGCGAGAATCCTGACCTTTACCGGTTACGAGGTAACCACCGAATATTACGTGAACGATGTCGGGAACCAGATCGACAACCTGGGGAAATCCCTCTACGTCCGGTATCTGCAGCTATTCGGGAAAGAGGCGACGCTGCCGGAGGACGGGTACCAGGGGGAGTACCTGGTCGAACTCGCCCGGGAGTTTCGCGAAGAGGTGGGAGACCAGTACCTGGCAGTCGCGGAGGAGGAGGCGTTCCCCGTTTTCCGTAGCGTCGCCTGCGACCGTATCCTCGACGGAATACGGAAAGACCTCGAGGCGTTTCACGTGCATTTCGATCGCTGGTTCCGGGAGAGGAGCCTGCATGAAAGCGGCGCCGTCGACGAGGTAGTCGTCGCATTGCGCGAACGCGGTCAACTGTACGAGGCGGAGGGGGCGGTGTACTTCAAGAGTGAATCGCACGGGGACGAGAAGGACCGCGTACTCGTGCGCGCGGATGGTCGTACTACCTATTTCGCCTCCGACCTTGCCTACCATCGCGCGAAGTTCCGTCAGGATTTCTCGAGGGTGGTCGACATTTGGGGAGCCGATCACCACGGGTATGCTCCCAGGATCTCCGCGGCGCTTAAAGGGCTGGGAGTAGACGACAGTCGGCTCGAGATCCTGCTCGTACAGTTCGTATCCCTGATCCGGGATGGAAAAATTGTTCAAATGTCCACACGAACGGGGAAGTTTACGACATTACGTGAAGTTATGGATGAAGTTGGGGTCGACGCGGCGCGCTTCTTCTTCCTGCTTCGAAGTTTCCATTCTCACCTTGAATTCGACCTCACCCTGGCCAAGACGCAGTCGAGTGAAAACCCCGTGTATTACATACAGTATGTGCACGCAAGAATCTGCAGCATCTTCCGGGAGGCTGCCGGGCAGGGAATCGTTCTGTCGGGTACGCCGTCCTTGTCCGTTCTGTCCTTGCCGGCGGAAACGAACCTGATGAAGAAGGTGGCGCGATTTCCCGATGTCGTTTCGGAATCCGCACGGGCGAGGGAACCGCACCGGATCCCCTTCTACCTGCTGGATCTGGCACGCGAATTCCATGCGTTTTACCACAACCACCGATTTCTCGGAGAAACTGCCGAACGCACCCAGGGGAGGCTGGCTCTCGCGACAGCGGTCCGGAACGTCGTCGCCACCGGCCTCTCGCTGATCGGTGTCTCGGCGCCGGAGCGAATGTGAGATATCTCTACAACAAGAAACGGGGTTTTCGCAGTTCCGAAGGGGAAAGATTCCAGTTCGCCTTCTTTGTGGTCGGGGCGATCGTACTGCTGGCCGTGGCATTCGTCCTCGGACTCCAGGTCGGACGGATCGTGGAGAAGAATGCGGAGAAGCGCAGGATCGAGGCGAACAAGCAGGAGGGGACGATCGTAATCGGCAAGGAAGCCGAATCGGAGATCCGCAAGGATCTGGGAGTATTTTCGGAAGAGGCGGGAAAGGTTCCTCCCGTGCCCCCGCCCAGTGCCGGCGAACACCTGAACGAGACCGAAAAAAGCCTCACCTTCCGCGAGACCCTGGCAAAGAAGGATCCCGATCCCATCCTCCTCGTCCGCCCCACCCCGATGAAAAAGGGGCCCGCGCGGACCACGGCAGCGAAGACCGCCCCAAAAGGAACGTTGATGGTGCAGGTGGCCGCGTTCCGTGACAGAGCTGCGGCCGAGGCATTCCGGAAGCGGCTGGAAAAAGCCGGATTCCAGGTGGAAATGACACTGGGGGGAGGCTACCACAAGGTGGTCGTCGGTCCGTATCCGGACCGGGAGGCGGCAAACCGCGCGATCCGGAAGCTCAAGTCCGAATGGAAGGTGAATCCTTTCCTGGTCCGGAGATGAAGCAACGATGAAGACGCAACCTCCAGAGGGGGTCTTCCTTGCGCAGGCCGGACCCGGGGCGGTCATCCCGGTCTGGCAGGAGTTCCACGCGGATCTGGAAACGCCGGTGTCGGCATACCTGAAAATCGCTGCCCGGTACCCGGACGACCATTTTCTCCTGGAAAGCGTCGAGGGTGGGGAGAAATGGGCCCGGTATTCCTTCATCGGATTCGACCCGTACATCCGGTTCCGCATCGACCGGACCACGGTGACGATAACCAGAGGCGGAAAGTCCGATACCCGCACGGTGGCCGGGGACCCGATGAGAGAACTCGAAGGAATTCTTGCAGGAATTCGGTACGTCCAGGCGGAGGGGCTCCCGAGGCTCTCGGGTGGCGCCGTAGGGTTCATCGGATATGACTACGTCCGGAACATCGAGATGATCCCGGACACCCATCCCGACGAAGGAACTCCCGACGCATTCTTCCTCTTCCCCTCGCGACTCGTGATATTCGACAACGTGAAGCACACGATACGGATCGTGGTGCACGGACAGGGCGGGGACTCACGGTCCGAATCCGAGGAATACCGGCGGTGCATTCAGGCTATCGAGGAGGTAAAGGATATCCTCCAGGGCCCTCTCCGGTGGACCGATATTCCCGATAACTCGGGCGAAGCGGCGCCGGCTGTCTTCGAGGTTCCACGGGAGATCTTCCTTGCGTCCGTCCGGAAAGCGAAGGAGTACATCCGTGACGGGGAGATCATCCAGACGGTACTTTCCAACCGCTCGCGGGTCCGGACGAGACGCTCCCCTTCGGAGGTGTACCGCGTACTGCGTTCCCAGAACCCTTCCCCCTACATGTTCCTGCTGAAATTCGGCGACCTCGCACTGGTGGGGTCTTCTCCGGAGATCCTGGTCCGGCTGGAGGAGGATCTCGTGCAGCTTCGTCCCATCGCCGGCACGCGCCCCAGGGGAACGACGACCGAGGAAGACCGTCGCATGGAGGCGGAACTCCTCTCCGACCCGAAGGAACTTGCCGAGCACGTGATGCTCCTGGACCTGGGGAGGAACGACGTCGGGCGGGTGTCGCAGTGGGGGACGGTCGTGGTGGACGAGCAGATGGTGGTGGAAAGATATTCGCACGTGATGCACATCGTCTCCAACGTCATCGGAAGACTGCGCGAGGGGATGACCGCATTCGACGTTCTCCGCGCGGCCTTCCCTGCGGGGACGGTCACGGGGGCTCCGAAAGTCCGCGCGATGGAGATCATCGAGGAGCTCGAACCGTTCCGGCGGGGGATCTATGCGGGGTCGGTGGGGTATTTCGACCTGCAGGGGAGCATGGATTTCTGCATCACGATCCGTACGATCGTTATGAAAGGCGAAGAGGCGATGATCCAAGCGGGGGCGGGGATCGTCGCCGATTCGGACCCGGAGAAAGAGTGGGAGGAGATCCACAACAAGGCCCGGATTCTCTTCCGGGCGGCGGGGGCGAACGACAAGGCGGAGAAGAACCGGTGATCGCAGTTATCGACAACTACGATTCCTTCACCTACAACCTCGTCCAGTACCTGTGCGAACTCGGAGCAGAGGTGAAGGTGTACCGCAACGACGCCGTTTCGGTGAAGAAGCTGGTCGGTCTTTCGCCCGACGGCCTTGTCATCTCCCCCGGCCCGGGTGGCCCGGAAAGCGCAGGCATATCCCTCGAGGCGATCCTCGCGTTTTCGGACCGGATACCCATACTGGGCGTGTGCCTCGGGCACCAATGCGTCGGGAAGGCATTCGGGGGAAGGGTCGTGCACGCCAGTACTCTGATGCACGGAAAGACCTCGCAGATCCTGCACAACGGGAAGGGAATCTTTTCCATGATCGAAAACCCGATGACGGCGACGCGGTACCATTCGCTTGCCTTGGAGCGGGAATCTCTGCCCTCTGTGCTCGAGGTGTGCGCCGAGGCGGAGGACGGCGAGGTGATGGGAATCCGACACGTTTCCCGGCCCGTTTACGGAGTACAGTTCCACCCCGAATCGATCCTTACCCGGTACGGCATGAGGATTCTCGAGAATTTCCTCTCGCTCATCAACCCGCGTCAGCCGGTTCGTATCTGCCTCGGCAACATGCGCGAAGCGATCTCGCAGGTGGCGTCGGGGAAGAACCTGACTCCGGACGAGATGCGGGACGCAATGAACATGATCATGGGAGGCGAGGCGACCCCCGCACAGATTTCCTCGTTCCTTTCCTGTCTGGCGATGAAAGGGGAGACGACGGAGGAAATCACGGCGGCGGCCCTGGTGATGCGTCAGAAAGCAGCGAAAATCTCCGGCCCCGCGAATGAACCGCTTCTCGACACGTGCGGCACGGGGGGGGATCGGTCCGGCACATTCAACATTTCGACGACGGTGGCCTTCGTGGCTGCAGGCGCGGGGATTCGCGTCGCCAAGCACGGGAACAGGTCGGTTACCAGCCGTTCCGGAAGTGCCGATGTCCTCGAAAGCCTGGGCATGAACATCCAGGCATCTTTTACGGACGTCCAGCGGGCGTTGGACGAGGCCGGTATCACGTTCATGTTTGCACCGAAGTTTCATGCGGCCATGAAGTACGCGATCGGACCCCGCCGCGAGATCGGGATCCGGACGATCTTCAACATTCTGGGCCCACTGAGCAACCCTGCCGGTGCGACCCGGCAGGTCGTCGGGGTGTACAGCGAAGATCTGGGTGAGCCTTATGCCCGGGTGCTGGCGCAACTCGGGCAACGGCGGTCCTTCGTCGTACACGGGACCGATGGCATGGACGAGGTGACCCTTTCCGCTCCGACGATTGTGTGGGAAGTCCGGGAAGGGGAGGTCAGAAGGTATCTGTTCGACCCGCGGTCGGTGGGGTTCGAATGCGCCTCATCCCAGGGAATCAAGGGGGGCGACGCGGCGACGAATGCCCGGATCCTCAGGGAGGTTCTGTCCGGGAAGCCCGGCGTTCCCCGGGATGCGGTACTCGTCAACGCGGGATTCGCCATCGTTGCGGGGGGGAAAGCCGGCGATGTGCGGGAAGGCATTGCCCTGGCCAAGCGATCGATCGACTCGGGCGCCGCGATGGACCGGCTCCGGAAGTTCATGGGGATCCTGGGAACCGGGGAATCGGTTTGACCTCGATGGCGCAACACCTCTCCCGGATCGTGTCCGCTGTCCGGGAGGAACTGGCGGAGAGGAAGGCCGCCGTGCCGTTCCCGGAGATCGCAGACAATGCGCGAGCAGACCAAAGCCGACGGGACATACGGAATTTCCTGCGTGAGGGGCCAGGCATCATCGCGGAGATCAAAAGGGCCTCTCCGTCCCGGGGCTGGATCCGGAAGGACCTCGATGCGGCGGGAATCGCAAGGTCCTACGTATCGGGGGGGGCCTGCGCGGTGTCGGTGCTGACCGAAAATCGCTTCTTCGGTGGATCGTTGCGGGATCTCTCCGAAGCGAGGGCCGCGTGCGGCGACCTGCCCGTCCTCCGGAAGGATTTCGTGCTGGACGAGTACATGTTGGCCGAATCACGCGTGAACGGTGCCGACCTCGTACTCCTTATCGTGGGGGTTTTGGGGAGGAAAACGGCCGAGATGGTCCGCCGGGCCGCGGAGTACGGACTGGAGCCTCTGGTGGAAGTTCACGATGAAGAGGAGATGAGGGTGGCCGCCGACAGCGGCGCGACGATCGTAGGGATCAACAACCGGGACCTCGTATCGCTCCGGGTCGATCCGGACACGGCGGCCCGGCTTATCCCCCTGTCGCCGTCCGGAGCGCTCAAGGTAGTCGAAAGCGGCATTTCCTCCCATGCGGAGGTGAAGAGATTTTACGATATGGGGGCGGATGCGTTTCTCGTGGGAGAAGCGATCGTGCGATCCCCGGATGCAGCGGGGACGATCCGGATGCTTAGATCGGGAGTGTACAATAAAGAATCAGAAAAGGAGCGTATCGAATGGAAACCAAGATCGTCCTGAAGGACTCCGAAATTCCGAAGACGTGGTACAACATCATGGCCGACATGCCCAATCCCCCGGCCGCGGTTCTCCATCCCGGAACCGGCAAACCGATCACACCGGACGACCTTGCTCCTCTTTTCCCGATGGCTCTCATCGAACAGGAGGTCTCGACGCAGCGGTTCATCCCGATCCCCGACGAGATCCGAAAGATCTACGCTCTCTGGAGACCCTCGCCCATGTACCGCGCCAAGAGGCTCGAAAAGGCGATCGGAACCCGGTCGCGTATCTATTACAAATACGAGGGAGTGAGCCCGGCTGGAAGCCACAAGCCGAACACGTCCATTCCGCAGGCCTATTACAACAAGATGGCCGGACGGAAGCGCATCGCCACCGAGACGGGCGCGGGACAATGGGGATGCGCGCTTGCTCTCGGGGCCAGCTTCTTCGGGCTCGAGTCCAAGGTCTACATGGTGAAGGTCAGCTACTATCAGAAGCCGTATCGGCGGATGCTGATGGAGGTATTCGGCGCCAAGGTCGTTTCCTCCCCGAGCGAAGATACGCAGTGCGGCAGGCAGATTCTGGCGACCGACCCGGACTCGCCGGGGTCTCTCGGAATCGCGATCAGCGAGGCGGTGGAGGATGCCGCCACCCGGGAGGACACGAGCTACTCGCTGGGCTCGGTGCTGAACCACGTCTGCCTTCATCAGACCGTGGTCGGCCTGGAGTGCGTGGAGCAGATGAAGATCGCCAACGATTATCCGGATGTGGTGATCGGTTGCTGCGGCGGCGGCAGCAACATGGCCGGAATCAGTTTCCCGTTTCTCCGCGACAAGATCGCGGGAAGCAAAAATCCGCGCGTCATCGCCGTGGAACCGGCCTCCTGCCCGACACTGACCAAAGGAGTGTACGCCTATGATTTCGGCGACACCGCCCGGCTGACTCCGCTCGTGAAGATGTACACCCTCGGACACGATTTCATTCCGGCGGGGATCCACGCGGGGGGTCTTCGCTACCACGGAGATTCTCCCCTGGTCAGCCAGCTCTGCCACGAAGGTCTGATCGAGGCGCAGGCCTACCACCAGCTGGTGGTGTTCAAGAGCGCGCTTTCCTTCGCAAAGGCGGAAGGGATACTTCCCGCGCCCGAGTCGTCGCACGCCATCCATTCGGCGATCGTCGAGGCGAAAAGGGCGGACGAGGAAGGGAAGGAAAAGGCGATCCTGTTCAACCTGAGCGGACACGGTTTATTCGACCTTTCCGCGTACGACGATTTCCTGTCGGGCAAGCTCGTTGATCACGAGCACCCGGAGACCAAGATCCAGGAAGCGCTCTCTCACCTGCCGAAGGTGGGGGCTTAGGGAGGAATATGTTCCGGATCAAGATGTGCGGGGTGACATCCCCCGGAGACGCGGTTCTGGCCGTGGAGGCGGGTGCGGACGCTGTGGGGATCAATTTCTTCCGGGAATCAGTCCGGTACGTCGCCCCGGACGCGGCCGCCCCGATCGTGGAGGCGATACGGGATCGAGCAACCGCGGTAGCCGTTTTTGTCAATGAGAGCCCGGAGAGGATCGCGCAGATCTGCGGGAAACTCGGGATCGGGGTGGTCCAGTTGTCGGGGCACGAGCCTGCGGCCAGCGCCGCCCGTATCCGGTATCCGGTGATCAAGGCGGTGCACATGGAGAACGGGTCCGGTCTGGACGCGTTTCGGGACTACCCGTGCCGGGCGTTTCTCTTTGACGCCTCCGTACCCGGGGAGTATGGGGGAACCGGGAAATCCCTCGACTGGGAGGCTCTCCGGCGGGCGACTGGAGGGCCCCTCGTCCGGTTTGGGAAAGGCGCTCCGTCCGGTTCAGGTCGGCCATGGATGCTTGCCGGGGGACTGACTCCGGAGAACATCGCAGAGGCCATCCGGGCGGCACGGCCGTTCGGGGTCGACGTGGCTTCCGGCGTCGAGGCGGCGCCCGGAAAGAAGGACGCGGGAAGAATGAAGGCGTTCGTGGATCGCGCCAGAGGAGGATTCGGGATTGCGGAAATCGTCGGGTAATCACTGGCCCGACCGGAACGGGCATTTCGGGCCTTTCGGGGGGCGGTACGTTGCGGAAACGCTGATGACCGCGCTTATCGAGCTGGAAAAGGCGTACCGGGAGACGATACGGGACAAGCGATTCCGGGAAGAACGGGACGCGATGCTCCGGGAATACGCAGGACGCCCCACCCCCCTCTACTTCGCCCGCCGTCTCACGGAGAAGGGGAATGGGGCAAAAATATTCCTGAAACGGGAGGATCTCGCCTTCACCGGTTCTCACAAGATCAACAACACGCTCGGGCAGGGACTTCTCGCCAGGAGGATGGGAAAGAAACGCATTATCGCGGAGACGGGTGCGGGGCAGCACGGGGTGGCCACAGCGACGGTGTGCGCGAAGATGGGAATTCCCTGTGCGGTCTATATGGGTTCGGAAGATGTCCACCGCCAGCGAACGAATGTTTTCCGGATGCAGCTTCTCGGCGCGGAGGTCTTCCCGGTCCGCTCCGGGAGCAAAACCTTAAAAGACGCCATGAACGAGGCGCTACGGGACTGGGTTACGAACGTTCGGACCACCCATTATCTTATCGGTTCCACCGCGGGGCCTCACCCCTATCCGATGATGGTCCGCGACTTCCAGTCCGTGATCGGGAAGGAGTGCATCCGGCAGTTCCAGAAGATCGAAAACGGTCTCCCCTCCGTGGTCGTGGCATGTGTGGGGGGAGGAAGCAACGCCATGGGAATTTTTACCCCGTTCCTGGACCGGAAGAAAGTAAAGCTCGTCGGAGTGGAAGCCGGCGGGCTGGGATTGGCGACGGACAAGCACGGAGCGCCCCTGTGTCGTGGGCGCACGGGCGTGCTGCACGGCAGTAAATCGTTCGTTCTGCAGGATACAAACGGACAGATCCGTGAAGCCCATTCCATATCCGCGGGGCTCGACTACCCCGGAGTCGGGCCGGAACATGCGTTTCTCAAAAGCACCGGACGGGCCGTCTATGTTGCGGTCACGGACTGGGAGGCACTCGAGGGTTTCGACTTGCTCTCGCGGTGGGAAGGGATCCTGCCGGCCCTCGAATCCTCCCACGCGGTCGCGTACGGATTCCGCCTCGCGCGGAAAATGCGAAAGACCCAGTCGGTCGTGATCAATCTTTCCGGGAGGGGAGACAAGGACATCGCCATCGTCGCGGAGAGGAAGGGGACCGGGCGTGTCCCGCATTGAGAAGGCATTCACCCGCCTCGGAAAATCCGGAGAGAAGGGGCTGGTGGTCTTCCTTACTGCCGGGGATCCGGCCCCGCGTGCCTCTCTGGCCTACCTGTGCAGCGCGGCCGAGGGGGGAGCGGACATACTCGAATTGGGGATCCCGTTTTCCGACCCGATGGCGGACGGACCGACGATCCAGGCGGCTTCCCGGCGCTCCCTGGCGGGGGGCATGACTCCCGGGCGAGCCCTGTCCCTGCTGTCCGACTTCCGGGAGAGACATGACACACCGGTAGTGATATTCGGGTACTATAACCCATTCCTCCAGTACGGAGCCCGGGCATTCTGCCGGGATGCCCGGGCCGCCGGAGCGGACGGGGTCCTGGTGGTGGACCTTCCTCCGGAGGAATCCCGGGAAATGGCGCCACAGGCAAGAAAATCGGGGCTGGACTGGATACCGCTCATTTCTCCCACCAGCGGTGAGGAGCGGATACGAAACGCGTCCGCGATCGGTTCGGGTTTCCTGTATCTGATTTCGGTTACCGGGATCACAGGGGCAAGGAAATCGCTGCCCCCACGACTCCTGAGCTGGACGCGGGAGGTAAAGGCGCTGACCTGTCTTCCCGTCGCGGTCGGTTTCGGGATATCCCATCCAGCGATGGCGAAGGATGCGGTCTCCCAGGCCGAAGCGGCGGTGGTCGGGAGTGCGTGCGTCAAGATGGTGGAGCGTCACGGGACCTCGCGAAAGGGTCCGGACGCCCTCCGACGGTTCGTGCATTCCCTCAAGAAAGCGATGAGGTGACCGAGCGATGGCGATTCGACTGTTCCGGAAGAAGGACGAAGGGGAAAGGCGGATCAAGACCCCCGAGGGGGTGTGGATCAAGTGCGCCGCCTGCCTCGAAATCATCTACAAGCCCGAGGTCGAGCGAAACCTCAACGTCTGTCCGAAATGCAACTATCATTTCCGGATTCCGGCGCTGGAAAGGATCCGTTCCATCGTGGACGAGGGATCGTTCCAGGAATTCGGGGAGGACATCGAGTCCGTCGACATGCTCTCCTTTACGGACACGAAAAAGTACACCGACCGGCTCAAGGACGCGAAAAAGAAGACGGGCCGCAAGGAAGCGGTGATCACGGGCACCGGCCGGATCAACGGGATCGAGGTCGTCCTGGGGGTGCTCGACTTCGAGTTTCTCGGCGGTTCCATGGGATGCGTGGTCGGGGAGAAGATCACGATAGCGGGAGAGCACGCCTTTGAACGGAAGCACCCGTTCCTCATCGTCAGCGCGTCGGGGGGGGCGAGGATGCAGGAGGGGACGCTGTCCCTGATGCAGATGGCAAAGACCAGCGCCGCCCTGGCGAGACTTTCCGACGCGAAAATTCCCTTTATCAGCGTCATGACCGACCCCACCACGGGGGGAGTTGCGGCGAGTTTCGCCATGCTCGGAGACATCATCATATCGGAACCCGGGGCGCTCATCGGGTTTGCCGGACCACGCGTCATCGAGCAGACGATCAAGCAGAAGCTCCCGGAGGGGTTCCAGCGAGCCGAGTTTCTCCTGGAACACGGAATGGTGGACATGATCGTCGAGCGGACGAAGCTCAAGCCGACGCTGACGCAGATTCTCCGATTTCTGGAGCCCCCCACCGGGAAATGAGAAACACAGGGGGGCCCCGGGGTCCGGAACGGATTCGGCCGGGACTCGAACGCATTCTCGCCGCATGCGAAATGACAAGGCACCCCGAACGCGCCTTCCGGGCGGTTCACATCGCCGGGACGAACGGGAAGGGGTCGACCGCATGTTTCACGGATGCGGTCCTTCGCCGGATGCTGGCTGAACCAATCGGCCTGTACACGTCCCCCCACCTTCTCATGCCGGAGGAACGAATCCGCGTGGGGGGAGAAAAAATTCCCCCCGACGACTTTGCCCGGTCGGCAGGGAAGGCGACCGCGCTTTCCGTATGCGTTGCGGACAGGGTCGGGGAGCCCCTATCCTACTTCGAGGAGATGACCTGGATCGCTTGCGACTGGTTCCGTGAGAGGAAGGTGCCCCTGGCTGTCATGGAGACGGGCTTAGGAGGGCGATGGGATGCGACGAATCTCTGTCTACCCGTGGTGTCCGTCATCACGAACGTTGGACGGGACCATGCGGAATGGCTCGGCAAATCCCTCAAGAAGATCGCTTCCGAGAAGGCAGGGATCCTGCGGGAAGACACCCCCGCGGTCCTGGGAAAACTTTCACCGTCCGCCCGGAAAGTCGTCCTTTCCGTGGCGAAAGGAAAAGGAAGCCGGGTCTGGGAAATGGACCGGGAGCTTCGCTGGGAAGAGTGCCCGGAGGGGCGAATATCCTTTCTCCTCCCCGGTATTTCCCTCGAGCGGATCAAGGTCCGTATGCAGGGGGAATTTCAGCGACACAACGCCCTGCTTGCCCTGGCGGCCTCGTGGATCGTAGCATCGTCGCGGGGTGTGACCGAGAGAAATTTCGCGCGGGCCGCGCGGCTCGCTTTGGGAGAGGCAAGTTGGCCCGGCAGGTATGCGCCCCTGCCCGGAAAGCGAAACACCGGGGCCTGGGTTGATGGCGCCCACAACCCGGCTGCCGCAGGGGCCCTTGCCCGGGAATTGGCAAAGAGAAGAAGCGGCGGGAGGACGGAAAGGATCGTGGCTCTGTGGAGCATGCTCGTCGACAAGGACATTGCCGGCTTCCTCCGGGAGATCGCTTCCGTCGTGGACGGCGTCGTCGCCTATCCCATGGAAGTGGACCGGGCAGCGAAGCTGCCCGTCCTGTCGGCCGCCCTTCGCAAGGAGGGGATCCGGTACCGGGAAGCGAAGAATTTCGCCGACGGCTGGGCCATCGCCCGGAGATGGGCAGGCAAGAAGGGAATGACCATCGTGTGCGGTTCCCTGATGGCGGCAGCGGACGCCTACCGGTTCCGCGGGGGGAGAGTCGGGTGAATCCCAGGGGAGCTCGAACGGCCGCTTTTCTTGCGTGCGCGACGATCCTGGTCGTTTTCGGCTCAGGGGTGCGGCCGGCGAAGGCCGAAACCGCGGGGACGTTGTCGGAGATTGCACCGGCGCTCGAGGAAGGTCTGTCACTGGGAGGTCCCGTAACCCTGATCGCGGACAAGATATCGTACGATGAGGGCACCGGGGTTGCCCTCGCCGAGGGGAATGTCGAAGTAGGATTCGGCGACAGGACGATCCGGGCGGACCGGATCCAATTCAACACGGAATCGGGGGAAGCGGATTTTATCGGGAACGTTCACTACGAGCAGGAGGGGGACGAGTTCTCCTTCGACAGAATCGTGCTCAACATCAGGACCGAGCTCGGCGTACTGTACAACGGGAGGATACGCATTAGCTCGAACCGGTTCCAGATTGCGAGCGAGCGGTTCGAGAAGACCGGGAAGGATTCCTTTTTCATTCGAAAGGGAGAGTTTACGACATGCCCCTGCGACCCCGAACCGGACTGGAAGTTCGGAATCCGCCACTCGAACGTGACGATCGACGGATATGCCGTGGCCCGGGACGTAACGTTCCGCATCCGGGACGTTCCCGTCCTCTGGTTTCCGTGGGCCGCGTTTCCCGTCAAACTCAAAAGGCAGAGCGGTTTATTGATTCCCTCGTTTTCGCACAGTTCCACGAGCGGCTATTCGATCCAGCTGCCTTTCTACTGGGCGATCAACCGATGGAGCGACGCGACGTTCACCCTGGATGCGATGTCGAAGAGGGGTTACCGTCCGGAGGCGGAGTACCGGTTTGCGCTCAACAGCAAATCGGAGGCTGACATCAGGGCGACCTTGTACCACGACAAGGAGACAAAGGATACGAGATACCGGTATTACGGGGAAAACAGATTCCAGTATGCGGAGCACTGGTCCGCGAATGCCCGGTGGGACATTCCCTCCGACGACCAGTATTACTACGACCTGGTGGATGAGGACATCCTGAGGACGGCCCAGAACGTTCCCTCGCGCGGGTTCACTGCGTGGAGGGGATCGAACGATTCGCAGGCTCTTTCCGTGACCTGGGTGGAGGATGTCCAGGGAACGCCCGACGACAATACCGTACAGAGGCTTCCCCAATACTCGGCGACGATTCTTCCTCGTTCCCTGGGACAAACGGGAGTTGCCGCGGGAGGCGATTTGCAGGCCACCTATTTCTACCGCCGGGCCGGGGATCGGGAGGCCAGAGGGAGGGGCTCGGTGGACTTCTCCCGTCCCATCACCCTCTACCCGGCGGTTTTTTTCACCCCGTACTTTTCCGTGGATTTTCTCGGTGAGGTCCCTACGTCGGACAGTACCGGAACGCAGACGGCGGGCCGGTTCGTGCCCTACGGAGGAGCAAACCTGGAACTGGACTTCCGGAGGGAATTCCTGCGGAGCGGAGGCACCCGTTTCGTCCATATCGTCACTCCGGGGGCGGGATTTCGCTGGGTTCCCGGAGTCGAACAGACCGACATTCCCGTTACGGACATGTGGGACCGGGTTATTGAACAGCGCCAATTTCTCTTCTCTTTGTACCAGAGGGTGCTTCGCGTGGACGAAAGAGGCCCTTCCGAAGTCGCCACTCTCGAACTGTCCTGGGCCCTGGAGATGGCTGAGCGCAATGCGCCCGCACCGTACGTCGATCCCCTATCGCCATTCGTGCGAACCTTGCGGAGGGAGATCGATCTTGCCGTAGGGGGGGAGGACCAGCATGTATCGCGTTCCTCGGATCTGTTCGCCCGGTTTCGGGTAATACCCGCCCGGGATTGGAGCCTTTTCGGGGAGTCCCTGTTCGATCCCGGAAACAGCCTGTTCACCATGGCGCGGGTAGGGGGGCAATGGAGGAAGAACGAACTGAGCCGGGTGCGCCTCGAGTACCGGGTCACGCGGGATCTTGCCGAGGACATTATCGCCTTGATGAACTTCCGCCCCTTCCGGGTGGTGGGATTACAGACCACAGCGGACTATTCCCTTCAGAACGGGAACCTGACGGAGGGATCGGCGACGCTGACGTGGTACCCGCGCAGCGAATGCTGGAGCGTGGGATTCAAGGTGGACCAGACAACGAGGCCGGACGAGACCAGTTTCCGTCTCATGTTCAGCCTGAGCGGTATCGGGACGGTCGGAATCTAGCGGCGAAGACAGGGAAAGGACGCGCATGACAGAGCGGAATCCGGGAAGGCGGATGGGGAGACTGTTTATCACCGGGGCGGACGGTCTGCTCGGGAAGGAGATACGCAGGACCTTTTCTTCCGCTTATGAAATCCTTGCCACCGACATGGCGGAGTGCGACGTGACAAGCCCGAAGGCGTGCATGCGGCATGTCGGGGAATTTCTCCCGGACGTCGTCCTCCATTGTGCCGCCTACACGGCTGTAGATCGGGCAGAGCAGGAGGAGGGAATCGCCTTCGATATAAACGCCGGAGGGACCCGGAACATGGCTATCGCCTGCCGGGAGCACCGGGCCCTGCTCGTCACGTTCGGGACGGACTACGTGTTTGACGGAACGTCAAAACGCCCCTACGGGGAGGACGATCCCACCCGTCCGCTGTCAGCGTACGGCAGAAGCAAGCTTGCCGCGGAACAAGCGTTACAGGAGGTCGCCCCGGATTTTCTTCTGTTGCGCACGCAGTGGCTGTTCGGCGCACCGGGCCGGAATTTCGCCTTATCCGTTCTCGCGCGGGCGGAAAAGGGAGAGGAGCTAAGGGTCGTATCCGACCAGCGGGGTTGTCCGACCTACACACGGGATCTGGCCGACGCCGTACAGCGGTTGCTCGATGCCGGCGCGCGGGGAATATTCCATTTTTCCAACGAAGGGGAAGCCACGTTCTACGACTACGCCGCCTTCCTGCTCGCGAATGCCGGAATGAGCCGGGCGAAGCTGTCGGCCATCTCCTCGCCGGATCTCCCCCGGGAAGCATATCCCGCGCCTCGTCCCGCCTACGCGGTTCTCAGCAAGGAAAAATACCGGGAGACGACGGGATTCTCGCCCAGGCGATGGGAGGATGCGGTCTCCGATTTTCTGCGAAACAGAGAAAAAGAGGAAGGTGCCAGATGAAAATTCTCGTGACCGGGGGGGCAGGCTTCATCGGATCGAACGTCGTCGACGCATACGTCGACGCCGGACACGAGGTTGTCGTGCTCGACGACCTCTCGTCGGGGAAGAAGGAAAACGTCCCGTCCGCCGCCCGGTTCGTCCTCTGCGACATCGGTTCGGACACGGCAGGGGAAGCGATCCGGACCTTCCGCCCCGAAGTCGTCAACCACCACGCTGCCCAGATCAACGTGCGGGCCTCCGTTGCCGACCCGGGATTCGACGCAACGGTGAACATTCTCGGGACGATCCGGCTCCTGGAAGCGTGCAGGCAATACGGCGTCCGAAAATTTATCTTTGCGTCATCGGGCGGGGCCGGCTACGGGGAGCAGGAGAACTTCCCCGCCGACGAGAGCCACCCGTTACGGCCCGTGAGCCCTTACGGAGCGGCGAAGATGTCCGTCGAGCTCTACCTGAATTTCTACCGGGTTCAGTACGGTTTGGACTGCACCCCGCTGCGGTACGCAAATGTCTACGGTCCCCGGCAGGACCCGCACGGCGAAGCAGGTGTCGTAGCCATCTTCTGCGAACGGCTCCTCAAAGGACAGGCGGCTATCGTAAACGGAGACGGGGAACAGACCCGGGACTACGTTTACGTGGGAGACGTCGTCCGGGCCAACCTCGGGGCGCTCGAACGAGGGGGAGGCCGGGCCATCAACATCGGCACCGGCATCGAGACGAGCGTGAACACGATTTTCCGCATACTCCGCGACCTCTCGGAGAGCCCGCAGGAGGAGATCCACGGGCCCGCCCAGCCGGGGGAGCAGCGCAGGTCCTGCCTGGAAAACCTGCTGGCATCGGAGGCACTCGGGTGGTATCCTGAGATGGCACTGGAGGAAGGACTCGCCCGGACGTTATCGTTCTTCCGAGAAAAGATCCGAACTTCCGGCACGTGGTAGGAATGCGCGCACAACACATCCGTAACTTTTCCATTATCGCCCATATCGACCACGGGAAATCCACCCTCGCGGACAGATTGATGGAGATCACGGGAACGCTTACGAGCCGGGAGAAGGTGGACCAGTTTCTCGACAAGATGGAGATCGAGCGGGAGAGGGGGATCACCATCAAGGCCCAGACCGTCCGGATGAACTACCGGGGAAAGGACGGCAGGGACTATGTGTTCAACCTGATCGACACCCCGGGGCATGTCGACTTCTCCTACGAAGTGTCCCGGAGCCTGTGTGCCTGCGAGGGGGCGATCCTGGTCGTCGACGCTTCTCAAGGGGTCGAAGCGCAGACTCTTGCCAACGTGTACATGGCACTGGGGCAGAACCTGGAAATCATTACGGTTCTTAACAAGATCGATCTCCCAAACGCGGAACCGGAACGGGTCCGGCAGGAGATCGAGGACGTGATCGGACTCGATACGGCGGAAATGCTCTCGGTCAGCGCCAAGAAAGGGACCGGAGTCGAGGAAATCCTGGAGGCGGTGGTGCGTCGGGTTCCTCCCCCTTCCGGGGACGATGCGGCCCCCGCGAAGGCGCTTATCATCGATTCCTGGTTCGACAACTACCAGGGAGTGATCATCCTGGCCCGGCTGTTCGAGGGGCGGCTCACGCCCGGACAGAGGATCGCCATGATGGCCACGGGCAGGACGTTCGAAATCCAGAAGGTCGGCGTTTTCTCCCCTCACCCGAAAGAGACGGAGTCTCTCGGCCCCGGCGAAGTCGGGTTCGTGATCGCGAACATCAAGGACCTCGACGAAACGAAGATCGGGGACACGATTACCGACGCGAAGCGTCCCGCGGCGGTCCCGCTTCCCGGTTTCCAGGTCATCCGCCCGATGGTCTTCGCGGGGTTTTACCCCGTCGTTTCCGACAATTACGGCCAGCTGCGCACGGCGATCGAAAAACTCAGGCTGAACGACTCCTCCTTCACCGCAGAGCCGGAAACCTCCGTGGCCCTCGGGTTCGGGTTCCGCTGCGGATTTCTCGGACTTCTTCACATGGAAATCATCCAGGAGCGGCTGGAGCGGGAGTACGGGGTGGAACTCATCACGACCGCGCCGACCGTAGGATACCGTGCGATTTGCCAGGATGGCCGCGTTGTGGAAGTGGACAGCCCGGCGAGGCTCCCCGAGCCGCTCGAACTCGACCATATCGAGGAACCCGTGATCCTTGCCACCATCCATCTGCCGTCTGAGCACCTCGGAGGGATCATCAAGCTCTGCGAAGAACGCAGGGGAGTGCAGCGACAGATGAAATTCCTTTCGTCGAACCGCGTCATCCTCGAGTACGAGCTTCCCCTCAATGAGATCGTGCTCGACTTTTACGACCACCTGAAGACCATTTCGCGCGGGTATGCATCCATGGATTACGAACTGCTCGCGTTCCGCACGTCCAACCTCGTGAGACTCGACATCCTGATCAACGGGGAGAAGGTGGATGCCCTGTCGCTTATCGTTCACCGCGACCAGGCGTACTACAAGGGGCGCGACGTGACGGAGCGCTTACGGAAGCTCATCCCCCGCCAGCTTTTCGAGGTGGTGATCCAGGCCGCCATCGGCTCGAAGGTGATTGCGCGGGAGACGGTGAGGGCGATCAGCAAGAACGTCATCGCCAAGTGTTACGGGGGGGACATCACCCGAAAGAGAAAGCTGTTGGAGAAACAGAAAGAGGGGAAGAAGAGAATGAAACAAGTGGGTACCGTGGAAATCCCCCAGGAGGCCTTTCTCTCCATACTGAAAGTGAAGGACTGATGGGAGGGAGGCAGCGAAATTACCCCGGTACGGGACAAGCGACACCGCCGAAAGGGAAACTGCGCGAATACCTGGAGGCGTTCGCCGTTGCGCTCCTGATCGCTCTCTTTGTGCGGACCTTCGTAATCCAGGCGTTCAAGATCCCCTCGGGATCGATGGAAAACACGCTACTCATCGGAGATCACATCTTCGTCAACAAGTTCCTCTACGGGTACCACATACCGTATACGCACGGGCGGGTCCTCCAGTTTGCCTTCCCCAAGCGCGATGACATCATCGTGTTCGTCTTCCCCGAGGATCCGAGCAAGGATTTCATCAAGCGCGTCATCGGCGTCCCGGGTGACACGCTGGAGATCCGGAACAAGGTGGTCCTGATCAACGGGAAACCGCTGCACGAGGACTACACGAGGTTCGTCGACGGGGCCGCGGTCGACGGATTCACGCGCAGCAGGGACAACTTGCCTCCGGTGAAAGTCCCGGAAAGGAAGTATTTCGTCATGGGGGACAATCGGGATCGGTCCTATGACTCCCGGTTCTGGGGATTTGTAGACGAGGACGAGGTAATCGGGAAGGCACTGTTCATCTACTTCTCCCTGAATTGGGACACCGACCTGCGCTGGTACGAAATCTGGCGCTACCCGGATCTTGTTCGGTGGAGCCGCATCGGGGAGGTATTGCATTAACCCGACCTTCCTGTTGACGAAGCGGCTCCGCGGCGGTATGCTGGGCCCAACATGACCTTTTAAGCTAACCCCGTGAGGTTAGCAAAGGATGGAAATGCGTGACAGCATCGGCAGACACCACCTCCCCGTTTGATCGGGGGGGTTTTTTTTTGCCCGCCGAAAACCCCGTAGCAACCGAAGAGGTCAAAAGACATGAAAAAAAGCGGCAAGAAGCTGATCCTGGACACAAAAGGCGTGGATCGGGTACTATCCCGCCTGACCCACGAAATTCTGGAGAAGAACAAGGGGGCCGAGGAGATCGTCCTCGTCGGGATCTGCTCCGGGGGTGTCCCCCTGTCCCGGGTCATACAGGACAAGATCCGGTCGATCGAAGGAGTGGAGGTGCCCTCCGGGTACGTGGACATCACCCTGTACCGGGACGACTTGTCTCGGGCGGGGTACCAGCCCAGGCTGAAAAGAACGGAGATTCCCTTCTCGATAGACGAAAAGAAGGTCATCCTCGTTGACGACGTCCTCTTCACGGGGAGGACGATCCGGGCGGCGATGGACGCGCTGATCGACTTCGGGCGCCCCAAGAACATCCAGCTCGCCGTGCTGATCGACCGGGGGCACCGCGAACTGCCCATCCGGGCCGATTACGTCGGACGTAACGTCCCCACTGCGCGCGCGGAAACCGTCGAGGTCCTCGTTGGAGGGGAAACGGAAGAGTGGAAGGTTGTGCTGCGGGAGCCCCCCCCCGGGAAGGGGAAGTGACCTCGATGGAATGGCGGCGAAAACACGTACTCGGACTGGCGGATTTCAGTGCGGAGGAGATCGAGTTCGTCATCGATACCGCCCGTTCGATGGAGGATGTGCTGACGAGGGACATCAAGAAGGTACCCGCCCTCCGGGGGAAGACGGTCGTCAACCTGTTCTTCGAGGCGAGCACCCGTACCCGGACTTCCTTCGAAATAGCGGGGAAGCGCCTTTCGGCGGATGTGGTGAATTTCAGTTCCGCGGTTTCGAGCGTCGCGAAGGGGGAGACCCTGCTGGACACGGCGAAGAATATCAATGCGATGATGCCGAGCATCATCGTCATGCGCCATCCGGCATCCGGGGCCGCCCAGTTCCTGTCCCGTTACGTCTCCTGTTCGGTCATCAACGCAGGGGACGGTTCGAATGAACACCCGACACAGGGGCTTCTGGACCTGTACGCTATTATTAAATCAAAAAATAAGGTGAAAGGCCTTAAAGTAGCAATAATAGGAGATATATTACATAGCAGAGTTGCTCGGTCTAACCTCCATTCCCTCGGCCGGATGGGGGCGGACCTTTGGCTTTGCGGGCCAGGCACTCTGGTCCCGAAAGAAATGGGTCGATCCGGGGCCACGGTGACAAACGACATCCGCGAGGCGGTCCGGGACGCCGATGTCGTGATGATGCTGCGGATTCAGCTGGAACGGCAGAAAACAGCCTATTTCCCTTCCCTCCGGGAGTATGCCCGGAATTACGGACTGGATTCGGAGGTGTTCTCCCTGGCAAGGAACGATGCCATCATCATGCATCCGGGCCCGATCAACCGGGGGGTGGAACTGTCCGATGAACTGGCGGACAGTTCGCATTCGATCATCCTGAATCAGGTGGAGTCGGGCGTCGCCATCCGGATGGCGCTCCTCTACCTTCTAGCGGGAGGGCACAATGCTGCTCGTTAAGGGGGGGCGGGTGATCGACCCCGGGTCGGGAAGGGACGAAGTGGGAAACGTCGTGATCGCGGACGGCAAGGTTGCGGATTTCCTTCCCGGGGGAGAGTCTCCGGGGACCTTCGACGGAACGGTGATCGATGCGAGGGGGAAATGGGTACTCCCGGGCCTGATCGACATGCACGTCCACCTGCGCGACCCTGGCTTCGAATGGAAGGAGGACATCCGGTCGGGAACGGAGGCGGCCGCCGCCGGGGGCTTCACCTCCGTCGTCTGCATGGCGAACACCAGCCCGGTGAACGACCATCCGGAAGTGACACGGTACATCCGGGAGAAGGCGGCATCCGCGGGGAAGGCGAACGTATTCCCCGTGGCCGCTCTCACGCGCGGGCAAAACGGCAAGGAGATGACCGACTTCTCGGAACTCTTCGAGGCCGGGGCGATCGCCTTCTCCGACGACGGGAGTCCTGTACGGAGCGCGCTCGTCCTGAGGCGGGCGCTCGAATATGCCAAAGCGTTCGACTTCCTGATCCTGGAACACGCGGAAGACCACGAACTGTCCGGGGAGGGAGCAGCGAACGAGGGGTGGACCGCCCATCGCCTCGGGATCCCGGGCATCCCTTCGGCGGCCGAGGAGATCGCCATCGCACGGGATATTCTCCTGGCGCGCTTCACGGGAGGGCGGATACACATCCAGCACATCAGCACGAAAATGGGGGTCGACCTTCTCCGCATGGCGAAACGGGCGGGCATTCGCGTGACGGGGGAAACCGCTCCGCACTACTTCACGCTGACAGACGCCGCGATCGACGGATACAACACCTATGCGAAGATGAACCCTCCCCTGCGGGGGGAGGAGGACAGGATGGCGATCCTCGAGGGGATCGTGGACGGGACGATCGATGCCATCGCGAGCGACCATGCGCCGCACGACGAGTACACGAAGCGGTGCGAATTCGTCGCCGCATCCAACGGAATCATCGGACTCGAGACCGCTCTTCCCCTGTCGATGGCGCTCCTCGCGGGGGGAAAGGTCACACCGGCGCGGCTCGTGGATCTCCTGAGCGCGATTCCCGCCCGCATTCTCGGACTCAAAGGGAAAGGAACCCTGTGTAAAGGCGCAGACGGCGACGTTACGATCGTGGACCCGGAGGTGGAGTGGGAGTTCCGGGAATCGGACGTACGGTCGAAATCGCGTAACAGCCCCTTCTTCGGTTGGAAGATGAGAGGGCGGGCGGTTGCGGTGTTATGCCGCGGGCATGTCACGCACTCCCTCATGAAAGAGGTTACCCCGGATGCCTGAGCGAAATGCGATCCTCGCCCTTGCGGACGGGACCGTGTACCGCGGCGCCGCGTTCGGACACATCGGCGAAACCGGAGGGGAGGTCGTCTTCAATACCGCGATGACCGGGTACCAGGAGGTGCTCACGGATCCATCGTACAAGGGACAGATGGTGACGATGACCTACCCCGAAATCGGGAACACCGGGATCAACATGGACGACGTGGAGTCTTCCCGTCCCTGGGTGGAAGGCTTCATCGTGCGTGAGGCGTGGCGGCTTGCCTCGAACTGGCGCCATGTGGAGACCCTCGACGGATACCTTCGCCGCTATCATATCTGCGGGATTTCCGGTATCGATACCCGCGCCCTGACGAGACGCCTGCGCGACGGGGGCTCGCAGATGGGCGTGCTCTCCTCCCTGGATTTCGATGTAAAGCGGCTCGTGAAAAAGGCGCTTGACCTCCCTCCGATCGTCGGTCGCGACCTCGTCCGTGAGGTCACGTCGAACAGCGAAGCCCGCTGGGAGACGGGGGACTGGGACCTGGGGAAGGGATACCTCCCCGCCTCCGCGTATCGATCCCGCTTCGGAAAACTTCCGAGGGTGGTGGCGATCGACTACGGGATCAAGCAGAACATCCTGAGGATGCTCGTGTCCCACGGTATGGAGGTGACGCTCGTTCCCTCGGAGACCAGTGCCGCGTCGATTCTGGGACGGCATCCCGACGGCGTTTTCCTCTCCAACGGCCCCGGAGACCCGGAAGGCGTTCCGTATGCCGTCCATACCGTGCGGGAACTCCTGGGAAAGGTGCCGATATTCGGGATCTGTCTCGGCCATCAGATCATGGGGCTTGCCCTCGGCGGAAAGACGTTCAAGCTTTCGTTCGGGCACCATGGGTGCAACCAGCCGGTGATGGATCTTATAACAGGCAAGGTCGAGATCACGAGCCAGAACCACAATTTCTCGGTGGACGCCGCGTCCCTCGGGGACCGGGCACGGATCACCCATATCAACCTGAACGACAGGACGGTGGAGGGAATCAGCGTGCCGTCGCTGCGATGTTTCTCGGTGCAATACCACCCGGAGGCCTCCCCCGGCCCCCACGACTCCCGCTACCTGTTCACCCGTTTCTACCGGAATCTCATCGGGGAGGGGGGACCATAACCCGTGCCGAAGCGAACCGATCTTCGTAAAATCCTGCTCATCGGATCCGGCCCCATCATCATCGGGCAGGCATGCGAGTTCGATTACTCCGGGACCCAGGCGTGCAAGGCGCTCAAGGAGGAAGGATTCACGGTCGTGCTGGTCAACAGCAATCCCGCGACCATCATGACCGACACCGATTTCGCCGACCGGACCTACATCGAACCGATAACACCGGCGATAGTGGAAAAGATCATCGCCCGGGAACGGCCCGACGCCTTGCTTCCCACGATCGGCGGGCAGACGGGTCTGAACATCGCCGTCTCGCTCCACGAGATGGGAGTTCTGGAGAAGTACGGCGTGGAGCTCATCGGGGCCAACTTCGACGCCATACAGAAAGCCGAGGACAGGGACCGGTTCCGGAAAGCCATGGAGACTCTTCACCTCGTCGTCCCGCGATCGGGCTATATCCGCTCCGTGGAAGAGGCACTCGAGGTCATTCCGGAGATCGGATACCCGGCCATCATCCGTCCTTCCTTCACCCTCGGGGGTACAGGCGCCGGGGTTGCATACAACCGGGAAGAGTACGAGGACGCCGTTCGCTGGGCCCTGGACGCTTCCCCGAAGCGGACCGTCCTCATTGAGCAGTCGGTGATCGGATGGAAGGAGTTCGAACTCGAGGTGATGCGGGACCTGAAAGACAACGTGGTGATCATCTGCTCGATCGAGAACCTGGACCCGATGGGAATCCACACCGGCGACTCGATCACGGTCGCGCCGGCACAGACGCTTACCGACAAGGAATACCAGCTGATGCGGAACGCCGCGATTCGCATCATCCGGGAAATCGGCGTGGACACGGGAGGAAGCAATATCCAGTTCGCCATCCACCCCGAAACGGGAGAGATGGTTGTGATCGAGATGAATCCCCGCGTCTCCCGATCCTCCGCGCTTGCATCGAAGGCCACCGGGTTCCCCATCGCGAAAATCGCCGCGAAGCTCGCTGTCGGCTACACCCTCGACGAAATCCCCAACGACATCACCCGGGAGACTCCGGCCTCCTTCGAGCCCACAATCGACTACGTGGTGACCAAGATTCCCCGGTTCACGTTCGAGAAGTTTCCCCAGACGGAGGACGTGCTCGGCACCCAGATGAAATCGGTTGGTGAGGTGATGGCGATCGGTCGGACCTTCAAGGAATCCCTGCAGAAAGCGATCCGCTCGCTCGAGACCGGCGTTTACGGCTTCGAGCCTGTGCTCCACCCCGATTCCGGGGGGGCCGAGGTCCGCAGGAAGGCGATCTCGGAAATGCTTCGTCGCCCTAATTCCCAGAGGCTGCTGTACATAGGAGAGGCCATCCGGGACGGCCTGCGGATAGAAGAGATCAACCAGATGACCGGGATCGACATCTGGTTCCTCGAGAATATCCGGCAGATCCTCGTGGAGGAAGAGACGCTAAAGGCCTGGGGAGGGCGTTTCCGCGCGCTCGAAGAAGCCGCGGGAGTTCCCCGAGAGGAGGCGGGGACGCTTCTGCGCGCGAAGTCGATGGGGTTCTCCGACAGAAGACTCGGCAGGCTCTTCGGGATGAGCGAGGATTCGGTCCGCGGATTCCGTCTTCGGGCGGGCATCCGACCCGGGTTCAAGAGAGTGGATACCTGCGGAGCGGAGTTCGAGGCGTACACTCCCTACTTCTACTCCTCGTACGACGAGGAGAATGAGGCGGCGCCTTCCTCGAAGAAGAAGGTGGTGATCCTCGGGGGTGGGCCGAACCGGATCGGGCAGGGGATCGAGTTCGACTACTGCTGCGTCCACGGCGTTTTCGCCCTGAGGGAAGAGGGGTTCGAGGCGATCATGGTCAACTGCAACCCCGAAACGGTTTCGACCGACTACGACACTTCGGACAGGCTCTATTTCGAACCTCTCACCAAGGAGGATGTACTCGCCATCATCGAAGAGGAGAAACCCGAAGGCGTCATCGTCCAGTTCGGCGGACAGACGCCCCTGAAGCTCGCCGTTCCGCTCCGGAACGAGGGGGTGCCGATCATCGGAACATCTCCCGACAGCATCGACCGTGCGGAGGACCGGGAACGGTTCAAGGAGCTCCTCGACCTGTTGGGCCTTCGCCAGCCCGAGAACGGGATCGCGCGCTCCGCCGAGGATGCCGAGAGCATTGCAGAGCGGATCGGGTATCCCGTGCTCCTGCGCCCGTCGTACGTCCTGGGGGGACGCGCCATGGAGATCGTGCACGATGAGGAGGGGCTGCGGCAGTACCTCGCGCACGCTGTCCAGGCGTCCGAGGAAAAGCCTGTGCTCATCGACAAGTTTCTCGAGGACGCCATCGAGATCGACGTCGACGCGATCGCGGACGGGGAGACCGTAGTCATCGGCGGGGTGATGGAGCACATCGAGGAAGCGGGGGTCCACTCGGGAGATTCCGCGTGCTCCCTTCCCCCCCATTCGATCTCCCCCGAGATCACACAGGAGATCATCCGGCAGACCAAGGCCCTTGCGGTGGAACTGGGAGTGGTGGGGCTGATGAACGTGCAGTTCGCCGTCAAGAAGGGGGAGATTTTCCTCCTCGAAGTAAATCCCCGCGCCTCCCGGACGATCCCCTTCGTAAGCAAGGCGATCGGGATCCCTCTGGCGAAACTGGCGGCCAAGGTCATGATCGGCCGGAAGCTTGGCGACCTCGGCCTGACGGAATACATCGTTCCGGAACACGTAAGCGTCAAGGAGGCGGTGTTCCCCTTCATCAAGTTCCCGCACGTCGACACGATTCTCGGCCCCGAGATGAAATCGACGGGGGAAGTGATGGGGATCGATGCCAAATTCGGGAGGGCATTCGCAAAATCGCAGATTGCCGCGGGAATGATGCTCCCTACCGGGGGCAAAGTGTTCCTCAGCGTCCGCGATGCCGACAAGGCCGGGATGCTTATCCCCGCGCGGATGCTGCACGAGTGCGGATTCGGCGTCGCTGCCACGAGAGGCACAGCGGATTTCCTTGCCAGGAACGGAATCCCGGCAGAACCGATTTTGAAGATCAACGAGGGGCGGCCCCATGTCGCCGACCTCATCAAGAACGGGGAGATCGCCCTCGTCATAAACACGCCCCTGGGCGCGCAGTCGAAAGCGGACTCGTATTACATTCGGCGGACCGCGCTCGTCTACAACATCCCGTACGTCACGACGCTTGCCGCGGCGAAAGCGGTGGCACAAGCGATCTTCCACCTGATCGAGGAAGACCTCTCCGTCCGGAGTCTGCAGGAATACCACGAAGTCCGGGAGCGGCAGGCACGGGACCGTGCGCGAGGCGGCGGAACCGGGCGGTAACGGGTGCCGGATACCCCCTCCATCCAGTACGTCAAGGGAGTGGGCCCCCGGCTCGCAGAAAAACTTGCCGCCCATGGCATCCGGACGCCGCACGACGCACTCTTCTTCTTTCCAAAGGCGTACGAGGACAGGAGACGCATTGTCCCCCTGCAGTCGGTACGACCCGACATGACCGTACCCGTGAAGGGGCAGGTTCTTTCCGTGCGCGGCGGGGGAAGGGGATGGGGGGGCAGGCGCTTCCTCGAGGTGGTCATATCCGACGGAACCGGCCGCCTTTCCGCCAAATGGTTCCAATCCCACCCTTCGCTCAAGGATCGGTTTCAGGTTGGGGAGAGTATCACCCTGTGCGGACCCGTTCGTCTCTTCCAGTTCCGGATGGAGATGCACCACCCCGAGATTCTCGCGACCGGAGACGAGCAAGACCCCGTGAACATGGGACGGATCGTGCCGGTATATCCCGCCATCGAGGGGATTCCGCCTCGGACGCTCCGAAAGATCCAGTGGGAAGTCGTCCGGAAATACGCTGCCGCGGAGCCGGAATTCCTCCCCCGGTGGATACTCGACGCCGCCTGCGTTCCTCCGGTGAACGAGTCGCTCCAGACGCTGCACTTTCCCCCTCCGGAAAAAGACGCGGAAACGCTCCTTTCTTTTTCCTCCCCCCCCCAGCAGCGTTTCATCTTCGGGGAGCTGTTCTTCATCCAGTGGACCCTGACGAGGCGGCGGTCCGGGGTGAGCAAGGAGACGGCGGAACCCTTGCCGTGGGACAGGGAGATCGTGACGGAGATCAAGAAAAGACTGCCATTCAAGCTGACGGATGCCCAGAAGCGGGTCCTGAACGAAATCCTCAAGGACATGTCCCTTCCCCATCCGATGCACCGCCTTCTGCAGGGAGACGTGGGTAGCGGGAAGACGATCGTTGCCTGGGTTGCCGCGATGGTGGCCTGGAGAAAGGGCGCCCAGACGGCGCTCATGGCCCCGACCGAAATCCTCGCGGAACAACATTTTCACCGTTTTACCGCCCTCTGCCGCGGCCTCCCCGTTCGGGTCGTCCTGCTCACTTCCGCACTTTCCGGGAAAGAGAGGGGACGGACGCGGGAGGAGATCCGGGAAGGGAAGGCGGACGTGGTGATCGGGACCCACGCCATCATCCAGGAGGGGGTCGAGTTCCGTGAGATGGCGCTGGGGATAATCGATGAGCAGCATCGTTTCGGCGTCCTGCAGCGGGCGGCCCTCCGGGGGAAGGGAAGAATGTCTCCCCACCTCCTCGTGATGACTGCCACCCCGATACCCAGGACGCTGGCGATGACACTGTACGGAGACATGGACGTCTCCGTCATCGACGAGCTGCCCCCCGGAAGGACTCCTGTCGAGACGATCGTCGTACCGGAGGGACGAAGGCAGGAATCCTGGGAAAGGGTACGAAGGGAACTTGCCGCCGGCGGACGGACCTACGTCGTCCTCCCCCTTGTCGAAGAGTCGGAGAAACTGACCCTGCGCGACGCCAAACGGACGTACGAGCGGATCCGGCAGGCATTCCCCCATACGGGCGTAGGCCTTCTGCACGGCAGGATGAAGCAGGAAGAGAAGGAATCCGCAATGCGCCGTTTCGCGCAAGGGGAGGACCGGATTCTGGTCTCCACGACCGTCGTGGAAGTAGGCGTCGACGTACCGGAGGCCACGGTGATGCTGGTGGAACATGCCGAGCGATTCGGACTTTCCCAGCTCCACCAGCTCCGTGGACGCGTCGGCAGAGGAAATCGCCCCTCCTTCTGCCTCCTGATGGTCGAGGGAGGGCAGGGAGAGGACTCGGCCGCGCGCCTCGCTGTGATGGAAAGAACCAACGACGGTTTCCGGATCGCCGAGGAGGACCTCAAGATTCGCGGCCCCGGGGATTTCGCCGGCGTGCGGCAATCGGGGGTTCCCGACCTCGTCTTTTCCGACATCGTGCGGGACGCGCGGATTCTCGCCCGGGCCCGGGATATCGCCGGGATGCTCCTCGATCGGGACCCGGATCTGTCCCTCCCCGAGCACGCGGGTCTGAAACGGTGGATGGAAAGCAAGTCCGCCATGACCGTCGCCCTGGAATAACGGACCGGGGTCCCCGGTTGTCGGCACAGCAAGCCGAAGGAGAGAGGGCCCGGTGAGGTAAAGCCTAAGCCGTGCAGGTGCGCTGCACAGCGAGCCACGAACGGAGCTCCCCTCCGAGGTTTAGGTGCAGATCCGGGGAAAGGACGTAATTACCGCCCAGAAAATTGACTTATCTGGCCAGATTCATTAGCATATCTTGTTTACACTTCGCCAGGAGACTGTTCATGGAGGAATTCCCACGGATCAAGCGGCTTCCCCCTTATGTTCTGGCCGTTGTGACCGATCTGAAGGCGAAAATGCGCAAGGATGGGGAGGATATAATCGACCTCGGGATGGGGAATCCGGATCTCCCGACGCCGAAGCATATCGTCGACAAGCTGATCGAGGCCTCCCGGAACCCCCGGAACCACCGTTATTCGGCTTCCCGCGGGATTCCGAAGCTACGGCTTGCCATATGCAACTATTACAAGCGGAAATTCAACGTGGAGCTGGATCCGGATACGGAGGCGATCGCCACCATCGGCGCCAAGGAGGGGCTGTCCCACCTGGTCCTGGCCGTCATGGGACCCGGCGACATCGCCCTTGTCCCGAATCCCACCTATCCGATCCATTCCTATTCCGTGGTCATCGCGAACGCCGACGTAAGGTCGATTTCGCTCACGAGCGGGGAGGGGGACTTCCTGGACCGGACCCGCCGGGCGATGAAGACCATCTGGCCCAAGCCGAAGGTCCTGATCCTTTCCTTTCCGCATAACCCGACGACGGAGGTAGTCGATCTTGAATTCTTCCGGCGGATCGTGGAATTCGCGAAAGAGAACGAACTCCTCGTCATCCACGACCTTGCGTACGCCGATCTCGTATTCGACGGGTACAAGGCTCCTTCCATCCTCCAGGTTCCCGGGGCGAAGGACGTGGCGGTGGAACTGTACTCCATGTCCAAGGGGTACTCGATGCCCGGGTGGCGCGTCGGGTTCGTCGTGGGGAACAAGCGGATGGTAGGGGCTCTGGGACGCATCAAGAGCTATCTCGACTACGGGATGTTCCAGGCCATCCAGGTTGCCGCCACCGTGGCCCTGAACGGTCCGTACCGGGTGGTGGAGGAAGCGGTGGATATCTACCGGAGGCGGAGGGACTGTCTTGTGGACGGCTTCTCCCGGATCGGATGGAAATTTCCGAAGCCCCAGGGGACGATGTTCGTCTGGGCCCCTCTCCCCGAGCCTTTCCGGGCAATGGGATCGATCGAGTTCTCCAAGATGCTGCTGACACGTGGCAAAGTGGCCGTCTCTCCCGGCGTCGGTTTCGGAGAGCACGGGGAGGGTTTCGTGCGGTTCGCCCTGGTGGAGAACGAGCACAGGATCCGGCAGGCGATCCGGGGCGCGAAGACCATCCTGCAGGCACCCGTCAAGGTGAAGGCCAAATGACGCAGGAGATACGGGAAATAGGCGTGGGGATCATCGGTTTCGGGACCGTCGGATCCGGGACAGCCCGGCTCCTCCTGGAAAACGCCGATCTTCTTCGGCGGCGGGTGGGAGTACCGATCCGGCTGGTACGGGTGGCCGACATCGACGTCGAACGGGACCGCGGAGTATCGCTTCCCGACGGCGTTCTGACTACCGAGAGCGCCGACGTGGTCAAGGACCCGGCCATCCATATCGTGATCGAGTTGGTGGGGGGAACGGGCGCCGCCCGGGAATTCCTCATCGAAGCGATCCGGCGGGGGAAATCCGTTGTGACCGCCAACAAGGCGCTTCTGGCCGAGCACGGTGAGGAGATCAGCAGGGCGGTGAACGCCGCCGGAGTCGACATCGGGTTCGAGGCCAGCGTCGGAGGAGGGATCCCCATCATCCGGGCCATGCGGGAAGGTCTTGCCGCCAACCGGATCAGCGAGATCTACGGGATCGTCAACGGGACGTGCAACTATATTCTCAGCCGGATGACCAACGAGGGAAAGGAGTTCTCGGACGTTCTTAAGGAGGCGCAATCCATCGGTCTCGCGGAGGCCGATCCGTCTTTCGACGTGGACGGGATCGACTCCGCCCACAAGCTGTCCATTCTCGTGTGGCTGGCCACCGGGGGAACCATTCCCCTCGAGAATGTCTACGTCGAGGGTATCCGCGACATCTCCTCGCAGGACATCGCGTTCGCGCGCGAGTTCGGGTACGCGATCAAGCTGCTTGCCATCGCGAAACAGCGAGGGTCCGGCATCGAGGTGCACGTCCACCCGACGATGATCCCGTCCGAACACCTGCTTGCCACGGTCGGAGGCGCATATAACGCGATCTACGTGAAGGGGGACTTCGTCGGATCTTCGCTATACTACGGGCAGGGCGCCGGGAAGCTCCCGACGGCATCGGCGGTGGTGAGCGACGTCATCGAAATCGCGCGCAACCTCGGAAAGGGGATTACCGGCCGAATCCCGCCGAGCGGGTTCCATAACCAGGTTCCCGGGAAGGGAACCCCGGTTTCCCCTTTCACCGACGTGGACTCCGAGTACTATCTTCACTTCCAGGTGGTCGACAAGCCGGGCGTTTTGTCCAAGATCGCCGGGGTCCTGGGTAGCCACCAGATCAGCATCTCCTCCGTCATCCAGAAAGGGCGGAGGAAGGAGAGCGCCGTGGCGATCTTCATCGTCACCCACCATGCGAAGGAGAAGGACATGCGGGCCGCCCTCGAGGAAACCGACCGGCTCCCCGTTGTCCTCGACCGGACGCGCATGATCCGGATCGAAAACAACCTGTAACCCCCAAAAGGAAACCGCACCATGCACCGGAAAGGAATCATACACAGGTACCGCGATCTTCTGCCGGCCGTACCCGAGGAGTGCGTGGTGACCCTTTGCGAAGGGAACACCCCTCTTGTGCCCGCGCCGACCCTGACGCGCTCCATCGCCCCGGGAACGGAGATCTACCTGAAGTACGAGGGGCTGAACCCGACCGGGTCGTTCAAGGACCGCGGGATGACGATGGCGGTTTCGATGGCCAAGGCGAAGGGGGCGGACTCCGTGATCTGCGCCTCCACGGGAAACACGTCCGCCTCCGCGGCGGCCTACGCGGCGAGGGCGGGGATGAGGGCGTTCGTTGTCATCCCGGAAGGGAAAATCGCGCTCGGGAAGCTTTCCCAGGCGATGATCCACGGAGCCCAGGTCATTCAGGTGCTGGGAAACTTCGACGACGCACTGGGACTCGTCCGTGAGATTTCCCTGAAATATCCGGTGACCCTGGTCAACTCGGTCAATCCGTACCGCATCGAAGGGCAGAAAACCGCCGCTTTCGAGATATGCGATGTGCTGGGAGACGCCCCGGACTGCCACGTTCTTCCCGTGGGGAACGCGGGAAACATCACCGCATACTGGGCAGGCTACAAGGCATACCGGGAGTCCGGGAAATCGGGATGTCTTCCCAGGATGCTGGGATGGCAGGCGGAGGGGGCTGCTCCCATCGTCCGGGGACACCCGATACGGAAGCCCGAGACGGTCGCGACCGCCATCCGGATCGGAAACCCGGCATCCTGGAAGGAAGCCGAGGCGGCGAGGGACGAGTCGGGAGGACTCATTCGAATGGTCAGCGACGCGGAGATTCTCGAGGCGTACAAGCTCGTGGCGGAGACCGAGGGAATTTTCTGCGAACCTGCGTCGGCAGCGTCGGTCGCGGGCGTGATAAAATTGGGCAGAGAGTCGTATTTCCGCAAAGGGGAGCGGATCGTCTGCACCCTGACCGGACACGGACTGAAGGATCCGGACAACGCGATCGCCCAGTCCGTGGAGCCCGTCACCATTCCCTCGGAGATGGCGGAGGTCCTGAAGGCCCTCGGTTTCTGAAAGAGAGGCAACGTGAGCCGGAAATTCATCATTCTCATCGGCGACGGAATGGCCGACTGGCCGATTCCGTCCCTCGGGGACAGAACACCTCTTGAGGCGGCGAACAAGCCGCATATGGATTTCATGGCCTCCCGGGGAGCGTTGGGTACGGTACAGGTCGTCCCGAAAGAGATGTACCCGGGAAGCGACGTGTCCAACCTGAGCATTATCGGGTACGACCCGCGCGAAGTGTACACGGGGCGTTCTCCGCTCGAGGCCGCCTCCATGGGTGTGGACCTCGGACAGGACGACGTCGCCTTCCGGTGCAACATCGTCTGCCTCAAGAACGACGGCGCGGACACGGAGATGGAGGATTACTCCGCCGGTCACATCACGACACCCGAAGCGGCGGAACTATTGGAGGCTTTGCGGAAACAGGTGGACGACAGGGGATGCGGCTTCCGCGAAGGATCCGTCATCCCGTCCCTCGTCGATACCGAGGGAAAGGATACCAAAAACAGCACCGTCCGGTTCTACCCGGGGGTTTCCTACCGGCATCTCATGGTTTGGCCCGGAGGACATGATGCCCTGGAAACGACCCCTCCCCATGACCTCCACGGAAAGAAAATCACCGAATATTTACCGAAAGGGGAAGGTGCGGAGTTCCTGCTGGAACTCATGGAAATATCAAGGGAGATCTTCCCCGACCATTTTGTGAACCGGAAGAGAATCGAGGCCGGCAAGCTGCCGGGAAACGCCATCTGGCTGTGGGGGCAGGGAAAACCGCCCCGGATGGAGACGTTCCAGGAGAAGTACGGACTCAAGGGGTCTGTGGTGGCGGCGGTCGACCTCATTCGGGGGATCGGGGTGTATGCAGGACTGGAGACGGTTACCGTCCCCGGCGCCACGGGGTACATCGATACGAATTTCCGCGGGAAAGCCGAACACGCCCTGCGGGAGTTGGACAGCAAGGACTTCGTCCTGATCCACGTGGAAGCTCCCGACGAGGCAGGGCACAACGGGAGTGTACCGGACAAGATCCGGGCCATCGAACGGATCGACGAGGAGATGGTGGGACCCATCCTTGCCCGTGCCAGAGACAAGGGCGACCTGACCTTCCTGGTGATGCCCGATCATCCGACGCCGGTGGCGATCAGGACCCACTCGCAGGAGCCGGTGCCCTTCATCTTCTATCCCGTCCCGCCCGGTCTATCGTCCTTTCCGGGGAAGCGGTACACCGAGGCGGATGCGAAAGAGACGGGACAGTTCCTGGACGCCGGGACGCGCCTCATCGACTACCTTCTCGCGGAAAAAGACGCGTAAGGCGATGGAGAAAGTCGCCACGGTCCGGGTGCTCTTCGCGGACACCGACGCCATGGGGATCGTCTACTACGCAAACTACCTGAAGTGGTTCGAGACGGGACGGGTCGAACTCATGAGGAGTCTCGGCATGGCATACCGGGAGCTTACCGGGATCGGGGTTCACCTGCCGGTCACGGAAGCATCGGTGCGGTATCTCGCGCCGGCGCGCTACGACGATTTACTCGATATCCATGCAGAAGTTCGTGGATTCCGGCGGGCCAGCATCACGTTCGGATACAGAATCGAGAGGGAAGACGGGGCCCTGTTGGCCGACGGGTCCACCGTTCACGCCTTCACGGATGGCGACGGGAAGATCGTCCGCGTTCCCACGCTGTTCCTCGAGAAGACGGGAATCGGCCGACCAATATCCTTGAAAGGGGAGAGCCGTGGAACGAAATCTGGCACTTGAGGTGGTCCGTGTGACCGAGGCGGCCGCACTGGCGGCGGCGAGACTGATGGGACGCGGAGACAACGTGGCCGCGGACCATGCCGCCGTCGAGGCGATGCGGAGCGCATTCAATGCCGTACAGTTCAAAGGCCGGGTCGTGATCGGAGAGGGGGAACGGGACGAGGCCCCGATGCTCTTCATAGGGGAGGAAGTAGGAGCATCCGATACACCGCGCGTCGACATCGCCGTCGATCCGCTCGAAGGGACGACCATTGTCGCCACGGGGGGGAACAACGCGCTCGCGGTCGTCGCGATCGCGGAGGAGGGGGGATTCCTTCACGCGCCCGATACCTACATGCAAAAGCTGGCGGTCGGCCCCAGGGCAAAGGGAGTGATCGACATCTTGGCCAGTCCGACCGAGAACCTTCGCAGAATCGCGAAGGCCCTGAAGGTGTATGTCGAGGACCTGTGCGTCGTCATTCTCGACCGCCCGAGGCATGAGGACCTGATCCGGGAGTGCCGGTCCGCGGGGGCGCGAATCAAGCTGATCGGCGACGGCGACGTGGCGGCAGCCATAGCGACTGCGAAAGAAGGGACTGACGTCAACGTCCTGATGGGAACGGGAGGAGCCCCGGAAGGGGTCCTTGCAGCGGCGGCATTGAAATGTCTTGGAGGAGATTTTCAGGGAATCCTCAAGTTCCGCAACAATGAGGAGGCGGAACGCGCCAAGAAAATGGGGGTGGCAGACCTGAACAAGGTGTACCAGCTGGAGGACCTCGCCCGAAGCGATGTCATGTTCGCAGCAACCGGCGTCACGTTCGGAAACTTCCTGAAAGGGGTCCAGTTCTTCAGTGGGGGGGCGAACACCTATTCCGTCGTCATGCGGTCGAAGTCCAGGACGATCCGCTTCATCGAGACGACGCACTATTTCGAGTTCAAGCCGAAATACGAATGAGGTCGCAGGGGAAACGATGAAAGGGAGCGCCGCGAAAGCTGCGGGCAGGATCGAGATCGACCGGGACAGGTGCAAGGCCTGCGAGCTATGCGTCCCGGCCTGCCCGAGGGGCTGCATCGCGATGGGGAACCGGGTCAACCGCCAGGGATACGCCACGGCGGTCTTCACACGCCCCGACGACTGCACGGGATGCGCGATATGCGCGGAAGTTTGCCCTGACGTATGCATCCGGGTGTGGCGATGACGCATCCGCCCACCGGGATCCGCCGGGAGCTGATGAAGGGGAACGAGGCGGTCTGTGTCGGAGCCATCGCGGCCGGATGCCGTTTCTACTACGGGTACCCCATCACTCCCCAGAACGATATCCCGGAATACATGTCCGCCCATCTTCCTCCCATCGGGGGAATGTTTCTCCAGGCGGAGAGCGAGATCGCCACGATCAATTTTCTCCTGGGGACCTCGGCTTCGGGCAAACGGGTCATGACATCCTCGTCGGGACCGGGGATATCCCTGATGCAGGAAGGGCTCTCCTACATGGCCGGGTCAGAGCTTCCGGCCGTGATCGTCAACATCTCCCGCTCGGGACCGGGGCTGGGCGGAATCGCGCCGTCCCAGGGGGACTATTTCCAGGCGGTCAAGTGCGGAGGGCACGGAGGGTACCGGATGCCGGTGCTCGCGCCGCACTCCGTACAGGAAATGTACTCCCTGACCATGCTCGCATTCGACCTTGCGGACAAGTACCGGAACCCGGCCATGATCCTTGGCGATGCCATCATCGGACAGATGAAGGAACCCTTCGTCCCCGAGCCGTACCTCTCCACGGTCCCGGCGGAAAAACCGTGGGCGCTGACCGGTTGCGCAGGTCGTCCGCGCCATTACGTGAAGTCGCTTTATCTTGCGGAAAACGAGATCGAAGCCCATAACTGGAAGCTTCATCGGAAATACCGCCGGATGGAGGAGGAAGTCCGCTTCGAGCCGTACCATATGGACGGGGCCCGAATCGTGATCGTCGCATTCGGGACCTCCGCGCGGGTGAGCAAGACGGCGATCCAGTGGGCCAGGCAGGAAGGGTCCCCGGTGGGTATGCTCCGCCCGATCACCCTCTTTCCCTTCCCGTCGCGTGCGGTGGACGAGGCCGCCGAACAGGCGGATGTCGTTCTCGTGATCGAGATGAATACGGGGCAGATGCTCGAGGATGTGCGGATGAGCACCCGGCACCACGACAAGATCCGGTTTCTCGGAAAACCGTGCGCCATGCCCACACCCGAGGAGATCCACCAGGAGATCCGGCGGCTGGCCGGGGAGATCGCCGTGAAGACCGGAGGCGTGCGATGAAGGGCGAGACGAAGGGAACGTTTCCCAGGCTGGTCTTCAAAAGACCCGAAAGCCTCGTGGACGTCCGGACCCATTTCTGCCCCGGATGTCACCACGGGATCGCCCACCGGATTCTCGCGGAAACGATCGATCATTTCCATCTCCGCGAAAATACGATCGGTGTCGCCTGCGTGGGATGCTCGGTGTTCCTGTACGACTACATCGACGTCGACGTGGCCGAGGCCCCGCACGGCCGTGCTCCGGCGGTGGCGACGGGAGTCAAACGCGCCCAGCCGGACAGGTTCGTATTCACCTACCAGGGGGACGGCGACCTCGCAGCGATCGGAA